>Ga0206938_1216_pt1 | contig 12173 bp, 9 predicted proteins | sample Alteio_BWOrgHeat_12_FD_152918 | JGI IMG/M metagenome (GOLD analysis project Ga0206938, IMG submission 152918) | Enriched cells from forest soil in Barre Woods Harvard Forest LTER site, Petersham, Massachusetts, United States -... | ecosystem: Environmental > Terrestrial > Soil > Temperate forest > O... | reverse complement strand
TAGCGGTAGGGCTTAGGTTGGGCATCATGTTTTTACCATCAATGCCGTTACCTTTATTTTGGCCGTTCAGGTATATCTCGGTGCTAAAGGGCTCTCCTTTTTTAAGCTGAGGCACTTTTTTACCATCGTTCGATGCGGTTTTCCAATCGGCTAAGCGGCCGGTTTCGCGCAAAATATTTTCGTTCATACGGTCGGTGCGCCATATGCAATAGTCGTTAGCCTGTTCCCAGCTCACACCAACAACCGGGTAATCCTGGAATGACGGGTGGCGGAGATAGTTGTTTACATAAGGCTCGTTTGCCGATAAAGGTCTGCGCCAAACCAGTGTATCGGGCAGCGCGTTATAATATAACTCCCTATCTGCGGGGAAGTTGATGCTTAACCAGTGCAGATATTCAAGCCAGTCTTTATTGGATACTTCGGTTTCGTCCATGTAAAATGATGCCACAGGCACGCGGGTTCTGTTAAAGGCATAATCAAACGTTACATCCTGGTCAAGGCTGCCGCCCATTACAAATGTGCCACCCTCAATGGGGACTAAACCTGGCCCCGGGGCCGGATGTGTTTTTTTGAATACTTGGAAACCTCCGTTAGTTTTGTCATTGTATTTCATCCCGGTTTTGGTTGACCGGGCAGGATTGCTGCAACTACTAACCAGCGCGCCTAATATCAATAACGGGAAAACATACTTTGTCAACATTTTTCTCATCGTTCAATAAACTTCAAAATAACCAACAGCTAATTATAGTTGGTACGGCTAATATACACCAATACCATCAATTTTAGTGTTTTTTTCGGATAACTGTGTTACTCTAACGAAAAAAATGAAACTTAGTTATACGGGGGCGCATTTTTTTTAAGTAATTATCGTTTATAGCAATGCAGCAGGGACAATAAAACCTTAAAAGACCCTATGGTACTATACTTTTAAAAAATAACTCCTAAATTACGGCGATGAAAGTTTTGACGTTGTCTATATCACCGATACTATTCGTAGTACTATTGGGCATCAGCATACATGCTGCAGCTCAGGTAGTTGCCGGTGGTACCAATGCCAACGGTAGCAGTACAAACGCAATCACTACGGCCGTGCCGTTTTTAACCATATCGCCCGACGCGCGGTCGGGTGGCATGGGCGATGCCGGTGTAGCCATATCGCCCGATGCCAACGCCATGTTTTGGAACCCGGCCAAGCTGGTGTACCTTGAAACCAACAGCGATCTGGCAGCATCATACAGCCCCTGGCTGCGTAACATAGTGCCCGATGTTAACCTGGCCTACGTTAGCTTTGCCAAAAAGGTCGATGAGAGGAGCTCGTTCGGCACATCGTTACGATACTTTAACCTGGGTACTATCGAACTATTTGATGCCTATCAAAATCCGCAAGGTACTTATAAGCCCAGCGAGTTTGCCATTGATGCAACATATGCCCGCAAATTTGGGGATAATTTTTCGCTGGGGCTTACGGGGCGCTATATTCGGTCCGACCTGACAAACGGCGCCACAGTGAACGGTCAGCAAACCAAACCAGCCAGTGCTGTAGCTGCCGATATATCGCTATATTATAAAAATCCTTCGCAGCAATTTGGGAAAGATGCCTTGTTTGCTTACGGGGTAAATATCTCCAACATTGGTACTAAAATGAGCTATAGCACCAACGGCCAGCAGTTTTTTTTGCCTACCAATTTAAAAATGGGCGTGGCCAATACCTGGTTTTTGGATGATGAAAATGAACTGACCCTAACGTTGGACGTGAATAAACTACTTCTGCCAACCCCGCCAATACGTGATGCCAATGGTAATATCATCTCGGGCAAAGACGATAACCGCTCTGTAGTTTCGGGGATATTTGGCTCGTTTAGCGACGCGCCAGGTGGCTTTAGCGAAGAGTTGAAAGAAGTGGCCCTGTCGCCAGGTGCCGAGTATTGGTATAACAAACAGTTTGCTTTGCGCGCGGGTTATTTTTACGAAAACCCCGATAAAGGCAACAGGCAATACTTTACATTAGGCGCTGGAGTTAAGTACAGCGATTTTAGTCTTGATTTTTCATACCTGGTTGCCAACCAGAACCAAAGCCCCCTGGCCAGCACATTACGTTTTTCGCTGGGGTATAATTTTGGCAGCAAATAATTTTTTATGAAGATACGTGTAGGTTTTGGCTTTGATGTACATCAACTAAAGCAAGGCCATCCTTTTGTTTTAGGTGGTGTAACGCTCGATCATCATTCGGGCGCTTACGGGCACTCAGATGCCGATGTGATGTTGCATGCTATTTGCGATGCCCTATTAGGTGCCGCAAACCTGCGCGATATAGGCTTTCACTTTTCGAATACCGACGAACGCTGGCGTGGGATAAGCAGCCTGGTATTATTGCAAAAGGTGGTTGAACTGCTGGCCGAAAAGGGCTGGACTATTGGCAATATTGATGCGATGGTTTGTTTAGAGGCGCCCAAGATCAATCCACATATCCCCGCTATGAAAAACAACATCGCGCAAGCTATCGCGATAAGCGAAGACGATATATCTATCAAAGCGACTACTAACGAACAATTAGGCTTTATAGGCCGCGAGGAAGGTGTGGTTGCTTATGCCGTTTGTTTGATCGAAAAGGCGGTTATTTAACCGTTAATACATCGATTGTAAAAATCAATACCGAGTTTGCCGGAATAGCACCCTGCGCAGAGTTACCATAACCTAAACCCGAAGGGATCAACAGCATAATACGGCCCCCTGCCTTTACAAGCGGGATACCAATTTGCCAGCCTTGTATAACGCCGCCTAAACTAAAAGGGCCAAACGCGTTTGTGGTGGTTTTATCAAACACAGTACCGTTTAATAATGTGCCAGTATAATTTGCCGTAATAGATGACGTCATGGTAGCGTTTGCGCCCGTGCCCTGGGTTACGATCTGGTAATACAAGCCCGATGGATCTTTAGTGGCGGTGATTGACGGATGAGCAGCAAGATAAGCCTGGATTGCGCTATCATCGGCGGCGGCTTGCGCGGCGGCGTCAAAAGTGTCTTTTTTTCCGCATGATGCCAGGGCGATGGCTACAAAGAGTATAAGGATAAAGTGTTTCTTCATGATTGATTGAGCGTGTAAAACGCTTTTTTATTTTAGGGTAATTTATTTTTTAGTGCACATCGGCTAACTCAAGGGCCTGCTCGTTACGGATAGCGGCAATAATAGCGGCATCTTCTTCCAACTGTTGATCAAGCAACCGGGCATCCAAACCCATTTTTTGCGCGATGGTGAGCAAAAGCTGGATGTCTTTTGCGGATTTTCCTGAAATGATAGCTGTTTCCATTACCTGTTAACGATCAAAGGGTTGTTTTTATTTTCAATTCATTCAATTGCGCGTCGGCGATGGTGGATGGTGAGTCGATCATCACATCGCGGCCCGAGTTATTTTTAGGGAAGGCGATCACGTCGCGGATGGAATCCAAACCGGCAAAGATCGAACACAAACGGTCGAAACCTAAAGCTAAACCGCCATGTGGTGGCGCGCCAAATTCAAAGGCGTCCATCAAAAAGCCAAATTGTTTTTGCGCTTCTACGTGCGTAAAGCCTAAATGCTTAAACATCAGCGATTGCAACTCGCGGTCGTGGATACGGATAGAGCCACCACCAACTTCGATACCGTTGATCACCATATCGTAAGCGTTGGCGCGTACAGCTCCCGGATCGGTTTCCAGTAAAGCAATATCCTCTGGCTTTGGCGAAGTGAAGGGGTGGTGCATGGCATGGTAACGCTCGGTTTCTTCGTCCCACTCCAACAGCGGGAAATCCAATACCCAAAGCGGAGCAAACGTGTTTTTATCGCGTAAGCCTAAACGGCCGCCAATTTCAAGGCGTAACTCGTTCATTTGTTTACGCACCTTGTCGGTCAAACCAGCCAAAACTAAAACAAGATCGCCCGGTTGAGTGCTCAACGCATCCGACCATTTTTTCAATTCGTCTTCGCTGTAAAATTTATCGACTGATGATTTTAATGTACCATCAGGGTTGTGGCGCATGTAGATCAAGCCTGTCGCGCCAATTTGCGGGCGCTTTAACCATTCGGTCAGTTCGTCCAGTTGCTTGCGGGTGTATTCGGCACAGCCTTTAGCGTTGATACCTACAACCAGTTCGGCATTATCAAATACACCAAAACCTTTACCTTTAACCAGGTCGTTCATTTCCACAAATTCCATCCCTAAACGCACGTCAGGTTTATCCGATCCGTACAAACGCATGGCATCGCTGTATTGCATTCGTGGAAAATCGCCTAGTTCAATACCTTTTACAGTTTTAAACAGGTGGCGGGCAAGGCCCTCAAAAGTGTTCAATATATCTTCCTGCGTAATGAAACTCATTTCGCAATCTATTTGCGTAAACTCAGGCTGACGGTCGGCACGTAAATCCTCATCGCGGAAGCATTTCACGATCTGGAAATAACGATCGAAACCGCTCACCATTAATAATTGTTTGAATGTTTGCGGCGATTGTGGCAAAGCGTAAAACTCGCCCGGGTTCATCCGACTTGGCACCACAAAGTCGCGCGCGCCCTCGGGTGTCGACTTGATCAATACCGGGGTTTCAACTTCGATAAAGTCAAGCCCATCCAGATATTTCCGTACTTCCTGGCTTAGTTTATGGCGTAAAACCAGGTTGTTGCGTATGGGGTTACGGCGCAGATCCAGGTAGCGGTATTTGGCACGCAGCTCTTCGCCGCCATCTGTTTCGTCCTCAATTAAGAATGGCGGAATTTTAGCGGGGTTCAGTATTTCAATTTCAGAAACCACGATCTCGATCTCGCCGGTGGATATTTTGGCGTTCTTATTGGTACGCTCAATTACCTTACCGGTAACCTTTACCACAAACTCACGGCCCAGCACGCGGCTTTTCTCGCGCAAAGTGGCATCGCTATCGGTATTGAAAACCAATTGGGTTAAGCCATAACGGTCGCGCACGTCAACAAAAGTGGTACCGCCCAAATCGCGCGATTTTTGTACCCAGCCGCATAAAGTAACGGTTTGGTTTAAGTTGCTGATGTTCAATTCGCCGCAGGTGTGAGTTCTAAGCATAGTCGTATTCGTAAAGTCTGCAAAAGTATAAAATAGATATGAGTATTGAGATATGAGTATTCAGATAGTTTTCGGTATAAATAATGACATTTGCGTTAACCTGGCGAATTAAAATATTTCGGATATTTGAATTTAGACAGCTAACCTTAAATCAGACCATCATGAAAAAAGCCGTTATTGTATCTTTTGACCGGTTTACCGACATCGACATTTTTTTACCCTGGGACCTTTTGAACCGGGTTAAATTTCGCCAGAAGGATTTTGAGGTGAAATTGGTGGGTACGGAAGTGTCGCATACCTCGAGCGCAGGCATCAAACTGGATATGCACGGTTTAATTGAAGAATGTAACGATGCCGACCTGGTTTATTTTGCCAGCGGTTACGGCGCGCGCAACGTTGTTAAAGATGATGCCTACCTGCAGCGCTTTAAATTGGACCCCAGCAAACAGATCATTTGCTCCATGTGCTCCGGCGCGCTGATCATCGCCGCGCTTGGGCATTTGAACGGACTCTCGGCCACTACCTACCCAACAGCATTTGAGGCTTTAAAAGCTTACCGTGTTGATGTAGTTGAAGACGCGCACCTGGTTACCCATGGCAACATTGGCACCGCCGCCGGTTGTTTAGCCGCTGTTGACCTGATGGGTTGGGCTATTGAAAAACTCTACGACGAAAAAACCAAACAAGACGTGATTGCTTCTGTACTACCGATTGGGCAGGGGCAGGTGTGTATGTATTAGTTTGTTGTAAGGTTGTAAGGTTTGAATGTTGTAATGTTGGGTTTGCATCGCGCAAATATCAATGAACTAATGCTCCGGCGAACTAGACAGGGGGGTATTTGTGGGTATTTTACAAATCATTTGTACATCTCTTCATAAATAACCCGGTACATTTTTAAGATATGTGAAGGCACTTCTACTTCATCAGTTTTTTTGCCCATCGTGATTAAAGTCATTTTAGAACTTCGGTAAAATTTATTAGCTATCTCACGAGAAATGTTAAATATATAATGATATTGGCGATAGGCAAAATATCTCGTCACAGGTTTTATTGAAATTATAGTGTCGTTAAGTCGGACTTTTAGTAATTTGATCTTATAAGGTATCATAGTATAGTGCATTTCTATGGTGCTATTTTGAACAATCCCTTTAAACCAAAAATTACGCTCTGCCGTGTTTTCATCCCCAACGTAACCTTCAAAGCCATTATTTATAAAACCCTGGGCGGCGATAACCGTAGCTTTTTCATATTGTCCAAATTCTTTCACCGCTTTGATCAGTCGCTCTGTCCATAGCGACATATCACAGCCCTTGTCAGTTAAATAAAATGACGCATGGTCGTCCCCTTTTTGAAACCCCCAAAACGTCTTGTCGGGATGGGTGCTTTTGCCATAGTATTTTTCGAGAGTGCTTATAAACCGTTCTTTGTTTTTCTCAGTTTTTTCTTTTGAGTCGCAATAGTATGTTAAGGCGGTTAACTCCATCGAACTGTTATACTCTGCCTTTACACGGTTAAAGAATATGCTATCCGTTATTTCACACTCTGTAAAATAACCATCCCACACCTCCAGTTTCATTACGCGACCGTCATCAACCTTCTTTGTAAAAGCCGGGAAGACCTTTGCGCCCAATAACAAGTTCGGCTGTAATTTCAAAGCGATATTCACGCCAGTGTCAGTCTGGCCAAAAACCAAGACAGGCATTACCAGCCACGCACATAAAAAAAACAGGCGTAAGCGATCTGCAAATACAAGATGGGCTCTCAAATAGGGTGGTATTTGTGGGTATTTTCAAATAAGTTTTTCCGCTAAAACCTTTAACGGAATACCTAAATATACAAATTTAAGGTGAGATTTGCAAATCGATTAACGCCATGGAATGGTTAAAAGTTCGGCGTTCAGCATACGCCAATCAAAACACCAATCAACCAATGGCTAATCAACCAATGAACCAGATCACATCTTCGTGATCTTAAACTCCGTCCGGCGGTTCATTTGGTGTTCCTCTTCGGAGCAGCCTACGCCGTTTTTGCAGCGGTTTAGCAGGCGGGTTTCGCCGTAGCCCTTGGCTTTAATGCGGTGCGGGTCGATATCGCCGATATCTACGATGTACTGCACCGCGGCATCGGCGCGACGCTGAGATAATGCCATGTTGTAAGCATCATTGCCGCGGCTATCGGTATGCGAGCCTAACTCAATTTCGATGGTTGGGTTTTCCTTTAATATTTTGATCAGCTTGTCCAGTTCATCCCCGGCATCTTCGCGGATGTATGATTGGTCGAAATCATAATAGATATTCTCCAGTTTAATGGCCTTGTTCAATTCTATCTTATCCAGGAAAAGGTCTTTTCGGATCGTGACCGCCGGGTCGGCCCTTAAGGTGGTCAGGGTTTGGTTATCACTCAAATAGCCGGTCTTTTCGCCGCGTAATTTGTAATTGCTTTTTTCGGCAAGGGTAAAAGTGAACTTGCCGTTGGCATCCGATAGTGTAGTTACCGGCTTGCCATTTATTTTATTGAGCGTAACCGTACTGTTGGGAATGATTTGATTGGTCCGCTTGTCGTAAACCGTACCCTCAAAAGCAAATGTAGGTGCGGGTTTTAATAGGTAACTGTAGATGTCATCGCTACCCGCGCCGCCTGGGCGGTTCGACGAAAAGTATCCTGTTGTGGCGTCTGTAGGCATAAAGGCAAAATCATCCTGCGGCGAGTTGAGCGGGTAGCCCATATTGCGCGGCGTGCCAAAATCGCTGCCTTTGCGTATGGCTTTGTAAATATCCAGACCGCCCATGCCTGTGTTGCCATCGCTCGAAAAGTAAATGGTATCGCTAACTAATACCGGCGTGCGCTCGTTGCCTTTGGTGTTGATCGATTTGACATTAACAGGTTCCTGCCAATTATCGGTGGCATCCTTAATGCTATAATAAATATCTGTGCCGCCTACACCGCCTGGCATGTCCGACGCGAAATAGAGCGTTTTCCCGTCGGGGCTGATCGATGGATCACCAACCGACCATTTTTCATTATTGTATTTAAACGGTACCGGTTTTGACCACTGATCGGTGGCCGCAACGCGGCGGCTCCAAAACACTTCAAGCCTGATGGTATTGATGGCGGCGGTGTCTTTACGTTGTTTGGGGATGACGCGTGTTAGGGTGAACCATATCTCGTTACCGTCGGCGGTAAACGATGCCGCGCCCATGTGGTAGTCTGTTCCATCGGTGGTAAAATCAAAAGCTTTGGCAGCATCGGGCAAACCATTCATCTCCGACTGATATAAGTGCAGGTAATTATTACCCGTCCACAGGTATTCTTTACGGTCAACCGGTGGGTCAACATCAAACCGCAATAGTTTTTGCCTGCCTTTAGTTACCTGCGTGGCTGGCTTAAGCTGCCTGTCGGACGTAAAAACAATGCTGTTGTTATACTTTACCGCGCCCCAGTCGGATTGCGAGCTATTTAACGCCCGCTCATTAGTGACATCCACATAGCGTGGATTTTTCATCCAATAAATGGATGAATCGCAGGCAGCGATCCAAACCTTTAATTGCTTTTGCGGGATATCGGGGCTCAGCGCGTAGTATTTGGTATACTGGGTTTTAGCTTCGTCGTATTTAGCGTTGTTTTTTAATACCTGGGCATACCGTAAAAAATCTTCGGCTTTGGCCTCCGGCATCGCGGTGGTTGTGGCATACCAGGTTTCGGCATTTTGATAATCGTCCATTAACCGGTAACAAATGGCTATGTGCTCGGTAACCTCGAAGGTTGGCTCCTTTTTATAAACCTGTAGGTAAAGTTGTACTGCTTTGGTATAATTGAACAGGGTAAATTGCTCGTTAGCCTGCTTAAGCGCGAACTGGGCTTTTACACTTTGTCCCAATACAAGCAAACAGATCAGTAAACCAAGCTTAACAAATAATTTATTCATATGATATGGTCGTGTCCGGCTCATCGTTAAAAATATCTTGGGGTTAACATGCGGCTTTTGGCTGTCTTGAAAAAGTAACCTATCGATATCTCGTGAGTGCCGCCGGCATAACCCTGTAACGGACCGACCGCGAAATCGAACGCGTAACCTATGCGCAGATTATCAACCGGGAAAAACTGTACGGCCAATACACCCGAGTTAAGCTGGGTCAGGTCATTCTGCAAAAAGCTTTTATTATACAATTTGATACCGGTACGATATGAGCCACCGAGCCATAGTTTTTCGCCCAGCAAGAAAAAGCCGTTGATGTCTAAACTGGTAGGGCCAGCTCTATCATCTTTGATCAAAAAGCTGGGCTTAAATATAACATCCTCTGACATTGGGAGCAAAATACCGCCGGTCAGGTAAAAGTGCGGTTTGGGCTGGGCCACAAACCCGTGGCTCGAAACGTTGATATATTGTGATATCAGGTTATCGCCCGAAAGGCCCGCATAAAATTTATCATCCGAATAAAAGACACCCAGCCTGCCGTCGGGCACCAAATAGTGCGTTACCCCGGTAGGCTCGTTTGGTTCAGGGTCGTTAGGGCTTAACAACGCATGGTTTAAACCTAACTCCATGGCACCAATACCTAATCCAAAAGCAAGCCTTGAACTACCATCGGCATTCATACGGAGGCGATAGGCATAGTTAAGGTACGATGACAGGTTTGTTTGCGCGCCAAGCTTATCGGATGCTATCTGGAAATTTAAGCCCACATTGCCCTCGTTGGCGCTGGCGTCCAACGCTAATGACATGCTTACCGGTGAGCCTTGTATGCCTGTCCATTGGTTGCGGTAATAGCTGTGGAGGTTTATATTCTCTTTATAACCCGCGTACGCAGGGTTAATATAGATCCCGTTAAACATATACTGGCTTTGTTGCGCGTCCTGCTGGGCATACAGCAGTAGTGGGCCAAGTATCAGCGTTAACAATGTTAAAATTCTCTTCATATCATTTAAAATGGGTTAAAACCCGATATTTTATTTTTTTTAGAACGATCGCATCAGCGTCACATAACCTTTATAGATCACGGCTCGCTCGACCTGACCAAAGTATTGCTGATAGACCCGGCCGACAATACCAAAAAAACTACCGTAACCATTGCAGGGCAGGGTACTTATACGGTAAATGCCACAACCGGTGCTGTAACCTTTACACCGCTTGCTACCTATGCCGGCCGCTCAACCATTAACTACACCATTAAAGATAATTTTGGTTCCGAAAGCGCCAGCGCGCTGATCACGGTATTGGTTAAACCAACCGGCGTTGCCGATGTTGATGTAACCGCTATATCAACCCCCGTTGTCACCACAGTAAAACAAAACGATGGGCCCGGCGCTACGGGTACTACCGTAACCGCTACCAATGGCGCGCACGGTTTAACCACAGTTGATGCTGCGGGCAAAGTAACCTACACACCAGTAGCAGGTTATATTGGCACCGACATTTATACCTACACAGTGACAACTATTGACGGGGTAACATCCGATCCGATAAACGTAACCATCAACATAAAACCAGCGGGTGTTAACGATGCCGTAACCACGCCGATAAATACCCCGGTTACCACCACCGTAAAAGCTAACGACGGCCCAAGTGGCGTAGGCGCAACCGTAACGGCAACTAACGGTGCACATGGCCTGACCACGGTTGATGCATCGGGCAATGTGACCTATACGCCGCTAGCAGGCTACATCGGTAAAGATACCTACACCTACACGCTGACTAATGGCGGCGCCACATCCGATCCGATAACCGTTACGGTAACCATTAAACCCGTTGGCGTTAATGACATTGATGCTACGCCAGTAAATACGCCGGTTACCACCAATGTTAAAGCCAACGATGGCCCCAGTGGTATAGGCACAACAGTTAGCCCGTCAAACGGAGCACATGGCACTACATCGGTTGATGCGGGCGGTAATGTGATTTATACGCCTGCCACCGGTTACACCGGTACCGATGTTTATACTTACACCCTCACCACAGCCGATGGCGTAGTATCAGCACCAATAACTGTTACCATAACCATTTATGCGCCCGCCTTAACGTTAACCAAAGTAGCCAACAATGGCGGCAACAATATAGGCGATGTGATCAACTACACGCTGGTAGTGACCAATACCGGTAGCGTGCCTTTAACCAACGTTATTGTAGCCGATGCTGGTGCCGATCCGGGTTCTATATCACCCCCGCTCGTATCAACGCTGGCCGCCGGTGCATCAGTAACGGTCACTGCCAAACATACCTTAACCCAGGCCGACTTTAACGCGGGCAGTTTTAGTAACCAGGCAAGTGTGAGTGGCCGCGATCCGGGTAATGTGCTCATCAGTAAATCAAAATCCGACGACCCTACAACACCCGCTATCGATGATGCGACCAACGTAACCTTGCCACCATTGCCGGGTGCTGTTAGTGTCGATAAATCGGGCGTTTTTGCTGCTGATCATATTAATTATGTGTTCTACATTAAAAACACCGGGCAGTCCATTATCAACTCCCTTACCCTAAACGATTCCAAATTAGGTTTGAATGTTGCCATTGCTGTACCTGTGGGCGGCTTATTACCTGGTGGCGCTATTTTTTACAGTGCGCTATATACCCTTACCCAGGCTGATAAGGACGCCGGGATTGTAAACAACACAGCATCGGTAAACGCGGTAGACGCAGCTGGCAAAACACTGACCGCCACATCTACCGTAGCTGTTCCCGTTGCCAAATCGCCCACGGCTGTTGATGATGCCGCGCAAACTACGGTTAACCATTCGGTAACTATCGCAATACTCAATAACGACAATCAGGTTAACTCAACGTTTAACCTGACCACCGTCGAAATTGTAAGCCAACCCGCTAACGGCACAGTTAAGGTCAATCCGGACGGTACGGTAGTTTATACGCCTAACCCCAATTACAGCGGTCCGGATAAATTTACTTACCGGGTAAAAGACCAGTTTGGTTTTACCACCAATGTGGCCACGGTAACTATTACCCAGATACCCGACCCGAACGTTTTGAAAATACCGACTTTGTTTACCCCTAACGGCGACGGCATTAATGATGTTTTTGAGATCCGTGGACTGGACCAATACCAGTCTAACGATCTGAGCATCGTGAACCGCTGGGGTAACGAGGTGTACCA
>Ga0206938_1194_pt1 | contig 12200 bp, 22 predicted proteins | sample Alteio_BWOrgHeat_12_FD_152918 | JGI IMG/M metagenome (GOLD analysis project Ga0206938, IMG submission 152918) | Enriched cells from forest soil in Barre Woods Harvard Forest LTER site, Petersham, Massachusetts, United States -... | ecosystem: Environmental > Terrestrial > Soil > Temperate forest >... | reverse complement strand
CCTACATACAGTTTGTAGCTGACCTGAACTTAACTAACGAAAAAAACTTTGTTAGTACTGCCGGTGGCAATAAAGGCACTGCAATTGCCGGGCGCTTTGTTATCGCCGCTGCCCGGCTTTGCTTTATTCATCAAGGTAGGCACGTAGTAACTCGATAACTCGATGTAAGCGTTTAGCGCCGTAATATCCAGTGTATCATATTTCATGCCTTTGGCGGCCATGCCTTCGGTAATACCTTTGATCTCGGCCTGGTACTCCGGGTCTACTTTTTTCCAAACAAAATCAGCGACAGCTTTGCGGTAAAAGTTCCAATCCTTTTTACTGCTGTAGGGCAGATAATATTTCATCACTTTTAATAAGGTATCAATCTCGTTGGCCAGCAAATAGCCATGCTGATACCCGATATCGGCTGGTGAGCCGCTCAGGTGTACGTATATCCATCCATTACTATCTAAACGCGTGGCGTTAGCCATGCGATCGGTTGTGGCCTGGTGTTTTTGTGTACAGCCAAATAAGGTTATGATAACTAAAACTGCAAAGCTGCAAAGTGCTGATTTCATTGGGGCTTTAATTTATTGTGCTGTCCAGGTATTGTCTTTTTCGTTAGCGTCCATAAAAATGCCGCCATCCAGTGTTAAGGATTTTACGTCTTTCGTCGCTTTAACCGTTACCGAGATCTGCTTTTGATCCTTTTCCCATACGATGGGTGTTTGATGGAAACGTTCGGTTGTACCGTCGGCATACGTCACCACTACGTCGAACGGTACGGCAAAGCCGCCAATGTTTTTGATATCGATAGCATAGCCGTTTCCTGTTTTGGTTGCTTTGTCGATAGCCAGGTCGATGTAGCTTGGTGTATAAAACCAATTGGTAAAAAACCAGTCGAGGTCTTTGCCGCTTCCGGTCTTCATCGAGTTAAAGTAATCCCACGGAATAGGGTGTTTGCCATTCCAGTTATTCATATAAGTATGCAGGGCTTTTTTAAACAGGTCGTCGCCCAGCATATCTTTTAAAGCCAGGTAGCTTAATGATGGTTTGCCGTAAAAGTTATTGCCGGCGCCAAAAGTTACGTCGGGTGCTGGCGTGATGATAGCTTGCTCCTTGGTGTGAGGCCCGCGTGCCCAGCGGGTAACACGGAATTGTTTGTAAAAATCGTCCGCACCTTTCTGTCCTTTTTCGGTAATTCCGATCAAATATTCAAGCGTAGTAGCCCAGCCTTCGTCCATAAATGGATAACGGCTCTCATTAATACCCATGTAGAAAGGGAAGTAAGTATGCGCCTGCTCATGGTCTTGCACGAGTTCGGCAAAGTCTAAAGCCTTTTCGTGACTGTCGTTTACCATCATCGGGTACTCCATATCGGCAAAGCCTTGAAAAGCGGTGCTTTTTACAAAAGGGTACGGCACGCCCGGCCAGTTATGCGAGAACCAGCCCAATGCATAACGGCTAAATTGTACAGAGTGATGAAAGTCCTCAGACGCATCGGGGAAGGCCGCCTGAACACTTGCCCGGCGGTGGTTTTTGTCATCAACAACAACGCTGGCGGCATCCCAGTCGTAATGGTCGCTCACACCAACGGTCATATCGCTAATGTTAGCAGCGGTCCAGGTCCAGGTATTGGTTGCATTTTGAGCGGTGACGGTTTTATTAGCCAGGTCCTGTGGGGTGGCAATGTGTATGGTTGAGTCGCCGGTCATTGACTCGGTCAACAGTTTTGCAGCACGGGGTTGTAAAACCTGGTTAGGGTTTCTTAGGGTTCCGGTAGCCCAAACAATATAGTTTTTAGGCACAGTTACATTAAGGGTATAATCATTAAAGTCGTTATAAAACTCCAGCGATCCGAGGTGTGGTTGGGTGTCCCATCCCCTGTAGTCGTCATATACCGACACGCGCGGGTAAAAATAAGCCAGGAAAAAAGTGGTGGAATCAATAACACCGTCGCGCCCCTGGGTTTTTGATAACTGGTAATGCCACTGGATGTTCATTTTTAATGAGTCATGCGGCATTAAAGGTTTGGCCAGGTCAACCATTTGGTTGGTGGTGGTATCGGCCGCGTTATCCCAGGCGGTTTTAACACCGTTGATCTGCAGGTCGTCAACAATAACACCGGCCATCGGGTTTCCGGCCCGGCCGCGGCTGCCTGCACGGTGCACGTTAACAATGAGTTTAATGTTCAATTGTTTCAGGGCATCGGGGCTATTATTAAAATAGGTGATCTGCTCGGTACCGGTAATTACATTGCTTGGGGGCGCCATACTTACCGATATATTATACCGTCCATGGTTTTGCCAGTAATTTTTACCGGGTTTGCCGCTTAAGGTACGGGTACCTTTAGTATAAGCGTCTTGAATTTCGGGTGGAACGGGCAGGGTTTGCGCATTAACCACGGTGCAGCCTAATAAAAAGGCAGCGATAGCTACGGTCAGTCTGTACATAAAAAAGAGATTTTTTTACCAAGATAAGTAATGCAAATAAGCTTACTAAATATATTGAAAAATTTCTGCGCAACTATTTGAAAGTTAATATAAGTTTCCTATCTTTGCCGTCCCTTTCGGGGGGATTTATAATGCCTTGAACGAAGCCCTACTGCTTCGATGGGCAAAAACTAAAAAGAAAATGTCAGGAATAATTGGTAAAAAGGTAGGTATGACCAGTATATTCGACGAGGCAGGGAAAAATATCCCATGCACTGTGATCGAAGCTGGGCCATGTGTAGTAACACATGTTAAGTCTGTGGATACAGACGGTTACGCTGCTGTTCAGTTAGCGTACGATGAGAAAAAAGACAAACACACCACGGCCCCTTTAAAAGGCCACTTCCAAAAAGCCGGCACTACTCCAAAACGTAAACTTGTTGAATTCAAAACTTTTGAAGACGAGAAGAATCTGGGTGACACTGTTACTGTAGATATCTTTACAACAGGCGATTTTGTGGATGTAGTTGGTACCTCAAAAGGTAAAGGCTTTCAGGGTGTTGTTAAACGTCACGGTTTTGCCGGGGTGGGTATGCAAACTCACGGTCAGCACAATCGCCTAAGGGCCCCGGGTTCATTAGGTGCTTCATCGTGGCCATCTCGTGTATTTAAAGGTATGCGTATGGCTGGTCACACTGGTAGCGAGCGTGTTAAGGTTCAAAACTTACAGGTTGTTAGGGTGTATCCAGAACAAAATTTGTTGGTTGTTAAGGGTTCCATCCCAGGAGCTAAGGGTTCATTTGTAATTGTGGATAAATAAGATGGAATTAAAAGTATTAAATGTATCAGGTAAAGAAACAGGTGCAAGTTTGCATCTACCTGAGTCGGTATTTGGTATTGAGCCCAACGATCACGCAATTTATCTGGATGTGAAGCAATATCTGGCTAACCAACGTCAGGGAACTCATAAATCAAAACAACGTAACGAGATCGCAGGTTCGACCCGTAAGTTGTATAAACAAAAAGGTACCGGTGGTGCCCGTGCAGGTAGCATAAAATCTCCTTTGTTTAATGGTGGTGGCCGTGTATTTGGTCCGCAACCACGCGACTATAGCTTTAAGCTGAACAAAAAGTTGAAAACGCTTGCCCGTAAATCGGCCCTATCGTACAAAGCACAAGATAATAGCATTGTAGTTTTAGAAGACTTTGTTTTTGAAGCCGTTAAAACTAAAACCTACATACAGTTTGTAGCTGACCTGAACTTAACTAACGAAAAAACTTTGTTAGTACTGCCGGCAGCAAACAACAATATTTATTTATCAAGCAGAAATCTGAAAAAAGCGAAAGTTATTACAGCCGACCAATTGAGCACATATGATGTGTTGAACGCTGGCAAACTGTTGTTAACTACCGGTTCTGTTAAAACTTTGGAGGAAGCATTAGCTAAGTAATCATGGAAGTATTAAAGAAACCCTTACTTACTGAAAAAGTATCTATCTTAACAGATAAGCTTAACCGTTATGCTTTTATTGTTGATCCTAAAGCTAACAAGATTCAGATTAAAGACGCGATCAAAGCCATGTATGGCATTGAGGTAGTAGCTGTAAACACCATGCGCTACGTTGGAAAGTTAAAAAGCCGTAATACTAAAGCCGGACCGGTATCGGGTCGTGCTGCCAAGTACAAAAAGGCTATTGTGACTTTGAAAGATGGTGAAACTATTGACTTTTATAGCACAATATAGAGATGGCAGTTAAAAGATTTAAACCGGTAACCCCGGGTACCCGTTTCAGGGTAGGTGCCGATAACTCGGATATCACAACCAACGTTCCAGAAAAAACATTGGTGGTATCGCACAAACGCTCAGGCGGCCGTAACCACGATGGTAAGATGACTATGCGCTACATTGGTGGTGGTCACAAAAAATCGTACAGGTTAATTGATTTTAAACGTAATAAGTTTGATATCCCTGCTACGGTTGCAACAATTGAGTACGATCCAAACCGCTCAGCACGTATCGCTTTATTGCATTATGCTGATGGCGAGAAAAGATACATGATAGCCCCTGAAGGTTTAGCAGTTGGCCAGGTTGTTTTATCAGGTGACGCAGTAGCGCCCGAAGTTGGAAACACCTTACCGTTGAAAAACATTCCGCTTGGTTCAATCATCAACAACATTGAGTTGAACCCAGGTCAGGGCGGTATCATTGCACGTTCAGCCGGCACTTACGCTCAGCTGTCTGCCCGCGATGGTAAATACGCTATCATTAAATTGCCTTCGGGCGAAACCCGTATGATACTGTCAACTTGTTTGGCAACTATCGGTACCGTTTCAAACGGAGATAAAGCAAACGAAGTATTGGGTAAAGCCGGCCGCAAACGCTGGTTAGGCCGTCGTCCTCGCGTTCGTGGTGTAGCCATGAACCCGGTAGATCACCCTATGGGTGGTGGCGAAGGCAGGGCCTCAGGTGGTCACCCACGCTCACGCAAAGGTTTATTAGCTAAAGGCTTTAAAACCCGCGACAAGAAAAAGACATCAGATCGTTATATCATTGAAAGAAGGAAGAAATAATGGCACGTTCAATTAAAAAAGGACCTTATATTGATCATAACCTGGAAAGAAAAGTTCTGACCTTGAATGACACAGCTAAAAAATCGGTTGTAAAAACCTGGTCACGCCGTTCCATGATCTCTCCTGATTTCGTAGGTCATACGTTCGCAGTACACAACGGTAACAAGTTTATCCCTGTGTATGTAACAGAAAACATGGTTGGACACAAGTTGGGAGAATTTGCGCCAACCCGTACATTCCGTGGTCACGCAGAAAAGAAAAAATAAGGCATGGAAGCAACAACTAAAATCAAAAAGTCTGTATTGATCAGACAGCAGAAAGAAGCAGCAAAAGCTGTTATAGGCGGCGCTTCTATCGCTAAATTACAAGACTGCCCAACATCACCACGTAAAATGCGTTTGGTGGTTGACCTTGTACGCGGCGAGAACGTATTTAAAGCGTTAAGCATCTTAAAATTCACAAATAAAGAAGCCGCAATTCGTGTTGAGAAACTTTTGGTTTCGGCAATCACCAATTGGGAAGCTAAAAACGAAGGCAGAAAAGCAGAAGATGCTGGCTTATTTATAAAAGAGATATCAGTAGGTGGAGGCCGTCAGCTAAAAAGGTTACGCCCAGCTCCGCAAGGAAGGGGATACCGTATACGCAAACGCTCAAACCACATTACTTTAATTGTGGATAGTAAACCAGTTAACAACTAATAGGAAATGGGACAAAAAGCACATCCAATAGGTAACAGATTAGGAATCATCAGAGGTTGGGATTCTAATTGGTTCGGTGGCAACAACTACTCCGATAAATTAGTTGAAGACGAAAAGATCCGCAAATATCTTTCGGCACGTATCGCTAAAGGCGGCGTATCAAAAGTAGTTATTGAGCGTACCTTAAAACGCATCACTGTAACCATCCACACTGCCCGTCCGGGTATCGTGATCGGTAAAGGTGGTACTGAGGTTGATAAAATTAAAGAAGAGTTGAAAAAACTGACTAAAAAGGACGTTCAGATCAACATCTTCGAAATTAAACGCCCTGAGCTTGACGCGCAATTAGTTGCCGAAGGCATAGCAAAACAATTAGAAGCACGTATTTCTTTCCGTCGTGCCATGAAAACTTCGATAGCTTCGACCATGCGTATGGGTGCCGAAGGTATTAAAGTGATGACATCGGGCCGCTTAGGTGGTGCTGAGATGGCACGTAGCGAACAATATAAAGAAGGTAGAATACCTTTGCACACTTTCCGTGCAGATATCGATTATGCATTGGCTGAAGCATTAACTACTTATGGTAAAATAGGTGTTAAGGTTTGGATCTGCAAAGGCGAAGTTTACGGAAAACGCGATTTGTCGCCTAACATCGGTGGCGCTACCAGCGCAAGCGGTAAAGGCGGACGCCCAGAAGGTGCAGCAGCATTTGGCGACCGTGGTGGTGACCGCAGAGGCGGTGACCGTGGTGGTGATCGCCGTGGTGGTCCAGGCGGCGGTGATCGTCGTGGTGGCCAGGGCGGTGGTGGTAATCGTCCGGGAGGCCAGGGTGGCAATCGCCCGGGTGGTCAAGGCGGTAACCGTCCAGGTGGTCCAGGAAAGAGATAATACATAGAATTACAAAGTCGACGAGACATCGTTTATAAGAATTAAAGACAATGCTACAGCCAAAAAGAACGAAGTTCAGAAAGATGCAAAAAGGCAGGATGAAAGGTTTAGCCACCCGTGGTGCTGAACTGTCATTCGGATCTTTCGGTATAAAATCACTCGAAGCCGCCTGGATAACCAGTCGCCAGATCGAGGCTGCCCGTATTGCTGTTACACGTTTTATGAAACGTGAAGGCCAGGTGTGGATCAGGATTTTCCCTGACAAGCCTGTAACCAAAAAACCAGCAGAAGTACGTATGGGTAAAGGTAAAGGTGCGCCCGAGTATTGGGTAGCCGTAGTAAGGCCCGGAAGGATCATCTTCGAAGCTGAAGGCGTATCATTGGATATCGCGAAAGAAGCTTTACGCCTTGCCGCTCAAAAATTGCCGGTACAAACAAAATTTATAACACGTAGGGATTACGTAGAAGAATAACAGGTTAGCAAATGGCTTTGCCTCTTAAACAGCAGGATAACGCAAAGTACAGGCATAACGAATAATTAACAAGAAAATGAAGAACTCAGAAATTTTAGAGCTATCAACTGAAGAACTTGCCGCAAGGATCGGTGAAGAAAAGGGGAATCTCACTAAACTGAAATTTGCGCACGCTGTTTCGGCCATTGAAAACCCAAGCCGTATCACCAAAGTAAGGAAAGATATCGCTCGTTTAACTACTGAACTAACTAAGCGCAAAGCGGCGCCTGCTTCTGAAAAGAATTAATTTTTAGAAAAAAATGGAAAGAAATTTAAGAAAAACCCGTACCGGATTGGTAGTCAGCAATAAGATGGAGAAATCTATTGTTGTAGCGGTTGAGCGTAAGGTAAAGCACCCGATCTACGGTAAGTTTGTGAAAAAAACTACCAAGTTTATGGCTCACGATGAGGCAAATACCTGTGGTATTGGCGATACCGTATTAATTATGGAGACCCGCCCGTTGAGCAAAAGCAAGAATTGGAGATTAGTTACAATTTTAGAAAGGGCTAAATAAGATGGTACAACAGGAATCAAGATTAAACGTAGCTGACAACAGCGGAGCTAAAGAAGTTTTAGTGATCCGTGTGTTAGGCGGCACAGGCAAGAGATATGCCTCGATCGGCGACAAAATTGTTGTGACCGTAAAAAGCGCTTTGCCATCAGGCAACATCAAAAAAGGTACAGTTTCGAAAGCTGTAGTGGTTAGAACTAAAAAAGAGATCCGTCGTAAAGATGGTTCATATATCCGCTTTGACGATAACGCAGCCGTGTTGTTAAACAACCAGGACGAGCCGAGAGGTACCCGTATTTTTGGCCCGGTTGCAAGAGAGTTGCGTGAAAAACAATTCATGAAAATTGTATCATTAGCACCGGAGGTATTGTAACATGGAAAGAAAGAAAAATAAACAACCAAAACTTAAAGTTCGCAAAGGCGATCTGGTTAAGGTTATCGCCGGCGATTCAAAAGGCAAAGAAGGTAAAATATTAGAAGTAATAGCTGCTACAAACCGTGTATTGGTTGAAGGCGCTAATATGGTATCAAAACATACTAAACCCAATGCTACCAGTCCTAACGGTGGTATTGTTAAGCAAGAAGCTGCTTTACACATCTCAAACGTGATGTTGATCGACCCTAAATCGGGTAAACCAACTCGTGTAGGCCGTGTAAAAAACAGTGCTGGTAAACTGGTTAGGGTAGCAAAAGTATCCGGGGAGGAAATTAAGTAATGGCTTACGAACCAAGATTAAAATCGAAATACAATAAAGAAATTCGCACAGCGCTGAAAGACAAGTTTCAGTACAAAAGCGTAATGCAAGTTCCTAAATTGGAAAAAATTGCCATCAACCAGGGTGTTGGTGCAGCAACTACCGATAAAAAACTGATCGATGTAGCTATTAACGAAATGACCACCATTACCGGTCAGCTAGCGGTAGCATCAAAATCTAAAAAAGATATCTCAAACTTTAAATTGCGTAAAAACATGCCTGTTGGCGTACGTGTTACTTTGCGCGATAATACCATGTATGAGTTTTTAGATCGTTTGATCGCAGTAGCGTTACCACGTATACGTGATTTTAAAGGCATTAATGATAAAGGTTTTGACGGACGCGGTAACTATACTTTAGGTATAACCGAGCAAATCATTTTCCCGGAGATTAATATTGACAAGATCAATAAAATAATGGGTATGGATATTACCTTTGTAACCTCGGCAAAAAATGATGTTGAAGCTTTGGAGTTACTAAAACAATTTGGTTTACCATTTAAAAATCAAAACAATAACTAATGGCTAAAGAAGGTGTAAAAGCACGCGAGTTAAAACGTGCCAGGTTAGTAGCTAAATATGCTGACAAAAGAGCAGCCCTTAAAGCAGCTGGTGATTTTGTGGGATTGGATAAGTTGCCAAAAGCAGCTTCGCCGGTAAAATTGCACAACCGTTGTAAATTAACAGGCCGCCCTCGTGGTTATATGCGCCAGTTTGGTATTTCGCGTGTTACATTCCGCGAGATGGCCTTAGCTGGTAAAATACCGGGAGTTAAAAAGGCAAGCTGGTAGTTTGAATTCGGATTTCGGAATTTTGATTTCGAAATTTGTATTTGACGCTAACCAAATCCGAAATCGAAAATTCGATATTCGAAATAACAGAGAATTAACCGATGGAAGGTCGTCCCGGATGTTACGGGAAGGAAACCACCATCATAAATCAATAAAATGAATACAGATCCAATAGCAGATTACCTTACAAGGGTAAGAAACGCGATCAAAGCCAACCACAGAGTTGTTGAGATCCCTGCATCGAACCTGAAAAAAGAGATCACGAAAGTGCTTTTTGACAAAGGTTACATCGCAAACTTTAAGTTTGAAGAAGTTGGTCCGCAAGGCATCATCAAAGTTGCTTTAAAGTACCACCCAATTACCAAAATCCCGGCTATACGCAGCATTAACCGTATCAGCAAACCAGGTTTACGTAAGTATGCCGGCAGCACAAACCTGCCAAGGGTATTAAATGGTTTAGGTATCGCGATATACCGTTACCAATACCTTTATCGGTTATTTTCTCACCAAGCCACATTACAAATAAGGTACCCGATGTTAATACAAATACCGATAAAATGGTGAAGTACGGCTCATCTATCAACCTTGCTGTTGCAGCTACCTGCGATTTTACATAGCCTATGGCCTGTAAAGCAGTAATAGCGATAGTTAAGTAGCGGGTCCATTGGTTTAGTTTGTTACGACCGCTTTCGCCCTCTTTCTGTAATTTTTGAAAGTATGGCACAGCGATACCTAACAATTGCACCACGATAGATGCCGAAATATAAGGCATTACACCTAACGCGAAAATTGATTGCCGGCTAAATGATCCGCCAGCAAACATATTCAATAATCCCATCAAGCCTTCTTTCCCCTTTTGGGCAGTATCCAGCGATGCAGGATCAATACCAGGCAAAATTATAAACGAGCCTATACGGTATATTAAAAGAAATAAGAATGTGTTGATGATACGCACTCTCAGATCTTCGATCTTCCAAATATTCGATAACGTGGTGAAAAATTTCTTCATTGAAATTTATAACTTAACAATTGAACCGCCTGCTGCTTCGATAGCTTTTTGGGCAGTAGCCGAAAATGCATGTGCTGTAACTTCTAACTTGGCTTTTAATTCGCCACGGCCTAATACTTTTACTAAGTCGTTACGCGATACTAAACCATGTTCTTTTAACGTATCAAAATCAATAACCGATACTTTGTACTGGTCAACCAACCCTTGCAGGGCATCAAGGTTAACGCTAACATACTCCACACGGTTAGGGTTTTTAAAGCCCACTTTAGGCACACGGCGTTGCAAAGGCATTTGACCGCCTTCAAAACCAACCTTGGTTGATGTACCCGAACGTGAACCTGCACCTTTGTGACCACGGGTAGATGTACCACCACGGCCAGAGCCGGTACCACGGCCTATTCTTTTCCTATTTTTAGTAGAACCTTCTGCAGGTTTCAGATTACTTAAATTCATAACATTAAATGTTTTCTACTGCTACCAAATGATTTACTTTTCTTACCATCCCAATGATAGCTGCATTTGCTTCAACTTCAACACTATGATTTATCTTTTTTAAACCTAATGCTTCGATGGTTTTTTTCTGGCGCTCACTTCTATCGATCACGCTTTTAATCTGGGTTATTTTGATCTTGGCCATGACTGATTATCCGTTAAATACTTTACCTAAACTAATGCCGCGTTGTTGAGCTACGGTATAAGCATCGCGCATTTGCGATAATGCAGATACAGTTGCTTTAACCACGTTGTGCGGGTTTGATGATCCTTTTGATTTTGCCAATACGTTGTGTATACCGGCACTCTCCAACACAGCACGCATTGCACCACCGGCAATTACACCGGTACCGTTTGCAGCTGGTTTTAAGAATACAAAACCGCCCGAAAATTTACCTATTTGCTCGTGAGGGATAGTGTTGTTGATAATCGGAACTTTTACCAGGTTCTTTTTAGCATCATCTACACCTTTAGCAATGGCTTCGGTAACCTCTTTAGCTTTTCCTAAACCATAACCAACAATACCATGCTCATCGCCTACTACCACAATGGCAGAAAAACTGAAAGTACGGCCACCTTTGGTTACTTTGGCTACACGCTGGATGCTTACCAAGCGATCTTTTAATTCGATCTCACTTGATTTTACTTTTTTTATGTTAATAGTTGACATCTCTTGTTGTAATTAAAAATTTAAACCACCTTCACGTGCACCTTCAGCTAACGATTTCACTCTGCCATGATATAAGTAGCCGTTACGGTCAAAAACCACGTCTTTTATACCTGCGGCAACTGCGCGCTCAGCAATCATTTTACCTACCGCTACCGATTGGTCTGATTTGTTGCCTGTTGTTGCAAACTCTTTTGATAATGACGAAGCCGAAGCCAGGGTTACACCTTTTACATCATCTATAATTTGAGCATAAATACCTTTATTGCTCCTGTACACTGACAAGCGCGGACGCTCTGTAGAACCGGAAAGACGTTTACGTATCCCCTTTTTAATTCTATCTCTTCTTGATAATTTACCTGTCATGACGCTTATTTTTTAGATGCTGATTTACCTGCTTTTCTTCTCAATACCTCGCCAACAAACTTGATACCTTTACCTTTGTAAGGCTCTGGTGCACGTAACGAGCGTATTTTTGCCGCTACCTGGCCAATCAGTTGTTTGTCGATCGATTCTAAAATGATGGTCGGGTTTTTACCTTTCTCAGCAGTTGTTGTAACTTTTATCTCTTTAGGCAATTCAAAAACATAGTGGTGAGAGAAACCCAACACCATATCTAATGTATTACCTGTATTAGTTGCACGGTAACCTACACCTACCAGCTCTTGCTCAAGCTTGTAACCTGTTGTTACACCTACAACCATATTATTGATCAATGCACGGTATAAGCCGTGTAATGCTTTGTGACGTTTTTGTTCTGACGGGCGTTGTACTACAACGTTTCCTTCTTCCTGTGCAATAATGATATCGCTATCAACTGCCTGGGTCAACTCACCTTTAGGGCCTTTTACGGTTACTACGTTATCTTCAGATACAGTAACTGTAACGCCTG
>Ga0206938_1214_pt1 | contig 12216 bp, 9 predicted proteins | sample Alteio_BWOrgHeat_12_FD_152918 | JGI IMG/M metagenome (GOLD analysis project Ga0206938, IMG submission 152918) | Enriched cells from forest soil in Barre Woods Harvard Forest LTER site, Petersham, Massachusetts, United States -... | ecosystem: Environmental > Terrestrial > Soil > Temperate forest > O... | reverse complement strand
GTTGCTTCGGAGCTCAGATTAAGAATAGCCTTGCCTTTGTCCATCTCTTGCCTTGTGATTAACTGGCCCAAAGTATTATATACCTCAACAGTTTTACAGTCATTGCAACCCGTTTGTACAGTAAACATACCCGAAGATGGGTTAGGATAAATGGTTACTCCGCTTTCATTTAGCTGGGAAGCAATTCCTGTCATCACGCAGGTTTTTACAAATATGCTGTCGGTGTTTGCTCCTACACAGCCATTGCTATCAGTGTAAGTATATGTAATATAGTTCCAACCTAAATGGGCAGGGGAGGATGGTTTGAATTGAGAACCCGTTACACCATTGCCACTGAAAACACCACCTGCAGGCGAACCGCTGTTCAATGCAACTGCAGAATCAGTTGTACATAATGTATCTATCCCACTGTATTTGAAAGTAACGGCGGGGCCGCCCAGGTTGCTGAGGGTATAAATAATGTTGTTTATACATCCGTTACTATCTGTAACTGTGCAAGTATATGTTCCGGCCGAAAGGTTAGTTACTGACGTGGTAGTTGCCCCATTATTCCAACTGTAGGTGTAAGGCGCGGTACCGCCACTTGCCGTAATACCAATGCTTCCGTTCGCACTGTCACATTTTGGCTGGTTACTTGATGCGATGGTTCCGTTCAAAGTGTTTACAGTTTGTATAGTAACACTATCAGTAACCGTAACAGAAGTAGCAGAAGAGGTGACTGTTACAGTATATGTTCCGCTACTAAGCCCTGTTGCTGTTTGCGTGGTTTGTCCATTGCTCCACATATATTTATAGGGCGCACTGCAGAATGAAGGATTTGCTGTAGCAGAACCTGCACCACCGCATGTGGCATCGGTATATGTTATGGAGAAGGATTTAGAGGAACATGAAACCTTATTAACCTGCATTACAAAACCATTTGTCCCATCATATCCGCAGGCGTACACCATATTGCCATGTACTGCAATATCATAAATTGTTCCCGGGGCCGGGTATGAGGTTATTGAATCTAAAAGAGTATCATACACAATAATATGTTTCACTGAACCAACGTATAGGTTGTTGCACATCGGATCAACTGCAATACCACCATTATCATTGCCATCAGCGCCTGTGGTATTTGTGTCAGTTATGCCCGACTTTATTGCGGCACTTATAAGAGTAGCACCAGTGTTTATGTTGTGTTTTTCTATGGTTACGCCATTGATACAGTAAACATTGCTGCAATCAACTGCAATATCATTTGCAGCCACACTGGCTGGGGTTTTACCCTGGTAGTCTTTAAAGAAAAAACTGGTTTTTGATTGCCAAATCCTCGATATTTTAGTGCTATCAACATGAAAACAATAAATACTATCCACACTAACTGAGTTTGCAGCTAACGTATAATAGAAATCATTACTCCCTCCCAGGCATCCGCTATATATTTCACCACTTGTTTCTGAAGAACTGTTACTTGGAACATAGTTTTTTTGAATATTCCCGTTAGCGGGGTTCATTGTACTAATTTGCAGTTTCGAATAATTAGATGCTCCCCCTTGAACGAGTACATTCTTTAATGAGGAATAACATATATTCCAGGTTTCATAAATGCCGCCATATGGAGGAGGAGAAGTCGCACCATCTGTATTATTAAAGTAGCTAAGTGTGCCAGTAGGTGTTAAACAAATCAAGGCATATTGCATTTTTGCGGAATTCTTGTATACATAAGGTGATGGAATATAACTCCTACCCGAATTGTCTATTGTAAGGTCAGACATATATAATGTTGCAGGATACTGAGTAAAGTTATATGTCCAAAGTAGCGAACCCGTTGGGCTATATTTTTGTTCACTCATGCTCATGCTTCCGAAGGTGCCAGTCGTTCCACCTAATATGTATGTCTTGCCCAATGAGTCAACGGCAATATCTATTGGGGCAAAACCGCCCGAAGTAGGTGTTACAGTCCATGGGTCAATTATTATGCCTGAAGCTGAATTTGCACTAACCACATCAAAACTTACTTCATTACCTGCAAGTTTAAAGGCTGATTGCAATTGATAATTATTTTGTGTAGTTACGGGCGCATGGTCTATTATGTTACCAATAGGTGTCTTGATTTCAAGGTTGCCGGTTTTATCTAATGATAAACCTTTATCGCCTGAATAGAGCATTTTTATAGTTGATGTACTATAACCTGGCTGTAGTTTAATTGCGTACTTTATTCCTTGTTTTGGGTGAAATGTATATTCAATATCGACACCCGGATACACAGTATGGTAAACCAGTTTAGTGTATCCTTTAATATTGTCAATTCCCTTACCTGTGTTTACCGGGTCAATGCTTCCAAAATAATATGGTGTTTCACCTGAGGGCTCTATAGCACTATTAATTGAAGCATTTTCCCACTCAACCGCCACCGTATGGTAAACAATCTTTATGTTTTCTTTCTCCTGCTCTTCGCGGCTTTCTTTTCTTTTTTCCAAAACGGGCACTTTTACAACTTCAGGCATTACATAAATAACTCCCTTGTTCGTAAATAATATGCGCGTGCCCTGGTAGTCGGTTCCATATAAAACAGTCCAGTTGTTGTATGAATTAACAAACTGGCCTTTGTTTTCCTGGAAAGCTTTCAGGTTACCGGGCATGGTTTCAGAACCTGCGTTCCACTTAGCAACATGTACTTGTTGGCCATAAAGTGAACATACGAGGCTAATTAGTGGCAGAAGTGCTAGTGTTTTTTTCATGGTACTATTTTTTTATGAGAGTGGTTACATGGTTAAAACCTTGGGTGTCGGTTATACGCAGGCAGTATATGCCTGCTGCTTCACCATACAGGTTAATGACTGCATTACCGTTCTTTATATAGCCTTTGGCAACAATTTGCCCCAGGCTATTATATACTTCAATTACAGCATTAGGGTGGAGGCTTGATTTAATATTGATAACTCCGCTTGTAGGATTAGGGAATACTTCAATTCCATTTGATGCGTCAATGTTACTTATGCCGGTAAACACACAGGTTTTAAGGTAAATACTATCATTCGCGGAGCCAGCGCAACCATAGGTATTTGTGTAGGAGTATATGATTTTGTTCCAGCCCGTATTCCCGGAAGAAGGAACGAAATTAGCGCCGCTTACGCCAGGTCCGGTGAATGTGCCTCCGGCAGGGTTGCCTGTTAAAGCAATTGAACTGTCGGTAGTACATAAGGTATCGTACCCTGCATGAAAGTTGACAGTAAGAAAACTCACATAAATACTATCAGTGGCAGCGCCAAGGCAACCTCCTGAATCAACATAGTTATACGTAACATAGTTCCAGCCCGGGTTTGCAACCGAAGGGTCAAAGTTTGCCCCGGTTACAGCATTACCGCTGAAGTTTCCTCCTAACGGCGAGCCGCTGTTTAATGCTACAGAGGCTGAATAACTGCAAAGAGTATCGGTTCCGCTATATTTAAATGTTACAACCGGGCCACCATTATTGGCAAGGGTATATATCACATTGGCGGTACATGTATTGCTGTCCGTAATGGCGCAGGTGTAAGTGCCTGCCGAAAGATTAGTAATTGCAGATGTAGTTGCACCATTGTTCCAGCTAAATGTATAGGGTGCCGTTCCGTTATTTCCCTTAACTGAAATGCTTCCATTTGTACTGTCACATTTAGGCTGGCTACTGCCTGTAACAACTCCACTGATTGAGCCATTGGTGACCATTATTGTTGCTGTTGAAGCGTTACATCCGGTTGTATCCTTTACAGTTACAGTATAAGTACCTGCACTCGTATTAGTAATCGACGACGTGGTTGCCCCATTGCTCCATTTGTAAGAATAGGGAGCGCTACCGCCACTAACTGAAACCGATGCACTTCCGTTACTTGCGGCAATGCACGACGAAGGAGTACTTGCTGTAGTGAGAATAAGAGTTGAAACAGGGGCACAGGTAATACATGAACTTTGGAAGTAGTTACCTGCCATAAACACAGCATAGCAATCGGTTGCGTCATTAATTAAATAACTAACACTGATCTGCGTTGCTAAAGTTTTTGTAGTCAATGCGGCATATTGAAAAAAATCCCGGTTGTAAGTGGCACTTGTCCCATTTATTGAATCTTTCCATGTTGGTGAGACATTATTCTGCATGTCTGCTACCATCAGGAACGATGTGGAGTTTGCCGCACTGCAAAAAGGAGTACAAGGCATAGTATAATTAAACTTACCGCCAGGTAGAGTTACCTCGCCATCTGCAAGAGTAATAGTTCCTGTATATGTTGCCGCGTTGTCTTTGTAAATGATAATTATCGCAACTCCGTCAACTTCCCAATTCACCTTTGAAAAACCGCTGAGATTTACTTTGTATTTGCCATTACCACTTATGGCACTTGTTATATCGCATTTCCATGTGCCGCTTCCTACATCTCCCCAGCATTTCGGCCCTGAAGTTCCGGCAAGTACTGAAGGAAGTGTTTGCGTAAAACCTATGGGGTTCGTTACAGTATCGTGTATCACGTAACTTGTTGCATAGCTTGATGTATTGCATGATGCTTCTGCATATAAATATGCCTTTATAACCTGGTAGCAGGTTGGCAAACCTGAAACAGTAACCGTCGCAGGAAATCCGGAGCCCGAATCAGCAGTATAGCGAAAAGTGGTATAAGTTGTAGCCTCCACATAATTAATCCCACATCCGGTTGAATCAAAGAATACTGCCAATGAACTTTTATGGGCACTATCTGCATGATGCGAAACTGTACGCTTTTTCCAGTGTATGGTTTTGGCGACATGCCTTCCTTCTTTACAATCGGGACATTGTGCCTGTAAATCAGAGATAAAGCTTAATAATACTAGGCCCAAAATAAGTAATTTTTTCATGATATGCGGTATGTTAAAGTGGTTAACATTGCAAATTTAGGCCTTTTTATCACTATTACGTTAAAAACATGTATTATGGTTGGGTGTAAGGCCATTTATTACCGGAATTTCGGGCAATACCTTATTTTTAAATGATTTTGCTTTTCTAAACCCTTTTTTTATATCTTTGCAGCCCTTAAATAAATATAGAGAAGATGTCTGTTAAAATTCGTTTACAAAGACAGGGTAAAAAGAAACAAGCTTTTTACCATATTGTAGTAGCTGATTCACGTGCTCCACGCAATGGAAAATACGTAGAAAGATTAGGTACTTATGAACCAAGGCATGACCACGCCGGTGTTAACCTTGACGATGCTAAAACCTTGGCATGGTTAGAAAAAGGCGCGGTTCCTACCGATTCATGCCGTACCCTTTTATCTGAAAGAGGTATTATGTTTAAAAAGCACCTTAACCGTGGCGTTAGGAAAGGCTTATTTACACAAGAACAAGCTGAAGAAAAGTTTGAAAAGTTCAAGGGAGAAAAGACAAACGTTGCCAGCATCAATAATGATAAGAAAGCTACTGCTGCTAAGGAAGCGTACAAAAACCGTATAGCCGCTGAAACTGCTGCCCGCGAAAATAAATCTAAGGCAATTGCCGCTAAGAGGGCCGCTGCTGCTGAAGCTGCTGCCGCAGCCGCTGCACCTGCACCCGAAGCGCCGGCTGCTGATGCTCCTGCCACCGAACCACAAGCATAATTACAACGTAATACAATACAAAAGGCTCTGAGTAATCAGAGCCTTTTTAGTTTCCGCATTTCGCTGCTCTTCATGCGGAATGACAATGTTGTATGGGTATAAAAAAGAAATTGGAGCGAGTTCGACACTGCTCCAATTTCATTATAAGCTAAAAAGCATTCTGTCATTCCGCTGAAATGCGGAATCTAAGCCTTCCTTTACGCCATAGTATGTTCTCCTAAAAACTTAAGTACGCTTTCTTCAATGCTCTTTTCGGGGTCAGCCATATCGGTAGAGGCTATAAACTTCAGGCCGGTTATATGTTCGTATAACTCAATATAGCGTTTAGAAACAGCCTCAATAATTGCATCATCCATTGCCGGAATTTTTTGACCGGGCTTGCCCTGGAAGCCATTTTCGATCAGCCACTGGCGAAGGAATTCTTTTGAAAGCTGCTTTTGTGTTTCACCTTTCTTCTGGCGCTCTTCATATCCTTCTTTGTAGAAGTAGCGTGAAGAGTCAGGTGTATGCACTTCGTCAATCAGGTATATTTTACCATCATGCAGTCCGAACTCATACTTGGTATCAACCAGAATCAGGCCTTGCTTAGCGGCCATTTCAGTTCCTCTCTTAAATAACATGCGGGTGTAGTGCTCCAGTTGCTCGTAATGAGTCTTTTCAACCAGGCCAAGTTTCAGAATATCGTCGCGTGAAATGTCTTCATCGTGCCCGACATCAGCCTTGGTAGTAGGGGTTATAATTGGTTCCCTGAAGCCATCGTTCTCACGCATTCCTTCCGGCATTTTTACTCCGCTAAGTTCTCTTTTACCTGCGGCATATTCACGTGCTGCATGGCCTGAAAGATAACCGCGTATTACCATTTCAACTTTAAATGGCTGGCAAAGCTTGCCCACGCTCACCATAGGGTGGGGGGTAGCCACTATCCAGTTAGGTACAATATCAGCGGTTGCTTTCATAAAGTGAGCCGCTGTTTGGTTCAACACCTGCCCTTTATATGGTATACCACGTGGTAATACAACATCGAATGCCGATACACGGTCGCTTACTATCATTACCAGCATGTCATCGTTAATGCCATATACATCGCGCACTTTCCCTTTGTAGAAGCTCTTCTGCCCCGGGAAATGGTAGTTGGTTGCAGTGATTGTTTTCATTATGAATTTGCTTTATTTGTTGATTGGTTATCGTAAATACCTAATATTTTCTTCACCAGTTTGTGGCGCACTACGTCTTCAGCGTTCAGGTGAATAACATCTATACCCGGTACGTTGCTGAATATTTTTATTGCCTGCGTAAGCCCTGATGGTTGCTTGAACGGAAGGTCGGTCTGAGTAATATCACCCGTTACTATGAACTTGGCCGAGCTACCCATACGTGTAAGGAACATTTTCATTTGCCCCTCAGTTGCATTCTGCGCTTCGTCAAGAATAACATACGCGTTATTTAGTGTACGGCCACGCATAAATGCTAGCGGCGCTACTTCTATTAACTTGTTCTCAAGATATGTTTGCAGTTTGTCAGATGGCAGCATATCAAAGAGCGCATCGTAGAGCGGCTGCATATAAGGATCAAGTTTTTCTTTCAGGTCGCCTGGCAGAAAACCAAGGTTCTCACCGGCTTCTACAGCAGGACGTGTAAGTATTATCTTGCGGACTTCCTTATTCTTCATTGCCCTTACAGCCAATGCCACAGCGGTATATGTTTTGCCTGAACCCGCTGGACCAACAGCAAATACAAGGTCGTTCTTCATTGAGCTTTCCACCATGCGGAACTGGTTAGGCGTGCGCGCCTTTACCACCAGCCCGTTGTTGCCATATACTATAATATGATCATCGGGTGTACTGCTCTCGGCAGCCTGTGCACCGTGACCAGAAGTTTTCAGTATGCGCTCCATATCGCCTTCGTTCAGCGCATGGAATTTCCGGAAGTGTTCCATCATCCAGTATATCTTGCGCTCGAAGGCTTCTATTTCTCCATCATCGCCTGACACACGGAGTGCATCGCCACGGGCTACAATCTTGATGTTTGGGAAATGCTCTTTTATAATTCCCATTTTGGAATCGTTAATACCATAAAGTTCAACGAGGGGAATATCTTTGATGAAAATTTCTTTTTCCGCCATAATGGGGTTTGAGATGATGTGGCGCAAAAGTAAGCTAAGGGATTTTATTGTACTTTTGACTTTATTAAAAGATTTCCACAAAAAGGGACAATTTATCATCAATTAAGGGGAAATGCCGATAATAACGCTTACAACCGATATGGGTACTTCCGGTTATTATGTTGGAAGTGTTAAGGCTGCCATTATTTCACTGTTCCCCGAAGCCAATATTGTTGATATAACCCACCATATCAAGCCCTTTCATATAAGCTCAGCCGCGTTTATTATACGCAATGTATATAGCCAGTTCCCTAAAGGCACTGTTCACATAGTATCAGTTGATTCGTTGAATAACAATGCCCCGCGCTTTCTGGCATTGCAGGCTGATGGCTACTACTTTGTGGGTGCCGATAATGGCCTGTTCAGCCTGGGTTTGAATAAGGAACCCGAAAAAGTGGTGCAGATAACCCTTGCGGCTGATTCAGCATTGGCCACTTTCCCGGCGCGTGATGTATTTGCACGTGTGGCTTGCCATTTGGCCAGGGGTGGACAACTAGAAGCTATTGGTACACCCGTTACCAATTATATGCGACCTACAGCCTGGCAGCCCACGCACGATGCCAATAGTATTACAGCCGCAGTAGTATATATTGATGAATATGGCAACTGCATTTGCAATCTTGAGGAGAGTTTGTTTCAATATATAGGTAAAGGCAGGAACTTTGCCATTGATATTAAGCGTTATATAGTGGAAACTATATCAGGTTCTTACAGCGATAGCCCTCCCGGCGAGATAGTCGCCCTTTTTTCAAGTTCAGGCCTGCTTGAACTTGCCCAAAATCATGGTAATCTGTCTGAACTTATTGGAATTAAGGAAGGAGACATGATTAAAATAACCTTTGCTTAACAGTTTTAGGTAGTTTGTTTTTCTGCTATAGTCTCCTATATTTGTGGAAGCTAGTCTATATTTCAATCCTCCTGGAAATAACCCGGCTTTAATCAATCCCCATGAAAAAGAATACTTTGTTATTCCTCTTTGCTGCGTTAGGCATTACTGCATTTTCGCAAACCCAGCCCACCCAACCCGCAACAGGATACGGAGGTGTAGCACACCCTTATGGTTCTTTTACTACATTTAATTGCGATGATGGCGCTACAGGGTTTATGCTTTACATACCTTCAAGTCCGCATGCCGATTCATTACCATTGGTAGTGTTTACACATGGCTTTGGTGAATGGAACCCATTACGGTATGGGCACTGGATAGAACATATAGTAGAGCAGGGCAACATTGTGATCTTTCCGCGTTACCAAAAGAGTGAATACACAACTCTTGCTACCAGTTTTACTTCAAACGCCGTAACTGGGATACAACGCGCATTAGATACAATAAAGAATCATCCCACATGGACACAACCATTCCTTAATAAGGTATTATACGTGGGGCATTCGTATGGCGGACTTATATCGGCGAATTATGCAGTGAAGTATGCAACGTATGGTATTCCCAAACCACGAGCCATATTAATGGCTTGCCCGGGCTACGGAAGCTACCCGGGTGGACAGCTTTCCAGTTATAGTGCAATGGATAGCTCGATTTACATGCTCGATATTTTTGAAAGGAGCGATACAGTGGTAGACTCTACCTTTGCCTTACAGGTGTTCAATCAAACAATCGCAGTGCCCTATTCCCACAAAAATCTTGTAATTCATTTTGCTGATAGCACCGGTACACCACGCATTACTTCAAGCCATGGCGAATCGAGCTGTATTGATTCAGCCATAGATAATGGAGACAGGGGCATAGTTATGCTGCAGGCGGCTTATGCTTATACCGATGCTACCGATTTTTATTGTTATTGGAAATTGTTTGATGCGCTGGAAGATTGCGCTCTGAACGGTGGCGGTTGCACCACGGCATTTGGCGATACCTATACACAAGAATACATGGGTTTATGGAGTAATGGCCAGCCTGTAAGGCCTCTCGAAGTAAGGCCTGTAGTAATTACTTCAACCAATGATCTGCCTGCCACAGCGCAGTTAAATATTTACCCTGACCCGGCAAATGATAAAATATATATTGAGCAGCAAAACTCCTATAAAACGGGTACCGTTATTTCATTATATAATATGGTAGGAGTGAAGGTATATACAAAAGCTATTTCACAGGATTCAAAAGAGGTAGTTATAGCTGCAAATTCCTTTACTCCCGGAGTATACTTCTTAACTATTGCAACTGCTAAAGGAGAAAGTATAACCCGTAAAGTTGTTATTACGCATTAGAAACTTAATATAACCTGCGCCCACTCGCGGGTTTAGTACTCCAATCGTTTATATTCAATATCAAGGCAATACCGATGTGTAGTTTGATTGGGCAAAGGGTGAGCCCATTTTGTTACAGTTAGGCTGGGCAGATCGTGCTCACCTTTTAATTTGTAAGTCATATTTACGCCGGTATCTACTGTATGAGTATAGTCGCTTTTCAAAATGGTTCCTTTATCAGCCGTCTTCTTTAAGTTCATTGCAATGTAACTGTTCAAATAAGAAAACATTTTCATGGCAGAATCAGCTGATGAAAAATAGTATTGCAGTTTAAAGACGCAATATTGCAAAGAACTGCCATACTGAATGGTTATCGCGACATTAATCGAGTCAGCCGGACTTTTCAGCATACCGCCATTATTCGCTTTGCCAAAATAAGTGGCGCCTTGCCCAAAGTCAACTACTGCGGTGTCACTGTTTTCAAGAAACCTTGCATCAGCCTTCAGTTTCCTGCAAATACCTTCACGGCTTAATTCCGGGTTAATGCCATAAAAAATTCTTCTGATTGCGGTATCAGTTTGACCGAATGAAGAAATTACTGCTAAGAAAGAAAATAGAATGGATAGAAGCAGATGCTTTTTCATTGATATTACTTCCGCGCCTTCCTGGTAATCTTAAACTCGCTACGGCGATTCACGGCATACTGTTCCTCGGTGCATATTATACCGGGATCACCGCAATTGTTAAGCAGGTGCGCTTTGCCCAATCCTTTGCCTGTAACTCGTTTCTTATCAACTCCGTGCCTCACCATATAATCAACTGCGGCATCGGCACGTTTTTGTGATAGCTGCATATTGAATTCCGGCGTACCACGCGGGTCGGTATATGCATCCAATTCAATGATAATTTCAGGGTTGGCTTTCATAACCTCAACCACCTTATCCAATACGTGAGCAGCCGCAGGTAATATGTCCCACTTCTGGTAATCGTAGTAAATGTTTTCTATAATGAAGAGGCTGTCTTTCTTCACCTGCTTCTTCAGATTGAGCGCTTCAATCCATGGGTCATACACATAAATAGTACCCATGCTCTTTTCATCGGAAGCCAGTATTTCATACTTAAAGCCGTTCTTAATATTCAACTCGCGTATAATGTTGTGCTTTGAATCGGCCAGGTAAAGCTTTTTCATTTTACCCAGGTGCGGATCATTCTGGTCAACCTCTACAAAATATGTTTTATCCGGTGGCAAGTTGCTGAATGTAAATGCACCTTCAGCATCAGTTGTGGTTGTTTGAATAACCTTACCGTCTTGATCTACCAGGTTGATCTTGGTGTTAGCCATTGGCTTTTTCTGATCGTTCAGCAAGGTGTTCTTTATTTCAAACCTTAATTGAGTATCATCAACCAACATGTGGTTAATAGTGGATGTGTCGCTGGCCAGTATCTGGAAATGAAATTTACCGTCTGATGAAACGTAATATGTTTTAATGGTATTGCCATTCTTGTCAGTTAGTACAATTTTAGTATTGGGTGGCAGTCTTGTATCCATTCCCGGCATAAGCACCTGGAAAGAATAGTTTTGATCAGGCGGCAGGTTGGTAAATACAAACGAACCAAACTCGTTAGTAGTGGTAGTGGCAACCACATCGCCATTTGCGTTCACAAGGTTAACTCTCACACCCTGCATTGGCTTGGAGCTGTCGCCACGCAACAGGTTACCTGCCAGGTTAATATTCTTATCATCAGAAGCAATTTGAGGCAGGCTGGTAATATCGGGCGGCAGAGAGTTGAACAAATATTTACCCTCTTTCAGCGATTTTATAGTTACACCCACAATTCTACCGGTACTGTCTGCCAGGTAAAATTTCTTTTTTACCCACAAAACGTGGGTCATCTTCATCAACCTGAATCATGTATTTAGAATCCGGCCTTAGTTTGTTGAATACAAATGTTCCGTTCTTATCGGTTTGCGATATGGCAATTATTTTTCCTGAATCATTCATCAGGTGCACTTCAACCGATGGCACGGGATCATTTATGTTATAGCTAAATAGAATGGTTCCTTTCAGTGGCTTATAGTCGCCAATGTATAAGAAGCTGTAAATATCATCGGCTCCTTTTCCTCCTTTACGGTTCGATGAAAAATAGCCTGTGTGGTTATTGCTGTTAAAGCAAATTGCAAAGTCGTCGGTTGACGAGTTAATATCAGGACCAAGGTTTTCTACGTTCGTCCATTTGCCGCCCTTTTGTGTTGCTGAGAAAATGTCT
>Ga0206938_1213_pt1 | contig 12224 bp, 8 predicted proteins | sample Alteio_BWOrgHeat_12_FD_152918 | JGI IMG/M metagenome (GOLD analysis project Ga0206938, IMG submission 152918) | Enriched cells from forest soil in Barre Woods Harvard Forest LTER site, Petersham, Massachusetts, United States -... | ecosystem: Environmental > Terrestrial > Soil > Temperate forest > O... | reverse complement strand
TTACCCAGGCAGACAATTCCACCACCCGCAAATATGGTGGCACCGGGCTCGGACTGGCTATTTCCAAAAACCTGGCTGAATTGATGCATGGATCCCTGACGGTTGAAAGTGAAGCGGGCAGCGGCAGTTCCTTTTCCCTTTTCCTTCCCCTGGAAATAACCAACGATCAACCGGAAATACAACTGCAACCAAAACCCCAGTTAAAAAACGTATTGGTGGTCGACGACAATCAGACCAATCTGGCCCTCATGAAGGAATCCCTGGGCTTTTTTCAGATTCACTGTGAAACCGCCGGCAGTGGGCAGGAAGCCCTGCTTAAAATGGAGCAAGCTCAACTCAGCGGACCCTCATTCGATCTGGTCATCACCGATCACCATATGCCCGGTCTGGATGGAATAAACCTGGTAAAAAAGATCAAAGAGCGCTTTGCTGACACCAACCTGCCCTTTATTCTCATGATATCTTCCCTGGAGAAAAACCTTTATCAGCATGACGCCGATAAAACAGGGATCAATAAATTTATTTCCAAACCTGTAAAACTCCATGAACTCAACAGTACCCTGCTTTCTCTTTTTGAAAAGAATATGCAAAACGATAGCCTTCATCCTTCCTTTGACGCCATCGAGAAAATTTCGCAGGCTGCCAGTATCTTGGTCGTGGACGACGATCCGATCAATATGATGCTCATTTCCGAAGTCCTGAAAAGAATGGGATTTGAAGTGATCCAGATGCAAAACGGAAAAGAAGTCCTTGAATCCCTTCCACATTATGATCCGGTGCTCATCTTCATGGATCTGAATATGCCGGAAATGGACGGATATACCGCTACCCGCCTCATACGGAAGTTGCCAACACCCCAGTCCAAGATTCCGATCATTGCCTTGACGGCGGACGCCATGAAGGGCGACCGGGAACGCTGCCTGGATGCGGGCATGAACAATTATATTTCCAAGCCTTTTAAACTCGAAGAAATAGAAGCGGTGCTGCGGGAGTATGTACTGCTGGTTTAAAACTTCGCTGTCACCATCTTTAATCTATAGATCGTCATTACAATTTTTGTGGGTAAAATTCGACACCACCCACCGGATTAAGACCAAAAAAATAAAAATGGAAGAAGAAATTTTAGCCGTCCAGCCCAGTTTCAAATTGTACAAAGAAAAAGCAATTTTCACTGGTACCTTTATAGGAGGACCCTTGGTTGCAGGATATTTGGCTGCAGAAAATTTTAAATTGCTAGGGCAGCCGCAAAAAGCCCGGACGACTTGGATCGTTACCGTTCTTGCGACCATTGTAATTTTTGGAAGTGTCTTTTTTGTTCCGAATATGGATAAAGTTCCGGATTTCTTATTTCCTGTAATCTATGCATGTGTAGCACAATTCCTGGTTCAAAAATATCAAGGGGCAGCCATCAAAGAACACATCGATTTGGGTGGGCCGACCTTTTCTGGTTGGAGAGCGGCTTGGATTGGTCTTGTGGGAATGGTCGCTTTAGTGGCGATTATTTTTGCCGTTCTTTTCCTGAAGGATGGCGCCGTATTGCGCTAAAAAATCTATACCCGATTTGACCCGATCGATCCCCCATCCCCTTAAATAAAAATGGGTAATAAAATAGTGAAAGAACCTTGAGGGCAGGGATCTCCGGGGAAGACTATTTCTCCGCTTACTGAACGGCTGCCGTTACTCCACTTAAGGGAAGCTTGCCTTCATAGACATTCAGCTTTACTTTCCAGATACCTGATTCTTTTTCCAGGCTCAGGTCGATTTTAATGTTTTTCATTTCATCTACCTGAGGGAGCAATTCAAAACTGATCAAATTCATGTTGTGCAGCTCGGTCGGTGTATGATACTGCGCATTGAGGATAAAGGGTTTTTGTCCTTCCAGTTTGATGATCGTGTTTTCAATCTGGTCGTACACTTCCTTAAAACGGGCGCGGGCCTGCATAAAATTGGGAGAATTGAACGTGGTGCAGTTCCAGTTATAAATTTCGTTGTTGGCTACATTGTATTTCCAGATGCTGCAGTAACTGGCGCCTGGAACGGTAATCGTGGTTTTATACTCAGCCATCTGCGGGTGCTGGGCAATCATATCGCCCTTGATATTATGGAAGCGGTTGGGAAAGTCGCGGATTACTTTTTCCAGCGCCACATTGGTCTTATTGGAAAATACATCGTCCTGGGAAAACAGCCACGCGGCGTTCAGCAGGAAAGTCAAGGTTAAAAATATGCCTCTCATAGCAATGGATTTGGTGTCTAAATTAGTATAAAAATCAGGCAGTTGCAATAGGGAAAATACGGTGATCTCCTAGGGGTAAAATTTAGACATTCTGGCTGACACCCAAGGGGTTTTAGCTGAACAGATATTCCACGTCTTCGCGGGAAAGGCTTTTTACAAATCCGTCATCATCGGCGATCAGGTCTTTTGCCAGGATCCGTTTGCGGTCCTGCAGCTGGAGGATTTTATCCTCTATACTGTCCTTACAGATCATCCGGTAAGCAAAGATGTTTTTGGTCTGACCAATCCGGTGGGTACGGTCGATCGCCTGTTGTTCCACTGCGGGATTCCACCAGGGGTCTACAATGTATACGTAGTCGGCTGCCGTGAGGTTGAGACCCACTCCTCCAGCCTTCAGGGAAATCAGGAACACCCGGCAGCTGTCGTTGTCCTGGAATTCGCGAATGGCCTTCTCCCGGTCGACGGCGGTTGTGCTTCCGTCAAAATAGGCAAAGGGGATATCCAGTTCCAACAGCTTTTCTTTGATCAGGGCCAGCATGCCCAGGAACTGGGAAAAGATCAGGGCTTTGTGGTTGCCGATGTTTTCAGATATTTCCCGGGCCAGTTCATCGAGTTTGATGGAATGATTGGGATACTTGTCGGACTCATTGAGGATCGCCGGTGAATCGCAGATCTGCCGCAGCTTCATGAGACCCTGCAGGATGGTCAGTTGTGATTTCTGGATACCCTGGGACTCAATCGTACCCAGGATCTTATCCCGGTAGTCATTTCTATAAGCCTCGTATACTTTGCGCTGCTCTTCTTCCATTTCACAAAACAGGATGGTTTCTGTTTTTTCCGGGAGGTCCTTGGCAACCTGTTCTTTGGTCCGGCGCAAAATAAAAGGGTATAATAATTTTCTCAAGTGGTCTTTGCGATCGGGTTCGCCGAATTTGTCAATGGGGATAGCAAATTCCTGGCGGAAGAATTCTATACTGCCCAGCATGCCTGGGTTTAGAAAATTCATTTGAGCAAAAATATCGAATGTATTGTTTTGCAAGGGGGTACCACTCATGCACAGCCGATGTTTTGCGCGAAGCAGACAGGCCGCTTTGGTCACTTTGCTCGCAGGATTTTTTATGGCTTGGGATTCATCCAGCACGACATAGTCCAGGGGCATATCCATCAGCAATTTGATGTCGCTGCGCAGCGTACCGTAGGTGGTGATGATGATTTCAAAACCATTCAGGGCTTCCTTGTTTCTGAGTCGTTCGCCGCCATGGTGGATCCGGTAGGTTAAACCGGGTGCGAATTTTTTTATTTCATTTTCCCAGTTGAAGATCAGTGTGGTCGGACATACCACCAGGGCACGCAACTGGCCATAGTGTTGTTTATAGTGGTGCAGGAAAGAGAGGGCTTGGATGGTTTTACCCAGACCCATGTCATCGGCCAGGATGCCTCCCCAGTTTACTTCATGTAAATAATTCAGCCAGTGAAATCCATGCACCTGGTAGGGACGAAGGATATGTTCCAGATGAACCGGTGGATCAATCTCTTTTATTTTTTTAAATTCCTTGAGCTGTTCGTACTTCTTTTCCAGGTGAATGATCAGTTCCTCTTCATTCCTGTTTTCATAGAGTTCGTCAATTACACTTAAATGATATCGCGACAGCCGGAGCTCATTACTTTTTCCTTCGCCCACCCGGAAAAGCAGTGCATAACGTTTTACCCATTCGTCCGGCAACACCCCTAGGGTCCCATCGTTGAGGGGAACAAACTGCTGTTTGTTTGCCAGCGCCTTTTTTACATCAGCGATCGTAACCTTCTGGTCACCGAAAATGATATCCACCCGGGCGTCGAACCAATCCGTACTGCTGCTGATATGGATCTTTGTCTGGGGACGGGATGTATTGAAACGGAAATTTTTTAGCGCATCAAATCCCACGACGGTTACTTTCATATCCTGCATGGCATCCATGAAAAGAAAGAACCAGTTGTTTTTCAAAACATCCGTTCCCCGCAAAGCCAGTCCGGAAGAGCCCTGCGGCTGAATGAACTGGGAGTGCAGGGATTGCAACTGATTGATAAATGCCGATTCTTTTTCTTTGTTCCGTTGGATGAGCAAAACCTTATCGCCGTCGGGAACCACCAGCTGGTCTTTTCCTATGGAAGTGGTTTCAAAACCCTTATAAGAAAATACAGGCTGAAACAACAAGTATTCGCCTTTTTCCTGCAACAGAATTTTTCTTTCCGGATCCCCGCTTTTTATTTCCCGAATCAGATCATGATCGAATTCGACATGATATTCTTTTTTGCAAGGGGATAACAAAACTGCGCAACTGTTCGGGCCAGTCTTCTTTGGGAATTGTGAGTTTTCCCTCAGTGAATTTTGAAATCACGGCGATATCTTCCGGCTTGTTCCAGAGGTAAAGACAGTTGTTCAGGAATAAAATTACCTGACTGTTGCATTTGTTTTGGGTAAGGTCGATGGATTGGCCGGTGATCCGCGTGAATGCCTTGATTTCTATATGGTTCTTGTGCGCATAAATTTTAAAAGACGGGCTGACCGGATCGGGTGAAAGATTTACGGATTGCAGGTTAGCCGTTTTAAAGGGTTTGTGCCCGTTTAAAAAAAATATGAAAGGATTTTCGTGCAATTCGCTGAATAATTTCCGGTAGCGCGGGTGGAGGTATTCTATGATCAGCGCCTTGGTGTCATCGGGCAATTCCTCCCCTTCTGTATGAATGATATTTTCCCACATTCCACTGAACGGAGAATTTCGGTTGAGATATTTATTGACTTCCGGGTCCTGGGTTTTGCGCAAAGAAAAAACCAGTTGGCGATCGGGTTCATTAAACTTTTCGGTATTGACAAATTTGGCCAGTTCAAGTTTTTCGATTTTTCCTATGTACGCAGTTTGTTGTTCATTGCTTTCTCCGCTGATGGCCTCGAGCAGAAATCCCGGATAGGCATCGTGATTGAAATTAAAAACTACGCCCAGTCGTTGAACGGAATCAATTTTTTGTTCCGCGTCCATTACTTCGGCTTCCACTTCTTTTTCAAATTCTGGCTTTGGCCGGGCCAGAACCGAAGGATTAACCCGTTTGATGGACATATCCAGTACCCGCAAAAAAGGTTTACCATCTTTGTAGGAGAATTCAAATTTGCCTTTGAGGTCATCGGTCAGGGAATAACCGTAGGCTTCCAATAATTTGTTTTTTTCTTTGTCCCAGTTTCGGATGCTGTCAAAATAGTAGGCTCCGTAGGCCTGGAACAATTGAAGAAATAAAATCACTTTCGGCAGGCAGAGCGGGTGATCCGTATCGGGATAAGAAGAGCTGGTATCAAAATTTCTCTCCTCGTTTTTGCGCAGCAAAACCGCATACCGTTTGCCGTTGATGAGCACGCTGGCTTTCACCGTTTCATCGGCAGCCAATTCGATGGAAGCCTTTTGAGATTGCAAATATTTTCCGGCTTCTTCATAGACTTCCCGGGAACAAAGCAGTCGGATGGTTTTCAGATCAATCGACTTCATCTTAATGACCGTATGGGATTGATCGTACTGGATCTCTTCTGCCTTGAGCATGTTGCGGTCAAGCAATTCCTGCAGCTGTATCAAGGCCGCCGCTTCGTGACGGCAGATGTCGCCCAGGTTGTATGGACAACTGCAACGGACCGAGAGCGCTTTGGCATCCCGGAATTTCTGAACAAATACTTTATAATAGGTGGAATAACTGTCGTCCTTGATTCGAAAAGTGACGGTTTCGAAAAGCTCATCGTATTCAATGAGCTCAACAAATCCTATTGCATGGATTTTTTTCCCCCGTCGGATGACTTCATCGGTTCCGTTCGTGTAAACGTATTTAATAAGGTGCGGTAGGGCCATTCAACTTTTCGGTTTTCGTTTAGCCCCACGGCGGGTCAGATCCGTTCGCAAAAGGCTAATCTGCAAAAGTAAAGGAAAAATATTCAAAGGCCAAAGCTTAAGGCTTAATCTCCAAAGCAATAGACCCGTCAAATCATTTATTCCGGGCTTTCTTTCGGCAAGATCTTTTTAATGTAATTTCATATCGGTTTGGAATGACGTTTGCCGCTTAAAAACAGTACCCGTTTCCCGTAAAAAGACCTTCATGACGCGAAGCATCCTGATTCTTCTCATTTTTTCGCAGGCCTTTTCATCCGCCTTTTCCCAAAAGCTTAAAAAAGCGGATAAGGAACTTGTTTTGGAACTTCAAACAGATGTCGGTTATCTGGCCGGCGATAAACTGGAAGGCAGGCGCTCAGGGACGGCCGGGGAGAGCCTGGCCTCGGATTATATAGTTGCCTCTTTTGTTAAAACCGGCCTGAAGCCCATGGGTGACAGCGGAACTTTCCTGCAACGTTTTGAAATCTATGACGGAAGGGATATCAGTCAGACCCGGTTTTCCATTAACAATTCGGTGCTTGTACTGAATACCGAATACTTCCCCCTGCCTTACAGCGCGCCTGGAAAGGTCACGGGCTCGCCCGCCATTGCGTTACAGGAAAGCGGTTCGCCCTGGTTTTATGATCTCCGGGAGATCATAGAAGCCGCCCAGAACAACCCGCACCTGGATATCCACAAACAGATGCGCGAAAAAATCAGGCTGTTCGCGAGCAAGGGTGCCAGCGCGGTTATTTTTTACAATAGTTCCCGGCAAGAAGACGGTATTGTATTTGATCCGGCCGAAGGCATACAGGCCGAGAAAATTCCTGCGCTCTACGTTACCAAGGCCGGGAGAAGAAAATACCTGAAAGATATTTCGCAGTCCCTGGATGTAGACTTGGATGTGGAAATGGTGGAGAAGAAAAGATGGGGTCATAACGTCATCGGATATCTGGACCTGGACGCTCCCCTGACGGTGGTAATCGGGGCCCATTACGATCATCTGGGATACGGAGAAGATGGAAATTCCCTGTACCGGGGAACGGATAAAATGGTCCATCCGGGCGCCGATGACAATGCCAGCGGAACCGCTGCCCTGATGGAACTGGCCCACCTGATGAAAAAAACCAAGGGGCTGAGGACAAATTACCTTTTTGTGGCATTCTCTGGGGAGGAATCGGGGTTGATTGGCTCGAAATATTTTACAGAACATTGCCCGATCGCTTTGTCCAAGATCAGTTATATGGTCAATATGGATATGATCGGCCGGCTCAATGACAGCACCCATTCCCTTACCATCGGTGGATATGGAACTTCTCCCCAGTGGTCAGACCTGATTGCAGGAACCTTGAACAAAAAAGTTTTTGTACTCAATCTAGATTCCAGCGGAACCGGCCCCAGTGACCATACTTCTTTTTATCTGAAAGGCATTCCCGTATTGTTTTTTTTTACCGGCATCCATGCCGATTATCACCGCCCTACCGATCTGGCTGAAAAAATTAATTATACCGGGGAGCTGCAGATTATTCATTTCATTTATGCCATCTTAGAAAAGATGGATGGCATGAATAAACCGGCATTTGTAAAAACGCGGGACAAGCAATTCGGTGTAGCGCCGGCCTTTAATGTTACCCTGGGCATCATGCCCGACTATAGCTTTCCAGGATCAGGGTTACGCATCGATGCCATCACCGAAGGCAGGCCGGCTGAAAAAGCCGGATTAAAAGCAGGGGACGTAATCATCAAACTCGGTGATTATGCGGTCATCTCGCTGCAGACTTATATGGAGGCGCTATCGAAATTCAATCGGGGTGACCAGACCACGGTGGAGGTTTTGAGAGGTAAGGAAGATATCAAAGCAGCCGTTCAATTTAAATAGGTGTAATGAAGTCACTGAAATTAAATATGGAAAGCATGGAAGGCGATTTTTTTGTCGGCTCCCGGCTGCTGGGTATCGTGGCCCCGCTAAAAGGTTATAGTTTCTGCTGGCAGCTGAATCGTCAGCTCAGACTAGATTTTCGCATCACCAACCAGATAGAGATTCCGATGATGAGGAAAAAAAGGGAATATTATTTTACCGTTTATGAATGCCCCGAACCGAACAAAACCATCATCCACTACCTGTACAACAATCAGTTTGATGGTGAATACCTTTTACCTGAATTCAGACACCTTGATTTTTTCTGGCTTTTAAAGGGAGATGCCGTATCGGACGCACTGATGACAGAAATGATGGATTCCATAAAATCCATTTCGGGTGTGCAGATGGTAACAGAACTTACGCACACCAAGATCAGACACCGGGAGCACCTGATCTTTTGAACCGGCGGTCATCTCTGTTAAAAAGAAAGGGAATTAGCTGTTCATGCTCGCCAGAAACTCTTCATTGCTTTTGGTTCCACGCATCCGTTTGAGCAGTTCATTCATGGCCTCTTCTGTATTCATATCGTTGAGGTATACACGAAGTAGGTTCATGCGTTGCAGAACATCTCTTTCCAGCAATAGGTCATCGCGACGGGTGGATGAAGAAACCAGGTCAATGGCTGGGAAAATACGCCGGTTGGCCAGTCTGCGGTCCAGCTGTAATTCCATATTACCCGTTCCCTTAAACTCTTCAAATATCACTTCGTCCATTTTTGAGCCGGTATCGATCAGGGCGGTTGCCAGTATGGTCAGCGATCCTCCGTTTTCTATTTTGCGGGCGGCGCCAAAGAATTGTTTGGGTTTCTGCATCGCATTGGCTTCCACTCCTCCACTCAACACCTTCCCCGAAGAAGGGGCTACCGTATTGTGCGCCCTGGCCAGACGGGTAATGGAGTCGAGCAGGATGATCACATCGTGTCCGCACTCGACCAACCGTTTTGCTTTTTGCAAAGCGACCGTAGATACTTTCACATGTTTTTCTGCCGGCTCATCAAAAGTAGAAGCAATGACTTCAGCCTTGACGGAGCGTTCCATGTCTGTAACTTCTTCCGGACGTTCATCTACGAGCACAATCATCAGGTAACACTCGGGGTGGTTGATGGCGATGGCATTGGCAACCGCTTTGAGCAACATGGTCTTGCCCGTTTTCGGTTGAGATACAATGAGTCCACGCTGGCCTTTGCCGATGGGTGTAAACAGGTCGATGATCCTGGTGGAAAAATCAGATGGGTTTACAAAAAGATTCAACTTTTCAAATGGAAAAAGGGGAGTCAGGTAGTCGAAGGGTACCCGGTCCCTTACTTCGTCCGGAGATTTATTGTTGATGGTCTCCACTTTGAGCAGGGCAAAATATTTTTCACCTTCTTTAGGCGGACGAACCGAACCATACACGGTATCGCCGGTTTTTAAGCCGAACAATTTTATCTGCGATGGCGAAACATATACATCATCGGGGGAAGAAAGGTAGTTGTAATCACTGCTGCGAAGAAATCCGTATCCATCGGGCATCATTTCCAAAACACCTTCTGCTTGGATGACTCCATCAAATTCAATATTGAAAGTTTCATTGCGGCGCTGCGGATAGACTTTCTGAGGCTGGTCTCCATTGCCCGGGCGATTTTGTTCGGGTGCGGAGCCGTTGTCTTCTTGTCCGTTTTCAGGCTGATCGTTTTGATCGCTATTGTCTCCTTCAGTGTTTTCCATTTCTTCAGATCGGGAGACATGGGTATTGTGTGTATGGCCCTGTTCGGCCCTTGGATGGGAGACGGGTTTATGAAATTCAACCGATGGCTGATCTTCCGTATCCGACTCGTCTTCCTTTTTACGCAGCTTTTTTACCAGCGGTTTTTCTTCCTTCTTTTTAAGGTCTTTTTTGGGTTCTGGTTTTTTGAGTTTGGGAGCTGGATCACCGCTTTCCACGAATGCCTCTTCACTGGAATTGGCGGTGGTCGTTTTTACGATTCTCTTGCGTTTGGTGCCACTGTCAGCCCCTTCGCCTTTTTCGCTGGGTGCCAGCGCCTGTTTGTCCAGAATTTTATAGACGAGTTCCTGTTTGTCGAGTTTTTTGGAATTGGGGATCTTCAACTGCTCAGCAATATCGAGGAGTTCTGGAACGAGCATGTCGTTTAATTGGAGGATGTCGTACATAGTAAAGCTTAAGAATTACAGCAGTAATAACACTGTTCTGTAGAAAAAGGATTGATGATTGAATATAGATTAAAGACGAGCGGAATGACTAAAACTGACGTTTGCGAGCAAAGGAAAAGAACGAATCAGCCTGATTCCGCTGCAATGATAATATAAAAACGGAAAATCTAAAAAAATATTTCAAGGATTATCTTTGCCTTCTTTAATCACAGGAAGGCTAAAATAACAGCATGTTCAACCAGCGCATCAAAATCAAAGAGGTCCTCGCCATGGTGCCAGGACAGGGGGAAATCACGGTAATGGGATGGGTCCGGACCCTGCGCAACAACCAATTCATCGCATTAAACGACGGATCCTGCAATGAAAACCTGCAGATCGTGCTGGAACTGGGTTCTTTTGATGAAAGCCTGTTAAAAAAACTCACCACGGGCAGTTCCCTGCGTGCCGTAGGCAGACTGGAAGATTCGCAAGGCAAGGGCCAGCGGATTGAACTCAAAGCCCGGACGGTAGAGATACTGGGTGGATCGGATGCGGAGAAGTTTCCGCTTCAGCCCAAAAAACACAGCCTGGAATTTCTGCGCGAGATTGCCCACTTGCGTTTTAGGACCAATACCTTCGGTTCGGTATTCCGGGTTCGCCATGCCCTGTCTTTTGCCGTGCACCAATTTTTTCATGAGCGCGGATTTGTTTATCTCCATACGCCGATCATCACGGCCTCCGATGCCGAAGGGGCCGGGGAAATGTTTAAGGTGACGACCCTTTCCTTTGACCAAACGCCCCGAAATGAAGGGGGAGAAGTGAATTTCAAAGAAGACTTTTTTGGAAGACCGACGAACTTAACCGTGAGTGGTCAGCTCGAAGGGGAGCTCGCCGCCATGGGGTTTGCAGAAGTATATACATTTGGTCCCACTTTCAGGGCGGAGAATTCCAACACCACCCGCCATCTGGCGGAATTTTGGATGATCGAACCGGAAGTAGCCTTCAATGACCTGGAAGACAACATGAACCTGGCGGAAGATTTTATTCGCTACCTGATTTCCTATGTATTGGAACACAACCGGACCGACCTGGAATTTCTGGATGCTCGGCTGGCGGAAGAAGAAAAACAAAAACCACAGGCCGAACGCAGTGAAACCGGTCTGCTGGAGAAACTCGAATCGGTGGCCGGCCAGGATTTTGAACGAATCAGTTATACCCAGGCTGTTGAAATCATTTTGCAATCGCCCGCATTTAAGAAGAAAAAATTCAAATACGACCTGGCTTGGGGAATGGACCTGCAAAGCGAACACGAGCGTTGGCTGGTTGAAAAGCACTTTAAAAAACCGGTAATCGTAACCGACTATCCCAAGGAGATAAAAGCATTTTATATGCGACAGAACCCCGATGGAAGGACCGTGGCGGCCATGGACATCTTAGCGCCCGGTATTGGTGAGATCGTGGGTGGATCGCAAAGGGAGGAAAGGCTGGACATGTTGGAAACCAGGATGCGGGAAATGCATATTCCCGTAGAGCAGATGTGGTGGTATTTGGACACCCGCCGCTACGGAACGGTCCCGCACGCGGGATTCGGACTGGGCTTCGAGCGCATGGTCCAGTTTGTTACGGGGATGACCAATATCCGGGACGTGATTCCCTTTCCCCGTACGCCCAAGAATGCGGAGTTCTGACAATCCAATGGCCAGGACCTCAAAAATGGAGTCGGTATTCAGGGTTTTCTATGGCATTCTTTTCTCGTTTTTTGCCGCTCATCCTTTTTTACGGACCCTCCGAAGCAGGAGGCGATTTCTTATACTATTCATTATCAAATAATTATAAAATTTCAATAGCCGGTATACTTAGTTATTGATTTTTCCATGGTACTTTGTTTTGCATAGTACTAAAATTACTTCTATATTTGTATCGCAAGCAGGAATTCATCATTTAAAAGGCTAGCATATGAACATAGAAAACACACAGAGCCAGATGAGAAAGGGAATTCTGGAATTCTGTATTCTTTCCGTCATCCGCCGCGGCGAGGCATATCCTTCTGATATCGT
>Ga0206938_1212_pt1 | contig 12260 bp, 10 predicted proteins | sample Alteio_BWOrgHeat_12_FD_152918 | JGI IMG/M metagenome (GOLD analysis project Ga0206938, IMG submission 152918) | Enriched cells from forest soil in Barre Woods Harvard Forest LTER site, Petersham, Massachusetts, United States -... | ecosystem: Environmental > Terrestrial > Soil > Temperate forest >... | reverse complement strand
TCGCCCTGCCATTCGGTTACCCCGGGAATGGAAGTGGCCTTCACAATCTCCTCTTTGGTCTTGCCGGCTTTGATCTGGTTATACACAAAAGCCGAAAGGTTTTTTAGATAATCTTGCATGGCTTTAATATCCGATTTATTGCCCGTCACTTTTTCGGGATCATAGGCGTGCCCGAATATAAAAAGGGTATCGTTGTCAAACTCCTGTTGGATTTTATCCAGTACCACAATCCAGTTTTTGATGGAGGCGCCGGCACTGCGGTCGATGAATGCCCACTTGCGGTTGAAAACCAGGTCTCCCACATGGGCAATATTGGCATGAGGAAAAAATATGACGCTGTCCCCATCGGTGTGAGCCGGTCCATAATAATAGGCTTTAATATTTTCCTTCATTTTTTTGTATTCCCAGTTACCATCATAGGTTATATCAGGATAGAGCTGCTCAGCTTCCTTGTTTTGTTCTTTGGCGACCCTTTGCTGGTTCAGCAGGGAATTCTTGTGTGCGGCCACCTGGTTAACCATCCCTTTAAATGATAGGTTGCCAGCCGTATGATCTGCGTGGTGATGGGTGTTGATCAGGATTTCAAAGGGGATGTCCTGGTCTTTTCGCAAGGCATCGATCAGGTGTTTGGATTGTTCGGGATATTCAGCATCGACCACCGCCATATTTTTTTTCGCGATATAGTATCCGATGGTGCCCCCTTTTTCAGTAAATATGCCTACACCGTTGCGGAGCATTTTCATTTTATAGGGGTTCTCCTGTAAAAATTGGGTCATCCAGTTTTTGCCCAAAAGCGGGACCGCCCCAATACTCAAACTGGTATTTCTTACGAAGGATCTGCGGTTCATTTACTGATTTTATGGAAAGTTACCGAATCTTAATATTCCATTTTTCTTAAGCTGGGGGCCTTGAACCAGGTAAATACAACCACCAGCAGGGTCATACATCCGCCAAAAACGACTGAAGGGACAACGCCCAAAAAACGGGCGGCCATACCACTCTCAAACTGACCCAGCTCGTTGCTGGAATTGATAAACATGGAGTTTACACTGAGCACCCGTCCGCGCATATGGTCGGGCGTTTTCAATTGCATGATGGTTCCCCGGGTAACAACACTGATGCCGTCGAGCATGCCGCTGAGTAAAAGCACACCAAATGACAACCAGAACAATTTGGATAGCCCGAAGACAATGATACAGATGCCAAATCCGGCTACGGCAAACAAAAGTTTTTTGCCCTGATTGCGTTTGGGTGGAAACAGGGTCAGCAGCAAAACGATACAGACAGATCCCATATCGGAAGCCCCATTGAGCAGCCCAAATCCTTGGGCACCTACTTTTAAAATATCCCGTGCATAGACGGGTATAAGGGCCACGGCTCCTCCGAACAATACGGCAAAAAGATCCAGGGAAACGGCCGCCAGCAATTCTTTGGTTTTGAAAACAAAGGACAATCCTTCTTTAACACTGTCCCATGTTTTTTTCTCACCCCGCTCATTGAGGGGCTTCACGGGTTTTAAGGACATCAACACCGTGAAGGCGATAAAGACAAGGAGCACCACCACCGTCAGGGTTCCGGTATTTCCGATACCAGCAATCATAAATCCTCCCAACGCGTGGCCCGTGATCGAGGCGGATAGAAAAACGCCCGTGTTCCAGGTAATGGCGTTTTGCAATTTATTTTTTGGTACGATCTGGGCCAGCATGACATTGAAAATCGGACCGGTAAAAGAACGGATGATTCCTGTGCCAAAAATGATCAGATAGATGCATCCGGCCGTCCAGTGATTGGTCAGGCGGCTGGCGGCTGGCGGCGAAGAAAGCGTGAGCAGGAGCAGGGCTGCCAGTCCGTAAAGACCTACGCCCGTAAGCATTAATTTTCTTTTTTCACTCAGGTCGATTACATGGCCCGCATACAGGGCCAGGGAAACGGCCGGAATAAATTCTGAAAGCCCCACCACTCCAATGGCAATGGGCGCATTGGTAAGATTATAAATCCACCAGCCCACCAGGGTGCTCATCATCCGCAGGCCCATGATAAAAATAAAGCGTCCCACAATGAGGCTTCTGAAAGCCGGAATACGCAAAGCTTCCAAGGGAGACGACCGGACAGGACTGGAAGGAATGGGATTCAAAGGCATAGAGCGGTCAGGGTAAGGTGAAATAATGTTGTCCGGGACCAAAATCCTTTTCCAGCGCATCCAAGATTACCTGGAAATGTTTTTCGTTTCCTAGGAAATCTGCATTCGTAGCATCTATAAAAAGGGTTTTCATACCGTGTTGCCGGATATAGCTGGTATAGGTCTCCTGCAAACTGAATAAATAATCATCGGAAATAGATTGTTCATAAGTCCGGTTTCTCTTTTTGATATTTTTCTGCAGCTGCTGCACCGGTGCATGCAGGTAGATCAGCAGATCGGGTTGGATCAGTTGCTGGAAGATGATATCAAAGAGTTTCTGGTACAAATGAAATTCTTCTTCCGGCAGGTTTACTTTGGCAAAAAGCAGGCACTTGGAAAAAATATAATCAGCAATCGTTACCCGCTGAAAAAGATCTTTGGTATGCACCAGTTCCTTGAGCTGTTTGTAGCGCTCGGCCATAAAAAAAAGTTCCAGCGGAAAAGCGTAGTGTTTTGGGTTTTCGTAAAATTTCGGCAGAAAGGGGTTTTCGGCAAAAGCTTCGAGGATCAGACGGGAATTGTAGTGACGGGCCAGCAAATGAGCCAAGGTTGTTTTGCCCGCGCCGATATTTCCTTCCACCGCAATAAAATGATATTTCATGCCCTGTAAATATCCGGAATACCCGCGGTTAAAAACGGGTCAACTTATTTTTTTTACTGCCAATTCATCGGTACATTCCAGCAGGAGTTGTGAAATGGTTTTTCCCAGTACCGGGTGTATATAGTCGGGTGAAATCTCACAAAGCGGCTCCAGTACAAATCGTCTCTCTGCGATCCGGGGATGGGGAATCGTTAACCCGGGTTCATGCAGGACCAGGTGGTTGTAGAACAGGATATCTATGTCGATGGTGCGGGGAGCATTTTTTTCACTGCGGATTCTTCCACCGGTTTTTTCAATGGATAAAACCGAGTGCAACAACTTGGCGGGATCCAGGAGTGTTTGGATCAGCAACACCTGATTTAGAAAATCGGGCTGATCGGGTTTTCCCCACGGAGCTGTTTCATACAGGGATGAAATCAAGATAACCTGACCGCAAATTAGTTCTATATTTGCCCGTGCCTGCTGCATATGGAAGGCTCTGTCGCCCTCGTTACCGCCCGTCAGCAGATAAGCTTTGTTCATGGATGACTAATATTAATCCAGTTCAAATATCTTTAATTTTACCTTCATCAAAATTTAAAAGCGCATGCGCAGCTTTTTTAAAATATTTTTCGCCAGTTTGCTTGCCCTGGTTGTATTTGTATTTGTATTATTCTTTTTTACAATTGGATATCTGGGAGGTGTGGTTTCCAGTATCGGCAATACACAAGCGGAGGAAACGGGTGCCAACGCAGTCCTCGTTTTAGACCTGAGTCAAACCTTCGGTGAAAAGACGGTTCCCGATCCCCTGGCTGGATTCAGTGAAACCCGGTACAATACCCCGGGAGTGTATAATATAATCCGTACGATCCGTTATGCCAAAACGGACTCAGCCATCAAAGGAATTTATATCAAGGCCAATGGCGATGACAACGGTTTGGGAACCTCCGAAGAAATCCGGAACGCCTTGCTGGATTTTAAAAAATCCCGCAAATTTATTATTGCCTATGGCGAAGTAATTTCTCTGAAAGCATACTATACCGCCAACGTAGCCGATCAGGTTTACTGCAATCCCAAAGGAGGAGTGGAGTGGAAGGGATTTACCAGCAGTATGCCTTATTTAAAAGGAAGTCTGGACAGGTTGGAAATCCAGCCGGAGATTTTTTACGCAGGAAAATTCAAGAGTGCTACCGAACCCCTGCGTGCCGATAAAATGTCGGATGCCAATCGCCTCCAACTCTCCGAACTGCTCGGAGACATCTTCAATCACATCCTGGATCAGACTTCGGTTACCAGAAATCAGGACTCCTCATTGCTGCGACGTTGTGTGGACGAACAATTGGTACAATCCGCCCACGACGCCTTGTCCTATAAGCTCGTCGATGGGTTAAAGTACAATGACGAAGTAATGGATTTAATCGCTGGCAAAACCAAAGCCTCTTCCATCACTACCATCAATTTGGTTCCGATAACCCGGTATTATGAATCGGTTAAAAACAAACTCAATGGAACGGGGACAGACCGGATAGCCATGATCTATGCAGAAGGCGATATTGTGGGTGGAAAAAACAGTCAGAAAGAAATCGGACAAGATATCTACCGCCAGATCATCCGAAAGGCACGGTTGGATAAAGATGTAAAGGCCATCGTTCTGAGGATCAATTCAGGTGGTGGATCAGCCCTGGTCAGTGAAAACCTTTGGCGGGAACTTACTTTGGCCAAAGCGGCCAAGCCGGTGGTGATCAGTTTCGGAGACGTGGCTGCTTCCGGCGGTTATTATTTATCCTGCAATGCCGACAGCATTTTTGCAGATCCGATGACCATCACCGGATCGATCGGCGTATTCAGCATGCTTTTCAATGCGGAATCTTTTTTTAAAAATAAGTTGGGGATTACGTTCGACGGAGTCCATACGGCCAAACAACCCGATGCCATCACCCTTTATCAACCGCTGACCGATATGCAACGCAGGTTTATTCAAAATGATGTGGATTCCATTTACCATGATTTCACGATGCGGGTAGCCGACGGCAGGGGCAAAAGCATTTCCTATATCGACAGCATTGGCCAAGGCAGGGTCTGGAGCGGAGAGAAGGGACTCCGTTTAGGACTGGTAGACCGGATAGGGGGCGTACAGGATGCACTGGATTGCGCGGCGCGGATGGCCAAAACAAAAACCTATTTGTTGCGGGAATATCCGGAACCGGAAAATTTTCTGGATCTGCTGCTCAACAACTACAAACAGAAAATAAAAATGACAACCTTGCACGAAGACCTGGGTGAACAAGGTGTCCGATGGTATCAAATGATGTCCTATTATCAAACCATGGCAGGTGTTCCCCAAGCCAGGCTGCCTTTTGAGATGAATATGCTTCCCTAGACCCAAACCCAAAACAGGATGAACCGATCGTATAATCAGTTCCGGGCCATGATGGCCATCACCAGAGCCAGTCTCCAGGCTATCATCCGGAGTCCTTCGGCCGTTATATTCAGCCTGGGTTTCCCGTTGATTTTTATTTTGGTTTTTGGATTTATCGGAGGAGGTGGAACTTCTGTTTCCATTGCATTGAAAAATCCCAGCGACAGTACGAACTATGTCATCCGGGCACTTCGGGCTTCGGGTGTCGTTAAAATAAAGGATGAAAAAGACTCGGCGTCGATGCGAAATGAGCTGGCAAAAGGCCGCATTGCCGCCATCGTTTCCGTGGATTCTGCGCAGTCGCCAGCAGGATTTACGCAGTATAAAATTATTACGCAAACATCTTCCGCTGCTTCTGATGAATATCCCATTCTTCGCATGGCCCTGGCTCAGACCATACAGATGTTAGAAGAAAGGAAGATACCACCCCAATTCAAAATTATTAGTGTTGAGGAATTGCCAAAAATTCCTGGAAGGGAGTATACGATGATCGATTTTATCCTGCCGGGTATGCTGGGATTTTCTCTATTGAGTGCGGCCGTTTTCGGCGTCGCTTTTGTGTTTTTTAACTTGCGCCAAAACCTGGTGCTGAAAAGATTCTATGCTACCCCCATCAACCGGAAAAATATCGTATTTGGAGAGGCCCTGAGCCGGGTTTGTTTTCAGCTGATGACCTCTGTGGTGATCATCCTGGCCGGTCACTATCTGTTTCATTTTACCCTGGTCAAAGGAGTACAGACCTTTTTGGAGATGATCGTACTGAGTTTTTTAGGCCTGATTGTTTTTATGGGTTTTGGATTTATCATCAGCAGTTTGGCCAAAAATGAAAGCTCCATTCCCCCCTTCGCCAATATTTTTACCCTTCCTCAATTTTTATTGGGCGGAACTTTTTTTTCCACACAGGCATTTCCCAAATGGCTGCAGGGAATTTGTGAAGCGCTGCCCCTGAAACAACTAAACGATGCGATGCGCAACGTTGCTTTTGAAGGCGCTTCTCTGCTGGATTGCGGTAAACAGATTGGTATTCTGATGGCCTGGGGATTGGTTATTTATATAGTAGCCATCAAAACGTTCAAATGGGAGTAACTCCTGCCTAATTCATTGCTTTGAAACTCATCATTGCCAGTCTGATAGTTTTTTCGATTGTGATCCTGTTTTTATTTGCCCTATTCCCCGCGGATGTTTCTGTTTCCCGGTTGTTGCAGATTAAAAGCGCGCCTGGAAAAGTTCATAAAAAAATTTCAGACCTGCGCCAATGGAATTGGAATGAATTTGTTTACGATGCTTTTCCGGCTCATTACCTGGCAAACTTCGGCGATGGCAGAATCGATTCCACTTATATTCATCTTCGCAATGTTTCCATAGACCAGGTCATAGATAAACCCGATACCATCACCACCCGATGGGAGCATGGGACTAAATCTTTTGTCAGCAGTTTCACATTGTCACCACAGCCAGACGGTTCGACCATTGTGGAATGGACACTTCAATTCCATCTGCACTGGTATCCCTGGGAAAAACTGGCCAGTATGTTTTACAACAAACAGCTGGGACCCTTGATGGAAAAGTCATTGCTGAACCTACAAAGGGAGTTGGAACAGGTTTCAAACTAGGTAACACAGAACCGGAGTTTGTAAAAGACATAGACCAAACCGTATGAAGGGGGTTCAAACGGTACTCCGTCCAACAACATTTTAAAAATAGAAAAAATGAAAACACTCGTTTTATTTTCGGCCGTTGCGCTGGTATTGCTGACAGCTTGCGGCGATAAAAAGCCCGTTAGCCCACACGAGACCAGCACAGGGCCTGGTATTTCCGTGCGTTATGGAAGGCCTTACAAAAAGGGCAGGATTATCTTTGGCGGATTGGAACCTTTCGAAAAGGTTTACCGCTGCGGGGCCGATTCAGCCACCACCGTGACCTTTGATAAGGATGCGCTGTTTGGCGGTAAACTCGTGAAAGCAGGGACCTATACTTTATTTGTCATTCCTCACCCACAAAGCTGGACCATTATCCTGAACAGTCAACTTGGCCAATGGGGCGCTTTTGATTACGAAAAATATAAAAATCTGGATGTCCTGCATGTTGATGTCCCCGTAACCAAACTGGACAATGTGGTGGAGCAGTTGACGATAAGCCTGCCACCTTCAGCGATGATCATTGATTGGGACCAGACGCAGGTCGCGATACCCGTGGCGTTTGCACAAAACTAATTTGCCAACAATTCAGAGACCGCCCGTTTCGATGAAAACAGGAATGGAGAGGATAAAGTCATAAAGCTTTCGGATTTGCTCCGGACTGATACAATAGGGGGGCAGAAGGTAAACCGTATTTCCCAGGGGTCGCAGGTAGATTCCTTTTTCCAGGGCCTTTTGCATGACGAGGTTGCTGATGCGGTTGGCGTATCCGGATTCCCCCAACTTTATTTCGAAGGCCAGGATGGTGCCTATGACGCGAATATTGTCAAAAAGTCCCCGACCGGTTATGGACAATTCATTTTTACAGAATTGTTCATGTTGTTTATGAATGAACTGGATTTTATCCCGGCAGGTTTTTTCTTCCAGTAGGTCAAGACTGGCCAGGGCCGCACTACAAGCCAGGGGATTGGCAGTAAAAGAATGTCCATGAAAAAAAGTTTTTTCATGACCCGGACTTAAAAAGGTTTCAAAAATTTTCTTCGAACAAGCCGTGACCCCCAGCGCCATGGCGCCGCCGGTCAGTCCTTTGGAAAGACAAATGATCTGAGCTGGATATTGTAATTGTTCGCTGGCAAACAAAGGACCTGTTCTGCCAAAGCCTGTCAGGACTTCATCGGCGATACACAAAATGTTTTCTTGATGGATGGATTTTAACAGCTCATCCATCGGACCGGCTTCGTAGATTCTCATGCCGCCGGCGGCCTGTAGCAGTGGCTCATAGATGAATGCCGCGATTTGACCCCGATGGGCATCCAGGACTGATTTTATTTTGTTTGCGTTGAGCCCCGTAGGCGTCTCAATAAAGACTACATCAAACAATAAGTCCTTAAAAGCTCGGGTAAAAAGACTTCGCCCACTCACACTCATGGCGCCTACCGTATCGCCGTGGTAGGCATTATCGAAAGCCAGGATCTTTTTTCTTTCCCCCATGCCCTGGTTTTGCCAGTACTGAATCGCCATTTTTAATGCAACTTCTACCGCAGTAGATCCATTGTCGGAATAAAATATCTTGGAAAGGTTTCCAGGTAGAATGCCCAGCAGTCGCTCGGCCAGGCGCACGGCCGGCTCATGGGTAAAATGAGTAAAGATGACCTGTTCCAGCATCAAGGCCTGCCTATAAATTTTTTCCGCGATATAGGGGTGGCCATGTCCATGAAGGTTTACCCACCAGCTGCTGACGGCATCGATGTAAGCATGTCCGTTTTCATCAAAAAGGAGGGCTCCTTCGCCCCGCGCGATCGGGATTGCTCCCGGATGGTTTTGGTGTTGGGTATAAGGATGCCAGATTACCTGACTGTCTCTTTCGCTCAAATGCATTGTCCAAAGATAGGAAGGGTTGGAGCCTACAAATCAAATCGTCTGTCCTCAGGTCTTTCGGATAAAATGTAAATTCCTTCTGATGCCTGCGAACTTGGCCCTTTTTAGGGGCGAATGGGAGAATATTTTCTTAAAACCTTCTTCGGATATTTCCTCCCAGTCTTTTTCGCTAAAATGGAGGATTTCGGCAATGGGAGTGAATTCCAATTCTTGGGTGGGTTTTGCAAACCGGTTCCAGGGACAAACGTCCTGGCAGATATCGCAGCCAAACATCCAGTTATCGAAACTATCTTTCATTCGGTCGGGGATCAGCAGGTCTTTTAACTCGATGGTGAAATAAGAAATGCATTTGCTTCCATCGACTACTTTATCTTTTTCTATTGCTTGCGTCGGACAAGCCTCAATACACCGGGTACAGGTTCCACAATAGTCCGCCTTCTCGGAAAGATCATATTCCAAAGCCAAATCCACAATCAGGGTGGCTATGAAAAAATAAGATCCGCTTTTTTTATGAATCAAATTCCCGTTTTTTCCTACCCATCCCAAACCACTGAGCACCGCCCAGGATCTTTCCAGCACCGGGGCACTGTCCACGAATCCGCGCCCGGAAAAATCACCGAATGCTTGTTTCATTCGTGCCAATAAGGTCTGCAGTTTGGGACGGATCACCTCGTGATAGTCCCTTCCGTAGGCGTATTTTGAAATTTTTGGACTGTCTTTTTCTTGATCTAGCGCAGGAAAATAATTGATCAGAAAACAAATTACCGATTTTGCTCCCGGCAAGAGTTTATAAGGGTTTACCCTTAGGTCGAAATATTTTTCCATATAGAGCATATCGCCGTGTTTGCCCTGCTGTAGCCAGTTTGAGAGCTTTCTGGCATCTTCGTCCAAAGGGCGTGCGGCCGTGATTCCGCAGTAGTCAAAACCTTGTTCTGCTGCCATTAACTTGATAAGTCGGCTCTTTTCAGAAATATTCATTTCAGATAACAAGGTTCGTGATGATAATTTATTATATTTTTAGAACGTTATAACCCAAAACACCCCAACATGAGCACCCCGCTCAGAACGATTCTGACTGGAATTTTCCTCTTTCTGCAAATTTACCTATCTGCGCAAGAAAAAGCCGAATACTATCTTAAATCTAGTATTCCCGACTCTCTTTCTAAGGACGCCGATGCTGTTTGTCGACTCAATGAAATGGAACTGGACATACAATCTCCTTCCAAGGTTTTCATTCGGGAAAGAAATATCTACACCATTTTAAATGAAAATGCAGAAAAACTGTCCACCCACTATACAGGGTACAACAAGCTGATGAGTATTGTCTCCTCCAACGGTGAGCTATATAATATGGCAGGGAAGGAACTGAAGCATTTCAAAAAAGGAGACATGTCTGATTATTCAAATGAAAACGAAGCTTTTGTCAGTGATGAACGACTTAAAGTAAGCGGGTTTAACTATAATTTTTATCCTTATTCGGTGGAATATGAAGATGTCATCGAAGTTTCCGATGCGTACCATATTCCGGAATGGAGCCCACCCCGCACCGGTAAAATGTCCGTGCAAGTCAGCAGGTATATTCTTACGGCCCCGGTTGATTACAAAATCCGGTTAAAACTGATCAATACAGATGTAAAACCTGTGATCACTCAAAAAAAAGATAAGATAACCTATGTATGGGAGATTCGGAATCTGCCCGTTGTTCCTCAAGAAGAGTTTGCTGTTTCCTCTGAACGTTATGATCCTTCTATGCTGGTTGGGTCTTCGGAATTTGAGATGGGGGGCTATAAAGGCGATATCTCTACCTGGGAAGGTTATGGAAGATTTTATTATTCCTTATACAAAGACCGGGACATCTTACCCGAAGACTTAAAAAAACAGGTACACTTACTGACCGACCAGATTCAGGATCCGTATAAAAAAATTGCGGTTCTCTACGACTATTTGCAAAAAAACACCCACTATGTTTTAATTTCTTTTGGAATTGGAGGACTTCAGCCTTACGACGCTACCTATGTCGCCAAAAACAAATACGGGGATTGCAAGGCTTTGTCCAATTTTATGGTGGCGCTTTTGAAAGAAGCGGGTATCCGGGGTTATCCGGTTGCCATTTGGGGAGGTGAAGAAGTCAGAGAATTTGTTCCTGATTTTCCCAGTCACCAGTCCAACCATATTATTTGTGCCGTACCTGTGAATAAAGACACAGTATGGCTGGAATGTACATCCCAGTCCTTACCTCCTGGTTACTTGAGTAAGTTTACCGCCAATCGGTATGGCCTGTTAATCAATGAAACCGGTGGCAAATTGGTACATACCCCTGCCTATTTGATTAAAGACAACACCAGTGTCCGGAAAATTTCGGCAATGCTCGATCCCGATGGCAATCTTCAATTAAAAAGCGAAACCAGCTATCGGGCTCTAAAATATGATCGGGTACAGGAGATCCTGCATAATTATTCAAAAGATGAACAATTGACTTATCTCAAAAAGGCATTTAATCTGCCTACCTATTCAGTCAATTCTTATGATTATAAGGAAGACAATTCATCAAGGATACCGGTAATAAATGAAACCCTGAATATCTCTGTAGTCAACTATGCCAGCGTTTCCGGCAAGAGGATATTTCTAAATCCTGATATTCTGAGCCGTTCAGCAGTTAAGTTCGCTGAAGAAAAAGAACGCAAGCTGGATTTTGAATTCAAATCTGAGTATACAGAGCTGGACAGTATCGAAATTACAATTCCCGGAGGATATACGACTGAATCACGCCCGCAAGATGTGAAACTTGAAACCAAATACGGTAAGTATCAAATGCATTGCACGATGCAAGGTGATAAAATATTTTATTATCGCCGTCTGGACAGATATAGTGGAAGATTTCCAGCTGCTTCTTATGGCGAAATCAAGGAGTTTTACAACACGATATTTGAAGCAGATCGCAGCCAAATCGTTTTGATCAAAAAACAAAATGGATAAATTCCATTTTAAATAATGACTTTATTTTTATGAAGTTTTCGATTCCGAAAAGTTGCCTTTATATTTTGGTATTTTTTTCTCATGGAATACTCTCCGCCCAGGAAACTCCGAATTTTGTTTTTGGTAATATTACAGCCGCTGATTTTAGTAGGCCTGTTGAAATATCAGACTCCGGCGCTTCGGCGATTATACTTGCAGACATAGGTAAAACCTATTTTGAGAGAGGCAGGAACGGTTTATATATGGAAATGGTATTCACCCGGTTTGAAAGGGTAAAGGTCCTGAGTAAGACGGGGTTTGATGTTGCCAAATATGAGATTGGTTTGAATAATGCAGCCAACGGCAAGGTAGAATACATTACAGAAATCAAAGGAAAAACATTCAATTTGGTAAACGGAGTGGTCCAGGAAACGCCTTTGGATCCTAGTGCTATTTTTGAAGACAATTTCAATAAATATGTCCAGGTCAAAAAATTTACGATGCCGGCACTGCAGGAAGGATCCATATATGATATCACTTACACGATCCGAACTCTTTTTATAAATATTAGGAGCTGGCAATTCCAAAGTAAATATCCGTGCAAGTGGAGCG
>Ga0206938_1211_pt1 | contig 12287 bp, 14 predicted proteins | sample Alteio_BWOrgHeat_12_FD_152918 | JGI IMG/M metagenome (GOLD analysis project Ga0206938, IMG submission 152918) | Enriched cells from forest soil in Barre Woods Harvard Forest LTER site, Petersham, Massachusetts, United States -... | ecosystem: Environmental > Terrestrial > Soil > Temperate forest >... | reverse complement strand
GTCAGCCCATACTTTTTCACCATTTATTGTAGCTACCACAACTGCATGATCAAATAATATCGGAGAGGGGATAAAGTCTTCAACCTTATCTTCAAGGTCGGTGTTTATTAAAGCTAAATGCGCTTCAATTCCATTTGCACTTAATATTGAAGCTAATAGTAGCGACTTATCCTTACAATCGCCATAACGTTGCTTAAATACATTTTCCGGCATATTAGCTTTATGTGAATATGGGCCGGTTTCTATCCCCATATATCTTATCCCGTCCTGGACGAACGTTACTGCCGCCCGGAAATATTTTGCCTGGTTTTTGCCGGATAGCTTTTTTAGCCTCGCGATGGTATCAGCCAGTTCGCCCTTAAATGTTGTTTGAAGCGGATTGATCTTAAGCCCCCAGTCAATTACCTCTTTCCAGTTGTAAAACTCGCTAACCTGGACTCTTGCATATTGGTTAAACCAGTTGGGTTGAAACTTATTTGTGGATATGCCCGGTACCTTGAAATCTTCCCATTCAAACCGTTTAAGGCCTGCGCTAACCGAAATTTTGGGTTGCGAACGCAGGTTGAACGATTTCATGTTTAATTTTCTGTCAGCCTTAAACAATAACGTTGTATATTGATGTTCTATCAGGTTGGCTCCCTGCAGGTAAATAGTCCTGCAAAATTTATTGTCGAAAATCGGGTTAAAACCGGTAATGGTATATGAGTATTCAAGCCTGTCGCCCTTGCGTATGTCAGCCAAAATATATTTTGCCGAATAAGTACCGTTGTAAATAAATTTTTCTATTTCACTTTCATCCGCCAGCACCTTAAATTCACTCACATTCAACCGCGACTGTGGTTTGTTATTTCGCCAAATTGTTATGTCGTGGAAATCAAGCCGTTCGTATGCCGGGTTAAAGCTCACTGATATATCCGAATTGTTTTGCACACCTGATTCAGATACAATTTGAGTGATTACGTGGTTATAGGTTGCCTTATCTTCAACATTAACCTGTTCCTCAATAAGTTCATCGTATGCGCCATTATTAACGTCACGGGCAGAGGGGGCCTGGTTATATTTTTTGCAGGTTAGTATCCACGATGGTTTGGGTGATAAATGAACTACGGGGGTAGAAGCGCGTGCATTATTTATACTAAAAATGGTTGTGACGAGACTAAATAGTACACCACGTAACAGGTTTAAATTCTTTTGCATTCGGCAATGAAAATAGAAAAAGAAGCTGAAAATAAAAATTATAATATCATCAATAAATGATCAACTTGCCAATAGAAAGAAAACGGAATAATTGGGAAAACAATCAATCCTTTTAACTAAAAACAATCCATCAATCAGTACGTTGGCATTAAAACTAAATCAAACATAATGATATTTTTAAGCCTCCATACCCGGGATAAAGCAGTAGTTGAGCCAATTGCCATCAAACTTTCAGCGGTTTATGGAAACGAAAAAGTGTTTTATGATGGATGGACAGGGCAACCGTGCGAAGGACTAACCGGCAAAAACGAACAGGTGTTAGCAAAATGCGAATACTTCTTTTTTTTCGCGTCGAAAAACAGCCTGAACAGTGATCTGGTAAAACTGGAATGGCAAAACGCGATTTATAAGGCTACAGATAACCATGCGCAAATTATCCCGGTAAAGCTGGACGACTGCATGATGCCCCCTATTCTACTGCAGACCTTATACATTGATATGTTTGGTACGGGTGCAGACTATGGCTTAAGACAAATGATCGATGTGGTCAATAAGAAAAACGCCTTGCAATTGGTTGAAAAGACCTACGAAAATGTACGCGGGTATAAAATTATGTCGAAATCGATAAACAATGAGTTGTTCCTGGAAGTAAGGGCCGAAACTTATGTGGAGCCGATATCGAAATATATTGTGTTATTAAACCATGATGAGCGCGAAATTGAGGGCAAATGCATTAATAACGCATTGATCCAGCAGGTTTTTGTGAAGGATGTTGAGGTGGGTGAAAACTATAAAAGCAACGGCATCTTTTTCGACCTGGTGAGGCCCATTGCACCCGGTTTTCCTATAAAATTTGTGATAAAAAGTAAAAACGGGCACCCGATCCGTTTTAACGGGATCATGCGCGAGATCAGCGAAAATAAAATCAGGCATATCCCGATTATTGATGAATAGCTCTGCATATTCTGTTAGCTAATTCATTAATCATTTCTCATCGGGGCTTTCCATTTCTTTGAGCAAATATTCAGCCTGATCGCTTTCGCTATCTTTACTGTTTTTTATTTGAACAACTAAAGGTTTTATTTGTGCAAAATAAGATTGCCGAACCGCAAGCTCATTTTTAGCGGCGAAACTATCACCCTGACGCAGGTAATAGATAGCTAAATTCTCCCTTTGCGCATTATGACTGGCTAAAGCCTCTTTTAAAGCTTTTAATTTGGTCCAATCAACCTTATTGTGTTTCCACCATACAAGAGCTTTTTTTGCTAACAACATCCTTGAAATTATGAGGCGACCCCGGGTGGTTGTATCTTGATAATTAATATCATGATACCCTTTATTAAGGTAATTCTGATAATCCTTTTGATGAAGTGCTAATAGCGCCTCTTTACTTATTGGTATTTGAGTTAAATAACCGAAATTTTGAAATGTAATTTGTTCAAGCACCCACGCCGCCCTGACGCTGATCCAGTCTATGTCATAATTTATAATCGTTCCGTGCCCATAAAATTCTTTGGCGCCTGGATAAATAAGATCAGCTGTATTAACCAATTTCACATAACCAGTATCTTTTAACAGTGAAATCAGTTTTGGTATAGATTCTTTTTGATATTTCAGTAGTATAATATTTCTCGCTTGAAACACATCGCCACACTCCGCAGATTGTAATCGTGCAATGCAGGTGTCCAATTGTGTCTGTGATCGGCATGGTGTATAGCACAATATCAAAGCTGATATAAAAGGTAAGATTAGGTATTTCGTCATAAAAAGGTCGGTTAATTGCTCTAATATACGCGGTTTACATCAATGTTGTTTAGAGGATCAGGTAATCAGGATTCAAATCAAGGATCAGTAGGATCATTTGAACAAGAAAACCCGGCCAAACCGGTCGGGTTGAAATTGGTGGAGCTAAGAGGCTACAAAGCCACATTTTCCTATTCCGGGGCGCCAACATGTTCTGTCAACAGCTTTAAAAAACTTTCTTTGAAGTGGTGGTTCCACCCTGCTTCGCACATATTATAACATTCTACCCCGGGCACCAGGCCTATATGCGTCATTGTAATTTGTGTCTCATCGCCTAAAGGGGAAATTTCAAACACAACTGAAGTGCCGTTCCATTCCGTTTTGTCGTTTAACCACGGCAGGTAGCAGTCTGTCACCTGCCAAACTATTTTTTCATCGGGGGTAACCTCTGATATTTTAAAACTCACCCAGGTTTCGCCGAAACGGACGGTAAAAACGTCGTTTAGTTGTTCAGAGCTGCCTTCAAAGTTTTTTGCCCACCAGCCGTTAACCTGGTTAATGGCTTCAAATGCCTCGTGCGGCGTAACGTCTGCAGCAATGCTGCATTGATAATTTTGCTGATTCATTTTGATTGATGTTTATGTTTTGTTTTCGTATGTTGATTTAATGAGTAATCACATTCTTGATGTCTTCATTCCTGTTTCGCAGGTCAATGCCGCCTTCCAGTATAGATTTCAGGTTGGTGAGGTAAAATATCCAACCCTTTGAGTCGCCCACATAATGCCGTTTGATAGTTTCTTCGTCGGTTGGCAGGTTGCTCTCAATCAACTCTACAATCGTTTCGTTATGTTCCGCATAAATGGTGATGGTAACCGGGCAACCTTTGGAAAAAGTGAAACTGAAAACATCCTTCTCGTTTACTTTTAATACTTTTCCGGTAATAAGCACGACGCCAGGCTTGCTCGCAGAGTAACAGGTGTAGCTGTCATTGACCTGTGCGGGGGAATCGTCGGGGCGTTGTATGCCGTGTTCATCGGCAAAAACAAGCCCGCCCAAAAACCAGGCCTTAAGCCCTGCTGCGGTTGTCCATGCCCGGTAGGCATTTTCAATACTTGTTTTAATGTTCACCCGGAGTTTAAATTGACTAAAATCGGTTTCTGTTAATTGTGCCATGGGATTATCGTTTAATTGTTTGATTGTTGTTGAGAACCAAGAGTTAAGAATCAAGAGCCAGGATGCAAGAATGAAGTGATTTTAAACCTATGCTTATTTTTATCTTGATTCCTGGCTCTTGACTCTTGGCTCTTTTCTTAAGACAAAGGTATACTAAGCTGAAAGCGCGGATTTATCGAAAATGGAGAATTTTTTATTCGCCTTTGCGGAAATAAGAAGGTGCGGTGCCAAAACGGTTTTTAAAAAGCACACTGAACGAAAAAACACTCTCAAAACCAATGGTTTGGCAAACATCGTTAATGGGCATCTGGGTATTTTCCAACAGTTCTTTTGCTTTTTTAAGTTTCAGGTCGATAAGGTATTGGTGCGGGGTGATCATGTATACCTGCTTAAACATCCGCAAAAAATGCTGGCTGTTCATCGCGGCAATGGATGAAATATCTTCAAGCGTGATATCAGTTTGATAGTTTTGTTCCATCCAGTCTTTCGCGGAAGCTACCCGTTTGAAAATCTCGAGCCGTGTTGATGCTTTAACCGCCTGGATATTTTGCGAACGTTTATATGCATCCTGGTTTTTCATCAGCAGCTCTTCAAACAGGTTGCGGATCGTCATATCTGCTTGCAATGATGCAAACGACGAGCAACTGGCGCCCAGTTCAATCAGCGATAATATGGTTTGGTGCAAATTATTGTCGGTATGGATCCTTTCCATGTAGGAAAAATCGTAGGGTAAATTATCAAAAGGATTCTCCAGCATCACCTCATCGCCAAATTCCAGGCTGTACAGCACCAAATCAGGGAGCCGGGAGTTGAAAAACAAAAGCACCGGCGTCGATTCAACTTCCGTAGTCCTTACCGCCAGCGCACTGCCGCGGTTAATAAAAAACACCTTATTACTATCCACCTGGTTTTTCGCGCCGTTCACATAATAATTACATTTTCCTTTGCCGGTCATCAGTAAACCTATCCCCGATGGGTGTTCGGCGCATTCATAAGGCTTGCTTAAATTTTCGGCAAACAAAAAATGATCGCCGTAAACAGGCGGCAAGATCCCGTTGTCAAAATTAAACGACGGTGGCAGCGACCGTACAAGCATGCTGGTTGGTTTTATAGGCTAAGATAAGGTTTTTGGGGTGATGGGATGGTATTTTAAACCAGAACAGTTTTATTTTGAGTGGTTGATTTAATGGTTGCTTTGATTCTTTTAAAACTTAATATCCTTTAAAATGGTTTTACTAATATTTTATTGATTGTCAAACATATACTTAAAAAAATAAAACGTGAACGGGAAAAATAAACGATTGAAGCTGTCCATGGAAGAAGAACAAATACACGAAGCCCTCGATGCACACTGGCAAGCGTCGGCAGCCGGTGATGCAAACGCGGAACATGATATTTATGATGACGATACCATTTGTGATTATCCGCAGTCGGGCGAGCGAATTATAGGGCGAAGCAATTTGCAGGCGTTACGGAGTCATCATCCGGGTAAACCGTCGGGTTTCAATATCAGGCGAATTCTCGGACGAGGTGATCTCTGGATCACTGAATACACGATCAACTACCAAGGGCAAGCCGCATACACCGTGAGCATTATGGAGTTCCGCAACGGGAAGGTTGTGCATGAGACCCAGTATTTCGCAGATCCCTTCGAGGCGCCTGCCTGGCGAAGTCAATGGGTTCAGCAGGTCGTGTGATGCTGACATTTTGCTGCCGGAAACGCGCATTTTATAACCATTGATTATCAGTCAATTAGCTGCATTTGGTGATTTAGTAAAATAAAGACTACCTGATAATGAGCGTGTTTCACAACGTTCCGGGTGTTCCGCATGTAAAAATGGAACGCTAAACCGAAATTCGGCAAAATACTTTTTAATCTATCCCTCAATTAGTCTGATAGATCCGTTTTTAATGCTAAGGAGATATAAAAAAAACCGCTAACTTATTCAGTTAACGGTTTAAAATTCGTTGTGCGGAAGAAGGGACTCGAACCCCCACGCCTCGCGGCGCCAGATCCTAAGTCTGGTGCGGCTACCAATTACGCCACTTCCGCGTTTGATTTTTAAGAGGCTGCAAAGATAGTTTTTTTTATGATTTCACCGATTATTTTTTAAAATGATTTCTTTTTTGTTTTTTGAGGATTACGCCGATTGTTTTAAAATGATTTCACCGATTTTATTTCGGACAGTAATTCTTCGAAATATGCTGCAGCATGCAATAATCTGCTGCCGTACCAGGAAAACATTTCGCCGTCAACCAGTTTGATGATAGCGTTGGGAACAATTGCATTTAGCTCGACGATATGTTTATCTTTAAATGGATAAGGCTCAGAAGAAAGCAGGATCAGATAAGGATTCGCCCCAATTAATGTTTTAGCGTCTATTTCCGGGTACCGTTCCTGCTCAAAAACGTTGATTAGGCCGCAGCGAAGCAGCATATCGTCAATAAAAGTGTTTCTTCCGGCTACCATATAAGGTTTACGCCATATAAAATATGCTGTTTGTAAATTTGATTGTTGTATTGTTATATGGTTGAATTGTTGGGCGATTTGGGTTGAAAGGATTTTGGCCTCCTGCTCTTTTCCGGTGAGGTTACCCACCCTTTTGATCATATCAAGCGCGTCGCCAAGGCTATAAATATCGCTTATCCAAACAGGGCAAAAGTTGATGAGTTCTTCAATTTGGCTGCGCTCGTTTTCTTCTTTATTGGCTATGATCAGATCGGGCTTAAGGGCCTTTATCTTTTCAATATCAAGTTGCTTAGTGCCTCCGACTTTTTCAACGCTTTTAAGCTTTTCCGCTGGGTGGATACAGAATTTGGTGATTCCAATGATCTCTTCCTCCAATCCCAAATAAAACAATAATTCAGTTTGTGATGGTACGATGGAAATGATCCGTTTTGGGACGGAGGGTAAATTTATTTCACGGTTTAATTGGTCGTAGTACTTGGGCATTTTCCCTGTTTGTTGAAAGGTTGTAATGTTGGAAAGTTGAAATGTTAGACCTCCACAATAAAAAAATGACTCAATGACCTAATGACTCCCGTCACTGATTATATATTTGATATATCCCAACGACACTCCTCCCCGATTCCGAGCCCACCAGCACTGCGGTAATCTTTTTATCGATCATCAGTTGTTCCGCATTATGGATAAATTCATTTTCATCAACAAAAACAGGCGTTTTGGTCATCATTTCACTGATAGTAAGGCTACCTGTATCCGGGTGTCGAATCAGCGCCCGGCGCAGGTCGCCGTCGGTAACAATACCTTTTACATGGCTTGCATCGCCAACAATCACCATCCCCAGCCTGCCTTCCGACATCCGGAGAAGCAGTTCGGTAAAAGTGGCATCCTCGCCAATAAAAGGCAGGTTATCTGTACGCATCAGGTCTTTTACTTTTACCAGTAGTTTTCGGCCCAAACTGCCCCCGGGGTGAAAGCGCGCAAAATCTTCATGCTGAAACCCACGGGATTCCATCAGGGCTACGGCCAGCGCATCGCCCATAACAAGTGCAGCAGTAGTAGAAGACGTTGGCGCTAGCGCCAGCGGACAAGCCTCCTGCTGAATAGCAATATTTAAATGGTATTGGCTATTTTTAGCCACGGTTGAATTAGGGTTACCGGTGATCCCGATAATCACATTTTTATTCCATTGCAAAAATGGGATCAGTTTAAGCACCTCATCGGTTTCGCCCGAATACGAGATCAGGACAACCATATCATGGCTGCCAACCATTCCCAGATCACCATGAAACGCTTCGCCGGGGTGGAGGAAAAAGCTGGGTGTACCGGTGCTGGCGAAAGTAGCTGCAATCTTTTTGCCGATGATGCCCGATTTACCGATACCAATAACAATTACTTTGCCATCAGTATTTAAAATAGCTTCCACCACTTTGGTAAACTGTTCATCAATAGCATCCGCCACTGCGTGCAGCGATTCAATTTCAATATCAAAAACCCTTTTGGCAATTTCTTTCATAATTGGTCTGAATCAGAATTTTCAGAATTTAATAATTAACAGAATATTTGTGAGTTAGTGCTTCAAGAATTAAACATAATAACAGATTTAATGAATTCTGAAAATTCAAAAATTCTGAAAATTCTGATTCAGACAAGTGGCTCCATCACCTTTTCCAATTCATGTAATCGTACCATATTCGGGCCATCACTTAAGGCATGGTCAGGATCAGGATGGGTTTCCATAAAGTAACCGCTTGCACCGAAAGCTTTTGCCGCGAGTGCCATCATCGGCACAAAAGTACGGTCGCCGCCGGTTTTGCCACCTGCTCCGCCCGGTCGCTGCACCGAATGGGTGCAATCCATACAGATGGGGTGCCCAAAAGCCTTCATATCATAAATATTCCTGAAGTCAACCGCTAGGTTATTATAACCATACATGTTGCCGCGCTCGGTTAAAATCACCTGCTCATTACCGGCTTCCAGCACTTTTTGCGCCGGGTAAAACATATCCTGACCCGAAAGAAACTGCGCTTTTTTTACGTTTACAATTTTACCCGTTTTTGCTGCGGCAACCAGCAGATCTGTTTGGCGGCATAAAAATGCGGGGATCTGTAATATATCTACCACTTCGCCAACAATGGCTGCCTGGTAGCTTTCGTGTATATCGGTAGTTAAGGGAAGCCCGAAGCGCTCCTTGACTTTTAACAGCATTTCCACGCCTTTTTCAAGTCCGGGACCACGATAAGAGTGGATCGAAGTGCGGTTAGCCTTGTCAAAGGATGATTTAAAGATCACCGGTACATTAAACTTTTGCCCCAGTTCGGCCACTTTTTCGGCCACGGTATAAAGCAGTTCCTGGTTTTCCATTACACATGGACCCAATATAAAAAACGGCTTTTGCCGCATCTGTTCAAATAGCATATAGTGTGAAATAATGTGTAAATATGAGAATATTTTTCACAAAACTTCACAAGTCCGAAAGTCCGCAAAGTCAGTAAAGTCGGAAAGAAGCTGCAAAGATCATTTTTTTCTTTTGCGTCATAATCTACCTGCAAACCATTTTTCTTCTTCCGGACTTTCGGACTACCTTTACCCCATGAATTATTTTGAATTTTACGGCATAAAGGAATCTTTTACCCCCGACGCTGCTTTGCTGAAGAAGAAGTTTTACGAACTCAGCAAAAAGTATCACCCCGATTTTTATGCTAACGAGGATGATGAAAAACAACAGGAAATACTGGAGCTATCCACCCTGAATAATAAAACATATCAAACACTTTCTGACCCTTTTAAGCGCCTTGAATACATTTTAAAGCTCCATGAATTACTACAGGAAGGTGCAAAACCACAATTACCGGCAGATTTTTTAATGGAAATGATGGATATTAACGAGCGCCTGATGGAGGTTGACGATGCCGGCCAATTGGGCCACATCACTGCGGAAGTGCTTGCTATTGAGGGTGATATTGAACAGGACCTGCAGAAGGCTATGGCAGGTTATGAGCAATTGAATGACACAGCAAAAGAAGAAAGATTAAATAAAATTGCAGATTGTTATTATAGACAAAAATATCTGTTGCGGATTAAAGAGAGTTTAAATACATTTGCATCCCGATTCTGAACGAATTAATCCACCGTTAAAGAAGAGGCCCAGATGGCGGAATCGGTAGACGCGCTGGTCTCAAACACCTGTGGTCGCAAGGCCGTGCCGGTTCGACCCCGGCTCTGGGTACCGGAAAGCCCCCTGATACGTCGGGGGGCTTTGTTATTTGGTCATTTAGCTTTTCTCAGTGTCATAAGATTCCCTGCTATACATCCCCTTGTTGACAATATCCCGTTATTAAACAGGATGTGCGCAAACATAAATTGTTCTTTTCGCGTGCCTTGAAAATTTATCTCTTGCTCCTCATCATTTTTCAAAACCATTTTAACAATTTCTCTTATTTTTTTAGTTTGCCCATATTGTATCAGATCATCGTATGAATATTCATTAAAGCCAATATTATCTAATGCAGGTTTTGTATTAAAATAAAAGTATTGGGATTTGTAGCGTTGAGATTTTGCATTCCCTATGTTTCTTTCTAAACCACCTTCAACAAACGGCGCTTCCGTACATATTTCTTTTGTCTTTCCGGTTAGTTTATTTGTGGCAATAATGACCACGAAGTTAGGTGCTGTACTATTATTGGCAAATGAGCTATCAAGCATTTTTTGCTTAATATTTAAGTTTAATTTAGGATTAAATACAAAAATGCTATCATTTCGATTAAATTGTATTTTCTTGTTTTGAGCTGTTGAATAATATGAAAGTGTCACAAAAAAAATTGTCAGCAGTAATAAAAAACAACGTTTCATAAAATAGCATTAAATATTAAGGTTAGACTAAGTTCGCAATTTGACTTTAAATCGTTTATTAATTGGTTTAACAATAATTCCGTACCTATACTACCGCCTTGATTTGTCGGAAGCATCTAATAAAATATGATACTAACGATTTAGCGTCATATCCCAAACGCCGAAATTATGTCCCTACAAGTTTTACACCTATTTATTGAACTCCCCGAAGTGCCAGAGTATCCCCGACGGGTCGTGCAGAAAACATTCCCTGCCCCAGGGAAGATTACGGATGGGTGTTAGTTTTACGCGATCATATTTGGCGGGAAGATTTAAAGTCAAAAGTTCATTCCAATAGCGCTGTACATCGTCAACTTCTAAAAAAATCATGGAGTTGTCTATCCAATCTTTCACATAGGCATCCTGCAAATAAAATCCAAAGCCGCCGGCGTTGAAATAAGACATGTTGTGAGATAGAATGCTTTCCTGAAAGCCCAGGTCCCGGTAAAAACTCCGCGACACCTCAAAGTTTTCGGCGCCGATGAATGGCCGGATTGATTTGGCTTTATGCTCCATTGTTTATCTTTTTAACTATGGTTGATTTTAGTAAAGATAAAAATTAAAAAAATAAGCCGGGTGCCAGCTTGAAAATATTAGGCAACCCCGTTTAAGCTTTTTTTTAAAGTGATCACCGTAATCTCCGGCCAGATACCCAGCCTGCCTTTAAATCCTAAAAAGCCAAAGCCGCGGTTCACATACAGGTATTTGCCGTTCTTTTGGTAAAGCCCGGCCCATTGCGGGTACATATATTTAACCGGGCTCCACTGGAAGCCAAACAACTCGATACCAAACTGCATGCCGTGGGTATGCCCGGCCAGCGCAAGGTTGATGTGTTTATCATGTTCGAGGGTCTTTGCTTCCCAATGAGAAGGATCATGCGACATCAGGATCTTAAATTCATCATTACTGACATTTTCAGCGGCTTTGGTTAAGCTCCCATATTTATGAAAACCGCCTTTCCCCCAGTTCTCTACCCCTATCAGCGCTACGGAACTGCTACCTTTTTTTACCTGTACAGCATCGTTCAGCAAAAGCTTAAAGCCAATCTCTTTATGTACTTTTTTCAGTCGTACCAAGTTGGCAGCTTGTGCCGCTTCGCTTTCCCAACGGGTATAATCGCCATAATCATGGTTACCCAAAACCGAATATTTGCCAAAAGGTGCTTTCAGTTTGGCAAAAGTGTCAATCCATGGATCCATTTCGGTGGCCATATTGTTTACCAGGTCGCCGGTAAATAATATCAGGTCGCTATTTTGTTTGTTAACCAGCGATATACCTTTTTCAACACCCTTTTTGCTGGTGAAACTGCCTGCATGAATGTCAGACAATTGTGTTATGGTAAAGCCGTCAAATGCCGCGGGCAGATCCGGAAATTTTAGCGTAAGCCTGTGTACCTTATACCTGTGCCGTCCGCCGGTCATTCCATACAGTAAACTAACAAACACAAATGCACCAATACCCACGGCCAGTTCGCTTACCCAAATGCTGTGTGGCGGAAAATGCCTGAACAGCCTGGTGATATCCTCCAGCAATAAAACCGGTAAGGCAAATATTTTAGGCACAAAAACCAGTAAAGTTGCCCCCATCAGCCATGCGATGGTATTTCCAGGCGGCCTGTTAGCCCTGCGCTGCCCGATAACGAGTATAAGGCCGGCAACGATCAACAGATCCAGCAGCCAGTATCCCCATAAAATAAATTGATTGTTTGTTAAAGTCTCAACAGTGTGGTAAAAATAAATATCGGCAAGTATCCATGCCAGTAATATAAAAGGAAGTCGTTTTCTCATTTTTACAAAAGTACATTAAGCCGCTAAATGTT
>Ga0206938_1207_pt2 | contig 12308 bp, 3 predicted proteins | sample Alteio_BWOrgHeat_12_FD_152918 | JGI IMG/M metagenome (GOLD analysis project Ga0206938, IMG submission 152918) | Enriched cells from forest soil in Barre Woods Harvard Forest LTER site, Petersham, Massachusetts, United States -... | ecosystem: Environmental > Terrestrial > Soil > Temperate forest > O... | reverse complement strand
TATGTCCGGCCCATTCTGGAACATATTCGAAGGTCTGATTGTCGGCGCCGGTGACATTTTCCCAGGAAAATCTTCTCCAGCCTTGCGTGAGCAGGAGATTATCTAGGGCCGCTTGCGTGGATTCACTCACGTGATTAAAGTAATATTCGGGGTGCTCGATGTATCCACTGACGTCGCTACGCAGGTATAGATAAGCACGTATGTCGGCCTCGTCTTCGGTTTGTAAACTGTCAATGCGATATACAGATAATCCCAGGCTGGCCCGGGTGGCATCCGTCAGTCCGCTGTTGATGCGAATATGGGTAGATATTTTTTTGCGGGTGGCGTATTCCTCCATTTCAGACTGGGCGGCCAGATCCAGCGCCCGGGGCATCCGGAAAATCAATCGTTCTGATACCGGACGCTGATCTGCACTAAAGAGGGTAATGGTTGAAATGCCTTCTCCCAGCTTTGACTTTGAAACGTTGAGGGTAGCTTTTCCATTCGTGATGGGCATCAGGGCAGTATATTTTACTATTCCCCGGGTATGGATCACCAGGTATAAGGGCTTGCCCCCCTCGTCGATATTGGAAAATGCGTTGATGGTTACCATACTATCTGTACTGGATTCTACATCCAGCGTAAAGCCTTTGGACACCACAGTAGGGAAAGAGGCGACCGTAAGGCGGTTTCCTCCTGTTTTAACATAGGCTTTGTAAGCAATACCCGAAGAAGGAGTGAAGGTAAATCGTCCCATTCCAAACAGCTGGCTTTGAAAATGCACCAGGGGTTTGCCATCCGTCCCGACGATATCTCCTTCTACGGAGATTCCCTTGCCCTGTTCATCAGTTGCTTTGAAACCTACCACCGAAGGAATGCCGTCCACGAGGTTTCCGCCTTCGGGAAAAAACTGAATATCAATGCCCGCCGATTTGGACGGCAAACTGTCTCTATCAATTTTTAGGGTGTTGACCACCGTGATATTTTTTTCAAAAAAATATTCCGGGCCGAAATTTTTCATCCAGTTGGTATAGGACCGGATTTTGTAAGCCCCCGAGGGAAGGGAGGGTGGTAAGAAAAACGATCCGCTGCCGATCCCCTTTTCCAGGGCGATCTTCCCCTGCAATACCGGTTTTCCTACGCCATTGATGAGTTCGACATACGCTACTTTGCTCAGCGCAAAAGGCCTTTGCATCGCAGCGTCCACGCAGTAAGATTTGAACCAGCATATTTCACCAGAGAGATAAAAGGATTTATCGGTTTGCAGGTATATTTTTTCTTTTTGCTCTTTTGCTTCGTACTGCTCCAGGGAGGAAGTTAGTTTTTGTAGGAAAGGATCCTGACTCCGGGCCCCAAAGCTGGTGAAAAGACAGAGGGCCGCCATAAACTTTTTAGCATGTGGCAGCCATTCAGTCTTGAATTTGGAACGGGTTTTTAAAAACTTCATGGCCAGTAGGGGGGTTTGATGGAAGTGCCTCCGTGCTGTCTGCAGTCCACACACTCCGTCGTATTTAATATATATAAGCCGTTGTCGGTTCCGATCAGGCTGTTAAAATAAGGTCCTCCGGGTGGTTGGAAATAATAAGACAAAGAATCCGGGTGTATTTCTCGATAGGTGAGGGCGCAGTCGCCTCCGTAATACGGTATATAGTTCCATGGATTGACCTGGTTGCGTGAAATGAAAATCCTTTTTTGCTGAAGCGAAGAAAAACTGATGAATCCAATGCACTGCACCGATGGATTGTTGACGCAGGTGATATTGCCCAGTTCGGTAAAAGGCTGCACGTCGAAGAGTGAGCCGAGTTGTTCTGTATTTTTTTTCAGGTTCGACCAGAAATTATACGCATCCACCGAGACGCCATACTGATTGACCAGCATGCTGTAGAGCATAGAAATTTTTTCCGAACCGGGGGGGATGACTTCCAGTTCATGTTCACTGACGATATCGCTCGATAGCTGCGTTGTCGTAGCGACTTGGATCGATGAAGAAGGTTCAAACTGATAGCAGAAATAGTTCTGGTAGTCCTGACTCACATCCACAATATTGTTGGAATCTACATATATCAGGGCAGCCTGATAGTCAGAAACATATTCCCAGGTATCCAGGTACTGCCATCGGTAGTAGCGTGTACTGTTGGTGGGATCGTGCGTATTGACAAATACATGAACGCCCGATCCATCTTGTGTAAAATTGAGTGAATCAATCGGCGGAGGGGCGTAAACATGATCCAATTGGGAACGAAATTCGTTCCCATCGGCCGTCACTATTTTTAATTGGTAGAGTTGCGTGGTATCTAAAAACAACTGATCAATTTCGTAGCGGCCATTGCCTTCTGAAACCAGCGGATAAATGGCCCCGGATGGGCTGAGTATGGAAACCTGCGCACCCAACTCCACTACAGCCGGTGTGGTGTCGGCGAGGCTTCGGGTCCTGGTCAGGGTGATCACGGTGGAATCGTTCCCATTGATTACGACACCATCCACGACCAAAAGGTGCGGTGTGTTTTTTATAGCCGGAGGATTGTATTCCTGCTTGCAGTTCCAGCCCCCCAGCTGCAGCAACAATATGACCCCGATGATGGTTATCCGGTTCCTCATTAAAATCTGAAATTATAGGTGATCGATGGAATGGGCGAACCAAAAATAGAAAGTTGGTATCCTTTGATGACGCCGTTTTGGGAGACAAAATAAACCGAATAAGGATTTTTTCTTCCCGTAAGATTATAAACACCAATGGACCAGGAACTGTGTTTGAACTTATGAATTTTATGATTGCCCTCGATATTCAATGAAAAATCCGTTCTGAAATAATCGGGTATCCGGTATTGGTTCCTATCAGAATAATAAACTCTTTCGCCGCCACCCAGATTATAAATCGCGGTGGGTAACGTAATCGGCCTTCCGGTTGAATAGTTCACATCCAGGGAAATGCTGAAGCGATGATTGAACTGATAGTTTCCGATAAAATTCAGCACATTGGGCCGGTCATAGTTGGCGGGATAATATTGTCCGCCATTGATTTGTTCTCCTGCATTGGGATCATCCTGCTGCAAGAGAGTGCGGGAATAGGTGTAACTGATCCATCCATTGAGTTTACCAGCCGTTTTTTTAACCATCAGTTCTACGCCATAGGCCTTGCCCCGGGTGGAGATGACAGCCGTTTCGATATTGTGATTCAAGACCAGGCTCGCCCCGCTCTTGTAATCCAGGTAATGGTCCAGCGTTTTATAATATACCTCCACGGAGGTTTCGATCGTATGGGATTTGAAATCATGATAGTATCCCAAAGAAAGCTGTTGTCCGGATTGCGGAGTGATGTGGGGTCCGCTCAACTTCCAGATATCTGTCGGTGAAATAGCCGTCGTATTGGTGAGTTGATTGATAAATTGGTGCAGGGTATTGTAGCTGATTTTCAGAGAAGAAAAATCGTTTAAAAGATACCGGGCGGAAAGTCGGTAATCGGGATATTGATAAGTGGTGATGACCTTGCCCGGACCGTAGTAAGTTGAATCGATGATGGAAGTGGTTTCCAAAGGTTGACCGGGTGCATAACTGTAAATATTTTGCGGACCCAGGTAATTGTACAGAGAATAGCGTATGCCTGCTTCGACAGAAAATTTAGACGTGACACTGTAGTGGTCTCCCAGGTATACGGCTGATTCCAAAGCCTGTTCTTCGGGAACATGGTTGGGAACAACCAGCGACTGACTGCCTTCTGGGACCAGGTCGCCGGGATGTAGTTTATAATAAATGGAACTGATACCAAAACCCAGGGTGTGTTTGGAATTGAGGCTGTAGTTAAAATCTCCGTGCAAAACATACTGGGTTATCTGGAAAGAAAGTTTGTACCCGTTCACGGCGTTGGCCGTACTGGAAATATCATAATTGTAGTCATCAATCCCAGTCATGAATACGGCATTGAGCCGGTTGTTGAAAATATGTTTCCATTGTAGGTTGATATTTTTATTCTGATAGGTGTAAAGCGTATCGCTGTCCAGGGAGAAACGGTCCCGGCTCAGGTAGGCGGTAAGGAACAAACTATTTTTTGCATTGATTTCATGGGTCAGCCGCAGGTTGGCATCATAAAATCCGGCCGTGCTGTTTTGATAGGACTGTACGGGAACCTGTTTGAGCAGCCAGTCTGAATAGGTGGAACGACCGGCAATCAGGAAAGTGGTCTTGTCATTGAACAGGGGGCCTTCGATGGCCAGTCTCGCATCCAGGGGACCAATACCGCCCGCACCTGAAATATTTTTTTTGTTCCCGTCCCGGGTGGTCACATCCAGTACGGAGGAAAGTCTGCCGCCATATCTTTCCGGGATGCTGCTTTTATAGAGGTCCACTCCTTTGACCACATCGGGATTGAAAGAAGAGAAGAATCCAAAAAAATGGGTGGGATTGTAAATCGTGCTGTTGTTGAAAAGTACCAGGTTCTGATCGGCCGAACCACCGCGCACATTGAATCCCGTACTGGCCTCACCCACCGAAGTCACACCGGGAAGGGTCAGGACGGCTCTTAAGATATCGGCTTCTCCCAGGACGACCGGCATCTGGCGGATTGTTTTTATGCTCAACCGGTTTACGCCCATCTGCAAACGATTTGTATTGGAGTTTTTTTCAGAAGTAACCGTGACTGCTTTTAGACCCGGTACAAACTGGTCCATCTCAATATTGAGTTTGCCGTCCGAATAAAGGGCAATATGGCGAAAAGTTGATTTCATGCCGATGCTGGAAATATTCAAGACATGCGGTCCGAGGGGCAGGGTCAGGGAATAATATCCGAAAGCATCTGTACTGACACCAATCGGCGGATTATCCAGGGAGACGGATGCGCCTACAATGGATTCACCGGTTTTTTGGTCCCGGATATAACCAACCAGCGTCCCGGATCCCACGCCATAAGAAGCTCTTTTGGGACCAATGACAAAAACCTTGTTCTCCAGGGATGACCTCAGTTTTTGATTGCGCTGGTTTTCCAGGTAATTGTCCACCGAAAAGGCGGATTCCCGGGAACTATCTGTCCCACCCCGGTGGTTGCCAAAATAGTCGTCCGGCAAATTGGGCTGAATGGTAAATTTTTCCGTGATAAAAACGTGATCGTCGGGGTCGATGGCAAAATGAAAGGTGGTATGCTCCAAGGCCCGGTTCAGAATCGCGGGCAGGGTTTGACGGGTCACCGAAAAATCAAATTCCAGGCTATCGGTTTCCGAGGCCTTGAAATAAAAGCGGTAGTCAGACTGGGATTCTATCCAGGTGGCAAAGGCTTCCATTTTCATACCGGAAAGGTTGCCGGTAAAGGTCTTGTCACTTTGGGCATGGAGGGAAAGGGAAATAAAAGAGCCAACCAGCAGAGCGATTAAAATCCGGGAATGATTAGGCATGTTAGCTCGGTAGTTGATCATAGTACGCTGAAACAGCAACCAGGGTTTTCTCGAATTCCGACTTTAAATTCAGCTTATTGCGGCGTATAAAGGTTTTTATTTCGGATTTTTTTGATTTGAACAGATTGAGCACGGATGATTTGCCGTGAACGGGGACATAAACTCCGGAAAACCGAACATAATAAATGTTCTCATCGCCATAGGTCAGGGTGGAAATGCCATAAAGCATCTGATCTATGATTATTTTTTTGTGCTTCACCAGCACGGTGGATTTGCCATCATAGAGGCGCTCGTAAAATCCGGTCGCTAGATTAATGCCCCGCAAGCTGTCTTTGGTAACCCGGATGAAATGATGGTTTTGCATGGTAAATGCACTCAGTTTCTCCGGTATCAGGCTGATCATAAAATTCTGATCCAGCCGGTTGATGACGACCAGGTCCAGAACCAGATCGAAAATTGCCGGAATATTTTGATAATACCCTTCGTCGTAAGAGAGGGTAATGGGGACCATGGCATCGCTCAAAAAGTAAGGGCTGCCCAAAATGCTTTTGTCGGTCGTCCGATACTCATACCCGTTATAGACATGAGCATTTTCTCCTACCGCCTTAAAATAGAGTTGTACGGGATAGGAGTCCTTTAACGGGGAACCCAGGCCTTCACCCGGTGAGTTCTGGGCGGAAGCAATCCGGATCATAAAAAAACTCCACAGAAGCAGTTGAAGGTGCCAGGGCTTTTTACCGCACATAGTTCGGCTACGCAATGATTGAGGTTCAATTTAAGTTGTTTTTGAATAAACAGTGAGATTGGCGCTAAGTAATTTCCAAATAGGATAAGGCTCTCCATTCATTACCCACACTTGTCTGATCAAAACAATAAAACATTCCTTTTTCAGTTATTATAAAGCTGTTTGCTAAGTATAAACCATTAGGGTAAACACTTAGGCATTTCCCAGCTAATCCTCCTACCCTCTGAAGCAGAGCTCCACCAGCGAGCGAATTAAAATCCAATGGCCGCCGTCACGATGAGTGACCAGGCATTGCTACTAGAACCTATGCCGGTAACCGATGAAAAACCTGTACGCTGCGTTTTTGTGCATTCTGGGGTTATTGATGGTCACGACGCAGAGCCAAGCCAATGGCTTTTTGGGCATTACCGGAAATACCATCGGTAGTGATCAGACCATTTGTAACAATACAACGCCAGTGGCGCTTACCGGTTCAGTTCCCGGAGGAGGCACTGGTATTTATGCTTATCAGTGGCAGGTCAGTACTACTTCAGCGATCGCCGGCTTTGCCAATATCGGCGGCGGAACGGGTCAAGGTTACGCACCAGGTGCCCTGGTATCAACCCACTGGTACCGCAGAATCGTCAGTTCAGGAATATTTTTAGATACAACGGCTGCCGTAACCATTACGGTTACCCCTGTTATAACGGCTGGTTCTAACACCATTACAGCCGCGCAAACCATTTGTATTAATACGGCTCCTGCACCATTGAATGGCAGCACGCCCACGGGAGGTAACGGAACCTATGGATACCAGTGGCAATCTTCCACCGACAACATCACCTTTACACCGATTGGAGGAGCAACCGGCATCGGTTATACACCGGGCGCTCTGGCTGTAAATACCTGGTTTAACCGCATCGTGACTTCGGGCGGGTGCACGAGCACCAGCGCTTCCATCAAAATGACCATCACCCCGGTCATTACCAACGACATCATTTCTACCAACCAATCTATTTGTAATGGGCAGGCTCCCTTGGGACTTACCGGTACCAATCCGAGCGGCGGAACAGGCGGTTATACCTACCAGTGGTTGAGCAGTATTACGTCAGCCACCAGTGGTTACGGGATAGCCAGCGGTGCTTCTACCGGGGCCGCCTACACTCCACCGGCTTTAACGCAGACGACTTGGTATCGCCGCATGGTCACTTCAGGCGGATGCGTGGATACGGCAGCTCCGGTAACGATTACGGTCGTGAATACGGCGCCGGGCAATCCGAGTGTTTTCGGTAACAATGTATGGAATGCTTATGCCTATTCCGATAACACGTTTACTACTTATGCAGGATATTACACCGAGCCTTCCCTATCTTTTATTTCGACGGGGCAGTACACGGTTAACCAGAGTCCTTCCTCAGCGCCGAGTTATCAGGGCTGTCTGATACCAACCACTTTTTTTTCGGTCAGCTTCAAGCGTACCAATTTTACACCGGCCAATTATCAGTTGGATCTGACGGCGGTGGATGACAATATTACCCTTTTTGTCAACGGCGTTCAGGTGTATACCCATGGATGTTGTAACAATCCCCCGACAACTGTCAACAATATCTGGACAGGCTTTTTAGGTGCCACTGACCAGGTTGAAATCCGGTGGTCCCAGAATGCCGGCCCCTCTATTGCCGGAATGAATTTTACACCGGTTACGCCGGCTCCGCTGGTTCCGGGATCCATTGCCGGCAGTCAGTCCGTCTGTTTTGGGCAGATGCCCGCCAATGGATTTACCAACACCTTGACTCCTACCAGCGGTTGTACAATCATCAACGGCTATCAATGGCAAAGTTCCATCGACAGTCTGAGCTGGACCAATATTCCCGGAGCAACTGCCCTGACCTATACCGTCGGTACTGCCCTGACCCAAACGACCTGGTACCGGCGCGCCACCACGGATGCCTGTAATAATTTTGCAGCCACCTTGCCGGTAAAAGTTACGGTCAATGTCGTACCTCCCGGAAACCCGGCTGTTTTTGGCAACAACGTCTGGAACGTATACGGATATTCAGACAACGCATTTACTACCTACGCTGGATATTATACAGAACCATCGCTGTCCTTTATTACGACATCGCGTTATACCAACGTTCAAAGCCCTTCTTCCGCCTCCGGTTACCAGGGTTGCCTGATCCCGAATACGAATTATTCGGCGAGTATGAAACGTACCAATTTTACGGCCGGCATTTATCAAATCGACCTGACAGGCGTAGACGATAATGTTTGGTTGCTCATCAACGGCGTACAGGTTTTCACGCATGGATGTTGTATCACGCCCCCGGCGACCGTAAACAATATCTGGACCGGCCCCTTGGGTCCAACCGATCAGGTCGAAATCCGGTGGCAGCAGTTTGGCGGTCCCGGTTATGTGGGGATGAACTTTACCCTCGTAACACCCCCGGTGTTGACTTCAGGTGCCATCACGCCGAGTCAAACCATTTGCGCGGGCAATGTGCCACCGACGCCTTTTACGGAAAGCGTGGCCCCGACCGGTGGTTGTACCATAAAAAATTATTCATGGGATTATTCAACTGATAACGGTACAACCTGGACTACCATCTCGGGAGCCAATGCCATCAGTTATACAGCGACCAGCAGCGTTTATTCCCAAACCCTTTTCCGCCGCACGGTCTATGATGTCTGCGGAAATTCAGCGGTGGCGGCACCCGATACCGTGTACATGAACAACAGTGCACCAGGAAATCCAGCCGTCTTTGGAAACAATACCTGGAATGTATATTGTTTTCAGGATGTGAGTTATTCTATTTATGCAGGTTACTATACCGAACCCCTGCTGACGTTTTCAACTACCAACCGGTATCCCGCCACATCCCCACCATCCACTGCTTCCGGTTACCAGGGATGCCAGCTCATCAATACTTACTATTCGGTGAGTATGAAAAGGACCGGATTTACCGCCGGTACCTATCAGATCGACGTGACCTCAGACGACGACTATAATTTAATATACATCAACGGAGTCCTGGTATCGAGCCTGACATTTCCCACTATTCAAAACAATGTGTGGACGGGAAACCTGGGACCGACAGACCAGATTGAAGTACGCTGGAGAAACAATGCCGGTCCGGGTCAGACGGGTGTGCGATTCACTTTGGTAACACCTCCACCACTCGTCGGTGGAACCATCGTTGCCTACAATCCCAATCTTTGTTTCAATGACCTTCCGATCATCAATGAAGTGACACCGGCATCGGGTGGATGTTTTGCAAACTATACTTGGCAGTCTTCCATTGACGGTGGTACGACCTGGCAAACCGTTGCAGGGGCTACCGGCAACAATTTCACCGCCACGGTTTCCCCAACGACCAATATTCAATACCGCCGTGTCGCCAGCGATGTGTGCGGAAACGTTGCTTATTCCAACACCGTCAATTTCATCCAGGCAGCCGGAACGGTGGGCAATCCTGCTGTGTATGGAAACGGGGTATGGAATGTATATGCCTATGACGCGCCGGCGGGTGTGACCCCCTTTGCTTCGGCACAGTACTTAGGGTATTATGTGGAACCGCTGCTTTCTTTTAACTCCACCAACAGATGGGCCTTAGCCGGCTCACCGTCGGATGCATCGGGTTACCAGGGATGTCAGGTTGATCAGGACAATCATTGGGTCAGTTACCGACAAACCAATATTCCACCTGGAACCTATCAGCTGGATGTGCCCAATCACGACGACGACGGATATCTTTTTATCAATGGCGTACAGGTATGGAATGCTGGATGCTGCGCAGCAGCGACCAATGTATGGACGGGTACCATCAGTGCCACCGATAAGGTCGAATTCAGATGGCGGGAATATTTCGGTTCTTCCGACGGCTCGCTGACTTTTACACCCGTTACACCATCCACCACTATTGTCCCGGGAACAATCGCTGCCGGACAAACCATTTGCGCCAACACCGTACCTGCTGCCTTTACCAGCACCACGGATGCGACCAGCGCCTGCTTTGTCAGTTACCAATGGCAAAGTTCACCGGATAATATAACCTGGACAGATATCGCCGGGGCGACCAACAATGTATATAGTTCAGGGGCCCTTGCCGCCAAAACCTATTTTCAAAGAAAAGCCACGAATGCTTGCGGTACCGTCGCATTTTCCAATGTGATCATCGTAGATGTGTATCCAGCCATTACAGCGGGCACCATCGCAGCCAGTCAAACCATTTGCGGGTCCACCATACCGGCCGCTTTCACAAGTACCGCTGCACCCACGGGTGGCAACGGGGTATTTACCTATCAGTGGCAATCCTCACTGGATAATATCGGCTGGTCAAATATTGCCGGTGCCACCGCTGCAACCTATAGTGCGGCAGCCCTGACGCAGACAACTTATTACAGAAGAAATGTTACTTCCTGCGGAAATCCGATCCCTGCTACCAGCAATGTTCTTACCGTAACGGTGACGGCCATACCCGTGATCACTACCCAACCCGCCAACCCCTCGTCTTGTACAGGTGGCAGCACTTCCATAGCGGTAGTGGCTACCGGTGCGGGACTGACCTATCAGTGGCAGGTAAATCCCGGAACCGGATTTGTCAATGTAACCAATGTGGCGCCTTATAGCGGCGCCACGACAGCTACCTTACTCATCAATCCGGTAGCGGCCGGTATGGCGGGGTATAAATACCAGGTGATCATTACCGGTACCTGTGCACCCGTGCTCACATCCAATATTGTGACCCTGGCGGTCAGCAACAACGCTTCGATTACCACGCAGCCTGCCAATAAAACGGTTTGTGCCGGAAGCAATGCAATTTTTTCGATCAACGCTTCCGGAACAGGCATTACTTATCAATGGCAGCAGAACGTCAGTGGGACCTGGACCAACCTGGTCGATGGTGCGGTGTACAGTGGATCACTTACATCCACCCTGACGATCACGGGTGCTACGGTGGCGATGAGTGGAAATATTTATCGTTGTGTGTTGAACACCACCTGCCCGGGTATCGTGAATTCCAATCAGGCAACCCTGACGGTAGTGGCCGCTCCCGTCAACACGATTACCGCCGATCAATCCGTTTGTACGGGAAGTCTACCCAACTCGCTGCTTGGTTCCGTCGTGGGTAATTATACCTGGCAGTCCAGTACGGTTTCCTCTTCCACGGGATTTGTGACAGCTTCCGGTGTCAGCAATGGACAAAATTATACGCCCGGTGCCATCAGCACGACGACCTACTACCAGCGTATCGCTGGTAACGGGACCTGCAACAATACCAGCAATGTTGTCACCATCACGATCAACAATACTCCAATCGCGATCACGGCCCAACCGGCCAATCAAAATATTTGTGCCGGTGGAACTGCCAGTTTCACGGCTACCGGAACCGGTCCCGGCACCCTCTCATACCAATGGTATGAGAATGGTAATCCGCTTACCGATGGGGGTATATACAGTGGCAGTACTACCAATACCCTTACGCTGACAGGCGCTACGGCAGCCATGAACAACTATACTTATTTCCTGAAAGTGTTTGCATCTGGTTGCACGGCGAGCTCCAAAAATTCTGCGGTGGGCGTATTGACCACCGTCAATGGTCCGGTCGTAACCAGCAATGCACCGAATTTTGTTACCTGCCAGGGATCCAGTGTGCAATTGACCATGACAGCCACCGGAATTGGTCTGAGTTATCAATGGCAAATTTTCTCGGGAGGAGTTTGGAACAACCTGTCTAACCTGGGCAGTTATTCCAACGTAAATGGAAATGCGCTGGTGATCAATCCGACTACGGCCGCCATGGACGGCTCTCAATATCGGGTGATCGTCACCGGCACCTGCTCACCATTTACGGCAACCTCTGCAACGACGACAATGAACGTGACCAGTGTGGTTGCCAACAATACGATCGCCAACAGCCAGACACTTTGTGCGGGTACGCCTGCTCCCTTCACAGGCAGCACGCCAACGGGTGGAACGGGTACCTACACTTATCAGTGGTATCTGAATACAGGTTCGGGATGGTTTGCCATCGCGGGGGCCACAGGTATTAACTATACCTCCGGACCGCTCTCGCAGACTACTCAATTTTACAGAGCCGTCACCAGCGGTGGATGCCAGCCTTCCAACAGCCCTACGATCACCGTAAACATACTTCCTGCAACCTCTACCACCGATCCTTCGAATGCCACGGTTTGTGCGGGCACGAATGCAACCTTTACGG
>Ga0206938_1209_pt1 | contig 12340 bp, 9 predicted proteins | sample Alteio_BWOrgHeat_12_FD_152918 | JGI IMG/M metagenome (GOLD analysis project Ga0206938, IMG submission 152918) | Enriched cells from forest soil in Barre Woods Harvard Forest LTER site, Petersham, Massachusetts, United States -... | ecosystem: Environmental > Terrestrial > Soil > Temperate forest > O... | reverse complement strand
CCGCTTTTACCGGATATCCAGATCCTGCTTCGGTTTAAAGAAAAATCCGGCGCGCGACTGAATAAATTCTACAGTTTTATCGGTTCGTTTTGGAAAGGCAGCGCCGAGCAATTTAAATTGAGCGACAGGGCGATCAGTATCTTGTGTATCACCATCATCCCGGTAGCATTTACCATTCACACGGTTACATCGTGGCTATTTGCTACTACTTACCGGCCTGGCTGGGATAGCACAAACTTTGGCGCCTATTTTATTGCCGGGGCATTTTTAGTGGGCGCGGGTGCTGTTGTTGTTGCCATGTACGTTTTTAGAAAAGCCTACCATTTGGAAGCCTATATTAAAGAAGACCATTTTGAAAAAATGGGACGAATATTGGTACTGCTGGCTATGCTTTACCTGTATTTTAATGTAAACGAGTTTTTAACCCCTTTCTTTAAAATGAAAGAATCGGAAGCTGCATATCTGAATGGCCTTTTTACCGGCGATTTTGCACCATTGTTTTGGTTTGCCATTTTATCCGGGATGATCGTACCCACTATTATTTTACTATTTAAAAAAGGCAGAAAACCATTGCCGGTATTTATTGCAGGCGTAATGGTGGTTGTTGGCGCCTGGTTTAAACGTTATTTAATAGTAACCCCAACTTTGCTGCACCCCTTTCTGCCAATGCATGATGTGCCTGCTAGTTACCGTCATTATTTTCCAAGCTGGGAAGAATGGGCCATAACACTGGGTTCATTGGCAGGGGCCATGTTAATAGTAACTATACTGGCACGTATATTTCCAATTATTCCTATTCAAGAAACTATAACTGAACAACATGAAACCGCAGAATAAATTAATTACCGGGTTATTAACCCTGATATTTCTATTACCCGGCTATAATGGGTTTTCGCAAACCGCACAAAAGGGCGATGTGAGCATTGCTGTTAATTATTTTATCAGTAATAATAAGATACCAAGCCTCATGGTTAAAGTAAAAACCAAAGTAAATGGCAGATTTCAAAATGTGGCAGGCATTAGCCTGAAATTATTTTTAGATAAAGACACTGCGGGGAAATTTATAGCTAAAGTGGTAACCAATGATGCGGGTGAAGCAACCGCTTATATCCCTTCATCGCTAAAAGGCCGGTGGGGCAACACACTTAAACATACTTTTGTGGCCACATTTGACGGCAATAATAAATACGAACCGGCAAAAGGCGACGCTATCATAGCTAAAGCAAAGATTTTAATTGATGCGGGAAACGATAAAACAGTTACCGCAACCGTACTTGAAATGAAAGATACTTCCTGGGTTCCGGTAAAAGGGGTTGATGTGGTATTGGCGATCAAGCGTATGGATGCCGATCTTACCATTAATGATAAGCCCACTTTTACAACCGACTCGACCGGAAAAGCATCAGGAGACTTTAAAAGGGATAGCATCCCCGGCGATGCAAAAGGAAACATCATACTTATCGCCAAAGTGCTTGACAATGATCAGTACGGGAATTTATCTATCGAAAAAACCGTACCCTGGGGAGCTAAGTTTACGATGTTAAATACATTTAACAACAGGACACTTTTTGCCACACGCGACAAAGCTCCGCTTTGGCTGCAACTCATAGCCTATTCCATTATGTTTACCGTTTGGGGTATTTTGGTTTACCTTGTATTTAACGTATTCAAGATCAAAAAACTAGGTGAGGATGTATTGTAGATACAGGCATTGATGCAGTTCTGTTTTTTATCCTTTCCTTTTAATTAAAATAAGGCAATATTTAATTAAATATTGCCTTATTTCGTATAATAAATGTGGCTCTTTCTGTCATTATAACTAATTAAACGATTTATGATTCTTTAAATTTAATACAAGAAAATTAAGTGGTTAACTAAATTATTACAATAGAAGACATGTCTGAAAGCCCCGGTAAATTCATAAATTTACATTTTCTTAACAAGCACAGACCATTCTTTTATAATAACGCTATTATTTAATATAAATATTTATGATTATTGGTATATTAAAAGAACCCTCGTTTGAGTCAAGGGTTTCATTGCTGGCTGCAGAAACTGCTGCTTTAACCAACAACGGCATCGCTGTTTGGGTAGAACCAGGAGCGGGGCTGAAAGCTTTTTGTACAGATAAGGAATACACCGGTAACGGTGCAATAATAAAACCAAGGGGCGAAATTTTTAACGGGGCTGATGTTTTATTGTGCATAAATTATGAAGATGTTCCGGCTTCACTGTCCCATAAGGTATTCATTGGCGTTTACCGTCCCATATACAACCTTACACAGGTGGAAGACTGGGTTAAACAAGGCCATACTGTATTCAGTTTGGATATGCTGCCGCGCACTACAAGAGCGCAAAGCATGGATGTGTTGAGTTCACAGGCTAATATTGCCGGTTATAAAGCAGTTGTGATGGCAGCATCCCTGTACCCCCATTATTTCCCGATGATGATGACGGCTGCAGGTAGTTGCGCGCCTGCAAAAGTGCTGGTAATCGGGGCGGGCGTAGCAGGCCTGCAGGCAATTGCCACTTCGCGCCGTTTAGGGGCTGTGGTTGAGGTGTTCGATACCCGCCCGGCGTCAAAACAGGAAGTTATGAGCCTGGGGGCAAAGTTTATTGAGGTTGAAGGCGCTGCCGACGCCTCAAAAGCAGGTGGTTATGCCGTAGACCAAACCGCAGATTTTCAGGAAAGACAAAAGCAAAAGATTGCCGAAAGCATTAAAAAAGCAGATATCGTTATCACTACAGCCCAGATATTCGGTAAAAAGGCGCCGGTGCTTATAACTAAGGAAATGGTTGCCACCATGAAGGCCGGCTCGGTAATTATCGACCTGGCTGCATCTACCGGGGGCAATACCGACGTAACAAAAGATAATAAAACTATTATTTTCAATAAAGTTACCATAGTAGGCGATTCAAACCTGGCCGCTTCCGCGCCGTCCGACGCCAGCAAACTGTATGGAAAAAACGTATCAAACTTCCTTAAACTGCTCATTAGTAAAGAAGGCGCTTTGGCGCTGAATTTTGAAGACGATATTATAAGCAACGCCTGTATCACACACGAAGGAGAAGTTATTTCCCCAATAATTACTAAAAACTATAATTATGCAAATATTACTTGATTTCATTCAGAACAACCTCCAACAATTTTATATTGTAATACTTTCTGTTTTTTTAGGGATAGAAGTTATTTCAAGAGTTCCCTCAGTTTTACATACACCTTTAATGAGCGGCGCAAATGCCATTCACGGGGTAATCATCATAGGGGCCATTATCGTAATGGGCGAAGCTCCTTCCGATAATTACCTGGTATTAGCATTAGGTTTTCTGGCTGTAATAGTTGGCACCATAAATGTAGTTGGCGGTTTTGTGGTGACCGACAGAATGCTTGAAATGTTTAAAACCGGCAAACAAGCATCATCTAAGCAGATAAAAGAAAATTAATATGCAGACCAATATATTATCACTTTGTTACCTCGTCGGATCAGTTTCGTTTATTATAGGGCTAAAAATGTTATCAAATCCTGCAACGGCGCGCAGGGGCAACCTGGCAGCGGCGGCTGGTATGTTTATTGCCATCGTTGGTACGCTTTTTCTATATCGGCCGGATGGTATAGAATTTCATAATTATGAATGGATCGGGGGCGGGCTGATCATCGGGACAGTTATCGGTTCAGTAGCGGCACGCAAGGTAAAAATGACAGCGATGCCCGAAATGGTGAGCCTGTTTAACGGTATGGGTGGCTTATGTGCGGCTCTCATTTCTATTGTTGAATTCCGGCATATCGCCCAGGACAATACCGCCATGCATGTACTTTCCATCGTAGCGGGGATGATCATTGGCGGTGTTTCTTTTTCAGGCAGTATGATCGCCTATGGAAAGCTAAGCGGCAAAATAACAGACCATGCCTTTCGCGGCCAGCATATTTTTAACCTGGTGATATTGTTTGTTATATTGGTGATGAGCGCTTTAATTGTAATGGGGTATATTGCCGCCCCTCTTTTTATTTTCTGCGTCATCCTGGCTTTATCGCTTGTTTATGGTATTTTGTTTGTATTGCCTATTGGGGGCGCAGATATGCCGGTAGTTATTTCTTTGTTAAACTCATTTACCGGCATAGCAACTGCATGTGCCGGTTTTTTATATAATAACCCGGTAATGCTTACCGGCGGTATCCTGGTAGGTTCTGCCGGGGCCATCCTTACCATACTGATGTGCAAAGCCATGAACCGCTCATTAAAAAATGTACTCATCGGATCATTCGGGGGGGCCAATGCTGCTTCGGGCCCGGCTGCCGGCGGAGAGGGCGCTTATAAGGAGATAAGTTTAAATGATGCGGCAATGGTAATGGGCTATGCGCATAAGGTTATCATTGTTCCCGGATACGGCCTGGCAGTAGCCCAGGCGCAGCATGCCTGCCACGAACTGGAAAAATCATTGCGCGAAAATGGCGTTGAGGTAAAATATGCTATTCACCCGGTTGCAGGGCGTATGCCGGGGCACATGAATGTATTGTTAGCCGAAGCGGATGTATCCTATGATGATTTGCTGGAATTAGAACCGGCAAACGAGCAATTCAGCTCTGCCGACGTGGTGCTCATATTGGGGGCGAACGATGTGGTTAACCCCGCTGCCGAGAATGATCCGGCCAGCCCCATTTATGGTATGCCTATTCTCGAGGTCGGAAAAGCTAAATTGGTGATCGTAAATAAACGCAGTATGCGGCCGGGTTATGCCGGTATTGAGAACCAGCTTTTTTTCCTGCCAAATACATCCATGCTTTTTGGAGACGCCAAGGATGTTTTGCAGCAATTGATCAGCCAGGTGAAATCACTTTAGATAAAATAAAGAATCCAGGATCGGAAACCAGAAACGAAATAAAAAAAGTGGATCATGCAATTCCCCTCCGGTGGAAATTATATCGTCTTCTGAACACGCCTGATTATATTAAAATCTTCACCCTATAAAAACTAATTAAATTGTCTATTAACTACTAAAACCAAAGTTTTCCTGTAAAAAATGATTAATTATTTTTAATTTTGCAGGTTAATGAATGCTTTCATTACTAAAGAACATAAAAACCTCTAATTGAAACCGACAGACGAAAAAAATCCGGAATATTTCCACAAAGTAGTGGATTGTCAATATGCCTGCCCTGCACATACTCCTGTACCTGAATATATCCGGCTGATAGCGGCAGGAAAATATACGGAAGCTTACATGATAAACTGGGAATCAAATGTTTTTCCCGGGATACTTGGCCGTACCTGCGATCGGCCATGCGAACCTGCATGCCGGCGTGGTAGAATAGAAGAAGAACCTGTTGCTATTTGCCGCCTCAAACGCGTAGCAGCGGATAATAAGGACGATGTTAGATCGCTTATGCCCAGGGTTCCTTTTGAAAAAAACGGAAAACGAATAGCGCTGATAGGCGGCGGCCCTGCATCGCTTACCGTAGCGCGCGATTTGGCCCCGTTGGGTTATGAGATACATTTATACGACGAGCAGGATGCCGGCGGCGGCATGATGCGCACCCAGATACCTTCTTTCCGTCTACCCATTGAGGTGTTGAATGAAGAAGTAGATTATGTACTGGATATGGGCATTCATACTCAATTTAAAACTTATGTATCAAGCCTGCAGGAAATTCTTGACAAAGACTACGATGTGATTTTTGTGGGGACCGGCGCCCCGCGCGGGCGCGACCTGGTTATCCCGGGCCGTAAAGAAGGTGCCGCGAATATACATATCGGTGTAGATTGGCTCACCAGCGTAGCTTTTGAGCATACTAATAAAATAGGTAAAAAAGTTATTGTATTAGGTGGTGGCAATACTGCTATGGATTGCTGCCGCACATCGCGCCGTTTGGGTGGCGAAGAGGTGAAAGTTGTGGTGCGCAGCCCGTTTAAGGAAATGAAGGCCTCGCCATGGGAAAAGGAAGATGCACTGCATGAAGATATTTTGATCATGGACAACCACGTACCTAAAGAGTTTGTAATTGAGAACGGCAGGCTTATAGGTATGACCTTTGATAAAGTACATCCCATTATTAACGAAAAAGGTAAACGCGAACTGGTGCCAACCGGCGAACCTGAAGTATTTATTGAAGCTGATGATGTACTGGTAGCCATAGGGCTGGAAAACTCGTTTCCCTGGATAGAAAAGGAAACAGGAATAGAATTCGACAATTGGGGAATGCCTGTTGTTGACGCAGTGACCTTTCAATCGTCTAACCAAAAAGTGTTCTTTGGCGGCGATGCTGCTTTTGGGCCTAAAAATGTAATTACCGCCGTTGCCCACGGCCACCAGGCAGCTATCTCCATCGATCTTTATTGCAAAGAAAAAGCCCTTACTGAAAGGCCCGCGCCGTTTACCAACCTGGTAAGCCAGAAAATGGGCATACACGAATGGAGTTATGACAATGATATAGCGAATGACCTTCGCTTCGCGGTACCACATGCAGATAAAAAGGCCAGCCTGTCTGACCGTAAAATGGAAGTGGAACTGGGATTTGATATACAAACCGCTATAAAGGAAGCACACCGCTGCCTTAATTGCGATGTACAGACCGTGTTTGAGAAGGATAAGTGTATTGAATGTGATGCCTGTATGGATATATGCCCTACAGCCTGCATTACTTTTACCACGAATGGAGATGAAGAAGATTTGAGAACAAGGCTCAAAGCCCCGGCATTAAATTTAAGCCAGGACCTTTATGTATCCGGTACCCTGCCCACCAGCCGGGTTATGGTGAAGGATGAGGATGTTTGCCTGCATTGCGGCCTTTGTGCCGAGCGTTGCCCGACATCAGCATGGGATATGCAGCAATTTTTATATAAGGTTACCAAAGCATGTTAACTAATGCATAATAGTAAAATAAACGATTTTGTAGTACGTTTTGCCAACGTGAACGGCACCGGTTCTGCAAGTGCCAACCTTCTTTTTGCCAAGGCAATTTTTAGGATGGGTATCCCTGTGGCCCCAAAAAATATTTTTCCGTCAAATATACAGGGCCTGCCTACCTGGTACGAAGTACGGGTAAGCGAAAAAGGCTACCTGGGCAGGCGCGAAGGTGTTGATATAATGATATGCGTAAACCCGCAAAGTATGCCGAGCGATGTAGCAGACGTTAAAAGCGGGGGTTATTTTTTATACGACAGCACCAAAGCGCTTCATCCCGAACTAATACGGGAGGATGTGAACTATATCGGTGTGCCGTTGATGGAAATATGCCTGCGCGAATTTACCGATCCGCGGCAGCGGCAGTTATTTAAAAACATTATTTATGTGGGTGCTTTGTCCGCTTTGCTGGGCATTGAGTTCGAGGTGCTTGAGCAGCTGCTTACCGAGCAGTTTAACGGCAAGGAAAAACTGATTGCACCAAACGTAAAATCGTTAAAACTTGGTATACAATATATTCATGAGAATTACGCCTATCCGCTGGATCTGCGCCTCGAACGGCGCGACCTGATAGGCGACAGGATATTGGCTGAAGGCAATGATGCCTGCGGCCTCGGCGCTGTTTACGGTGGCGCTACGGTAGTTGCCTGGTACCCTATAACGCCTTCTACCTCGGTTGCCGAGGGTTTTGAAAAGCATGCAAAAAAAATGCGTATCGATAAGGAGACCGGCAAGAATAACTATGCCATTATACAGGCCGAAGATGAACTTGCCGCCATTGGTATGGTAATTGGCGCCAACTGGAACGGCGCGCGCTCATTTACCGCCACCAGCGGGCCGGGGCTTTCGCTGATGAACGAATTTTTGGGTTTGGCCTATTTTGCCGAAATACCGGCTGTATTAATAGATGTACAACGCACAGGCCCTTCAACCGGGATGCCCACGCGTACCCAGCAATCGGATATAACGCTGGCCGCCTATGCTTCGCATGGCGATACCAAACACATTTTGCTTTTCCCTTCCACACCAAAAGAGTGCTTTGAAATGACTGCCGGTTCTTTCGACCTGGCAGAGCAGTTGCAAACCCCCATTATATTAATGTCTGACCTTGACCTCGGGATGAACGATCACCTGTCGGAACCATTTGAATGGGATGATAGGCGGAAATATATCAGGGGCAAAGTTTTGAGTGCCGAACAGTTGGAAGAGATGCCGCAATTTGGCCGTTACCTTGATGTGGACGGCGATGGTATTACTTATCGCACTATTCCGGGCACACACCCCACCAAAGGTTCGTTTTTTACCCGCGGAACGTCGCGCGATGAGTATGCGGCTTATACTGAAGATGGTACCGTATATGCCCGCAATATGGCACGGTTATTAAAGAAATGGGATACCGCGAAAGATACCGTACCTGCTCCATACCTGTACCAGCAAAAAAACAAGAGCCCTTATGGCCTTATTTTCTTTGGCACTTCAACCTACTCGGCCGAGGAAGCAATGGACATTATGGCCGGGCAAAATATCGCTTTCGATGCACTTAGGTTAAAAGCATTCCCTTTCAATAAAACAGTTGAAGATTTTGTAAGTACCCACGAGCGCATATTTATAATAGAGCAAAACCGCGATGGGCAAATGCGCAGTTTGCTGATAAACGAATTGAACGCGAATCCGCAAAAACTGATCCCGATATTGAATTATGATGGTATGCCTATTACGGCCGATACCATAATGGCCCAGATCAGCAAAAATTTAACACCGGCCAAAAACCTAATGTACCAGTAATATATTGTCATGACTTATATACGTTCAAAATTCCGCCATCCGGGCTTGCCAAAAAACGAACTGGGTTATACCACTCAGGAGTACGAAGGCGCCATATCAACTTTATGCGCCGGCTGCGGGCACGATTCTATCAGCGGCAGTATTATTCAGGCCTGTTACGAACTGTCGATAGCGCCGCACCGCATTGCCAAATTATCGGGTATAGGGTGCTCATCAAAAACACCCACTTATTTTTTGGGGAACTCGCATGGCTTTAACTCCGTACACGGAAGGATGCCCTCGGTGGCTACCGGTGCTAATATGGCAAACCGCGACCTGATTTATATGGGCGTGTCCGGTGATGGTGATACAGCATCCATTGGTATGGGCCAGTTTGTGCATGTCATCCGCCGTAACCTGAATATGGTTTATATTGTGATGAATAATGGCTGTTACGGGCTTACCAAAGGGCAGGATTCGGCCACAGCCGACGAAGGCTCAAAAAGTAAAAAAGGAGCGCCTAACCCTTTCCAGCCCATTGACCTAGCCGGGCTGGCTCTTGAACTTGGGGCCACTTTTGTGGCTCAAAGCTTTTCGGGTGATAAAGAACAGTTGATACCGTTAATAAAAGAAGCCATTGAACACCCCGGTTTTGCTTTTATAAATGTTATTTCGCCCTGCGTTACTTTTAATAATAACCCCGGTTCAACCAAATCATACGATTACGTACGCGAACATATAGAGGCCACCGCCACAACAGATTTTGTTCCCGAAAAAAAGGAAATTATAACACACTACGAAAAAGGAACCGGGATGGATATAGAAATGCACGATGGTACTTATATCCGCCTCGAAAAACTGGCTGCCACCCGCGACCCTTTCGACAGGTTGGGGGCCATAATTGCCCTGCAAAACTCCAGGAACCGTAATGAGATACTCACCGGCCTGCTCTACGTTGAACCGAAAACAAGCGACCTGCATGAAACCATCCAAACATCAGACCGGCCGCTGAACAGTTTGGGACAAGACGAATTATGCCCCGGCGCTATGGCCCTGGCTGACATTAATCAGGACTTTCGTTGATCATATAAATGTGGCTATCGCTTTAACCAGTTTTTTGAATTATAGGTGATCTGCACCCGAACCTAAAAAAGCCTCGTAAATCAGTAATTTACGAGGCTTTTTCTTCCGGCGGTGAGGGAGGGAAATGAACCAATCCGGTTAGTGCGTTGTATATCAATCATTTACGTTATTTTTAATTTTTATCGCCACGAACTTGCCATGACTTTAAACATAAACATAAAATGAAGAACGGATAACGCACTTCTAATCATCGATCTATATCATCAGTTATCAACTACGCAGGCCAAAAATGAGCCTGTTGTTACCTATAACTGTAAATCGTTTTCTTAGGTTAAAGATAAAAAATATCCATAAAACCGCTATTTACCGGCACTTTTTATCACTATATTTATAAAAACTTATCTATCCGCCGGTGAACAAGCGTCATAATCCATCCTCGTCATCTCCTGCAATTTATGAGGTTATTGCCTTGCTCTGTATCACCCTCTGCTCCTGCCACCACCAACCCAAACCCTTCTGGAAAAGCTATAACCACTTCAAAGGCGATACCTCCCTCATTCAACCAAAAGAATACGCCGATTATCTCAAAACCAAGTTTCACGGGCAACTGGATAGCGTGCCCATGCTGGCCATCATATTCTACGACCGAAACATCCCCGAATACCTCGATTCGCTCGGCTACAAACCTGCCGATATCAAGGTTGTAGCCATCGGCGAAACCGATCCTGAAGTGCTTTACATTGTTAAGCCTGTCGGTCGCCACATTCCAACGTTCACCATTACCGGCGGTATGCCCGGCGCGGGTGGTGTTTGCACCCAGGCGGCGGAGCTGGGCGCATTAGGCGCTACGGCCATTATCCACATAGGCACCTGTGGCTTTCTGGATACTACCATCAAAGCCGACGAAGTAGTCCTATCCAAAGGCAGTTATAACGATGGCGCGGCAGCCCTGCTGGCTAATGTAAACCATTCTGCAAAAGCCACCGCCCTTTCTTACCCCGACAGTGTCTTTACCAGCCAAATTCTATCTAAATTAACCCAACGTCACCTCGCTGTGAAACAACTATACGGTGTAACCCTGCCCATCTTCTACTACCAGCCATCGGGCCTCATCAACAAAATATTACAGGACGATTCACCCACCAAACCGTCCTACATCGAAATGGAAGGCGCGCCATTTTTCCAAACCGCCCGCCTCGGCAAATTCCGCTCCGCAAGTATCGTAATGGGTACCGATTACTATTACCTTCACGGCCAAACCGTAAAACACTACTTTGTTGATTTTAATTCGAAGAAATTAAAGCTGCAGGTGTTGAGGGCGTTGTTGTTGTAACTTGTTTCTACATTTCTCTCCCCACGCATCATTCCCTTTAAATTTGAAACAACAAAATAGTTAAGGTTATTATTGTTGTTAAAGATTTCTTTTTCTCTGTTAATAACCTTGGTTTTTGTTGAAAAGTTAACAACGGTAAGGGCGCATCATCGTCTTTGCAAGGCAATTTTCTAAAAATAAATTTTGCCACAAACTTATGGGCATTTTTGATGTTTTTTGTGCAGTTGGCGAAAAACGAAAAGCCTATAAATTATTGATTTACAGGATTTTGTTGCATTTTGTAGTCAAAACGGGCGGTGAGGGAGGGATTCGAACCCTCGGTACAGTTTCCCGTACGTCAGTTTAGCAAACTGATCCTTTCGGCCTCTCAGGCACCTCACCTATTTTTAACAAAAAATTAATTAAACCCTTTTTTTCGGGACTGCAAATATAGCAATTAGGCTATGCCGTCAAAAAAAAAGTTGCGGGTTTATTAAGTTCATGGGGTGGGTGGTTTAAATCTTGGTTTTTAATCACATTACATAATTAACTAATCAACACAATAAACCCAATCAACAACTCACCAACCCCCTAATAATCAATACGCACATGATAAATACTCATCAGCATCCGCTTAAATATGGCTTTTATAGTTTCAATATCCTTAAGGGTGATGTTACTGTCTTTTAGTTGGTTTTGATCCAGCTTATATTTCACAATACGGTCAACCAGGTTGCTGATAGATTTTTCGTCGGGTTCTTTCAGCGAACGTGATGCGGCTTCAACCGAGTCGGCAAGCATTAAAACACCCGTTTCTTTTGTAAATGGTATGGGTCCGGGGTACCTGAAAGTATTCTCGTCGATTATTTTTTCAGGAAAATTTTTCAGGAACGACTGGTAAAAATAATCTACCCGCGTGTTTCCATGATGTGTTCTTATAAAATTAATAACTACTTCAGGAATATTGGCCTTTTGAGCCATTTCAATTCCTTTAAATACATGCCTTATAATAATTTGCGCGCTCTCCTCGTAAGGTAATTTATCATGCGGGTTAAATCCGGAGTTTTGGTTCTCAACAAAAAACAACGGGTTCTCCATTTTGCCTATGTCATGATATAAGGCCCCTGCCCTAACCAGCAAAGCATTGCCGCCAATAGTGTAAATAGCATTCTCGGCCAGGTTGGCCACCTGCAACGAATGCTGGAACGTGCCGGGCGCTGTAAAAGCCATTTCGCGCAGCAACGGCGCATTGGTATTGGTAAGCTCGATCAGGGAAGGCA
>Ga0206938_1210_pt1 | contig 12414 bp, 8 predicted proteins | sample Alteio_BWOrgHeat_12_FD_152918 | JGI IMG/M metagenome (GOLD analysis project Ga0206938, IMG submission 152918) | Enriched cells from forest soil in Barre Woods Harvard Forest LTER site, Petersham, Massachusetts, United States -... | ecosystem: Environmental > Terrestrial > Soil > Temperate forest > O... | reverse complement strand
GTCAACTTTAAGGTCATGCACCAAAAAGCCCGCAACAATTTGCCGTCCGTAATTATTGATGTACCCGGTGGCATTTAACTCATGCATAACGGCGTCTATAAGCGGAACCCCGGTTTCGCCATTTTTCCAGCTTTCAAAAAGTGCATCCTGGTTGTCGGCGCTTAAAATGGCTGGTTCTTTATTGTTTTTAGCGGCAATAAATTTTTGCCCGTGTTTTTTAAACATGAACCTGAAATAATCCCTCCACAGCAAATCAAGCAGCATGGAATTGTATTGATTTGAATGGGTAGCCTGGTGCTGTTTGGTTACTTCCCAATAAACGTGTCTTAACGAGACGCATCCCAAAGCTATCCATGGCGAAAGCTTTGATGAAAATGAATTGATGGATGGGATACGTGTGCCCTTACCGGCGATGAACTGGTCGCTGTTTAAAAAAAACTGTTCCAGTTGGTTTAAAGCAGCAGTTTCGCCACCTGAAAACTGCCCGGCTGCACGTGGATCATCTAAAGGTTCATCCAAACCCAATTCGTGCATGGTTGGTAATTTGCCCGCGTCGGTTATTAAGGGAGTTTGGATAGCCTCTGGCGTGGCAATGCAGGGGCGAACAGTACTATCACGCTCAATCTTCTTTTTAAATATGGCAAAGCTATCAGGGATATCTTTTATAGGAAAAGGCAGGTCCTCTTTATGATAAAGCGTGTGGCCGATAAAGTGTTTTAAATTCAGCTTCAGTTTCCATAAAGCGGTCTCCACCTCTTCGGATATGTCTGTTTCTTCGTAGGCCACTTCGCGGTGATGATAAACCTCATTGATATGGTATTCTTCGGCGAGTTGGGGTAAAATCTCAGCAGGATTACCGATGCGGATCAATAAATCGCCACCGATATTTTGCAGGTTTTTTCTCAGGTCGGCTACTGATTCTAAAAGAAAGCGAGCCCTTAAACTTCCTGTTTTTGAATTGCCCGAGGGGTTTGTACTGAAATAATACGGGTCGAAACAATATACCGGCAATATTTTGTCAGCCTTACGCGCCGCTTCTAATAATATGTCATTATCGGCATCCTTGCTATTCTCCTGGAAGGGATATCCTACGTGCGCGATTTCTTCCATAAACTTTTCCATAAATAGCATTTCCTCAGTTGTTTTTTATCATTGCCGGGCATTTATATCATGTCGCGGTAAAACTTCCTGTCATTCATTCAGCCGTTTACCTATAAAACAACATTTTACAAATTAAATTAAAAGTTTACAAGGCGATATGCTTACTTTTGTACCGTTTTAAAGATTGGTTTCGCATGGATCGTCTCAATTATATTAATAGCGGTAACGCTGCCTACATAAATTCTTTATACGAGGCATACAAACAAGAGCCTGAATCTGTAGACTTTGGGTGGCAAAAATTTTTCGAAGGTTTTGATTTTGGAAAAGACGCCCCGGCCGCCCCGGTTTCAACCATACCGGCAGAAGCTTCAGATCACTTTTTCAAAGAAATAAATGTGCTCAATATGATAGATGGCTACCGCTCGCGCGGCCATCTCTTCACCAAAACAAACCCGGTACGCGAGCGTCGCAAATACTTCCCCGGCAAAGAACTGGAAACTTTTGGTTTAAGCGATACCGATCTGGATACCGTTTTTAATGCCGGTGTACAGGTTGGTTTGGGGCCTGCAACCTTACGGGATATCCGCCAGTTGCTCGAAGAAACTTATTGCGAGTCGATAGGCGCCGAATACAGGTATATCCGCAATCCGATAAAGATCAAATGGTTTGAGGACCGGATGGAAAGCAAGCGCAATACCCCGTCATATACCATTGAAGAAAAGAAACTAATCCTGAATAAGCTGAACGAAGCGGTTGTTTTTGAAAACTTTTTAGGCACAAAATTTTTAGGGCAAAAACGTTTCTCGCTCGAAGGAGCTGAAGCGGTGATCCCGGCCCTTGATTCGGTAATTCAAAACGGATCAGAACTGGGTATCGAAGAGTTTATCATTGGCATGGCCCACCGCGGCAGGCTCAATGTGCTTACAAATATTATGGAAAAACCCTATAAAGAGGTTTTTTCAGAATTTGAAGGCAAAAATTTTGATGAGGAAACCCCATTTGGCGGCGACGTAAAATATCACCTCGGTTATTCAACAGATGTGGTAACTCAGGGAGGCAAAAAGGTGCATTTAAGCCTTTGCCCCAACCCATCACATTTGGAAGCAGTTGACCCCGTAGTTGAAGGCTTGAGCCGGTCAAAGATTGATTTTAAATATAAAGGCGATCACTCTAAAATAGCGCCCATCTTAATTCATGGTGATGCTTCGGTTGCCGGCCAGGGCATTGTATACGAGGTTTTACAAATGGAAAAACTGGATGGCTACCGTACAGGCGGAACTATCCATATCGTTATCAATAACCAGATCGGCTTTACCACCAATTACAAAGATGCCCGGTCCAGCACTTACTGTACGGATGTTGCCAAAACTGTTTTGTCGCCGGTATTTCACGTAAATGGCGATGATGTTGAGGCGATGGCATACGTGGTAAACCTTGCCATGGAGTACAGGCAGGTGTTTCACGAGGATGTTTTTATTGATCTTTTATGCTACCGCAGATACGGGCACAACGAGGCCGATGAGCCTAAATTTACCCAACCTGTATTGTACAAGGCGATAGAAGCGCACCCAAATCCGCTGGAGATCTATAAACAAAAACTACAGGAAGAAGGCAGCATTGATGCAAATTATGCACTGGAACTTGAAAAGAACTTCCGCGCGCTTCTACAGAAAGATCTCGATGAGTCAAAATCCGAAGACAGGATCACCGAAACCGTGCAAATGTTTGAAGGTGTATGGCAGGGAATGCATATAGCAAGCACCAGGGAGTTTTTTGCCCCTGTTGAAACTGCCGTATCCGAAGAAGAATTAGTGGAAATAGGTAAAAAAATAACCACTTTGCCCGAAGGGAAAGAGTTTTTCAAAAAGATTGAAAAGCCTTTTTGAAGAGCGGAATAAAATGGTGACCCAAACCCATGTTTTTGATTGGGCAATGGGCGAACTCCTGGCTTATGGCTCCTTGTTAAAAGATGGCCACCCGGTAAGGATAAGCGGCGAAGATGTTAAACGCGGAACTTTTTCGCACCGCCATGCTGTTTTAACGCTGGTTGATTCGGAAGACGAATACACGCCGCTGGAAACCATTGGCGCTGAAGCTAAATTCAGTATTTTTAATTCATTACTATCTGAATATGGTGTTTTGGGATTTGAATATGGTTATGCCATGGCAAACCCTAACGCCTTAACAATATGGGAAGCACAGTTCGGCGACTTTTTTAACGGCGCGCAAATTATTGTTGACCAATACATCGCCAGTGCGGAAACCAAATGGCAGCGTGGCAATGGCCTGGTAATGCTGCTTCCGCATGGTTATGAGGGACAGGGCCCCGAGCACTCTTCGGCCCGCGTTGAACGCTTTTTGGAGCTTTGTGCTGATAGCAATATCCAGGTGGCTAATTGCACTACGCCTGCAAACCTTTTCCATATTTTAAGGCGGCAGATGTTGAGAGATTTCCGTAAACCATTGATCATATTTACGCCTAAGAGCCTGTTGCGCAGCCCTAAATGTGTATCAAAGCTGGAAGAGTTTACCCATGGCAAATTTCACGAGTTAATTGATGATGAGTATGCCGATGCTAAAAAAGTAAAACGTGTACTGCTGTGCACAGGTAAAATATATTACGATCTGCTGGAAAAACAGCAGGCCGATAAGCGCAAGGACGTAGCTATTGTGCGTATTGAGCAATTGTACCCAACACCATTGGTGCAAATTTTAAAAGTAAAAGCTAAATACAACAAGGCCACCGAATTTATCTGGGTGCAGGAAGAGCCTGAAAATATGGGTGCCTGGCCGTATATTTGCCGCAAGTTCCATAATGATAAATTAATAAACCTGAATGTAATTTCGCGTAACGAAGGCAGCAGCACCGCTACCGGTTTTGCAAAACAACATGCGGCACAGCAATTATTGATTGTGTCGAAAGCGTTTGAAGCACCTCCGGGCAAGCAGGTAAAAACAGCAGTGAAAGAAACCGCTGCAAAAATGGCCACTGCCGGCGCGGATTAAATTAATAAAACTGTAGAGACGCAATACTTTGCGTCTCTGTAAATTGTATACAGGAGACGCAAAGTTTTGCGTCTCTACAAAAAACAAACAATGAGTTTAACGATCAAAGTTCCGCCGGTTGGCGAATCTATTACCGAAGTAACCTTGTCGAGCTGGAAAAAAAAGGACGGCGATGAGGTTAAAATGGATGAAGTAATTGCTGAGCTGGAATCAGACAAGGCAACCTTTGAACTTACTGCCGAAAAAGCAGGGATTTTAAAAATAGCTGCAAAGGAAGGCGATACATTACCCATTGGGGCCATTGTAGCTACTATTGAAGATGGCGGCAGCAACGGCACAGTGACAAAAGAAAGCGCTCCTGCCGCACAACCGCAGCCTGCTGTGGTGGCCAATGCACCCGCGCCTGCCCCGGCCGGCTCCGTTCCTGCAAGCAATGGTTCAGCGCCGGTAGCTTCATTACAGGTAAAAGTACCCACCGTTGGTGAATCAATTACCGAAGTAACTTTATCCCGCTGGATAAAAAAGGATGGTGATGCTGTTGCCATGGATGAGGCCATCGCCGAACTTGAATCAGATAAAGCAACGTTTGAGCTAACTGCCGAGAAAGCGGGCATATTAAAAACTATTGCCAAAGAAGGCGACACGCTGCCTATTGGCACTGTTGTATGTATTATCGAAGGCACAGGTAAAGTAGCAGGAGAAAGTAGCAGTAGCACTAAGGAAACTGCCACTGCTTCTGCTGCCACTAATTCAACCTATGCATCCGGGACACCATCACCCGCTGCGGCTAAAATACTGGCCGAAAAAGGCGTGGATGCAAGTGCACTAAGTGGTACCGGCGTTGGCGGCAGGATCACCAAAGAGGATGCCCTGCTTGCCGAAAAAGTATCCGAAAACCCGCAAATAAATAAAGCAGCTCAAAGCCAGATCGCCGAACCAGCCGCTAAGCCTGCTGCTCCGGCCCCCAAGGTTGAAACAGCAGCACCGGGGTCAAGGACGGATCGTCGCGAAAAGATGTCGTCATTGCGCAAAACGGTGGCTAAACGTTTGGTAGCTGTTAAAAATGAGACCGCCATGCTCACCACTTTCAACGAGGTGGATATGGCGCCAATCATGGAACTACGCACCAAATACAAAGATAAATTCAAAGAAAAACATGGCGTAGGTTTAGGCTTTATGTCATTCTTCACCAAAGCTGTTTGCGAAGCGCTGAAGGAATGGCCTGCAGTTGGCGCCCGTATTGAAGGCGAAGACGTTGTTTACAGCAATTTCGCTGATATTTCCATCGCAGTATCTGCTCCTAAAGGCCTGGTAGTACCGGTTATCCGCAATGCCGAAAGCCTTAGCCTGGCTGGTATCGAAAAAGCTGTTGCCGCATTAGCGGTAAAGGCCCGGGATAATAAATTAACCCTCGAAGAAATGACCGGCGGCACCTTCACCATTACCAATGGCGGTGTTTTTGGTTCGATGATGTCCACCCCTATCATTAATTCGCCACAGTCGGCCATCTTAGGTATGCACAATATCATTGAACGCCCGGTTGCTGTAAACGGGCAGGTAGTTATCCGCCCGATGATGTATGTGGCCTTATCCTATGATCACCGCATCATTGACGGGCGGGAATCGGTTAGCTTCCTGGTAAGGGTAAAACAATTGCTGGAAGATCCAACAAGATTGTTATTGGGCGTATAGGCCCCCTCTAAATCTCCCCCGGTTGGGGAGGCTTTTAAAAAGGTGCTTTTGATTTGACAACTTTTAAAAAGTTGTCAAATCTTCTCCATTATTTCATAGCCTTGTGTATCTCATTTTCCAATTGAGATACTTTGTCCTGGCCGATATTATCGTTAACAACAATCATAAAACCAAGTTGCTCAGTAGGGTAAAACTCACATAAGGTATTAAAACCAATTCCGGTGTGGCCGGTATGGTAATAGTCCTTAACGCCATCCTCCAGGTCGTACATCCAGTTTAAGCCGATAGCAAAATCTTTAGGGTTATTCCCCCATACCAACTGGTGGCTTAGCTTAACAGCGGGGTCACTCTCCGTCAGCTGCGCCTGCAGGTATTTCATCATATCATTCATCGTCGAGTTCATACTCGGACCGCCTGGGTAAAACAGGTTAGTGTTGATATCAGCGGTTGGATACGTTTTCAAATCATACCATTTTATCGGGCTCCCTGCGCCATCGTATCCCTGGATAAACCGCCCGAGTTGTGCCACAGGGATCCTGGTTCGGCTATCATACATGTCCAAATGGGTTTTAAGATAATGGGTTACGAGTACTTCATACGGCTGTTTATAGATACGCTCCAATAACAGGATCAATACCTCCATCGCATTGCCATTGTAACGGTATTTGGTGCCCGGAATGGTATCAATTTTAAAATGATGCAGGTCCTTTAGCAGCGAATCCTGGTTATAACTCAAATAAAAATTTAACTGCCCGGGCAGCGGAAGCTTTTTAACGCTGTCTAAAACTGAAGCAGGGAAATCTCTTGCAGCGCTTGGCATACCCGAGGTATGGCTCGCAATATCAACCAGGCGCACCGGGTGTCCCTGGTATTGCAGGTTTGGGTACTCGCCGGGGAGGTAAAGCCGGATATCATCGGTGAGTTTAACTCTCTTTTCAATTACCGCTTCTGCAAGCATAGTGCCCACAAAGGTTTTGGCAACCGATCCCAGGTTAAATAGTTGGTCGTTTTGAGGTAAGCGGCCCGTACCCTTTACCGACTCGCCATAGCTATACATATAATTGCGGCCATCTTTACAAACGCCGATCAGTAAGCCAACTGTCCCCTCATTTTTCATATAGGCGGCTGCGCCTTTTTGAATAGCCGAATCCAAATGACTTTTTAAAGGATTGTTGGTTAATAATGGAGGTGCAACTTGCGCAGTGGTTATTTGACCGCACAGAAATAATAATGATAAAAGGCAGGCATAAAATATCTTCATCGTAGAAATAAGACGCATGGGAGGAGGGATAAGTTACATGGCCATTAGTTCATCACCATGGCAGAAATTTGATGATTCAGGACTTTAATGGTGACGACCTGTTAACGCTTCTAAAACTACTTCCCGGTAGTCCTGGTCTTTCTCCTTTAATTCCACCCATTTATCTGTAGAATTAATATTAAGGTATAATTCACCTACGTCATTTTTAGATGCAAAAAACAATTTGTATTCATCAACATTTGAATCACCCTCACCTGAACTTCCCGCTACACTTTTTGCGAACTCCTTTAGGTCGACAAAGCTCGCCGAAACTGTGTCGGCGAATTTTGAATCCGTTGAGATTTTTTTCTTATATAGCGCTGAAAGTTTATGAAGTAAATTATCGCTTTCCTTGCCAAGACTCTTAAACGTGATCGCATTTCCAAAACCCTGACCGTTGGTTTTCTTTTTTGTAACAAAAATTAATAAGCCCAGGCTTTCTTTATTATCGCTGGAAATCGCCTTGTAGATCTTCGAGGAATCGTTCTCCGATATATTGGTAATAGACAATCTTATATCAGCACCCCAGCCGTCGTCCTTATCGGTCAACACAATTAAAGGTTTTATCGCGGAGCCTGAACTACCGGAACTTTTATTTTGATTAAGTGAACAACCAATTTGTGCAAGTGCGATAACTAAAACGGCTAATTTTTTCATATGTTGATAGATAGTTTTTATTAAAAATTGTATAAGGTTGTATACCGGGGTAAAGACGCGATGCATCGCGTCTTTACGAATCCGTATGATCTCTCGTAATCAATATTATTTGCTTAGTCATTGTTTCAAGTAGCGTCTGTATATTATTTTCTAACGGGCCTATCATCAACCCAATTTCAGCATAACCCTTGCTGTAATCAACATATTCAACGGATTTTATTTTTAATCTTAGGATATCCCGATCCACATCCAATAACAATAAATCTCCGGAGGAAATTTCTCCGTCGACGATGATCCCCGACAAAACGTGTCCCCGATTTGTTATTTTGAATACCTTATTGATTTTAAATGTTGCCATCGTAAATTTAAACCATTCCTCAGCCTCTGATCTCTACTTACGAAGTGTGAAAACCACCCTTCTTCATCCTGCAATTTAAATTAAAAATCCCAAAAAACCTTTTACCTTTAGCCCCTGCCTGCCGGCAGGCAGGATTAAGCTTTAACCTAAAAATGAACAACATACTCTGCTTCGGCGAAATTTTATGGGATGCTTTTGGCGACGAAAAGGTTGCTGGTGGCGCCCCGATGAATGTGGCAAGGCACCTGGTACAACAGGGCGCCAATGTTTTATTTGCCAGCCGTGTTGGCGACGATGAGTCGGGCCATGGCCTGGTTGATTTTTTAAAAACCAACGGCCTTTACAGCGACCTGATCCAGCTTGACACCCACCTGCCCACCTGCGAAGTAACCGTGCAGTTGGATAAAGACGGGCACGCCACCTATATCATTCCTCAACCGGTATCATGGGATAATATCCAGCACGACAAAAATCTGGATGAAGCAGCTAAAGAGGCATCTGCCATAGTTTACGGCAGCCTGGCCTGCCGCGAAAGTACAACCCGCGATACTTTGTTGAATTTACTGAATGAAACCACCGCTTTAAAAGTTTTTGATGTAAATCTGCGCCCGCCGCATTTCACACTTTCAACCATCGAAACCCTGGCTGCCGGAGCCAATGTGATCAAGATGAATGAAGATGAAGCGGCATTGCTGATCGGTGGCACCCCCGAAAATTTGAAGGAAAACATTTTAGAATTCCGCTCAAAATACCATGCCCAAACCATTTGCGTTACCCGCGGCGGCGATGGCGCTATTGTATGGCACGATTATGAATTTTACGAACACCCCGGTTACAAAGTACAGGTAGTAGATACCGTAGGTGCAGGCGATTCATTTTTGGCGGCTTTTGTAAACGGATTACTAAAAGGGCACCCAATGCCGCAAATATTGGAAACAGCTTGTAAGATCGGCGCTTTTGTGGCCGGGAAACGGGGAGCGAATCCGGTGTATGAGCCCCCTCTAAATCTCCCCCTGTAGGGGAGACTTTTTAAAAGCTTTTTTGCAGGAATATATTTTCAGGTGGGAACGCAAATCAAAGTCCTCCCAACCGGGAGGATTTAGGTGGGGCTGGCGTGCTCCACTTTGTCATCCTTTCCTAACAATTCCAATAAATTAAACCCCATCCCAAACTTTTCAAAAAAATAATCCGTTTCTTTATATCAGAAAGGGTATCGTATGCGTGGTTTTGAGTTTTCGAAGTTTAAACCCAATCAAATCCCCAAAGGCGGATTTGAAGATTTACTGAAATTATTTTTGGAATTGCTAAACTACACCGCCGGCGATGCAGGCGAAGCTTTGGCATGGATGAACGAACTGGATAAGCAATATAACATTACCAACAACGAATACGGGATGGGTAATTTTATTGATGACCTGAAGCAAAAAGGCTACCTCACCGAAGACAACGAAAAAGGCAATTTTAATATCACCGCCAAAACCGAACAAAGTATAAGGGAATCAGCGCTTGAAGAGATTTTCGGCAAGCTGAAAAAATCAGGCAAAGGCAATCACCGCTCGCCGCAATCGGGCCAGGGTGATGAAAAAAATGCCGAACGGCGGGAGTTTGAATTTGGCGACAGCTCCGACCAGATCAACATGACGCAGTCCATCCATAACGCCCAGGTTAATCATGGCATCGGCGATTTTATGATGACCGAACGCGACCTGGAAGTGGAGGAAATGGATTACAAAACCTTAACTTCTACCGTGCTGATGATCGATATTTCGCACTCTATGATCCTTTACGGCGAAGACAGGATAACCCCTGCCAAAAAGGTAGCCATGGCCCTTGCCGAACTGATTCGCACCAAGTACCCTAAAGATACTTTGGATATTGTTGTTTTTGGTAATGATGCCTGGCCCATTACTTTAAAAGATCTGCCTTATTTACAGGTTGGTCCCTATCATACCAATACCTATGCCGGGCTCGAGCTGGCTACCGATCTGCTTCGCAGGCGTAAAACCCACAACAAGCAAATCTTTATGATCACCGATGGCAAACCTACCTGTTTAAAAGAAGGCACTAAATATTATAAAAACAGCATTGGCCTCGACCGTAAAGTGGTTAATAAAACCCTTAACATGGCCGCCCAGTGCAAAAGATTAAAAATACCGATCACCACATTTATGATCGCCAAAGACCCATACCTGCAGCAATTTGTACGTAAATTTACAGAGACAAACGGTGGAAAAGCCTTTTACAGTTCGTTAAATGGCTTGGGCGAATATATTTTTGAGGATTATATCCGGAACCGGAGGAAAACAGTTCGGTGATGTGCAAATATGCAGATGTGCAAATGATAAAGCCACTCCAATGACAAATGACTAATGACCAATGACTAACAAAAATGAACATTGACCGCATAAATCACCTGGTGTTAACTGTAAAGGACGTTGATGAAACCTGTGCGTTTTACCACGATATTTTGGGTATGGAGGTCGAAATAATTTCAGCAAGAAGAAGGGCGTTGAAGTTTGGCGATCAAACATTCACCCTGCACCAAAAAGGGATGCGGTTTAGTCCGGAGGCCCACACCCCTACCCCAGGTGCAATAGATATCGGTTTTAAAGTAAAAGAATCTGTCGAACAGATCAAAACAGAACTCGAAAACAAAAACATAGCTATAGAAGGAATAGTGCAACGCCCCGGCGCAACCGGAAAAGTAACATCTATCTATTTTCGCGACCCCGATCAAAACCTGATTGAAGTGAGCAGTACGCTGTGATGCATAATTTGCAATTTGCACACAATCGAAACAATGACAAATGACTAATGACCAATGACTAACAAACTATTAAATATAAGAACCCTCGGCGAGTTAAAAAAAACGGACTATAAAAGCCGGTCGGTTAAAGATGAATTAAGGGCAAACCTCATCAAACAATTGCAGCACGGCGAAGGTGGTTTTGAAGGGATCATTGGCTTTGAAGATACCGTTATTCCCGACCTGCAAACTGCCATTCTTTCGCGCCATAATATTTTATTGCTGGGCTTGCGCGGGCAGGCCAAAACCCGGATTGCCCGCCTGCTGGTAAACCTGCTGGACGAATATATGCCTTATATTGAAGGTTCGGAATTATATGATGACCCACTGGCCCCTATATCCTGGTTCGGCCATAACGAAATAATTACCAAAGGCGACGATACCCCCATCGGTTGGATTCACCGTTCCGAACGTTATACTGAAAAACTGGCTACGCCCGATGTTACTGTTGCGGATTTGATCGGTGATGTCGACCCTATTAAGGCGGCCACCATGAAACTGACCTATTCGGATGAACGGGTGATCCATTTTGGTTTGATACCACGTGCGCATCGCGGCATCTTTGTGATCAACGAGTTGCCCGATCTGCAGGCCCGCATTCAAGTATCCCTATTTAATATTTTGCAGGAAAGGGATATCCAGATCCGTGGCTTTAAGCTGCGCCTGCCCCTGGATATACAGTTTGTGTTTACTGCTAACCCCGAGGATTATACCAACCGCGGCTCTATCGTAACACCACTAAAAGACCGTATCGAAAGCCAGATCTTAACCCACTATCCGCGTACCATCGATGTTTCACGGAAAATCACCCAGCAGGAAGCATCGCTTACACCCGAACAGCGTTCGGCCATTGAGGTTGATGATTTGGTGAAAGATTTGGTAGAACAAATTGCTTTCGAGGCGCGAAATTCAGAATATATCGATAAAAAATCAGGGGTTTCGGCCCGATTAACTATATCGGCATTTGAAAACCTGGTAAGCAATGCCGAACGGCGGATGCTCATCAATAACGAAAAAGGCACTTTCATCCGCATTTCCGATTTCCTTGGTGTTATCCCGGCCATTACCGGAAAAATTGAATTGGTTTATGAAGGTGAACTGGAAGGCCCGGGCAAAGTAGCCAATATCCTGATCGGTAAAGCTATTAAAACCTTGCTGCTGCAGTTTTTCCCCGATCCTGAAAAAACAAAAAAAGCAAAAGCGCCAAACCCTTATGCTGAGATCATCGGCTGGTTTGGCGATGGCAATAATTTAGCAGTGATTGACGAATTGCCTCTCCTTGAATACAAAAAAGCGCTTAACGCCGTTAATGGATTAAGAAGCCTCGTAAAAAAATTGCATCCCCGGTTAACAGAGAACCAGGAATTATTAATGATGGAATTTGTTTTACATGGCTTGTCGGAATTCTCGCAGCTAAACAAAGGTTTTCTTGATAACGGCTTTGCTTTTTCGGATATGTTTAACAGCCTGTTTAACCTGCAGCCGGATGACGAC
>Ga0206938_1172_pt2 | contig 12669 bp, 14 predicted proteins | sample Alteio_BWOrgHeat_12_FD_152918 | JGI IMG/M metagenome (GOLD analysis project Ga0206938, IMG submission 152918) | Enriched cells from forest soil in Barre Woods Harvard Forest LTER site, Petersham, Massachusetts, United States -... | ecosystem: Environmental > Terrestrial > Soil > Temperate forest >... | reverse complement strand
CCATTTCAATGGCCCTGGGTTTAATAACGAGCTGATACATTAAAAACTCCGCTCACCTTTAATAATCTGCTTTGCTTCTTCACGCGTATACGATTTACTTTTACCGCTTAAGTGCATTTCGCGTTCATGATCAAGTATCCGGTATTGTTCTTCGGTCAAAACAAATGAATCTTCATCCTTTATTTCCTTTTCAAGCAGCGTGTAAAGCGCTTTTATTTTACTATCCTCAGCATCAGCCAGGTAAGTCATTAATTTTTGCCGGATAGTAATAGTAGTCATATGTGTTGATACTTATAACACAAATTTAAGTTTTTTTATGTAGAGACGCAATACTTTGCGTCTCCGGAGCGCGTTTGCTGGTATTTTAATGTAGGGACGCCCCGATGCATCGGGGCGTCTCGGACCTTAATGATTGAGAACCTACCTTAATTCAATCGTCCGTTCCAGAGACGCAAAATATTGCGTCTCCGGAACATTGTTGGTGTGGGTAATGTAATCAGGCAGGGAAATTAGGGTGTCATCCTAAGGCACTCGAAGGATGAGCGCAATAGCCTTTACGCGTTCACGAGCGACTCCCATTCGTACATTCGTCAGCCCAACGCACTATGGTTCGACAAGCTCACCATGACACCCCTTTTTTACCGCCACCCGATAACACAATGACCCAATGACCAATGACGCGCAGCAAATGACCAATGACCAAAAAAGAAAATCCCCGGCCAAAAGCCAGGGATCTCTTAATAATTTCTATTTGGTTTGATCAGGTAACTATTTCTCAATAATGCCTTCGGCTAATTCCGGAGACGCAAAGTATTGCGTCTCTACGGGAAATTTGATCAGGTAACTATTTCTCAATAATGCCTTCGGCTAAAATCACTACTTTGTTGTGTGATGCCTCAACCACGCCGCCTTTAATAAAAAGGAATTGCTCCTTACCGGCATTGCCACCGCGAACGGTTACTTTACCATCTTCCAGCGTGCTGATGATAGGCGCGTGGTTATTCAGTATTTCAAAAAATCCCAAAGTACCTGGAAGAGTTACCGATGTGGCTTCACCTTCGTAAACGGTTTTGTCGGGAGTCAGGATTTCTAATGTCATGTTTCTGATGTGCGTATGTGCAGATGTGCAAATGTGCAGATGTTTTTGATGGGTGGATATTTGAATGCGCCTTTTTCATTTGCACATCTGCACATCCACGCATCTGCACATCTACGCGTTAGCTTCCGCTAATAATTTCTTGCCTTTTTCAATCGCTTCTTCAATGCTTCCTACAAGGTTAAAGGCAGCTTCGGGATATTCATCCACTTCGCCGTCCATAATCATGTTAAAGCCTCTGATGGTTTCTTTAATGTCAACCAGTACACCTTTTAAGCCGGTAAACTGCTCGGCCACGTGGAACGGCTGTGATAAGAAACGCTGTACACGGCGTGCGCGCGATACAACCAGCTTATCTTCCTCGCTCAACTCATCCATACCCAGGATGGCGATAATGTCTTGCAACTCTTTATAGCGTTGCAAAGTTTCCTTTACGCGTTGTGCAGTATTGTAGTGCTCATCACCCAAAATAGCAGGGCTAAGGATGCGTGACGTTGAATCCAGTGGATCCACCGCAGGGTAAATACCCAGCTCGGCAATCTTACGTGATAATACAGTAGTAGCATCTAAGTGGGCAAATGTTGTTGCCGGTGCAGGGTCAGTTAAGTCATCCGCAGGTACATAAACGGCCTGTACAGAGGTGATTGAACCACGTTTGGTTGAAGTAATCCGTTCCTGCATGCTACCCATCTCAGTTGCCAGTGTTGGCTGGTAACCTACCGCTGATGGCATACGGCCAAGCAAGGCCGATACTTCGGAACCTGCCTGGGTAAAGCGGAAGATGTTATCAATAAAGAATAATATATCGCGTCCTTTGCCGTCAGCATCACCGTCGCGGAAATATTCCGCAATGGTTAAGCCTGAAAGGGCCACACGTGCACGGGCACCGGGAGGCTCGTTCATCTGACCGAAAACGAAGGTTGCTTTTGAATCTTTTAATGCTTCAGCATCAACTTTGGATAAATCCCAGCCGCCTGATTCCATCGAATGCATAAACTCGTCACCATATTTAATGATGCCCGATTCAAGCATTTCGCGCAGTAAGTCGTTACCTTCACGGGTACGCTCACCTACACCGGCGAATACTGATAAACCTGAATATGCTTTCGCGATATTGTTGATCAACTCCTGGATCAATACGGTTTTACCTACACCGGCGCCACCGAACAAACCAATTTTACCACCCTTGCTGTAAGGCTCTAACAAGTCGATAACCTTGATACCTGTAAAAAGTACTTCAGTTTCGGTTGATAGATCCTCAAAACGGGGAGCGCTGGCGTGGATAGGGCGACCAGCCGAGTTGTCCAGTTCTTTAATACCGTCGATGGCGCTGCCAACCACGTTGAATACACGTCCTTTAATATCATCGCCAACCGGCATTTTTATAGCCGATTCCAGATCCACAACGTCCATGCCGCGAAGCAAACCGTCTGTTGAATCCATAGCGATAGCGCGAACGCGGTCTTCGCCTAAATGCTGCTGAACTTCTAAAATAACTTTCTGACCATTTTCTTTGGTGATCTCTAATGCATCATAAATTTTTGGAAGATGTGCATTAACTGCGAAGCTTACGTCAACTACCGGACCGATGATCCGTGATATTTTTCCAATGTTTGGCATATATAACCTGGTAATTTAAAGTATTTTCAATGAAATCAGTGCCTGTTGAACAGAACCCTCCTTTCAGAGGCGCAAAGTTAAAGTTTTTTGTTAAATATTTAATGGGTGCATTTAAATATTTTATGGGGGAGAAAAGAATAATATTTGGTCCATGGTCGATGGACCATAGTCCATGGCTATTTTGGGTCGATTTTGGGGACTATAGACTACTAACAGGCTCTCCTCTTCCTAACCATGGACTTCCTTCCTCTTCCTGCCATGGACCATGGACTAATTCCTCTTCCTGCTATGGACCATGGACTATGGACTATGGACTATGGACTATGGACTATGGACCATGGACTTCCTCACACCTCCAAAACAATCTTCCCTATATGCGCACTGCTTTCCATCAATGCATGTGCCTCCGCCGCTTTTTCAAACGGGAAGGTGGCATTGATGATGGCTTTTATTTTGCCTGATGCCAATAGCAGCCAGATATTTTTTTCGAGGTTTTGAGCGATGGCAGCTTTAAAGGCCGGATCCCTTGCCCGTAAAGTGGAGCCTGTAATGGTGAGCCGCCTGGTCATTACCAGTGACAAGTCAAGCTTCACATCTTTGCCCATCATCATATTGATGAGGACCAGCCTGCCATCAAAAGCCAGTGATCTGATGTTGGGCGCGGTATAATCGCCGCCTATCATATCCAGTATCACATCCACACCTTTGCCATTGGTCAACTGTTTTATGGCGTCCTCAAAGTTTTCAATTTCGTAATTGATGGCTTTGGCTGCGCCGAGGTCTTCACAAAATTGGCATTTCTTTTCGGTGCCGGCAGTAACATACACCGTAGCCCCAATAGCCTTTGCCATCTGGATAGCCGCCACACCAATCCCGCTTGATCCACCGTGCACCAGCAACGTTTCACCAGCCTGCAGTTTCCCCCTGTCGAACACGTTGCTCCAAACCGTAAAAAATGTTTCCGGCAGCGATGCCGCTTCCACAAAACTTAAATTGCCGGGTACAGGCAGGCATTGCCCGGCAGGCACGCTGCAATATTCGGCATAACCACCGCCGGTTACCAGGGCGCATACTTTATCACCCACTTTCCAGCGGGTAACGTTAGCGCCGGTTTCGGTGATGGTTCCTGCAATTTCAAGTCCCGGTATATCCGGCGAAGCACCAGCAGGCGGCGGGTAATGCCCCTTGCGCTGCGAAACATCCGGGCGGTTAACACCTGCCGCAGCAACTTTTACCAAAACCTCATCCGCCGAACAGGCGGGCATGGGGCGTTCTTCTATCTGCAAAACTTCGGGCGCACCGGGCTGGGTAATTACTATTGCTTTCATAAAGCTATATTTTCTCCTGGCAGCTTTGTATCACTGCCATTAACTATTAACAATATTATCACTTTTTTGTATGATATTAATACCATTAAAATTAAAAACGATGTACACACAGTTGGCTAAGTTTATAACAGACAGGGTTGCAATAGCTGATGAGCAGCTACAGGTAATTCTTTCCCATTTTAAGCCCTTAACGCTTAAAAAAAACGAAGTAATAAATATAATGGGCCAGCCAGCCCGGCGGATGTATTTTGTAAATAAAGGTTGCCTGAGGGTTTATTTTTTAAAAGCCGACGGAGGCGAAGTCACCCGCAGGTTTGCTTTTGAAAATACATTTTCAACATCGCTTACATCATTTATCAGCGGCGAGCCCTTAACAGAATTTACTACAGCGATTGAAACCACCGAACTGCTTTACATCCCGCGCGACGACTTTTACCGTTTGCTGGATGTAATACCCGCCTGGGAAAAATTTTACCGCTATTACCTGGAGTTTGCTTATGTAAATAATACCAAACGTTTGCAAAGTTTTGCAACCCAGGATGCCGCCGAACGCTATAAGCTTTTATTGAAAGAAAACCCACACTATGTACTGCGCCTGTCGAATAAACTGGTGGCCAATTACCTCAGTATCTCGCCGGAAGCGCTGAGCAGGCTAAAATCAAAAATTTGATTTATTGATGCAGATCAATGTTTTTGAATCTTGAGTGGGTGATCTTTGCAGAATCAAAACAGAAACGATATGCGCGTAGTAACCCTCGAAGAACATATAACATTTCCTGAACTGGTTGATAAACTCCCGCAGGAAGCTAAAGACAAACACTATATCGGCCAATCTCCGGCAATGCAGCGGATGGTACCAAAGCTGGAAGATATTGATGGCGAACGCCTGCAATCCATGGACGAAAACGGGATAACGGTCCAGGTGCTGTCTGTTGCCGGCGCGGGCGCCGACCTGCTTGACGCCACCCATGGCCCCGCCTTTGCCAGGCAATACAACGATGCGATAGCCGAACGGATAGCCGCTCACCCCGACAGGTTCAGGGCCTTTGCCCATCTGCCCACAACAAACCCCGAAGCCGCCGCAGACGAACTGGAACGCACCGTAAAAAATTACGGGTTTTGCGGTGCACTCATCAATGGGCTAACCAACGATGAGTTTTTGGATAATGAAAAATATGCGCCAATTTTCGCCCGTGCAGAGCAATTGGACGTACCCATTTACCTGCATCCCGGCTTGCCGCCCAAAGCCGTGTTTGATGCGTATTATAGTAATTTACCCAAACAAGCTGGCCCTTTTCTATCTATCGCCGGCTGGGGCTGGCATTCAGAAACGGCGCTTCATACCTTACGATTGATCGTATCGGGCACTTTGGATAAATACCCAAAACTTAAACTCATCATAGGCCACATGGGCGAAATGTTGCCGATGATGATGGTGCGCAGCGATAAAATGTTTGGAATTGACCAGGGCGGAAACAACCAGCGCTCCATTATTCAAACCCTGCACGACCAGGTACATATTACTACAAGCGGCCTGTTTAGTTTGCCGCCATTGCAAGTAGCCATTGATACCTTCGGGATTGATAATATGATGTTCTCGATTGACTATCCCTTCAGCACCAACCAACAGGGAAGGCAATATCTTGACAGTATGCAGTTGTCACCGGAAGATTTGGAAAAATTAGCACATGGAAATGCTGATAAATTGCTAAAGCTGACATGAAAAACCGCCGCCAATGAAGCGATTATTCAGTCGCGCCCTTATCGCCTTTTTTTAGTTGCAAAACAGTTTTCGCATTCAGCGAGGTCACTACCTCTTTGCCAGTTTGTGCCTCCAGTTCAAGCCGTGCTACTTTCGCTACGTTACCCCCTTGCTGTGCCACTTTTTTGTTTTCATCAAAAGTCTCAGGGTTAAGTGCTTGCGAAATGTCTTTGGTTGAAGCTTCGGCGAGCATGTTTAAAATCAATTCGGTATTGGTCATGTTGTCCCGCAGATTTTCCTTTTTTAAACCTTTCAGAATTTTGTATTCTTTTGTGGTCTTGCCAGCCCAAGCATGTGTAATAATATCAGTAAGCGTGGCAAATTGCACCCCTTCTTTCAACCCTTTTCTTCTCCACTCATCGGTTAGTTCTTTACGTATTTCAATACTTTTCAGCCGTTGGTTAATCCAATTTTCCGAGTAGCCCAAATTTAAATATTGCTCCAAAGCCCGGTCAATACTCAATTCGGGGTCTTGCATTTCATCTAATCTTTCGGTTGCAACTCTTGCTATCCAAAGTTTAAAAGGTTCAGCCTTTGGCGAAGGGATTGATTGTATCAGCCTAAAAAGCTGTTCGGTATTGGCAACATCAGTCTTATAGGACTTACCATCGATTGACTTCAATTTCAGTTGTCCGATTTTTTCGGACAACTGACTTCCTTCCTTTTGAAGTTTCGTTTTCAGGTCGCTCCAATATTTTCTGGGTCTTTCGCTATCAGTTAAGACCTCTATTACATCTATAATCGAAAAATACCATTCCTCTCGCTCTGCATCCCAAACAGCTCGTATTTTCTTATCCTCGAATATTTTTATAGCATCCTGTTTCATAAAAGGCTTTTAATTCCCTATAAAATCAGCCGGCAGACGTTGTCTGCAGCAAAATTTTATCTCAAAGCTACAAATATTCGGGTCGCAAATCTTTCAAATTATCTATATTTCATCATTCTTCAAACTCTCGATCGAATCAGCACTTGCTAGTTTGAGGTAATTGGAAACTGATGGGCAGTTTACCGTCAGGCGTCTCCATTTAAACAGCTAAAATTTACGCTTTAATTATAGAGTACTGCCAAAACATTCGCTTAATTATTATTTCTTTGCATAAAAAATAATCTATGTCATTACAACCAGGCTCACCTGCACCACAATTCACCTTAATATCAACCGAAAAAAAACCGGTTTCATTAGCCGACTTTAAAGGCAAAAAAGTTGTTCTTCACTTTTTCCCGATGGCTTTTACAGGCGTTTGTACCACACAGCTTTGCACTATGCGCGATAGCTTTGGCTACTACGATGGGCTGAACGCCGTTATATTAGGTATCTCTGTTGATTCGCCTTTTACATTGGCTAAGTTTAAAGAAGAAAACAATTACCAGTTTGAACTACTGTCCGACTTTAACAAGGAGGTTTCTACCGCTTACGGCTGTATTTACGAAGAATTTGTATTAGGATTAAAAGGCGTATCAAAACGTTCGGCGTTTGTAATTGATGAAGAGCAGAATATCATCTATGCTGAAGTGCTTGAAAAGGCTACCGATCTGCCTGATTTTGCCGCTATTGCAGAAGCAGTAAAGTAATTTTCAAAAATATTATAGCGGATTGAAAAGAAATCCTATTTTTGCAGTCCCGTTTCAAAAACACTTGGAACAATGCACTTGTAGCTCAATTGGATAGAGCACCTGACTACGGATCAGGAGGTTAGGGGTTCGACTCCCTTCAAGTGCACAATTTTTTTGTACTGCATAGCTCAATTGGATAGAGCATCCCGATTGCAAATCGGGAAGGTTAGGGGTTCGACTCCCTTCAAGTGCACAATTTTTTTGTACTGGCATAGCTCAATTGGATAGAGCATCCCGATTGCAAATCGGGAAGGTTAGGGGTTCGACTCCCTTCAAGTGCACAGCTTAAAGCCTGAAGTCTTAAGTACAGAGTCCAAAGTCGAAATGGCTTTTATTCGTGGCTCCTGGCTCAAGATTATCGGCTCAGGACTTAACCAAAGCCTTTCTGTATTGTACCGAAAGGCTTTTAATTTTAAACAGCGCATGCTAAACCTGGTTTTGTTTGGCCCCCCCGGAGCGGGAAAAGGCACCCAATCGCAGAAACTTATCGAGAAATATGGATTGATCCATCTTTCAACCGGCGACCTGCTTCGCAGCGAAATAGCTAACGGAACGGAACTTGGCCTGGAAGCAAAAAAGCTGATGGACCAAGGAATTTTGGTACCTGACGCAGTGGTTATCGGTATGATCAGCCACAAACTGGATGCCAATAAAGACGCAAAAGGCTTTATTTTCGATGGTTTCCCACGCACAGTGGCCCAGGCAGAAGCCCTGGATCAGTTGCTGGAAAGCAAAAACGCCCCTATTTCAGGCATGATAGCGCTTGAAGTGAATGACGAAGAGCTGGAACAGCGTTTATTATTAAGGGGTAAAGATTCAGGCAGGCCCGATGACGCCAATCCCGAAGTGATCCGCAAGCGCATTAAAGAGTATAATGATAAAACTGCACCTGTGGCAGGATTCTATAAAGCACAGGATAAATTTAAAAGCATAAATGGCATTGGTTCTGTTGAAGAGATCTTTAATGGAATAGGTGCTGTGATAGATTCTTATTAATTTCGGATTTCGGATGTTCGATTTCGGATTTATTTGTTGCGCGTTCAACAATAATTCCCAAATGAAATTCCCCAAATCCGAAATCCGAAATCCAAAATCAAATGAGTCAGGGTTCCAATTTTGTTGATTATGTGAAAATCTGCTGCCGTTCAGGTCATGGCGGGGCGGGTTCGTCGCATTTGCACCGTGATAAATTTACGGCAAAAGGCGGTCCCGATGGTGGTGATGGCGGCCGCGGAGGACATGTAATTGTAAAAGGCAACGCACAGCTTTGGACATTGCTCCATTTAAAATACCGTAAACATGTTATTGCCGGTGACGGCGAATCAGGCGGAAGCTCATTAAAAACAGGCAAAACCGGTCGTGATGAAATATTGGAGGTACCCCTGGGCACCATCGCCAAAAATTCAGAAACCGGCGAAACCATATTCGAAATCACTACCGACGGCGAAACCCGTATACTTACAGATGGCGGTCGCGGTGGATTGGGCAACTGGCATTTTAAAACGCCAACCCTGCAAACACCCCGCTTTGCCCAACCCGGCGAAGACGGCAAAGAAGAATGGAATGTACTGGAACTGAAGATACTTGCTGATGTGGGCCTGGTAGGTTTCCCAAATGCGGGCAAATCAACCCTGCTTTCGGTGGTTTCGGCGGCCAAGCCGGAGATTGCTGATTATGCCTTTACTACTATCGTACCCAATTTGGGTATCGTAGCATACCGCGGCAGCAAATCATTTGTGATGGCGGATATCCCCGGCATTATTGAAGGTGCATCGCAGGGAAAAGGATTAGGTTTCAGGTTTTTAAGGCACATTGAGCGCAACTCCGTATTGCTGTTCATGGTACCTGCTGATACCAACCGCAGCATTAAAGAGGAATACGAGATCTTACTGCACGAACTACAGGAATACAACCCCGAAATGCTGGATAAGCCAAGGGTGCTGGCCGTAACCAAATCGGATATGCTGGATGATGAACTTCAGGCTGAAATGAAAAAGGAACTTCCAACGGATGTCCCTTCGATTTTTATATCATCGGTTGCTCAGAAAAATATCGATGAGCTGAAAGATTTGCTGTGGCGGGAAATCAATTTTGGAAGTTGATTGAGTTGGATTAGGTTGATCGTGTTAGCATTTTTTGCCATCCATCCAATGACTCAATGACCAAATGACGCAATGACATTTTTCCCTCACCTCCTCATCTTAGCAGCGTAAAGCACATAATCCTTACTAAGCATCGAAACATTCCAGCCGGTATAACCTCTAAATGATTTCATGATCAATTTTTCTTTCGGGCCATTGTAAGTTTCGGGCAAAACGATAAATAAGGGGCCCGAAAAACCATCGTAGGTATATTCATCCATATCTATCTTCAAGTCATCATTGATGATTGGCAGCGTGATGATCCGGTTATGTACAACCTCCAGCCCTATATCATTACTGATAAAAACAAAAACAGCGTTTTTATTTTCTTTATCAAGTTGTATGACTTTGTTGAGAGATTGCTGATCGATATTTGGCTGGGCAATGCCGGTAATGCCATGCGCGCTTATGTTTTTGTTGAAATAAAAGCCGGTGTACAGGTAATGTACCGAAAAGCCTGCGATGCACAAACAGATCAGCATAAAAAACACTTTTAAAACGGGCCCCGACCGGGATACTATATAGATCATCCCAGGCACAATTAAAATACCAAGGATGCGAAAATGCCTGGCTTCGTACGAAATATTCAGCTGGCGCAGGAAGGCAAACCCAAAGAATAACAGTGCTACAAAATAAAACAGCACCAGGAACAGCCTGTAGGTGTTATTGTTTATCCGGCGCACGATCAATAAAATCAACACCAGGCTTAATAGGGAAAGCAAAAGCACAACCGCAACACTCCAGCCCGGCGGGAACAGCACAGGACCAAAATGATAAATGAGCCCATGCGCAAAATCATCAATAGAAAAAGCCGAAATTATTGGCGATGCCAGGGGAAAGCTGAAAGTTTCGGCGGTTAGCCTGAACCCCTGGGCGGCACTCGCCGGGCTTTGCCCCTTCGAAAAGAAAAACACATAAATACAAGCCAGCGACATTACTGCCGGGATACCCACCCACAGACCCTTTTTTATCCATTCCAATATGCCTTTGCGATGAGCGCAAAGCTTTATCCACAGGCAGCATAAACCGGCAATGTAGATCCAGATGAAAGATGATTTAAAAAAGAATCCGGCCCATCCGGCAAGTAAAACAAACAGCACAACCTTAAATCCGGGTTTATCAAAAGATGCGCAGCCATATAAAAACCAGCCTTCAAATGCAAAAAGCAGTATTTCGCCGCCATTGTAATAAACAAAGGGTACAAAAAATGCAACCTGGCAAACAATAAAAACCAGGCTTAATGTAGCTATCGTGGGCGAAAACCCAACCTTCTTAAAAAACTGATAAAAACCAATCAAACCGATAGCCGTGCATAAGCTTACCGTAATGGCAATAGCCTGCCCCATATTTATGGCAGCTATCAGCTTAAAAAAATAAGGCACCAGGTACTGGCCGGGACTCCACCATGTTAAATATTCGGTATAGTCCTGTGAAATATCGCTCTGATCGGGCGCCACCATATTATTAAAACCACCGCCAAGGTGCATGCTCCTTAATACCTGCAAACCATTCGCCGGGTCGGGAAACAGGGCGGGAGGAATAACAAACAGGATGACCGCTATAACCATTACCGCTACGGCTATAACTGCGAGAATGATTTGATGAGGATTTCGTTTAAGAGAGGACATCCGAATATTTTGAAAATCTATGCTAAACTTTTATTTGTCTAACTAATCACCCTGTCACGCACTTTAACCGCCGGGTTACCCTGGTAAATAGTATATGCTTCAAGATCTTTTGTAGCTACCGAACCGCTGGATAAAACGGCGTGTGATGCTGCTTTTACACCGGGCATTACCATCGCCCCTGCCCCTATCCATACACCATCTTCCAATATAAACCCTTTAACGATCAGGTCGAACGCAGTTTTTTTATAATTGTGATTGCCTGTTAATAAAACAGCCCCTTGTGAAATACATACATTACTGCCGATACTCACCGGTACCAGGCAGTCTATCCAAACATTTTCGCCAATCCAGGTATGATTGCCAATAGTAAGATGCCAGGCGTATTTGACATTTACCCCTGGCTTGATGGTGACGCCCTTACCAACCTTAGCCCCAAATAAGCGCAGTAAAAATGATTTGAAACTGTTTGATGGAACCAAACTGGTCTTTAAAAAAAAGGCATTCAGGTAATACCACAAAAACCGTTTGAATGCAGTGCCGCCGGGATGAAAGGGGGCATTGTTATAGGATGAAAGATCAGTTTTTTGATTCATTTACATTGAATGCATCGTCATGCTTTACCCAAAAATACAACGTAATTGCAATGATCAGGTAGATCAAAATATTAAATATGGTATGGTGGTCTAATATATGGGTTCCTTTTTTATCCCAAAAGATAGCCAGCAGCACAAACCGCAGGATATTTAACAGCTCAATGCCGATAATCCCGCTTATCAAAAACACCCACTTCGACTTGAACTTTTTTGGATAAGCCAATACAAAAGCCGCAAAAAAACTCATCACTCCCAAACCCAGGCACGAGTACACCAGTTGAATAGCACCATGACCAGCCACTAAAAGCTCATATTCATTATAAATGGCGCCAAAGCCAAGCAGATTAAGCACACCGGCGCTACCCATTAGTAACAAATGGCGCAGCCAGCTAATATAATTTAAGTGATTAGCTAAAAATGCGCTATAATGATGCCCGGAGGAGGTTATCCCGAAAAAAAATATGTTGAAATAATAAAACAGCAAAAAAAGCACCACAAAGACGATCACAAACCGGATGGGGCTTGAGTTTTTATCCGTCGCAGTTTTTATAGGTTTATCCTTTTGAAGGATCTCGTCAATTTTGACATCAACCACCAGCCGGAACCAATAGGCCTGCAAAAAATGGAATATTACACCTGTTCGCCCATCGAGAATCCCCAGCTGGAAAAACATCCTGTAAGTAAAATAAAGCATTGGCCTTACATAGCGCGGCAATTGCCACCACAGCTGTTTTAACCATGCGGTGCGTTCATCGGGCGAGCCCCAAAAATGTGGCTTAATGGTTTGCGACCTGATCTGCATCATCCGCTCCACCTCTTCGTGCGCCACCAAATCGCTGTAGCGGTTATGTTTGGCTATCCAAAAGCTGATGTTGTTTTCTTTCAGG
>Ga0206938_1206_pt1 | contig 12693 bp, 5 predicted proteins | sample Alteio_BWOrgHeat_12_FD_152918 | JGI IMG/M metagenome (GOLD analysis project Ga0206938, IMG submission 152918) | Enriched cells from forest soil in Barre Woods Harvard Forest LTER site, Petersham, Massachusetts, United States -... | ecosystem: Environmental > Terrestrial > Soil > Temperate forest > O... | reverse complement strand
AGAAATTATTTCAAATATAGTTTCTTCGCAAATTGATTTGCACGCAGAATTTGGCGGTGTCGTTCCGGAGCTTGCGTGCAGACGTCATGTGGACATCTTGATTCCGGTGATTCAAGAAGCGCTTGATAAAGCGGGTGTTTCTCTTGAAGAAATTGATGTAATCGCAGTGGCTCATGGCCCCGGATTGATTGGCGCTATTTTGATTGGGCTAAATAGTGCAAAAGCGCTCAGTTTCGCCTTAAATAAGCCGCTGATTGGGGTCAACCACATTGAAGCGCATCTTTATGCCTCTATAATGTCTGAAGAAACACCCCTTTCTTTTCCTGTAATTGGCGCTGTTCTTTCAGGTGGTCATACTGCTCTTGTTCTCATCAAAGAACTTGGGGTTTATGAACTTATCGGTGAAACTGTGGATGATGCGATAGGTGAAGCGTTTGATAAAGTCGCAAGAATTTTAGACCTCCCCTACCCTGGCGGGCCTGAAATTGAACGCCTTGCCTTAAAAGGTAATTCAAGCAAATACCCTTTTAAACCAGGGTTTGTCAAAACCAATCCTTTTAGTTTTTCGTTTAGTGGTTTAAAAACGGCTGTTTTATACACGGTAAAAGGGCAAAATCAAGCCAAATTCACAGCTGAATCTTTATCTCAAGGGGTGAGTCAAGAAATGCGTCACGATATTGCAGCCTCTTTTCAGCATGCTGCCTTTCTTGGCGTTGTGAATAAGACGTTAGAAGCTGCCAAAACTTACGATTGCGATACGATTATTTTTGGTGGGGGCGTGACCAATAACCAAGCTTTAAGAGACTTTTTTCAAGACAAAGACCCTAAAAAACGCTACATCTGGCCGGCTGCCGGCCTTTCTTTGGACAATGCAGCCATGATCGCAGGTCTTGGCTACCATAAGTTTAAAGCAAGAGGAATGCCACACGATTTAAACCTTCAGGCTTTAACCTCCATCCCGTTTTAAAGATTTGGTTAATTTTTCTTGAAGAGATATTTGATTTTCCTGTATGATGGCGTCTTTAACAAAGAATTTCATGGAGTAACATTCACATGGCAAGCAGCAAGCGTGAAAAAATTAAATTAAAAAGTTCCGAAAGTCACTTTTTCATCCACACAGTGAAAAACAAAACAAATACACCGGATCGTCTCGTTTTGAGAAAATACGATCCTTTTGTTCGCAAACACGTTGAATTTAAAGAAGCAAAATAGGTATTTTTGCGTAGCGAGGTCGTCTTAAGCCTCGAACTTTCTTAATGCAAGGTTCAAAGCCGAGACGGTCGCTTAAGCATTATTCTCAAAAAAATAAGGTGCGATGTTTGAATTATCCGTTGCTAAAAAATACCTTACACCTAAGTGGAGACAGCTTTCTGTCTCCATCATCAGTATTATTTCCATTTTAGTTATTTCTCTTGTCGTCTGGCTTATTGTGGTCTTTTTTTCCGTGACAAACGGCCTTGAAAAAGGATGGGTCGATAAACTTGTTTCCCTGACAGCTCCGATTCGTGTCACGCCAACGAAAGAATATTATCAATCTCATTACTATTTGATCGATTCAATCAGCGAAGCTTCTGATTACACGGCAAAAAATATTCAGGAAAAGCTAAACACAGTCAACACAGACCCTCACGATCCTTCTACCGATGAGGCTCCTCCCCTTTTTTTCGCGCCCCCTCTTTTAAATGAGGATGGCACGCTAAAGGATTTGATTAAGGAAGCTTATCTTGCTATTGAAAGTATTAAGGAAGATTTGCAGCCAAAAAGTTATGAAGTGACGGGTGGCAACATGCGCATCAAATTGCTAAGAAATGCAGGCAATATGCCCACAGAGAGCGTGATTTCGCAAGCGACTTATTTCGGCTCTTTTGATGGGGCAAGCCCCAAAATTCAAAAAACATTACTCCCCCTTTCACAGGCAGATATCAGCCATTTAAATGCACTTTCAAAAACGAGACCTACAGAAAGAATTTATTTGCCAAAGATCTTCAAAGACGCATCCGTTTTAGCAGGCGATCTTGCAACGCTTTCCTATTACTCAGGCACCATGAGCGGTGTGCAGGAGCAGCAGGTGGAGGCTTATGTGGCAGGCTTTTATGATCCCGGGCTTATTCCTATCGGCGGTAAACTTGTTTTGACAGCGCCTGAACTCGTCAGTCTAATGCGCTCTTCACAGCAACAGGAGCAGCAAATTGGCAGCAATGGCATCAACGTGCATTTTGAAAGCCTTGAAAAAACGAATGACATTAAAGAAGCAATCGAAAAAAATTTAAAAGATGCAGGATTAAATAACTATTTCAAAGTCGAGACCTACCGCGAATATGACTTTACAAAAGACATCTTGCAGCAGCTTCAAAGCGATAAAACGCTTTTCACACTGATCTCAAGCATCATTATCATTGTAGCTTGCTCAAATATTGTCTCGATGCTGATTATCATGGTCAATGATAAAAAAACGGAAATCGGGATTTTGCGCTCGATGGGAACAACCTCTTTTAGCATTGCAGTAATATTTGGGACATGTGGAGTTGTGATGGGGCTTCTTGGGGGTCTTATAGGGACAGTTGCCGCTTACTTTACGCTAAAAAATATGGATCTGCTCATGGCGTTTTTAAGCAACTTGCAAGGGCATAATGCCTTTAACCCCGCTTTTTATGGAGAGACCTTACCAAACGAAATCAGCTTCGAGGCGCTTGTTTTTGTTCTTGTGTCAACAGCCTTGATCTCGCTTGTGGCAGGAATTGTACCGGCTATTAAGGCAAGCTGCCTGCGACCTTCAGCCATTTTAAAGGCGGAATAAGCATATGAATAAAAAAGTTCAAAAAAGACAAGTCTTGCAGGCTAAAAAAATTCATAAATCGTTTTATCATCCTACTAAAATTTCCATTCTTGACGAATTAGACTTAAACGTGACCTCCGGAGAAGTGGTGGCCATTAAAGGAAGATCAGGTGAGGGAAAAAGCACGCTTTTACAAATTCTCGGCACTCTTGACAGCCCCTGTAAAGGAGAATTGCGGATTTTGGATGAGCCCGTAACATTTTTTAACAAAAGCAAAATCCGCAACCATCATTTGGGGTTTATTTTTCAATCCTTTCATCTGCTAGACGATTATACAGCTCTTGAAAACGTGTTGATGCCTGCAAAAATTGCAAGAGAAGCGACATCTAAAAACAGTCCCGCGTTTAAAAGAGCGTTAGCGTTGCTAGAGCAGATGGGCTTGCTTGACCGTGCCCATTTTAGCACTAAGCTTTTATCGGGCGGTGAAAAACAGCGCGTTTCTATTGCAAGAGCTCTTTGCAATGACCCAGATATTATCTTTGCAGATGAGCCTTCCGGAAATTTGGACAAGGAGACTGCCTCTATCATTCACGATCTTTTGATTTCTTTTGCCAAAAAGCAAAACAAATCCCTGATTGTGGTCACTCACGATGAGTCACTTGTCGCTCTTGCTGATACTCAGTATCTTCTGCAAAATAAAGCGCTTGTTTAAGCAAAAGAAAAAGTTTTTTTTAAAGGACAAAAGTTTTAGCAAAGGGACAAAGGACAAAAAGGACAAAAAGGACAATTTATCGGTGTCTGCGATGGACACTTAACCACTTGATTTCAGTTGTGTTTTGTCCATTGCTGAAACCGATAAATTGTCCTTTTTGTCCTTTGGGTCCTTTTTGTCCTTTGTCCCTTTGCTAAAACTTTTGTTCTTTAAGTCCTTGTTGTCCTTTGTCCTTTGTCCTTTATATTGACAATAACCCTCTTAAAGCTCAATGATCCGGTTAAATAGAGGTGATTATGGAAAGGCTTGGCTCCACTTTAAGCTATTTTGTTGCTTTTGCTGCCATTGTTACGGGATTTATTTTATCAATCATCTCATACTTAAAGGTTTGCGCTGATGCCTGCGGAAAGGCGCACGATTACACGCTCTGCGGATATAGCTTTGAATGCTACGGCCTCATTTTTTTTCCGCTGATTGGAATTCTGCATTTCACGGGTTTTCACAATAAAATTATCCGCTTTATGACAGCGCTCCTAATAGCCGGCGCTGTTGGCGCTGAAATTGACTTTATTTTAGTACAAAAGTACCAGATCAAAAGCTTCTGCCCGATCTGTCTTGCCATTGCCGGTTGTATATTTCTTACTGCTGCTTGTTATTTTACTGCCTCATTTCTAGATTTTAAGCAGGTCGTTAACAAAAATCAAAAAGGTGAATTCATGAAAAGTATTCGAAAATTTTTGTCCGCTCTTTCTTTTGTATTTTTAGGCTTTCTCTTTGCATTTGTTGGCGTGGCAAAAGAAGATGCGCTAACTGCTGCAGAAAATGGCATTAAAGATAAAATTGTTTTAGGGAATCTTAAAAGCCCCGTCGAAGTTTACTTTTTTAGCGACTGGCAATGCCCTGCATGTAGATCCATAGAGCCGACTTTAGAAAAAATTATCCCTAAAATCATGGATAAAGCGCGCATCATTTTTGTGGATACCGTCGTGCATAAAGAGACATTAAATTTTATCCCTTATAATCTTTCCTTTTTAATCTACGATAAGCCAAAATATATGGAGCTTCGCAAAGTGTTAACGCAGATCTCGATCAACAATAAAGAGCCGACCGACGATCAAATCAAAAAAGCGATAGCTCCCCTTGGCATTAAGTATCAGCATTTAAATTATGCAGACGTTTCAGGGGCGACTGCCTATTTTGATGATCTCGTGAAGCAATTTAATGTCCAGGCAACGCCTGCCATGGTCATCATTCACGATCAGAAAATGCCCGGCACTACTTTAATGGGCAGTGAAATATCAGAAGCTAATGTGATGAAAGCGATTAATTCGCATTAATAACTCACCTTACGCGAGTCAACGGGGTCAGGCTTGCCATTTTGCCATTTGCCATGTGCTTTTTATATGATGTTTTGTGGGGTGGCAAATGACATAATGACATGCCAGACCCCTATTTAAACGGGCAGTATATTGGGGCCCAAGCATGTCATTATGTCATTTGCCACTCTCCCACACCTCTACCTTAAGAAACATGGCAAATGGCAAAATGGCAAGCCTGACCCCAATATTGCGTAAGGTGAGTTAATAAATATAAAATTATTTGGAGAATTTTATGCAATTTGATCCAACAAATACTGATCCAACAAAAAAAACTTCTGCAACAGATGAAACTACTTCGCAGCCGGCTGAACAGCAGAAGGCAAGCAGCTGGTGGGATTATCTCTCATTTGGAGCAGCTGCAGCTACCACTATCAAAAAGGTGGTGACATCCAAAACAAGCGAAAAGCAAGATATTATCAACAGTGCAGAAACTACAATGCGAGATAAAATTGGGCAAGGCACTCAGGAAGCTGCCAAAAATGCAGAAATGTTCGTCCAACTGTCTCGTCTCGTTTCAACAATCGGCGCAAAAGAAGCTCAAAACAAAGCCGGCGGGGTGATGGGTTACTTATCAGATGCCGGCATGTTGACAAAGGCATTTATCTCTCAAATGTTTGCAAATTTGGCAACTAAACTGGATGAAAACAGACACAAAATTTCCAATTACAACGACCAACCCGTTCTTGCAAGTCTCTTTTCACTTCTTGCAGAACATGCAAGCACACACTTAGACCAAAAAGATCTTGAAGGGCTGGCTGATCTCTATCACGACGCCGAAGCCAACATGAAATCCTCTAAAGGAGATTACGGCGCTCAGTTAGCGCAGCGTGACAGTGCAAGAAAAAAAATGCAAACAATTTTTAATGCTGTTGCTGGAAATCTTCTATCTTACGCTTTTCCAAAAGGGCATCAAGATCCTGCCATACAGAAATTTTTGGACAGCGAATCCCTTTATAGTACAGTTTATAGCCAGATTCAAAGCGCAATTGCTGAGCCTCTTTTAGAAGAGTTTTTATCATTGGAAAAAAATAGCGCCAAAGAAGAAGCATGGAATAACAAACTGACAACAACAGTAGGTCAGAATATGGTAGATCCCTTTATTAAGGCACCTGCCATGCTGCTAGGAGGTGTTGTTAAACACTTGGTTGAGTTTAACCCCGCCCCGCTTGATGCGCTCACCAAAGCGATTCATCAAATAGCTAACCCAACAGACCCTTCAAAAAAAGACGAAAAAAATCAAAAAGAGCTACTTCAAGAGCTATCTTACAAAAATTTGAGCAACTGGATTTTAGAATCGGTTCAAGCAGTCTCGACAACCAATGACCCACATTTAAGCAAAGCTTTAGGCTATGGCAGTTATTTGATTTCTAGATTAGCACGAGACATCATCGGTAAAGGCCTTACAATACTTGTTCCTGAAAATAAGGCGCTAGGCGAGGGCGAAACCACAGCGCTTCTTTTTGACAAAATGGCAGAAAAAGTAAGTACAGCGGGTATGGAAAAAGGCTTTCTTCCGGAAGTTGCAGATTTCATCCAAGATTTGCCTGTTCCTGACATACTTAAAACAAAAGTCACTGCTGCAATTAAAGATTCTTCAAAAGTAGAACAGCAAATTCTTGCAGCAGCAAAACAGGTCGATCTTTTGCATAAAGAGTCTAAAGAAACGCTTGAGAAATATAAAGGCGGCGATTTAATTTTTGCGCTCATTGAAAATGTCAGTGATCAGATTGCCAAAAAAGTGCAAGGCAATAAAAGCGATTTCATCGAAGCTGCAGGCTCTGATGAGTGGGTTCAAAATATATTGGATGAGTTTTTACCCGGACTTACAATTGATCCTGCACTAAAACAAAGCTTTAAGGCCAATTTTGAAGTTTTCCGTAAAAATGCGGTTTCTGAAAACTCCCTTGATTTTCTAAAAAAAGGTATCCAAGTCGTTTTGGCGCAAGCCCTCATCGGAACAATTGATGAAAGTTTTGATAAAAATGTCAGTATTAAAGATCAACTGCTCCTCAAGTTCCAAAACGCTTTTCAGAAAAACTTTCAAAATTTAAGTGTGGAAGTAAAGGCGCAGTTTAGAAAAGCGATAGAAGAACAGGATAAAATAAATGAAAAAGAAGGTGACATAAAAAAATTGCAGGACTTAACAGCACCCAACATCAAGGCCAAGTTAGAAGCTGCAAAAGAAGCACTTACAAAAGCTGAAAGCAATGAAAAAACAACTCACAAGCAAATAGAAAAACTAAAAAACCAAATCAAAGAATTAGAGAAAGCTTTAGAAATTGCCTTAAAACCTGTTGCTGCTGATCAAAAACTCCAAAAAGCTTTTGAAGAAATGTTAACAGCGAACACAAGAGTGACCAACGCAGAATCTAAAGTTAAAAGCCTGCACAAGCAGCTACATAAGATGCTCATCGACTTAAGCTGGCCAGCAGATAACCTTGAAACGCTTCATAACAGCAACCAGTCAATTGAGAATCATGATCTTCTTAAAAACCTGTCTCCAGAGAAGCTAAAATCTGTTTCAGCAGCGCTTGACCTCTATGCAACCATTCAACATGCAAATAAAGAGTTGCAATTAAGGAATGTGCAGCTCCAGCAAAAGCAAACTGCGTTTAACAACATGCAAGCAAATGACGAGTTTGCAAAATTAAATGAATGGTTTGAAAAGCATTCCGTCATTCAAAAAAGAATTGAAAAACTAAATCAGGAAATTTTAGATCTGCAAGAGGCGCATTTAAGCGATTTGCCTGTTTTTAATGAGTTAGCAGTTGATATCACCGATATCTTAGGATTAGGGGAAAAAGAGCGCATCAAACTCCCCTCCACTTTACTGGATAAAGTCTGGCCGATGATTGAAGAGGCCAAAAAGCAGGCAATTCCGCTCGTTCTCTTTAAACAGCTGATCCCCATCTGGATGGTCTTGGATAAAAGGGAAGCCAATAAAGCAATACTTTTAAAAAATCCAAAGAATGAAGCCGTTGTAAGGCTCGTTGAATCCACCACAAAACGGGTGCTTAAAGAAATTCCGCTTTTATTGTCAAAGCTAGATTCAAAGAGCGCCAAACCCATTTTTGATACATTAGAAGATCTTTTGCCGGGCGTTTCTGCATTGGAGAGCAAAATCATCCCTGAATTAAAAACTCTTGCCATCGGTGAAAACAATATCTTTTCTGACAATCAGGAATTTATCAAAAATTATGTTGAGGGGCTTTTATTTCAATTTTTTACAAACATTCCATCCGAAAATCAAGACATGATCACAGGCCTCATCGACATGCTGAATCAGCTCATTGAAGATAGTAATAAAAACACTGAAGTAAAAGGGGTGGTAGACCCTGCGATCATCAACAGTGCCATTGATAAAATGTTTAGGGAACAGTTAGAAATTCAATCAGAAGAGGATCTGCAAGGAGTTCCTCCGCTACTTAAAAAAACAGTGTTTGACGCCTTAAAAGCAGGGGCACATGAAGTCTTGCTCCCCCTTGTTGCTCCGAGCCTTGAAAATGATGCGTTAGCTGAAGGGTTAACAGCGCTATCAGGGTCGCCTTTTTTAAGCTCCTTTGCAAAAGCACTCTCTGAAGATTTTTTCAACCACTTAAATGAATATGTGGAGGAGAAGGATTTAAAAGAACTCACTGAAATGATCCGGAAAGAATTGGAAGGATCTCCTGAATTACGAGATATACTTTTAAAAGAAATTGAAGGGTTTCTTAAAGAAGGGAAGATGTCTCCCATTGCCAAAACCGTTTTGCAAAACAGCTTGTTAAAATGTTTTCATGCCATTGCTGAACAAAATCCGCCAAAAGATGGCAAGGATAGCTTGCTTGTTTTGGTCGATAAGTTGGAACTTGTTTTAATGGAAAAATTTCTTGAATTAAGAAAGGGTAGATCCTTTGCTGAGGTGGTAGCTGAACTGGACAAAGTCATTTTAGAGCGAAAAGGTTTCGGCATTGACGAAGCGATTCAAACATTGCCGAAGTTTTTACAAAACATTGTTTTGAAAAAAATTCAGGGAAGGCTGCAAGGCATGTTGCTGGAAATGCAAGGCCATACACGACAACATGAAAAAATTAGCCCAACAGCCCCATTGGTCAATCAATTCTCTCATAAAGTCACTGAGATGGCAATAGCAGCTCTTCCTGAAATCTTGGGTGAAGTAACAGGTAGCGGTGAATTAAAAATAATGCGGGGCGTTTCATCTGCCGTTGAGCTTGAGCTTGAAGAACTCGCGTTTGGTGATTATAAAGTTGCAAGCGCATTGTCAGGGTATAAAAAGGCATCTTCATTTAAAAGCTTGCTGACAGAGAAGCTAAAAGACGCAGCAAACCCTGAAGTTGCAACTGAAGAGAAAAATCAAGTAGCTGCAATTGCCGCAAATGTGATTGCAGTCCCTTTAAATCGAGTGGTTGAAAGGAGTATTGCTTTTGAAAACAAACAGGGTCAAGCATGGACTCAAAAGCTTGTGGCTAATGTGTTTACAATTGCAGCAAACCATTTGGAACATATCAGCGAAGCTGAAAAAATTGCCAATAACGAAAAGAGGTCTGGTATTCAACATCAAGACTTTGTGGCTGCAGCCGGAGTTAATTTGCACCCGGCGGTTCCCACAAAGCCTCTTGATTTTAACCTGACAATTAATGAAATTTATAAGCGGTGTCGAATAGAAGAAAATGAGGAAATGACAGGAAAATTGCGCGCTGCTCTTTTAGAGCTTGTACAACATGCAAAAATGGAAGGAATAAGTGTAACAACTCATGCCATCAACGATAAAATCATCCCTATTTTAGATCCGGCAAATACGCAAAAAACGCATTATGCACACCTCTTAAACCCTGCCGGTGAAAAAAAATTATTAAGAGCCATCCTTAAAGAAGATGTGAAAGCACCTCTCTTACATCGTCAAGAAAAATTCTATAAGCCTGCAACTAATGAGCTTCTTGATCTTCTCTTTCCACATGGGCAGGCAGATTTAACTTTTGTGCCTGCTGAGTTTCGAGAAAAAGCATGGAAACAGCTTAAAACCAATCTTCTCCCTGAAATTTTACCTCTCATCACAGAGGCTTTTTTAAGCCAAAGTTCTGTCAACGGCCTTGTATTGGATATTTTAGAAGATTTACAAAAAGATATGGAGGCGGGCCCCGGTACTAATCCAAAAGACTTAAATAATGAGAAACAAGAAGTAAAAGAAGAGGTAGAAAGAGTACCGGATGCTCTTGATAACGCTGCCGGACTCTTGATCGAACAAGTTTTGGCAAGAACAGACATGTCAAGCCTTGTGAAAAATATGTATCTGGATAAAGACGGCAAAATTCTTCCTGAAAAGCAAAAAAAAATTGGGGATGCCCTTCATAAAAAACTCAATGACAGCTTCATTAAAACAACTTTGGAAAAAGTTTTTCAAAATGTTATCGATAAAGAAATTGGTGGGGCTCCAAAACCAAAACTGAAAGCTGATGTAATCGAGCCGAAAATTAAGGAAGCTGCAAGAAAGCTTTTAAGAACAACCATTTCAAAAGAGATTGATGAACTCTGGGATACAGCCCAAGCCAAATGGGATAATCACATTGAAAGCATTTTTGGAAATGTAGGTATTGGAATGAAAAAAGTGTTTGATGCAGTATTCCGCTTTGTTTTCTTTACCGTCATTGGCAATCTGCTTGCATTTATCTTCAGGCCAATCTTTTATGGCATCATCCAAAACTGGATTGTTAAAACAGACAAAAACGTGGATGCTCTCTTAAATCCATTTAGACGCACGCCTACAGATCAGGGAGGACTTGATCTTCACCCCGTCTACAACGAAGATTTAGTTTACAAGCTAGTCGACGCCCTAAGAGGCGGCGTAAAAGGCGTGATGCAGGCCCAAGTTGTTGTGGACGTGCCTTATGACAAACAACCGCTTTAAAAAGTTTAAAGGGACAAAAAGTTTTTTTTAAAGGACAAAGGACAAAAGTTTTTTTCCAAGGACAAAGGACAAAAAGGACTTAAAGGACCCAAAGGACAAAAAGGACAGTTTATCGGTTGCAGCAATGGACAAAACACAATTGAAATCAAGTGGTTAAGTGTCCATCGCTGAAACCGATAAATTGTCCTTTTTGTCCTTTGGGTCCTTTGGGTCCTTTTTGTCCTTTAAAAAAAACTTTTAGTCCCTGCCATCCTTGTCCCTTTGCAAATAAAGCGCAAAAGCTGTATCATAGCAGCTATGATTGCAGTAAACGAACTCTCGATGCGCTTTGGCGCTAAAATTTTATTTAAAAATGTGAGCTTTGCTCTTCTTAAGGGCAAACATTACGGTCTTGTCGGCGCAAACGGCTCCGGAAAATCGACGCTCATCAAGATTTTAACGGGCGATACGACCCCTGAAACAGGGAATATCTCCCTCCCCTCTCATGTTTCTGTAGGAACCCTTAAACAAGATCATTTCCTCTACGAAAATGAAATAATTTTAAATGTTGTTTTGATGGGCAATCCCAAACTCTGGCAGGCTCTTTCTCAAAAAGAAATGCTACTTACAGAAGATCATTTTACAGAAAAAAAAGCAGAGCTGCTTGCAACGCTAGAAAACACCATTGAGCAAGAAAAAGGATACGCGGCAACTAGTCTTGCTGCAAAACTTCTAGAAGGTTTAGGGGTTCATGAAAGTGTGCATGAAAAACCTCTTCATGTGCTGTCTGGGGGCTATAAACTCCGCGTGCTTCTAGCTCAAGTGCTTTTTGGCAATCCTGATATTTTACTTCTGGATGAGCCGACAAACCACCTCGATATCTTCTCCATCGATTGGCTGCAAAATTATCTGGTCAATTTCCCAGGAACAATCCTCTTAAGCTCCCACGATAAAGATTTCTTGAACCATGTCTGCAACCATATTTTAGATGTCGATCATGAAACCATCAAAGACTATAAAGGCAATTACGATGTCTTTTTAGAAACAAAAGCGTTTGATCTGGAACAAAAAATGGCGCAATTGGAAAACCAGAACAAAAAAAGAGACGATCTGCAGGAATTTATCACCAGGTTTAAAGCAAAAGCCTCAAAAGCCACTCAAGCGCAATCTAAAATGAAGCTTGTCGAAAAGCTGGAAAATGAGATGCAGGAGCTTGATTTAAGCCCATCTTCCAGACTTTATCCAAAATTCAAGTTTGATCAGACGAGAAACTCCGGCGCCATTTGTCTTAACGTAAAAGACATTCATAAAAACTACGGTGAAAACCGAGTTCTTGAAAAGATCTCTTTTCAGATAGAGCGCGGCGATAAAGTGGCTATCTTAGGGGAAAACGGCATTGGAAAATCGACCCTTTTAGAAATTCTTTCAGGGCATCTTGCGCCTTCTCATGGCTCTTTTGATTGGGGACACAATGCAGAAATTGCCTATTTTCCGCAAGATCATAAACGGGAAATTACAGGCAATGAAACATTGCTTGACTGGCTGAGCGGATGTAGCCCAAATGTACCGGAGCAGCACTCCCGAGAAATTTTGGGAAGAGTTCTCTTTTCCGGCGACGATGTGCACAAAAAACTGAGCCTTTTAAGTGGCGGAGAAGTCGCAAGATTGATTATTGCAAAAATGATGCTGTTGAAAAAAAATGTCTTGATCTTTGATGAGCCGACAAACCACCTCGATATGGAAGCAATCGATGCACTTTTAGAAGCGCTTGAAAATTACCCCGGCACTGTTATTTTTGTCAGCCATAACCGCTACTTTATCTCCAAAATCGCAAATCGCATCATTGAAGTGACAAAGCAGGGTTTGAAAGATTTTAAAATGACGTATCCAGAATACATGGAAAAAAGAGAGATTGATCTACTTTCTGCAAAGTCGAAACTCG
>Ga0206938_1205_pt1 | contig 12811 bp, 5 predicted proteins | sample Alteio_BWOrgHeat_12_FD_152918 | JGI IMG/M metagenome (GOLD analysis project Ga0206938, IMG submission 152918) | Enriched cells from forest soil in Barre Woods Harvard Forest LTER site, Petersham, Massachusetts, United States -... | ecosystem: Environmental > Terrestrial > Soil > Temperate forest > O... | reverse complement strand
AAACGATGTACTATGCCCCTGACATTCGGTTGTGGCGCTGAAATTAGCCACCGGTATTGGTGCCACCGCAGCATTGGTAGTAAATGTAGCTGTACAGCCCGCTGAAGAAACTAATACAACTGTTACATTATATATACCTGCTGAAGCATACGTATACGTCGGGTTTTGAGCGGCTGAAGTTCCACCCGCCGGATCACCAAAGGTCCATGCAAATGTACCCGGTGTCATGGTTGTATTACATGTAAATACGCTTGGCGTTCCAAGGCAGACAGGATTAACCGCCAATGTAGCAGTTGGAATAGCGTTCACAGTATCCGAAATTGTAATACTGTCCTTACAACCCGCGGCATTGGTAACTACCAGCTTTGTTGTATACACACCGGCACTTGCGTAAGTGTGGGTTGGGTTTTGAGCAGCCGATGTACCTCCATCGCCAAAGTTCCATGTCCATGTTGTTGGAGGGCCCGTTGAAAGGTCGGTGAATGTAGTTGCTGTTCCCTGGCACACGGTTGTAGCTTTACAATTAGCCACAGGTGGAGGATTTACCGTAACATTAATAGTTATAGAATCTACGCAACCCGCACCCGATGACACAATCAGCTTAACCGGGAAAGTACCCGCGGTTGCATACGTATGCGTTGGGTTCTGCGCTGCTGACGTTCCGCCATCGCCAAAATTCCATGACCATGTTGTTGGTGGCCCGCCTGACAAATCGGTAAACGGAGTTGGGGTACCTAAACATACCGGTGGAGCGCTAAAATTTGGTGTGGGGTTAGGTACAATTGTAACTGTTTGATTCAAACTGTTCTGGCATCCATTGTTAGATGTTGCGGTAATCAGCACAGTATATGTTCCCACTGAAGTAAATACGTGAGTCGGATCCTGGGCCGTTGATGTATTATTGGGGCCCGAAGCAGGGTCGCCAAAATTCCATGACCATCCTGTTACACTACCACCACAACCAATAGTTGAACCATCGGTTAATGTTGTGGTTTGGCCAATACACACAGGTGAGGCCGTAAATGCAGGTGTTGGCAAAGGATTAACTGTTACCGTTTGCTTAGCGGTATCTACACAAGGTGGCACCCCGACGACTAATATTACATTATATGTTCCGCAAGAACTATATGTATGCGAAGGGTTCGCAGCGGTAGAAGTATTCAATGGACCTGACAGCGGGTCGCCAAAATTCCAGCTATATATAGTGGAACCTGTCGAGGTATTTGTAAACGCCGTCGGGTTATTCAAACATACGGTAGGCGCAGTAAAGGCCGCCGTAGGTGATCCGACGACATCGACGACAAGATTTGTATCAGCGCCACAACCGCCATTGATGGCATTAAGGTTAACCGTGTACGTTCCTGCACTCGGGTAAGTATGTGTTGGATTTGTAGCCGTAGATGTACCACCGTCACCAAAATTCCACGTATATGTGGTTCCCGCGGCAGGTGTTGTAAGGTTATTGAATGTTGTAGGATTACCCGCACAAACTGTATCAGCTTTAAAGAATGGCACAGGAGGAGGTGCGATACTACTAACTATAGTTGTATCTAAGGTATCTGCGCAAGCTGCCCCCACCACACTGGTGATAATGACTTTATATGTACCCGCACAGCTTACTGTTACGGTTTGTGTATTGTTAGGACCAACAATACACGGCCCCGTCCATGTATATGTTAAGCCACCCGCAGGCGCAATAAGTTGAATGGGGTTACCGCATATAGCAGGAGCGGTGGTTATAATACCAAGCGCCTGACACTTACAGTCAAAATAAGCATAGCCAAAGTGGCCGCCTTGTCCGCAGTCCGATGTTTTTACTACTACAGTTACGCATGTACCCATATAATTCTTCAGGGATACGAATGCCTGGGTCCATGGCAGATAATAGCAATCTTCACCGGCATAAGTAATCTTTGTCCAGCCTAAACCCGTTCCTGAGCCTGACACCACTTTATAGTTACCACAGTGTGGAATAGTGTCTCCGAACTGGTCGAGCATGCACACGTTAAAATATGGTTGCTGATAGTAGGGGTGCCCTGCCGGGTTTTGCAATACAACCGCGTACATGTAGTAGAAATCTTCGTTGGTTTTATTTACCATAAAGGTTTGCTGAAGTATTGCCACACCGTAGTTTACCGTTGTTCCATCACCCACCATACATGAATTAGATCCGCCTGTAGGGCAAACCACAGGTATTGCTGCACCCGCCACTGGATCAAAACCTCCACCTGAAGTAATACTTACCTGGTTTGTACCGCCTGTACCGGGGTCATTTGCTGCAGTGGTAACAGCGCCTAAAGGGCCTGAACAAATAGGTGTTGTATTTGTAAAACCAGAAGAAGTAGATGTATTCTGCGCATAACAGGCTGTCCAGCCAGAGAGTGTTCCATTGTCAAAATCTATATTACTACAAGCTGGTTGGCAAACTCCCGAAACGCGGTGCGATTGAGGCGCTATTGCCTCAGCAACTGTTTGAGGGTAGTCAACTTTTATTTGCTTCAATTGATTATATAATTTAACGTAATTAGCTTCCATTTCACTCATGTAAGCCGCTTGATTAAGACCATTAATGCTGTTATCCATTAAGCCTGCGAAGAGGTACGATCTGTCCTCCTTAAACTTACTCTCGTAATATTTCAAAAACTCTTGTTCCTCTTGTTGCGTCATGCCGGTTTGCGACATAACATACTTAGCTATCTGCCCGCGGATTACCTTCACCGCATGTTCTACCTTTTCGGCTTGCGGGCTATATTGCTGGGCGTTGGCATTAAAGAAACCAAACATAAGCAGGCAGCAACATAGTACCTGCAATTTTCTGAATAATGAGTAGTTTGCTTTCATATTACTTTTTTAGAGTTAATACTTTATCTTAATAGCGTTACTTTTCCTAAGTAACTGTGTTGTTTATTCTGCGTATCGGTTACTTTGATCAAATATACATATGTATCTTCCTGTGCTTTTACCCCACCATAGGTTCCGTCCCATGGTTTTAACATATCGCTGGTATGATAAAGCAGGTTACCCCAGCGGTCGAAAATATACATGTCAAATATCTTTACGTACTTGCCTTCCGGACCAAAGAAATCATTCAGGCCATTGTTATTCGGGCTAAAGGCATTGGGTATATAGAATGTAAATACAGGCTCTACAATTATACAGTTCTCTGTGGAATCAACACAACCATGCGAGTTTTTCACCTTAAGGTCTGCACAGTAAGTACCGGTATCAGGATACGTATGTGTTGGGTTTTGAAGCGTTGATGTTGAGTTATCATCTTTAAATAACCACCAGTTACCTATAATAACATCATTTGGCGCAGTAGATTGGTTTACAAAACTCACAACCGGGTCCAGAATATTTACTTCCTGAGTTGAAGTAGTGAACGCAGCTAAAGGATGAGCATATGCAGTGATCATTTTATTAATAGTTGTGGTTGAAGAACAGCCACTGTCTGAAGTAACTTTAAGGGTCACATTAAATGTTCCCGGAGAATTGTAACAATACGTTGCAGGGGTACCTGACGCTGTATCAGCCTTTCCGCCAGCGCCAAAATTCCAACTCCAGTTTGTGTTTTTGCCCGAACTAATTGCGCTGGCATCGGTAAACTTTACGCATAGCGGTGCACAGCCTGACAAGGTATCTGCTGAGAATGCAACAGCAGGTAAAGGGTTTACGTATACAATTTCTTTAACAGAATCTGAACAGCCTGAATTGGTTTGAACAACAAGTATAGTGTTGTACGTGCCCACTGCACCGTAAGTATGACTTGGGTTCTGCATTACAGATGTGCCGCCATCGCCAAAACTCCAACTCCAGCCTGTAATACTTCCGCCCGGCGCGGTTGAAAGGTCTGTAAATTTGGTTGTCTGGCCCAAGCAAGCTTTTGAGTATTTAAAGAAAGGTGATGGGCCCGGAGCCACAGTTACTTTCTTCACTATTATTGAATCGCAACCCGTAGTAGTGGTAACAGTTAATGTTACATTATATGTACCCGCCACCGCATACACATGCGTTGGGCTTTGCAATGCAGATGTGCCGCCGTCTCCAAAGTTCCACTGCCAGCTTTTTATGTTACCGTTCGTAACTGTCGAGGCATCAATAAACTTTGTAGTATCATGCAGACACACTACATTCATATTAAAGTTTCCTGCCACTTCGGTAACAGCCACAGTATGCGTTATACTATCTGAACAACCGGAACCCGGATTAACAATCTCTTTGACGACATAATTACCCGGTGTGGCGTAAGTGTGCGTTGGGTTCTGCTTGTTTGAAGTATTATTAGGACCCGAAGCCGGATCTCCAAAATCCCATTTCCATGATGCCGGCCCCCCTGTAGAAGCATCAGTGAATGAAGCTGGTTTATGGATACAAACCGAATCAGATGGTAATATATTGAATGCTGCAGTAGGGGAAGCTCCTATTGTTATATGCACCGTATCTACTCCTTCGCAGAAACTAGGGTTACTGAATGCGTATAATACAATAGTATATGTTCCTGGGCCCGGGAAGGTGTAGGTTGTTGTGGCACTGCTGGTAGAAAAATTAAATCCGATAAAGCTTCCTGCTGAATTGAAAAACTCCCATTCATATTCGGCTATATTGGTGCTGTCGGCATCTTTAAATGTAATAGTACTGTCGGCACACGTTTTCTGGAATATAAGCGCACTTGCAGTGGGTGAGGCGCCCACTGTTACTACTTGAGTCGAGGAATCGGCGCAATGCACCCCGAGTGTACTTAAAGAAACTGTATATGTACCGGCCGAGGCAAAAATGTGTGTAGCAAAAGATTGTGTTGAAGTATCGTTAGCACCTGAAGAAGGGTCTCCGAAGTTCCATATGAACTTAGAAGGAGGGGTGCCACTTATAAAGAATGATGAAGCCTGGCCGGCACATGCCGCAAATGAACTGAATGCCACAGATGCCGAAGTATCAACAACCACTTTTATAGTTGTATCTGATCCACAACCATTATTTGTTTCATGCAATCGAACATAATACACCCCACCCTGAGTAAAGGTCCAGGTAGGTGTTGTAGTTGAGTCTTCAAACTTGCCGTTATTGAAAAAATCCCAATAAAATTTCACACCCGGACCTGTTAAAGGATTTGATGTATTTGTAAATTTTGTGGCTGTTCCTGCGCAAACGGTATCAGTAAAGAAAGAAGGTATTGGTGGTGTACCGGTGCTTGTAGTTATCGGAATGGATAATGTATCAGCGCATCCGCCACTTGCTGAACTTTTAACTATTACAGAATATGTTCCTGCGCATGTTACAGTTACTGTTTGATTGGTGCTTGAGCCGGAAATACAAGGTCCTATCCACTGGTAGCTACCACCCGGAGGGGCGGTTAACGTAATTGAAGGTTGGCCGCAGAAAGTAGTTGAAGAACTGGTTATTGCCAATTGTCCGCATGTAGCGGCCACATACGCATAACCCAAGTGAGCGCCACCATTACAGTCTGATGACTGGAAGCTGAGAGTTACACACTGTCCCTGGTACCCATTCAAAGGAACGAATACCGAACGCCATGGCCTGCAATACATAGTATCGCTGTTAATTGGATGCGGGAATGCAACAAAATCTTTAAGATAACCTAACGTATCGTATGCAACCACAAAATACTGGCCGCAACCAGGTATTGGCTTACCTGAAGCATCGAGAACTTCTACCTTGAACCAGGGTTGCTGAAAATAACTATGGAATACTGTGTGTTCGAGCACAACAGCATATTGTATGGTGAGAACAGGAATAGGAACTGAAGGAACCGTAAACTGGTTGGTTAGAATACCTGAACCAAAATTTACTGTTGTATCGCCCACCCTGGCTGAATATCCACCCAATGGGGCAGCTACCGGAATAAGGGCACCCGCATAAGGGTCAACCCCTGCGCCTGACATCATTTGAATCTGGTAGGTACCTATAGTGGGATCCAGAGCTGCTTTGGTTACAGCGCCGGCAGGGCCACCCGTGGGAGCGGTGGTACCAAAAGAACTTGTAAGTGCAAGAGTATTTTCAGCATAATAAGCATTCCAACCCGATAAGTTACCTGAGCTAAAGTCAAGGTTCGTACAAGCGGGGTTACAGGCACCGGCTATTACCGGGGGGCGAACTGCCCTGTCTTCCGTATTTTCTTTAACTGTATTAGGGTAATCACGTTCTATCTTCTGGAACTTATGGAAAAGGGACTTATACGTATTGGTAAGGCGGGCAAAGAAATCAAGAGCATTGGTTTCACACACCTGCCCCTTCATGCCCCTGGCTATAAAATCCTTTCTAACCTTTAAAAATCTGTCGGAGTAAAATGATAAGAATAGGTTGAATTCCTTGTCAGTAGTATTCAGGCTTTTAATCATCGCCTCTTGCCACTGCTTCTCACCTTTATACCATAACTGCTCAACCACCTCACCCCTGTTACCATTTCCAGCCATGGAAAAAGACGGAGCGAGAAGCAAGGACAGAATAACAATCAGGGTAATTCTTACCTTCATAGCAAACTGAGTAAAGCCGATTTCTCAACCGGATTCTTATATCAAAGATAGTGATTATTGTCAGAAAAGCAAAAAAATTGTAACCTTTTTATTAAACCCACGTAACGGGGCTCTTCAAAACCTCAATCGTCTTTGCTTCCGGGCTGCCTGCAAGGGGAATAAAGTTATACTCCCAATGTGTTATTGGAGGCAAGCTCATTAGTATCGATTCTACTCTTCCGTCTGTTTGCAAACCAAACTTAGTGCCCCTGTCATAAACAAGGTTAAACTCAGCATAACGCCCGCGGCGTAAAAGCTGCCAGTGGCGGTTTTCAGGGGTAAAACTCCTGATTCTATTTTTCTTGACTAAGGGTAAGTAGACAGCCAAAAAGGTTTCACCTACAGCCTTTACAAATTCATACCTCTTTTCAATCGAAATTTCAGAAGTGGCACTTAAGCGGTCAAAAAATATACCTCCCACTCCACGGGTTTCACCCCTATGCTTTATATAAAAGTACTCGTCAGCCCATTTTTTGAACTCGGGGTAATAGGTAGCGTTATGTAAATCACATATTTTCTTTAATTCGGTATGAAAAAACCGGGTATCAACCGCTTCTATATAATGAGGTGTTAGGTCAATGCCACCTCCAAACCATTTTACATTGCCCGCTTCAAAATAACGTACGTTCATATGTATAATAGGAACAAACGGGTGCAAGGGATGAATTACTATAGATATGCCTGTTGCAAAAAACTCCACGTTGGAATCGCCTATTCCGGCTTCCTTCTTTAAAAAATCGGGGCATGGGCCGTAAACCGCTGAAAAATTAACCCCGCCTTTTTCAAACACATTTCCGTTTTGAATAACCCTTGTTCTTCCTCCTCCACCTTCCTCGCGTACCCACAAATCTTCAATAAATTTTGCTTTACCATCCTCCTCTTCAAGTCCGGTACAAATCTTGTCCTGTAAGTTCCTGAAAAAAACTTCTATTTTCGATTTATTGAGCATAACTCAGTTGGTCGGTTCGTATTCCTTCATCTCAATAGGCAGGGTAAGGTATCTTTTATACCCTTCACAATCCTGCATCGAATCATCGTCACCCTGTTCATATTCCCACACTATTTTAACATTATACCCCTTCTGAAACAGGCCATCAAGTTTACGCATAAGGGCAAAGATTCTTTTTGATGAACTTGTATTGTAGTAATAAAGCCTGAAACGCATAACAATGGGTTTCGATTTATCATCGGAATATGTATCAACCCAAATAAATATTTCCGTAAAGAAATTGTTGGCATCTTCAAGTATCACACTTCCTTCTATTTCAAGCATTCCGGTAACAGGGTCAAAGTCTACCTGCGGTGTGGTGCGCGTACTTTTAATTTTCAATTTATCCATATAACGGTTATTATTCTTTTAAAACCTGAAGCCCATTACAAGCATATCATCCGTTTGGAACGTAGTGCCTTTCCATTCATTATGCCTGCGTTCAAGAATACGTTTTTGCTCCTCCACAGGCTGCTTATGTATTTCAAGTAGTAATTGCTTAAATCTTCCTTTCATAAACTTTTTCCCCGTCTTCCCATTCAATTGGTCAGCATACCCATCAGAGAACAAATATACTACATCACCCTTTTTTATTTCAATAGCCTGATCTGAAATATTCAGTGTGCTGCCATCCGGTATGCTGCCAATACTATGCCGCAAAGGTATCATTTCGGTCAGTTCGTTGTTTCTTATAATATATAGTGGATTATACGCACCTGAATATGTAAGCACGGGCAAAGGTCCCGATTTATCAATTACTGCTATTGCCATATCCATTCCGTCTCTCGAATAATTATCTTCCTGCAATGCAAAACGGCTTATGATACTTGCATTCATTTCCTTCAGTATTTCTTTAGGCGAATACACACCTTTTTCATTTATCACATGATTCAATAAATCATTACCTACAACTGTAAGCAGGGCGCCGGGCACGCCATGGCCTGTACAATCAACTGCAGCAACTATTATTTTCTTATCGTTTTCTACACCGCCCATCCAGTAAAAATCACCGCTTACTATATCCTTTGGCTTATATAGTATGAATGATTCCGACAGTAATTGCTTCACAGCTTTTTCAGTTGGCAGTATTGATTGCTGAAGGCGTTTGGCATATTGTATGCTATCAGTAATGTCTTTATTCTTCTGACGCAATTCTTCCTCAATGATCTTCAATGCAGTAATATCCGCATCTATTACCATAATATTCTGCAGCTTGCCATTTTCATCAAATATGGGCGATAGCATTGACTGAAACCATCGCTTACCCTTTACGTCATGGAATGTTTCCGATTCGTATGATATTCCCGACTTAGATGCTATGCATTTATCAATCAACTTAGCAATCTCCGGATGACTGCTCAGGTCGGCAATCTTGGTGCCACGCTCCTTTTTATACCTTTCTATCGACATACCGTAACTATCAAAAAAAGTATCATTAACCCACTGTAATTCTCTATTTGCATTAAAAATCATAACCGTATTGGTTGACTTACTGACGACAAATGAAAGAGTTGCCAGTTCAGCGTTCAATTTTGCCTTTTGTCGGGCATTGCGGTACATAAAAAATGCAAATACAACCACTACAATAAGCCCGCTGATTACAGACCATAAAATTGCCTGCTGCTTTTCTCTTTCCTTTTCTGCGGTAGCATCTTTTCTTTCTTGTTCGGCTTTCATAGTAAAGTCCTTTTTTTCTTCCTCGCTTTTTAAAATAAGGACCTCATTCTTTTTTGCCTCCTCCTGCAATTGTGTTTCTTTCAGTTTGGCATCTTCCAATTGCTTAACTGCGTTGAGGGATAATATAACCTGGTCCTTTCGTTCAGATTCTTCCTTTAGCAGCCGCTCCTGTTTGGTTTTGTAATTGGTTTCAAGCACTACAAGATTATATCGTGCCGATTTCTGCAGGGAATCAAGCGTGAGTGTTTTCTCATAACAGCCCCTTGCCAGTTGATAGTACGCATCCGCTTTTATGTCTTTTTCATCCTCAAACATCTGGGCATACATTGAACCTAGATTATTCGTATAATCAATCTCTTTATCTTTTGCATCAAATCTTTCATCTGCCAGCTTCATCAGCTCTATATACTTATCATACGTATATGAACTTATGGCCAAGTTTTCAGCTCCCGGTTTAAGATACCGAACCGCATCGTTATGATAAGTCGTTGCTATATACTTAATGTTCTTTTTAATTCCGCTTCTTGAATCGGAATCTGATTCCATTTCCAAAGCTTTTTGAAATGCAATAGCCGATTTTTCTCTGAATACTGACTTAGGGTTACCTTTTTCGCGTGTCTTATAAAGGTCTTTATTTATTAAGCCGTCATAAAACCAGAACTTGGAATCATTGATAAGATTGGGATCTGCCATGCCTGCTTCAGCAATAGTTATGGCAGAATCGAGCCTGCCTTCATTATAGTATGTCACTATACGTTTTAATGAGCCTTGGCTTGCATTCGCTTGCGAATACGCACTATTGCAGAGCGTACAAAAGAACGCAAGAACACATAATAAACGTACTGTGTTTTTATTCATTAAAAAGGCTTGCCTTGTTTTATCAGAATTACCTGCGCTTAACAAACGTAAACTCTGTCCTTCTATTAACCTTATTCTCCTCCTCACTGCACTTAACTCCCCTCTTGCAGCGGTTCAACAGTTTTGTATCGCCAAAACCTGCTCCACTTATCTTACCTATATCAATACCATTAGCTACAATAAAATCAACTGCTGCCTTTGCACGTTGTTCCGACAGTTTCATATTATCTTCTTCGCTGCCAACAGCATCGGTATGTGATGAAATGCGGACAATAAGGTTAGGGTATTGGTCAAGTACCGCCACTACCTGGTAAAGCACGTTCTGTGCTTCGTCATTCAGCTCCCATGAACCGGTAGCATAATTAATGTGAGTAGTTATGGTTGTTACGGTATCCTGCGATTTCATAAAATACTGAAGGTTGAAATACGAATCTTCTTCTTCTATTGAGTCTATATTGCTAAGCTCATACGAGAATTGGCCTTTTGAATTCTTTTGAAGGTTTTGTACGATTTTTCCGTTTGGCTTAGCAATTGCTACAGTAGCATTTGCAGGCAATTTGTCGTTTTTATCAAGCACAACCTGGTATGATTGGCCACCCGTTACTTTATTAAATACAAACGCACCCGTGTTATCAGTTGTTGTAGTTTGAATAATCTTTTTCTCACTCACCAATGAAACGCCTTGTTGCGCCAGGGGCATTTTTTTATTATTGGCTTCGTAAACAAGTTTTGCCTTATAATCAATCTTCGTTCTTAATCCAACGCACCAGAAATCTGCAGTGCCTGTGCCCACGCCTAAAAAACTGCTCTTCACTTTTCCGCCACCCATATAGGCAACACTATCGATAACAAAACAGAATGCGTCATTCCGCGCAGCGGGCAGGGTATCTGTATTTTCTTTCCAGGTGTTATTGGCAGGGTCGTATTCCCAAAAATCATGGTAACGCGCATTTACACCATTGTAACCAGAAAAAACATATCCCTTATTGTTGATAGAGAATGTAACCGCCCCCATTCGCGCAGAGCCGGGAAAGTCTGCTTCTTTATTCCATTGGTTTTTTTGTGGATTGTAAGAATATACTACTTTTTGCGATGCTGATATTTCCATTGATGCTGCACCAAATAAAACATACGCTTCATTATTTATAACAAAAACAGACGCACTTATTCTGCCCTTATCAGGGAAATCTGCCTTTTTTGTCCATTTATCCGCGGTAGGGTCATATTCCCATAAATCTGTATAAGCTGAAGTACTTCCCGGCACATTACCTAAACCAACGTATCCTTTCCCATTTATTGAAAATCCAATTGCACCATATCTTGCTGCACCGGGCAAGCTTTCTTTCTTTGTCCACTTACCTGTTGCAGTATTAAACTCCCACATATCAGCAGTACACGTTTCCGTTTGCCCGCTTCCTGTTAGGCCCGTGCATACGTACGCCTTGTTACCTATAGTAAATGCAACGGCAGATTTTCTTGACTCTCCCGAAAAATTGTCTAACTTCTTCCATGAATTTGCTTTGCCGTCATACTGCCAGCATTCATTATCAGCACAAACATATCCTTTACCCGAGACTGAAAACGCTACTTCGCCCTTTATCTTACCCCCGGCAAAATTTGCTTTGCTTTCCCAGCCAAGTTCTTTATTCTGAGCAAGTGCTGTTAAAGTGGTGAGTACGCTTAAACAAATTGTTAAAACATACCCTGATTTCCTAAACATACTCCATAAATTTAATTCGTCCTGTCTAAATCAATCGCGAATTAAATATACAGTTTTTAAGGTTACAGTTTTACGAACATTACTTTATCGCTTATTTATAGTATTTCATCTTTCGATTTGATCAATTACATGCAATCCATTTTACAATTCACTCTTAACAACTAACTATCTGCACATATAAATTTCAACAAAAAGGCATCTGCGGTAGATATTGAATACCAAATGGTTGTAGTATTATTTTTGCGCTTCTAAATCATTTAGATAACAAGAAAAAGAAACTTTTTTGTATCCTTTAAAAAATGGGTGCGTAAAACAAAAACAGTTCCTCCAAGTATTAACCTCACAGACGCGGCCCATGAAAAATTTCTACAAGGTTTTCATACTTGCACTTATTTTCCTTACTACAGGAGGGAACGCATTTGCAGCAAGAGACAGGTACCCTACGGGGTTCAGTTCATTTACAGGTGGCGCAACCTATTGCCAGGGTGCAGCAGCATCTAACTTGTCGGCAACTATTAGCACCACAACCTGCGGCGGAGGCGGTACTAATAATATTGCTATTACAGTAAAATGGTATTCCAATATTACCAATTCAACAAGTGGCGGCACATTAGTACAAACTACTGCTTCAACTACGGCTACAGCTACTTTCACTTATACGCCTTCTACTGCAATTGCCGGCACTACATATTATTATGTAGTAGTTAGCTGGGCGGCCGGTGCCAACTGTGCTACCGCAGGCTCTATTACCACTGGCGGTACGCAAACGGTTGTGGTAAACGCTAACATGACTTATGCTTCAAGTTCAGTTTCTCAATATTCACCTATGAATATTGACTTGAACTGCACTGACGTTACAAATCCGATTCTTGCATTTGGTGTTACAGTAACGGGTAGTTGCACTCCAGATAGTATAACTTCGTTTACATTCACTACAGCAGGTTCAACCAACGCCGGTGATATAACAAAGGCAAGGCTTTATTACACACGCCAAACTGCAGGCTATAACGTTTTTTACTTCTTTGGTTCAGTCAACAA
>Ga0206938_1204_pt1 | contig 12830 bp, 4 predicted proteins | sample Alteio_BWOrgHeat_12_FD_152918 | JGI IMG/M metagenome (GOLD analysis project Ga0206938, IMG submission 152918) | Enriched cells from forest soil in Barre Woods Harvard Forest LTER site, Petersham, Massachusetts, United States -... | ecosystem: Environmental > Terrestrial > Soil > Temperate forest > O... | reverse complement strand
AAAAATTGACGACAGCGGCGATAACAAACCGCGATTATTCTGGTCAAAGGCCTCATTGCTTACTTACCCGGGCGATTGGAATGAAATCACTTTAGGGCCAAATCCTCCTGATCCTTATCCTTTTTCACTGGTGGCTGATCCTGCCTCTATCGGTGTGATCAATCAACCGTATTTATGGAAACCTGATAACATCAGCAACGACCATTATTGCATGATAGCGCAGGTCCCGTCGCCGGGATATGATAATAAAATACCCGATACTTATCAAATTGCCGATTTTGCCAGTTGGGTGGCCCAAAACGGCGGCATTGCCTGGCGCAATGTTATTGTAAACAACTCGACGGATACAACCATAACCAGAAAAATGAGCTATGATCAAGGTGACACACCCAGTAAAGTTCAGTTTACAGTAATATGTACTAATGTACCCAAAGGGTCAACCATATCATTTTCAGCAGGAACCGTGGGCCCAAATCCCCCCATTTACCTTGAGCCTACCACCGTTTCGACGTATCCAAGCTTTACTACAGGGGTTGTTTGCCCTAAGGTGGAGCGCATGAAAATACCGTTGTAGTTTGCCATAATTTAAAGGTTTAATGTTATTTATAATTTGTTTAGTTAACCATTTGAAACAATGAACGATTAGCCCCTGGAGGGTGCATACGCCCAGGTATTTTGGTTGGGACTCTGTCCTCCCAGCAGAGCGCCGCCAATAAACCAAAGCGCGTCCTGGTATTCAACCCCTGCTGTATTCCGTATGTCCTTAAATTGAAATCCTTTCTGAATTGTCCATTTTTTATCGGCACTCATCCGGTGCATATCATAAATTCCGTTACGCTCAGCATCAAGCCCGCCGCTCAGGTATATGCCGTTGCTGAGCGCACCGGCTACCGGGTACGACCTGGCTTTCCAGGTAATACCACTACTTAATATGCTCCATGAAATGCCGTTGGCAGAGTACCACACCTCGTTTACCGGTTTGCCTTTACTTTCGTCACCCCCAACTAACCCGCCTAAAACCCAGGCTGAATCGCCGTAGGTAACCATACCAAAAGCGCAGCGCCCATTCTGAAATGCTGCGGCCGTTTCCAACGTCCAGGTTTTGCCGTCAGGGCTGCTCCAAACATCAGTAAGCGCGTTTCCGCTGCTATCCAGGCCGCCGATAATAAAAATCTTATCTTTTCCCGGCAGGGTAAAACAGCCGAAGCTCCTGCGGGCGGACCATTGTGCCGAGTTTGTTTCCTGCGTCCATGTTACACCATCCGGGCTGCTCCAAACATCATTCAAATAGCTGCCGTTAGTGCCCAGGCCGCCCATCAGCCACATTTTATCCATAAAAACAATCCCGGCGCTAAAGCTGCGCGTTTGCCAGGGCACATAACCAACGGAAGGGATCCAGTTTGCCCCGTCGAACGAATGATATACCGTGTTCATGAAATTGCTGGCCATTACCCACATATCCGTCTTAAAATTTAAAACCACCGGTAATTCAGGAAAATATAAGGGTGCACTTGTGGTGAATTGGTGCCACCCCAAAGGCATCGGGAAAAGTTCAATACTGCTCATGGTTGTACCCAGTGAGTTTTGGGCGATAAGGGAATAAGCGACCCCGGTATTAGGTATAACTGTTGTTCCTCCGTTTTTAAACTTATTTTGGTCGATACCATTGATTGTACCATACTGTACCGAAGCTGAAACAGCTGATTTAATATCCCAGGTGAGCGCGACCGGCTCACCCAACCTGGCGCCATATGAAGGCGTAGCCCTGAAAAAGTTGATGGTAACCGGGTTAATGCCCACCGGGGCAGGCCTGTTTGCTGTCTCGTTCCCTTTGTTTTTGGCCGTCAGGATAAAGTTGGTTTCTGTCCAGATCTGGACAGGAAGGGTTCCGATAGCGGGAAGACCCTTATGGTCTCCCGGCGAAATGGAAATATCATCGGCATACAATACATTCCAGGACAGGGTAACAGAATCGCCTGCATCAACTTTTGATGCCGACGATTTAAAATCAACTATTTGAGGGGAATCAATGGAAATAATTTTTTGTGCCGATACATTAGGGCCTTCGCCGTAAGCAGTAAGGGTATAAAATGTGGTGGTGCCGGGCTTTACTGTCACCGAATCGGTTGGTTTTATATCCGGGTATTCTCCGGGACTTAGTGTTACCCTTGCTGCCGCTTCGGTAGTCCATGATAATATACTTGCATCCCCGGAAGGAATATGATCTGGCACGGCCTCAAATTTTGTAATTTCAAGCTTGCTTTTAATTTTTCCGATAGTTTTATAATCGTATGCAACATCAACCCCGGCAATTTCGGCAATAGTAATAATGGTGGTACCCGCTGCTTCATTAACGGTAACCCCCTGCAGCTGAAAAGTAATACTCTCGCCGGGTGCAACCATAGTCGTGCTTTTTTTTACCGGCTTCGCGTAGTAAACGCCATCATCTATCTGTTGAAAATCCCAGACAAGAGGCTGCAGCGATGCCGGTATTATAGACGAGGGCGTCGCTGTAAGCGCATCAGCCTTTTTTACATCGCTGCTCACCACAATCACTACCTGGAACCCGGTAATTGATATGTTGGCCTCAGTGGTATTGCTGGCTCCGATGGTTATCAATGCCATCGAGGGACTTTGCGCATCGCGGGTGTAGTAAACACTTTCGGGTAATACGGTATAAGTGAGTTTAGGTAATTCCTCGTCCATTTTATTAGATATTAATCATTTTCGTGTATTGCATTGGTTAACTTGAGCCATCCGTCCTTTAGTTCGTATTCAGGGCCAAGCCGCGCCTTGGCGTTTGCCTGGGCTATCTTGTCTATCTCATCCCAGGTGGTTACGCCGGTATGCTGGATCCAGGACCAGTTACCACTCATTTCGGAAGGGAGCGGCATCGACAATTTATCGGGATCGGTAATCAGCGGCCCCGTGCGGAAAGTGACGTGCATATTCGCCATCGCATCTTCAACCAGCGGGCCGGGCAAAACATTTACCTGTACCGGCAATATTCCCGAAATGGTATTCACTTCGCCGCGCGGATCAACCAGTATAAAAACATTTTTTTCAGGATCCTTAAGGTTGAGTGAAACAGGATTATTGGTTATGTAACCCGATGAAACAGGTATTTTTTCGGATAGGACGGAATTGAATGTAGCAAAATCATCAAAGAAATAGCCAATGGTACCATCCTGCGGGTCCTGCAACGACCCTACCTGTACCGGGAAGCTTACCGTTTCGTACCCGTCGGTAACTTTGAGGGTTGAATCCAGCCAGCTTTGATCGTACACCAGGTCTTCCATCAGGTTATATTGCATAACAGATTTCACCAGCGCCAGCGGCCTGCCTATAAATACGGATATCAATTCATTTCGCCTTCCGCCGAGGGGTTCAACGGTCCAAAGGGTTTCATCTATGATTTTAAGAAAATCATGGAAAGCCTTTGCATTATCAATTCTTTGCAGCAACTGCTCAACAAATGATCTTAAATACTCATTTTCAATCACTTCACTTAAAGGGGTGCCAACAGGAGTGTTTTTACCGGGCGCGTTATCCCAGCGCAAACGCATTAATTTTGCATTGCCGGTTAGTATCAGTTCGCCAAGTAAATGACCATCAGGGGTGTATATGGAAAGTGCATCATCCAGGTGGTTCGGCAGCAGCCAGCCGCAAAGCGGATCGGTTAGTTGATTTTCCTGCAAAGTATCATCCGTTTTACCGCTTCCGTTTACAAAGTTGAAATCAAACCTTGTTGCCTGGGTAACGCGCGGCGGCAACTGCGCAAGGTTATTATTTTCGCCTGTTTTAGTTGGGGTTACCATCCCCGTACCCAATACCAGCTGATAGCTTGCCGGATTTTGACTAACAGCCGAAATAGGGTCAAAAACCTGCCCAAAATCATCAACCACCCAAAGTTTGGTTACCTGGAAATGCCCTGCCCTTATGGGATAAAAACCAAAGCTTTGATTAGGAATCGGAGAAAGCTGGGTCATTGCTCCGGTGAGCGAACTGATGTCAGTGGGCGGCTGGTTTAGTTGATCGGTCGTCAACCCGAGCAAAAGTTCATTAAAACCACTCATGCTTTGGGTTAAAAAGTCCCAATGGCTTACCGAGTCCAAAAAGTTTTGCAGGTCGGGGAACTTTCCTGTAGCTTCAAAATATTTCTCCAGCTGCAGTTTCATCACATAAGCGCTTTTTGGCGTGATCAAACAGCTTCCGGTTAATGTAACACCGGCGCTTAAGTCGGGAGTATAATCCGTATCCCATCTATACTCCAGTATGGCCGGGTCAAAAATCCATTTTTTTAATGCTTCAACGGGGGTGTCGTACGATGGGAACCATCTTACCTCCCATGCCATATAAAGCGGTGCCCACGGAGCGGCCCAAAGCTGAACTGCAATTATAGATGGGATAGTCCCCATAAACCCCGAAGCATATAAAACCTGTCCCCTGTCGATATCATTTACATCAATATTCCATGCCGAAGTCTGTTGCGCAGCAACAATACCTGTATATTCAGGTAGAAAAGGGATCCCAAGCAATGTACAGGCCTCTTTTGCTATCGCTTCGGCATTAAGGGTATCAAAAAAGTAGGTTTCGGTACATAAGCTACTGGTTTCCTTAGGCACATAAGCTGCCGGAACATTTACAGGCGGTAAAGTAACATCTGCGCCGGTTACCGGCTGATTGGGCTGACCAGGCAGCATCACCTTAAGGCCCAAAATAGTTTGGCCCGTAAAACGGGTAAACAACCTGTCATCTTCATCAAACCTTCCATCTTCGCCGTGCCTGTATGCCCTGTGCGCTCCATAAATGAGCACAACCGGTTCGTTAGGCTGGTGATAGCGGTTACCAATATTCTTTTTCAATTGCTGTGTAGAGGGCAGGCCAGTGCTAACATCTATTATCAGCTGCGCAATTTCAAGCGCAAGCGCATCCAGATCGCCCTGGAGTTTACTTACAGCCGCCTTATCAATTGGTATAGCAGCCTTTAAATCCGCCTTGATTTTTGCCCACTGCGTTTTATCAACACCATCGGGCGGTTTAACCACGTACTGGACGGACTTACCTGTTTTCCACCAATCACCAAACAAACCTGATTGCGCGGCGTTCAGCAGGTGATGGACGATATCGTAATCTTCTGATTTTTTATTCAGCGATACCAGTTTGGCCAATCGCTGCGGATCAATAAAAGGGCTGGTAGGTTTATCGGTATCCTCAATATAGTAGTAATATTCGGAATCGTGGTCGCCGAACCAGTTTTTATAGATCTCGCGATAAAGCTCGAACTGGCCGCCCTGTTTCTCATATTTATCCAGCAAATTATAGTTAAACGCTTCCAGCAATTCGGCGGCAGCGGATCCTCCGCCCTGCCCGGTCAAATCCAGTTCATATTGAACCAGCGCGGCCAAGGCATCAACTGCTGTATTGGCAATAGCGATCTGGGGTAAAGTATTGCGCGGATCAGTTGAGGTATTATATTGAGGAACACCACTTTGTAATTTACCGTTTTGCCCCTGCCAGTTAACATTGTATATCATGCCCTGGCATATAGTTCGCGACGGATAAATATCTTTTGCTTTATTCAGGTCGACCGTGATTCCGTTTGCCGCAGCCCAGGTAGTCCAGTCGTTTACCGCTTTTTGCAGATCGTTGTTATTGCCAACAGTCCATTTCAACTCGTCCATCAGGCCCAGCCACTCCGTCAACGTAGAGAACTTAAATAAGGGATCATCTTCGGCATTAGCATACCAACCCAATATGGTATAGGTAATTGGCGTAGCCTTGTCGATGATGTCTTCCATACTATCGTAAAAAGAAAATACGGCATCGATATTGGCAGTAAACGCTGTAAAACCCGGGTTACCCGGACCAAGTGCTATTAAAAACTTTTCCTGCGTTACACCGCTTTCACCGGGCCAGGCCTCTGCAGGCCAAACTTTCCCTATCCTGGTAGGCGTTGGTTCGGCTGCGCCGGGATCAAGAAAAAGGTTAACTCCGTCATCCGGATCCAGATAATCGCTTTGCAGGATCCACGACTTTGATTTTCCATCGTAATACCTGATCACCAGCCAGCGATTGGGTACATACGGGTAAATTATGTTTGTACCTTCTGCTTCCTGGCGCCCATGTGTAATACCGTCGGGCAAAGCCCAGTGCAGCGTGATGCCTACTTCAGGCTTGTCAGCATCCGTTCCCTGGAATAAATTGGGCTGTACAGTTAAAAATTCATCAGCATTATTATATTTCATGTTGACGTGCGCCCAGGTAAGGTTTCGCGAAAGATTGGACACCACAAGCGCCTCCACATCCACAGGAACCAGCAGGGATGGGGCGTTCCATAAAAATTGCCCGGTATTATTATTTGCAGATTTTGCCATTATCTTTTTTCAATTGAGTGAATTAATAATCTGTACAATCATTAATGTTGGGTATTACAATTTCGCCGCTTAAAAAGGATTGCTGTTCCGCCGATTTGATCAATTGTATCGCAAAATCGGCAGGGGATAGTTCACCCGAACTGCTCAGCGCATTCTTTACTTTTAATATTTTTACAAGCCCGGCTTTTGTGGCAGCAATGTCAATTACACCTTTGCCATTGTTGCGTTTAAAGATTTCCGTTTCATCACCAGGTGTCGGGTTTTCGGTTATAAATTGACCGGCTGGCTGATTGGGATGATAACCCAGCCAACGAGGCACTACTTTGCCATTGCTGCGCGCACCAAAACAAAGCCCTTCCTTAGGTTCATTCAACTGAACCAGTTTGGGCATTTTGGCGTACAGGCAAAGCATTACATCGGGCGCAAGGCGCTCGAAACGCAGGTTTTCAATTTTATCAGCAGGGATCAGCTTTTCCGGATTTTGCTGAACCGTGTAGTTTTCATATGCTGCAATTTCAAGTCCCGGCCAGCCTGATATCAGTTGAGAGCGGATAAGCAAACCTGCTACCGCGATGTTTGAATTTACCTCTTCGGGAAGCTCTGCCTGCGCCAGCCTCCGGCGAACCAATTGCATGGACGCATTGAGGCTCAGTTGCACCTGTGCATACACCGACTTTGTTATAGCTGTATCGCGCGAAGATTGTGCACCTACGCTCAAAGCACCGTCAACAAGGCAGCTTGTCCAGTTCGGGTCGACATAAAAAAACCGCATTGATTCTATTGGCAGCATCTCAGCATTCGGCACCAGGTGCTCAAAGGGCACGCCATACAGCAGGGATAGTTTGCCCAGCCAGTCTTCCAGATATGGCGGCAAAACACTCTCATCAAAGTTCAGGCTAAGCCTTAGCTTCTTTACCTGCATTCCGCTTTTCAGCGCTTCAAGGTACTGGCCACCGTCGGGTAAGTTCTTTATCATATTTTTTCCTCCGTATCGTTATGTCCCGGCGTCGTAATTATCTGTTTCAGCCTTTCCATTATAAAAGGGCCCTGTTTTAATAAATCTGCAACCTCCTGCCTTGACAGCAGCCCCGGCAATTGGCGGGATTTCCCTTTTGTCCCTGTATGATCGGACACGCTTATAAGGGGTTCGGCAGCCAGGCTTTCCGGCCTTACCAGGCGGGCAAAATCCATTGATAAAAAGGTGTGGATCAGGTTGGCTATTACCTTCTTGTCGTTATATTCCAATTGCGGGGCAGCGTCGCCAAACAAACCCTGCATGCGGTTGAGGGTATTTCCCTGCTCCAGTTTAAGGTTTTGAGCAGCCTTCTGCTCTTTACGCCACTTCATCAGCCCAACTGAAAATTCAGAGTCGGACAGCGCTAATAGCCTGCCTATTTGCCAGGCAACGGCATACGAAAGATCAAAAAGTCCTGTTTTGGCATCATAGATCATCCCCGATTCGGCACTGAAAAAAGGATCGAGCTTTACAAAATCCAGTTTTACAGGGGTTAAGGGGCCACGATACCATGCGGCGGTTTTTTCGCCATCGCGGGTATGATAGGTCATTGCCACATAGCCATCATGAAAAGCATTGGCCACCAGTTTTTCGGCGTCGGTAACCACTTTTGCCGGTTTATTTTGCAGGTGCAGGGAGCATACATTTAAATTTTGTACCAGGTCAGCAAATGTTTCACCCTTTTCGGGCAATGCGGTAAAACTCCATGTAGCCAGTACGGCCATCCTTACGGTAGTATATTGAGATGGAACCGGACTTCCGCCGTACAGATATTCTGAAAAACCTTCAAGCGAAACCAGGAAAGCATTATTTACAATGCCGGGAGTTGGAAACCTGTTAGCCACCACTACTGAAAACCAGCCCTCCTGTATATCAGCACGAAGTTCCTTATCGGCCATATCCACCTCGCGGCAGTGGGCCAGGTCCTTCAGTTCGGCCCGCGCCGGTACAACTGCACTAAAAATATCTCTTGGAATATCAGCGTAAAGGCATTGCACAGCCCTTTCGGCTTCGGTAGTTGTTAAACCCTGCGGGCCGAAAATTTCAGCATCAGCCGGAGCTACCACATCACCGACAGTGCCATTTTTTACCTTTTCTACTTCCTCAACCGTAAAAATTAAAAGGGCCATCCATGGTTCCGGTGGGTTCGTTGGCGATTTATCGTCAATTGTACGTTCCCAGGGCAATGTCCTTTTTGTCAATACTATATCCGGTACGTAAACCTCAAACTGACCTTGCTTATTAGCCGGAGGAAAGATGGAATAAACATAATTGGGGTCTAAAGTAAACCTGGGGCCGTCAACAAAAAATTGCTGTAGTTTATCATATGGTTCATTCACTTCCTTTTCCGTCCATACTACCTGCTGGTGCGTTTTTATAGTGAATACCCCCGATGGCAAGGGCGGCGAACAATAATCATACAGCTGCATCTGTACCTGGCTATCGTCTAAGGAAGCATTTAAAATAAATTCTGAATTTTTCATAATTAACAGCTCAATTTTTTGATAGCTAAATTTTTTCAATTGTTATGACGGCGCTCGGTTGCGGCAGTGTATAAGGGTATGGTAAAGCAGGCTGAATGACGATCACTTGCCAGTTTTCCTCTACATATTTCACCTCCTCGGCAAGGCCCATTACACCTGAAATTGTGGTACGGGCATCGGATGTGGTATAGATCACATTATAATTATACCCGGTATCAGCAGGTACGTCAAATAATACAGCTGCCTCATATGATCCGTCAATTAACGAGACTGGTTTAAGCTCCAGGTATTGAGGCACCTCATCAACCAGTACTTTTATTTTTACGGTGATTGAATCGCTGTTGAACGGATCACTCCTATTTTCTTTGAGCGCAATCACCGCTACCGTCTTAAGATCGGACGGCATGATGGTTTTTACCCCTGCCGGAACACTTATCCCGTCTTTCATGATACGGTTGGCGGTTATCATTCCCTGGCCCCGGATAAGCCCGTATCCATTTGAACTGATCCTGGTTTTTACGCGAACCGGTGCATCCGGAACGATTATAGCGCCTGTACCGATCAATGAATTTGGATTGACAAGCGTAAGTTCAGAAGTTGCATACCAGCCATAAGCATAAGGTATTTTTAGTACTTCGACATTAAGGCCGGTTAGCATCAGCTGTGCAACCCCTTTTGGCAACTCCCTGTTTTCCCGAAGCACGTCGCTTCCCAATAACTGGTTATACTGATCAAACCAGCAGGCAAATACAGGGTCGTTTCCCTCAATTTTGATGAGCGATGCCGGGCCATCCGGGTCAAAGTCGATGATAACAGAAACACCCGGAAATAAGGTAAGTTGCGGTACACCAACATCGTTTGCCGTTTTCGGGGCGATGCCTTCTTTTACAGCATCTACTGCCCATTGTTGTGCACTTTCATAACTGTACATTTTACCTTTTACAGGCCGGGTAATTTTAACGTCTTCAGGAGAGGCCGCCATAAACACAGTAGATGGCAATTCGGGACCGGCGTACTGGAACGCAAGTGCCCGGATTGAAGGTTCTGCAAACTCAAGCGGCGCTGCTTTAAGCAAAGGCTTTTGCTGGCTGCGGTGAAATGTTTGAGGAATGGCTGCACCTTGCAATGCAGGGATATAACCCAGGCTGCCTAATTCGCCCAACATCGGGAACGACTGGAAGGTAGCAGATGCGTAAGCGGCCATTTGATCAAGCCGGCCATCTGTTAAAACGTTGATGCCTGCGCTTACCACTGCGTTTAAGACCTGTTCTCTTACCGCAACCACTTCAGCAGCCATAACGGTATCTTCGATAATTATCAATGACTCATCAGATTGTTTGGCGGGTTCTGTTGGATGCAGGTGCGGGTTATTGGCAAGCGTTAGTTTCCTCCATGGCCAAGCGGCATAACCCAGGTTCGACAGCGGGAACATCGGAGGGCCACCAACCGGAAGACTATCGGAAGATGAGGTAATTCTTGCCGAAAGGCCCACTAGTGCATCGGGTATAATTTTGGCGTCGATGGAGGTTTTGCCATCATTTGTGGTTCCCCATAATGATTCAGGAATGCCGTTCAGATCACCCGTGATGCTCCAATTTTGGAACGCCTTGTAAATATCATTCTGATATTTTACGGTGAATGTTAATTCAGACATCTGGCCCGGTGTGCCAAAAACCACATTGCCCATCGGCCTGATCCCGAATTTTTTATCACTGACGATTGTTTGCTCGGAGCCTGTAATGCTGATCTTATTCAGTGGAACAACTGTGCTTACGGTAAATGCAAATCCATCTGCAGTTATCTGCCATAAAACAGGGCTCTGATCACTAACAGTAATGTCGGGATTTGGAATTTCCTTTATCAAACCGGATGTCTGTTTTATATGCGAAACCTGCTGCACAGGAATAGTTGCCTGCGGTGCTACGGTTACTGCGCCGGCCTTCAGCGCCTTTGCATCCGGTTGTGGCTGCTGTTGCGGTGCAACGGCAGGCGCCTGATCGGCGGGCAGGAAATAAGGTTTAAAATCGCCCCACCCAATAATATTGGTATTGTTAGGTTTAGTACCTGTTGCTCCAAAATTAACGGTGAAGGAGATAACCCACCAGTGTACGGTAGCACTCCCGGCCATTTCGGGTCCCCAGATATGCACATCCGCGCCAAGCTCAACTTTAAAGGTGGTTGTCCAAATAAATTTAACGGTATAAGATGCGCCCACGCTTACACCTACGCGGATATCATAATAGAACGGGTTCCACATGATAAGGAAATCAGCATAAGCTGTAAACCAGGCTTTTAGGTTACCGCTCTGGTAAACGGCTTCCAATGATCCGCCTGCCATTACTGCCGATGGTGTTAAGGCAAAGTATGCGCCTCCTTTTATAGATACTCCTCCGCCAACGGACCAGCTAAAGCCCAAACGCGGTTCGTCAGGGAAATAATCAGGCTTTTTAAAGGCAGGATGGTAACCGCCAAGGGTAAATACAAACTCTCCGGCCTTAGCCCCGGTGTCCGGTTGATTTTTAAACCATACGAAGAAGGCAAGTCCGCCGGTAAGCCTGCAATTGGAGTCGATTACGTAGGAGTTGGAAGTTAATACGGCTTCCATAGCCAGCAAGCCTGTGGAGACTTTGTAGGTTACCTTAAATGCTATTTGCGCGCCTACATAGGTTTTTCCTTTTTTGGGCAATACCATGCCTGAGAGGCCTAATAAAGCGATCTCAAAATCATTCCCGAAGATCACCATCAGCACCGCTTTTGAATTGATGAGTTCAAAAGAAGCGAACATGATACCCGCAGCAACCCAATAGGAACCGAGTTGTGGAGGAACAGTCTTTGTGCCGAGTGTTTTTAATGCTTCCTCATTGGTTGGCGCTTTACCGTCTTTGCCACCCAATGCAGCCGGATTTTCAATACCCGCTACAAAAGGGAAATTCTCTATCTCTTTAGCAGGCGGGATGTTGATGGTGCGGTTATATCCAAAACCGCCTGAAAGCCCGTTGATAAAGAAGTATGGCGGGCCACCCAGCGGAGCGTTCAGATAAGCAAATATGAACAATGACGGGTGGCCCTCTATCAGTGCATAAGCACCGAATGCACCTATACCAAATGCGGCCGTTTGTATTTTTGCCTGGCCGGTATATTGTATGTAGCCTGCGGAGTCGTCTTTAAGGAAGCCGCCGCCGATAGACACTGCACCGGCATTATACGATACGTCGAGGCCTGCAAGATCTAATGAATATTCGCCGAAGTTTGTTGGATCGCTTATTGGGACTCCAATATCCAGTTCAACCAGGTTAGCCATCAGGCCTGCCAGCGATACCTGACCGTCGAAAAGAAAATCGAGGCGTTTTGGTACGGCTGACCCTTTCCATCCTATGCCAACTTTACGCACCTGCAATGGCCCGAATGCCCGCATAATGGAGATCCAGACTTTATCCGCCGGCAGATTTTTTGAATCGTAAAGTTGCAGCGTAAACGTTTGTGAGTTGAACACATAAGACGCAGCCACCGAAAACGCCGGGTTGATGGAGTCGGTTTTACCCGGGTCTCCCCCACCGGTAAGCAGGTTTTGCGCTACCGGGTTAGTGTTGCTGCTTGGTTTATCGAATCCAGGGCCAAGCGGCACGCCAAGGTTATACAGCATGATACCTGCGCCGAAATCTGTTTTTAAATTACCATTCAGATCCAGGGAAACATACGCACGGGGTTCTATGGATTGGATGCTTACGCCTTTGGTATTGATCAATGGCTTTTGTACGTTGGCCCCGGCAAAATCAAGCCCCACACTTACCAAATCAAATTTTGGCAGGAAGGACATGGCATTTGTAGTCTTATTCCTGTTAATAAAATAAACTACAAAACCAGGGTCGCTTTTCAGGCCTGTCCAGTTGTTATTTTTGTCCTGGTCGCCGTAATATTTGCCTAATTGGAACAGAAGTTTGGCTCCGTCGGAAT
>Ga0206938_1186_pt3 | contig 13033 bp, 7 predicted proteins | sample Alteio_BWOrgHeat_12_FD_152918 | JGI IMG/M metagenome (GOLD analysis project Ga0206938, IMG submission 152918) | Enriched cells from forest soil in Barre Woods Harvard Forest LTER site, Petersham, Massachusetts, United States -... | ecosystem: Environmental > Terrestrial > Soil > Temperate forest > O... | reverse complement strand
TGACAGCGAACAATTTATCTTTCAGGTCATTTACCTTTTGCAGGTTTGCTGATTGTTCTTCTATAAGTTTTTTCTGTTCAAGCAGTTCTTTGTGCTGTACTTCCAATTTATCGCCCAGCAGGATCTTCTGTTTATAAAAATAGTAAGTACCCGTTAATATGGACACCAAAATAAGCATCGAAAATAAAAGCATCCGGATAACAACATGCTGTGATTTTATTTTGGCCTGGTTAAGCCTGGCATTAATCGCCATCACCGTTAAGCCGTTCATTTTTGAATTAAGGTCATAATAGTTTTGTACAAGCGTGACTGTTTTTAATTTGGCAATGTTCGTCAGGCTATCTTTTACGATGCTAAACCTTTTCTGGCATTCCAGTGCTTTTAAATATTCATGTTTTAATTCATAAGTATTTATAAGCGCGTTATAAGATTTTGTTTCGGCATCTATTACCCCGATACTGTCAGACAGTGCGATACCCTTTTTTGCATTAAATACTGCCTTTTCAAATTCGCCTAAGCCGTTATAAACCAAAGCGTAATCAGCATAGGTATAGGCAAGCAAGCGCCTGTTGTGTATTTTAACGCTCATGGCTGCCGCTGTATCGTTATAAACAAGGGTAGCGTTGTAATTCTTTTGAGCCAGGTAGATACTTGCCAAACGGCCATACAATACGGCAATGTGACCTTCTGCCTTCGCTATCCTGTTAAGTTTTAATGAGTATTTGGCATATGAAAGGGCCTTGTTGAAATCGTTGGTAAGATTATAAATGTATGCCCGCTCACTATAAACTTCGGCCTGCCTGCCTGCGTCCTTACCGGCAAAATAAAATGAGCTGTCGAGATCGGCTAAGGCCTGCTTATAGTTCTTCAGTTCGGCGTAGGTACGCCCGAGCGCCCTGTAAGCATCTGAAAGATACAACGGCTTGTTTTTTGGTAAATAAGTTATGGCCGATTTAAGGTAAAAAAGACTTATGGGGTAATAGGACTGCGACCAGTAAATAGAACCAAGATTTAAAAAACTCCTTCCTTTCCCGAAGGAGTAATTTAATTTTTCGGAAAGAATGAGGGCATTGGCCACTATTTTATGGGCTGAATCAGGATAAGTAAGGAAGATATTGCTGCCAATATTATTCAGGCGATCAATATTTGCATAAGTGGCTGCGCCGGGGTTTGCTAAAGTTTTATTTTGCACATCAGGGGCAGCATAAGTACTCTTATGTAAAAATGATATGAATAATATCAGGGCAAAAATTCTCATCAGCTTTAATACGACGAATGTGTTGCAAAGAGTTGCGTTTTTTATTTAAATAGTTTTCGGGCAAAATGTTAATCATTTAAAAAACCGGCTCAGAAAACCCTGAAATCAACCCTTTTGCAACTGTTTTTTTATCAAAAATGCAACAATTATATGACATACTGGTAGTTATGCAACAATGATATGACATGAAAAAATATTGTTAAACTATAGACTTATATTCATGGTCACAAGGCAAACAATAACATGCTGATATTATGAAAACACCCTTACTTTCATTTCTCCTGTTGCTTTTGTTTTTGCGGGCGGCTTACGCCCAGCAATCGCCTAAAGTACCTTCCCGCGAGGTTTTCGGGACTGTTGTTGACAGTACGGGGGGTGTTCCGGGGGTAAAAGTAAAACTTATCTCCGCCACCGACAGTGTGGTTATGGTGACCAGCCAAAAAGGGCTGTTTGATTTCCCGATAGTTACTGCAAAAAACTTCAAACTTATCATTTCGGGCATTGGATATCAAACTATATCGCGCAAATACGCAATGGACAAAGGAACCAAACCCATTAAGCTTGATCCGATTAAACTAAGCGCCCAAACCAATATGCTTAAGGAGGTAACCATTAACGGTGTTATCCCCATTGTGATAAAAGAGGATACGATTGAATATAAGGCCAGCGCCTATAAGGTGCGGGATGGGTCGCCGGTGGAGGAGTTGCTTAAGAAACTTCCGGGTGTTAGTGTCGACGCAAACGGCAATGTTACCGCCCAGGGAAAACAGGTTACAAAGGTTAGGGTTGATGGCAAAGATTATTTTACCGGGGATGTACAAACGGCCACGCAAAACCTACCAGCCGACATAGTAGAAACCATACAGATTATTGATGATTATGGCGACCAGGCCAACCTTACCGGCATTAAAACAGGCGACCCGGATAAAGTGCTGAACATTACTATTCAAAAAGGCAAGCGTAAAGGAAAATTCGGGTATGGAACAGTTGGAGATGGAAATGACGGCCGTTACCTGGGAAGACTATCGGCCAATGATTTTAATAACGACCAGCAAATTGCGCTGCTGGGTACTGTTAATAATAATAACACAAACGTTTTTAACCTGGCCCAGGCAGGGGGCGGCGGCCGGTCGGGCCGGTCATCGGGCGGAAGTAGCGGAAGCAGCGGTGTAAGTACCGCAAACGGCATTACAGATAATAAGTCCCTTGGATTTAATTACCGGGATTCGTGGGGTAAAAAAATTACCGTATATGGCAGCTACAGCTTTGCTGACAAGGACACCAAAACCACAACAACATCGCAACAGCAGGACATTTTTCAATCAGGTTCCCTTATTAATAACGACAATACAAATGATGAGAACCATAGCAGGAACCATCGTTTTGATTTTAATATGGAGTACAAAATTGATACTTTAAACTACCTGAAGATAAATCCCAAATTCTCTTACGGCTCATCAAACGACAATAATGCCGACATCTTTAGTAATATGCGCAACGGCCAAACCGTAAACGGGAACGAATATGCGTTAACCAATACCAATGCCCCCAGTGGCGGTGCAACGGTACTGTATAATCACAGGTTTCAAAAAAAAGGAAGGAATTTTAGTATTACCGGCGGTTATTCATATTCCAAAAGTACGCAGGGACTGAATGATAAATACACTACGGTGCAAGATAGCCTGGTTAATCCCCTATACCAGCAGATCAACACCAACAGCAACACCAATTCATTTAATATACATGCCTCGTACCTTGAGCCTATCGGCAAAACAACTTACCTTGAAACAAACTATACTTACAGCTACAGCAACACCGATAATAACAAATATAATTACCGGATAGACCCAACGACAGGGCTGCCAACTTTTGTCGATTCGCTTAGTACCATTTATAATTCGCAGTTTATTAATAACCGCTTTGGGTTTAATATCAGGGGAATCAAACCAAAATACAACTATACCGTGGGTTTATCCGCGCAACCGTCAACCCTCGAGGGTGAGTCGGGAAGTTTTCATCTCAATACCAATACTTTTAATTTTGTACCAACTGCCAGGTTTGTATATAATTTTCAAAAAAGCCAGGTGCTTACCATTAATTACAGCGGGAACAGCGGCCAGCCCAGTTTTTCCCAGCTACAGTTAACCCCCGATTACTCCAACCCGCAAAATGTGGTTTACGGCAACCCTTATTTAAAACCATCCTTCAGTAATAGCATTAATTTCAGGTACTACGAGTTTAATTTGAAAAGCGGCAGTTCGTTGTTCACCAACCTGTCATTCAACACAGTTGAAAACCAGATCGTGAGCAATACCGAGCCCATCGTTTCCGATACACAGGTTGGAGGCACGACAGTTTCGAATAGCACCAAACAGGAAACACATTATTTAAACGCGAATGGCTATTATTCTATGAACAGTAATTATTCCATTTCGCAGCCATTTGATAACCGGAAATTTACGGTGACCCTTTTAGGTAGCGCAGCTTATAACAATAATATATCCTACATTGAAAACGAGCGAAACCTGGGTAAAAATTGGGTTTTGACACAGGGCGCAAAGCTGAGAGTAGATATTGACAGCGTAATGGACACCGAAATTAATGGAAGTTACAGCGTTAATAATACAGCTTATACACTGCCATCATCCATCAATACCAACGCCCGCACCTGGACGATTGGCTTAGACGGTCGTAATTACTTTTTTTACAGCTGGATATTGGGGTACAACCTTACCCAAACTATCAACCATGGTTTCAGCAGCACTGTTGTTGAGAACCCTACCCTGCTGAGCACTTATGTTGAATACCAGTTCCTGAAAAAAAATGCAGCGTCGCTCCGTTTTCAGGCGTTTGACCTTTTTAACGAAAATGCCGGCATAAGCCGGACTGTTAGCGGCAACCAGATCATTGATACACGCACCAACAGGCTGGGAAGGTATTTCATGTTATCGTTCACGCTTCGGCTGCAACAATTTGCGGGACAGCAACGGCGCGGCAACGGCGGCGGTTTCCGCAATGGCGGCGGTGGGCGAAGAGGAGGAATGAATTAATTTAGTCCGAAAGTCCGAAAAGTCGGGAAAGTCCGAAAGAAGCTTCAATCATCGTCATAGGTTTTTTGAGCTTAATAAAAAAATAGAAAAGTGACCGCCATCCGGTATATTTTCTTTAAAACCTTCTGGCTTTCCTGACTTTCGGACTTTCGGACTTTCCTGACTTTCCCGACTCAAAAATTTCATTTTTCGGCCGTCTTACTTTATATTGGCTGAAATCATTTTTGAGTGAAAACCTGTTTCCTTTTATTTTACAGCTTCTTTTTTATTTCAGCCTGCTTTGCACAGGACATCCAGGACACCATCGAGCGCAGGGACAAGCTTTCGGATTCTCTTGTGGAAAAGTTTTATGTACTCAAAAGCGATCCTGAAATAAAACAGGGGCCCTATATGGCTCTGCTAAATCACAAAAGGCTTATAGCCAGGGGTAATTATAAAAACGGCAAAAAAACCGGCATCTGGCAGTTTTATGATTCGGCTGGAAGATTAAATGAAAAATACAATTACAACCTTGGGAAATTTACTTATGAAGCTCCGCTTGAGTCGGATGATTTCAGTATTCTTTTTGAAGACACTTTAAAAACAGGCGACAGGCTAACAAGGCCGTTGAGAATAGGCGGCGTATATTATGGCTTCATCCCCTATTTGAGCCTTTTTCATTTGCCTTTTGATACTTACGACATTAATACAGCCACATTTGATGCATACCTGGAGCTATTGATCAGCCCGATGGGCCGTCTGGCTGGTTACAGGGTAAGGATAACCTCAGCGCCATATCAGTACGACCATATTTTCACAATGGATGTTAAGCTATTCAGCGATGAAGACCGGCAGTTTTTACCTGCCACGAAAAACGGTGAGAATGTGATCTCGAGGATTTTAATCAAATGTTATGTTACGCCTTATGGGACACTTGATTTTTATTAATTGTCCTGACACGATTTATAGGATTTTAAAGATTACAGAGATTGACAAAATCATTTAAATCAATAAAATCCTATAAATTGTATCCGGACAAATTATTTTACCAGAACCTTACGTAAAGCATTGAAATAATAAGTAAGGTAACCACTATCATTGCAAGCACTCCTGGAGATACTTTAAACATTGATTTATCAAGAACAAATGCCTTAGGGTTAATTTTTGGCCCACCAAGGCTTACTAATATCATAACCAGCATAGTGAAGCCAAACGCAAGGCCCATACAGATATGGAACGGAATTTCATAAACCCCGTCAGCATTTTTATAAGCAGTGTAAAGAATAGTTTCGTGTCCAAACCATCGCGGAGCAAAGACATTAAATAGCACCGACATCAAAAAACCGGTAATCACCCCTACAACTGCCGCCGCACCTGTGGTGCGCTTCCAAAACATACCCAATATAAACATAGCAAACACGCCAGGGCTGATAAAGCCCGTGTATTTTTGAATATAGGTAAAACCACCCTGAACGCCAATACCAAGCGTATCGTTCCATGTGAAAGCTATTGCTATTACCAGCGCTGCAACAATGGTTACCCGGCCTACCCAGACCATCCCCTTTTCGTCAGCATCTTTTTTAATATATTTTTTATAAACATCCAATGTAAAGATGGTAGATATACTATTTGCTTTACCAGCCAGGGAAGCCACGATGGCAGCGGTAAGCGCTGCAAGTGACAAACCAATTAATCCGTTCGGCAAGTAACCGAGTATAGCTGAATAGGCGTTATCCGACATTACTTCGCCGTGTTTACTGCCAACTGCCATTTCGGCCTGCAACATGCCTTTTTGATGCAATACATAAGCGGCAATACCTGGCAGCATTACGATTACCGGCATAAGCAATTTTAAAAAACCTGCAAATAAGATGCCTTTTCGTGCCGTTTGCAGGTCGGCGCCCAATGCTCTTTGTGTGATATATTGGTTACAACCCCAATAGTTAAGGTTTACTATCCAGATCCCTGCAACATATGACAAGAGGCCCGGAATAGTGAGGTAATTATCAACCTGGTGCTGAGGCGTACCGGCTACAGGTTTGGCAAATATCATATGAAAGTGGTCGGGAGCGTTTTTCATCAGCTGATTAAAGCCTTCTAACGCATTTTCTCCAAAACCAAATGCCTTGCTAACCACAATTAAAGCAATATAAGTGGTTGCTAAACCACCAATTATAAGCACCCCTACCTGTATAACATCAGTAAAGCCGATAACTTTCATCCCACCCAGCGTAATAACTACGGCAAATACGGATAGCGCTATCATGATAATCTCGAACGTCATTGGGCCTCCGCCCATAAGATTATTGATCGCCAGTGAGCCGAGAAATAATATAGAGGTGAGGTTTACAAAAACATACAGAAATAGCCAAAAAATGGCCATAATAAGTGCAACAGTCTCATTATACCGGGTTTTAAGGAATTGCGGCATCGTGAAGATCTTGTTTTTAAGATATACGGGTATAAACCATACAGCTACGATAATCAAAGCAATAGCAGCGATCCATTCATAGGCAGCAACCGCAATTCCAATGCTATACCCGTTTCCGCTCATGCCGATAAATTGTTCAGCCGAAATGTTTGATGCGATAAGAGATGCACCGATTGCCCACCAGGTTAGCGAACCTTCGGCTAAAAAGAAATCATGTGTATCGGAAACTGCCTTCTTTTTTTTACGGTAAATATAGTAGCCATAACCGGCCACAATAAAAAAGTAAATAACAAAAATGATGGTGTCAATAGGTGCAAACTTGCTCATATAGCGGTTTTAATTAGGTTTTTATTTCACCCCTTTACACAAATCCCATCCGTGTTTTAAAGGGCTATAGCCTGGTTTATAATTGTTCTTTTAACAATTATAAACTATATAAATCTGTTTTTCAAATTTTCGGCAACAATTCTTAAAAAAAACACAAAATCAGTTTGTTGTATTGAATTTCGCAGCCAGATTTTTAAAAATTCAGGTTGGTATAAAAAATAACAGGCAAAACGAAAGTAATTGTTTTTGGGGAAAATACAAGAAAAGATTTACGAAGCCTGATAAGCTTCGTAAATCTTTAATATGGAGTGGAAAGAATATTAGTGGTGGTGATGTCCGTCGGGACCGTGTGCATGGCCGTGCGACAATTCTTCGGGTGTTGCCGGGCGTACATTCAGGATATTTCCTTTAAAATGTAATTCCTGTCCTGCCATCGGGTGGTTAAGGTCAACAATTACCGAATCTTCGGCAACTGATACTACCTGGCCCTGGAAACGGTTACCGTTGTTGTCCTGCAATGGCAGAATGGTGCCAATTTCGGGCATTTCTGTACCCTTAAACATTTCAAGGGGCAGGTTGGCTACTGCTTCTTCGTCATATTCACCGTAGGCATCGGCGGCGGATAAACGAAATTCGTAACTATCGCCTGTAGATAGTTCGCTTAAGTTCTCTTCAAATTTTGGAAGCATTTGTCCCGCTCCAAATAAAAAGGTAAGCGGTTGCTCTTCTGTGGCGCTTTCTTCCAATACTTCAGAGCCGTCCTGGTCAACATACAGATCGTAAGTTAATGACACTACGTGTTGTGGTTTAATCTTCATGGATTGATTTTTAAAATTTCATTTTAGCGGAATTCATAATTATCCGCCGTTAAAGGGCTGTAATTTGTTTTAATGCGTCAGCAATATTAAGGGCAGGTAATCCGCAGGTTTTATCTTTACAAATAAATATTTGTGTAACAGCGCCAAACTTGTCCTGCAGCAAAGGTAAACTTCCTTTTTTACCACCCAAGATTATTTTGTTGGGAATGTAATTTTTTTCTGTTTCCCGGCGCGTTTCTTCAAAATTCTCTCCGGTTATCGCTATCTCGTAAGTTCCGGCCACTTCTTCCAGCAGCAACATGATCCAGTTGGAATAAGATGAGCCGTACCGTGCCAGGTGGGGCACAATATTCCTTAACAGTTGCGCCGAGATCTCCCCATATTTTTCATCGTCAAATAATAAGCCAAGTTTTTTAAGGTTTCGGGCCATAACAGAGTTGGAAGCTGGTGTAACCCCATCCATAATTTCGGACTTGCGTGCGATCAACTGCTCATCGTCGCCAGCCGTATAAAAGAAGATACCATTGGCAATGTCGTAATAATGTTCAATAGCGATATCAACCAGCTTTTTGGCATGGTTTAGCCATTCTTCGTTGAAAGTAATTTCATACAGGGCGATGAAGGCATCGGCGAGGTTTGCGTAATCGTCTAAAAAGGCAAAGGCCCCCTCTAAATCTCCTCCGCCAGCTGGCGGAGAGACTTTTGGCGAACCATAAATTCTGCTTAACCTTCCCTTTTTGTTTACCAGGTTATTTAAAATAAACTCGGCGTTTTTTAAGGCGATATCCAAATATTCCGGTTTATCAAAGGCCCGGTAAGCATCGCAAAGCCCTTTCAGCATCAGGCCGTTCCATGAGGCCAATATTTTATTATCAAGCCCCGGCCTTACCCGATGGCTTCGTGCTTCAAATACTTTTTGGCGCGAGGCTTCGATTTTTTTTAACATTTGCACAACCGGCAAACCTAATTTAGCGGCCAGGTCTTCATCACTTTCCCGGCGGAACAGAACGTTGGCTTCCTCTTCTTCCCAATTTCCATCATCGGTGATGTGGTAGTAAATACAAAACAGGTCTGCTTCATCGCCTAAAATCTCTTCTATTTCGCCTTTGGTAAAAATGTAAAACTTACCTTCTTTGCCTTCGCTATCGGCATCCAGGGCAGAGTAAAAGCCAAATTCGGGCGAGGTGAGTTCGCGCAGGGTAAAGCCGATGATTTCATCCGTTATTTTTTGGTAAAGCGGGTCCGGGTTCCAAACATAGGCTTCGGCATACAGGCTGATCAACTGCGCGTTATCATACAGCATTTTTTCAAAGTGCGGCACATGCCAGCGGCCATCGACAGAATAACGGGCAAAGCCACCGCCAATATGGTCGTAAATACCACCAAAGGCCATTTTGTGCAGGGTTAATTTTACCGCACCGGCCACATTTTCGTCCCTAAACAAATGCGCATAACGCATTAAACACTGCCAGTTATTGGGCATCGGAAATTTGGGTGCAGTGCCAAGGCCACCTTCGGTTTTATCAAAATATTTTTTCCAATTGCTGATGATGAGTTCAAGGTCGTCCTTTGTATAGTCAGGTTGCTCCTTAACCAATTCCACAGATTCATATTGCCTGATACCTTCGGTTAGCCTGGTTGCATATTCCCCGGCCTCGTCGGGTTTGGTTTTATAAAAATCAGCAAGATTAAACAACAGGCTCACCCAATCGTTTTTACGGAAATAAGTACCACCGTAAATAGGGCGCTGGTCGGGCAGGCAAATGCAGTTGAGGGGCCATCCTCCCCTGCCGCTCATTAGCTGTACGGCGCTCATATAGATCTGATCAACATCCGGGCGTTCTTCCCTGTCAACCTTGATACAAACAAAATACTCATTCATCACCGCTGCCACCTTTTCGTCTTCAAAGCTCTCGTGCTCCATTACGTGGCACCAATGGCAGGCGGAGTAACCAATGCTTACCAGGATCAGTTTGTTTTCTTCCTTAGCTTTTTGCAAGGCTTCAGGGCCCCAGGGATACCACTCTACCGGGTTATTGGCGTGCTGCAACAGATATGGCGAGGTGGATTTGGCGAGATGATTCATCGTTTACAAAACTTATAAAAAGCGGCAGTATACGCACTTTTTATTTAAATCAACCGGAACACTTAAAAGTTTTACAAATGATCATTATTTGTTATTGCATTTTTTACCTATGGTTTAAAAGTAGAACTACCCGGTTAAAAACAAGTATTTATACGCAACATTTTAAGTGGTTTTACTATAACGCTGCCCACCATTGGTATCTAATTTTACCCTTGAAAAACAAGAAGGAAAAGTGCCGAAAATCCTGTAAAAAAGTAAGCGCCTAAATAAACCATCATTGCCAATGAAAATTAAACGCAAATGCATCCCAGAGGGCCGGCAAGTTGAGTCGTATTCACCCGGTCCACCAAAAATTCACATACAATCTATTTATTAATTCTTTTACTCATAAAAAACAAAACATCATGCCAAATCTCGCATTTCACAGAGAAGTACTGAAAAAAGTAATTGCAAAACGGGTGACTCAAGGAGACCCGCTCGCAATAAAATTGAATAACCCGGCTAATACCAAACTTATGGAGTTTGCCGTATTAGGCGCAATGGGGCCCGATATGCTCCGTTACATCCCGGTTAGCCAAAAACTGGTTAAATTTTTAACGCAGTCCATTCCACCGGCAACATCCGGTAAATTATTAACACCTGCGGAGATTACCACATTAACTACTCAAATCCAAAATAACATGTCGAACCTGGCCACCACAGATCAGGCTTTGGCATTTGAGCTATACTTTAACCCCATTGGCGCCATATACGCTGTATTATTCAGCGGGCTGGTGGTTCCGGTATGGCCTATACTGGATAAAACGACTGATTTTTTTAACAAACTATCCGTTATCGTTCAAAACCAGGATGAAATTGCCCTTGCACTCGTTATCGGCAATTTTCGGACATTCAAAAGGGCGCTAAATCACTTACCGGCCTTCCTTCAACTTTACAACTGATGGAAGTTGTTTTAGGCAGTATTTTAACGCTTGGCCCGTGGATGGAAATGAATCAAACTACCCCCGCGCCAACTGAAAACATAGCCGACAGGCGGTTCGAGTTCCTGCGCTGGCACAAAACTTCGGAATTTGTACAATCGCTTACAGCAAATGCAACTTCTGATAATCAGAAAGCCTATGTATTTGGCTGGCAGTGCCACATGGCTTCGTCCATTACCGCAGAGCCATTTATCAATAACATTACCGGCGGCCCTTACCGCACCCACTGGTGGAGAAACCGCCTGGTTGGAAATTTTGTAGATTCATGGACTTTCGGGTTTTTTGAACAACCCGTAGCGCCAACAATGAACGGCGACACCCCAACCCCTGCTTATTTCGACCCGACAACCAGCACCGGCTGGCCCGCACTATGCGACGGCGGCAACCTGCAGGATAAATTTAATGTTGGCAACCTGAGCGGCCCAGCCCCTGACGATGTTCCTGCATCTGTAAAAGCAATGGCTAACGGCGACCTGGGAACACTGCCAAATTCATTCCCGGCAGAAATCAGTAAACTGTTTTCAAAAGCCCTTAACGACACTTACCCGGCTGCTACTCAGCCTGTGCTCGGGGTTACCAGCACTTTTCAAACTATCCCTGCTTTTGATGACACAACTTTGGCAAATGCTTATGTGGGTGCTTCGGCGGTGTATTGGTTTATGACTTCGGGTCATGGTGCGCTGGTGAACAGTGTGCTTGGGCCTGGCACCGGCATGCCTGAACCGACCTGGATCACGCAGGGCAGTACACCATCGCCAGCACAGGCAGGTGTAAATATCGGCGCGGCTATTTGCGCAGCAATCCTTGCTGCATTGGCGGCCCTGTTTACCCTGGGCGGCGCTTTACCGCTCGGCTTGCTGGCCCTGGAAGCTGCATTGAGTGTACCTGTTATTGACTGGGGTACCGTTGAAAATGAACTATTCTGGCTGCGCAAAACCCTTATCGACGAGGAAAACCTGATGCAAAAAATCCTGGTGATGGGTGGGCTGGCCTATCCTCCACCGGTGATGCTTGGCGCGCAGGTTAATTTTATGGGGAATAATGTTACCTTACCGGCAACAGACCTTACGCCCCCGCTAAATCCCAGCATTTCTCCGGTACCGAATATAACCGGTATACCGCTGTGCAAATCAAATGAACTGACTACAGAGGGGATTAATGCAACATTTATACCGGCTTCATACCCGCGCTGGCTGGATACAAAAAGTACGGTTGCACCATCAGCCGACCTTAATTTCGCCGTATTCCCGCTCACTATCAAAACTGAAACAAAGGCGACTGATAACCCGATCCCGCCAAATACTTACCCACAGACCTTTGTAAACGGTTTTGGGTTGAAGAATGGCGGTATTGTTTCGGCAGAGCCTTATCCAACAAGTAACTTGTTTTTTGGCGACGCGGTTTCAAATGCTGTACAATTGATAGCAGACGGACCTTCGAAACTACCGGATTACAACCTGGATGGTGACCGTGGTTACGGCTGGCTGGCCTGGGATGCAGTTGCCGGAAGTAATCCGTTTAATGTGCCCGTTCAGGATATGCAGGAAGTTTAAATCAGTTGAAAATTTAGAACTTAGAAATTGTAAAAATGCTTTAAAGAGCAAAAAACATTAATCATGGAAACCATAAAAGAAATAGCAAATAAAGGGGGAAATTCGCCCCGGAATAATGGCAAAGGCGATAACAAGCATTTTACCGCGCCGCAAATTCCTAAACTGAATTTTAACGGCAGAAAAGATCCGGTACACGATACTACATGGATTGTGGTGCGGGCCGACTTTAGCGACCAGGGCGACAGGCCGCTGGCGCCGGGCACGGTTTTTTGGGAATCGCCGGATGTTTGGGTGCAAAGCTCAGCCGGTATTAACCAGCCGGTACCCGGCGAAAACAATACCGTATTCGCAACCATTAATAACTACGGCTTGCAGGACGCCACCGGTATCATGGTAAAATTCTGGTGGGCCGATCCTTCACTTGCCATTACCGAAGCTACCGCCCACTTAATCGGGACTGGTTTTGTTGATGTGCCTTCGGGATGGTCGGTTCAATTACAATGCCCTACCCCATGGGTTCCGGTTGTTGAAAACGGCGGGCATGAATGCCT
>Ga0206938_1185_pt2 | contig 13096 bp, 9 predicted proteins | sample Alteio_BWOrgHeat_12_FD_152918 | JGI IMG/M metagenome (GOLD analysis project Ga0206938, IMG submission 152918) | Enriched cells from forest soil in Barre Woods Harvard Forest LTER site, Petersham, Massachusetts, United States -... | ecosystem: Environmental > Terrestrial > Soil > Temperate forest > O... | reverse complement strand
TATCTCTCTGTACTCAACGGAATGACAATACTACTTTCGTAGGAGTTGTCCATCGTTCTTTTATTTCTTGCTTCGCGCGATGGGCGGCACAACGTGGCGCTCGACGCGGAGAACGTGCGCTTCCGTGCTGTATTTAGGAGCCGAAGATCTAGGGCGTCCCACCGACGCGCATCGAACTTAGAGGAAGAGCACTCGAACATCGACGCCAATGGATGGAACATCAGCTTATTGAACCGCCTCTCCAAAAAAGTCCCGGTGGGACCTGGCTCTCCTCGGAACGCGGCACTGCATTTCAGAATCGTTTCGAGATAACCGCTGGCGCTATCGCGGAACTTAGACGATTTCAGGAGATCGAGTGGCCGCCTATCGATATATGTGGGAACTAAGCAAATAAAACCATAATAGTTGCTGCGTTTGGGCTTTCGAGTTACCGTGCCGCGGGAAAAAGGGAGATGAATCGACGTCGGATGATGTTGTGGATGTTTCTCCCGCTAGTGGTTTGTGTCTGTCAGGGTGCTTTGCAGCCATTCCTATACTTGCGGTCGAAATGACGTGTGCTATTACGTCCAGCAGCCGAGCAAACGCACCCGTAATCGCTGATAAGTTTGGTGACGAACCGTTATTTCAAGTGGAAGCCAAGACGAAATGCGCCGAAGATGGGGCCGGTCCCGACACTGACTGCGTCAATTACATGATGCAGTGAGGACGACCCGCCCAAAACACCGTCGGCCCCTTCGAATGAGAGGATATGGGCGCTCGAAAGCGATACCCTGCATGCATAACCAGCTAGAGACACCCGCGCGCCATGGAAATGTAGGTGATATCGGCCGCCCACACAGGTTATGTCGGCTATCTCCGAGAACAGGCCACCGCGGTCCGCGAATATCTGGCCACGAGCGTTCATATTGAGTTCATTGACGGTGGGAGATCGTGCAGTAGCTCGCCCACCACCGACGTCAACAGCCCGGATGGCGTGCTGCTTGATGATGGGTTGTTCTAGCAAAGATTCATTGCCGCAGCATGCTCACTACGATCCATAGCGCGCCTGCGACGGCGGTGAAGCCGAAAGCGATATCGACCAGACTGTCGGACCCGCCGCTTAGGTGTTTTCTGAGAACTGCGGCTGCGATGCCGACGAGCCCGATCAGGGTCAGCAACTTCAATATGACTTCGGTGATTTCGAGAACGGTCATTTGCTCGCTCCGTTCGAGGGTAGGTTGCTGCTCCTCACACATTTGTTTCAGAACGGTTCTTTGTGCAACCTCAAATGAGGGCAGTAAAGTATTCTTCGAACGGAACGGGAGCGTTGAGCGCCCAGCTTGCGCTCGAGGAACAGGGGTGTCGTTGCGTACTCCAGGAACGGGATGTAGCGGAAAGGGAGGAACCCTCTAATTCCAATTGCGCCCGCGGGATAAAGTGCCGAATGAAAACACCTCCCGCCACGATCCAGCCCGAGTGTTAGCCCACCGAACAGTCCAATGCGCAGTCTCAGGCCTAGTCGCGGCGGTGAAACCAAAGGCACCGTGCCACTGGATAACCGAGCCGCAGTTATTTTCACATACACCGGCATAGTGCTGGGCAATCGGTTTGAGTTTTGAACCTCGAAACTTCATCGGCGTAGTTGATCATCAAACCGATAAACACATCGATCATGCTTTCGATGATGCCGTTGAACGCCTTCCAATCTGGCGCCATAGGCCCTTTAACCATAATCAACACCGCCTGATCATGGGCGGCACGAACGCGGTTTAAGTACCTCCGGATTATGCGAAGCGGGCGAGGATTATCCGGATGCCCGATCAAATACTTATCGTCGAGCCACACTCGCGACGACCGTAACCAGCTCGTCTTGCTGAACTGGCTTTGGAAAATGCATTGAAGCCGTTATTCGGATCCGCAAGGCGTCAATTACCGCGAGACGCCTCTGGTAAGGCTCATTTTGGCGGGAGTGCGCCCCTCGCCTCCAGGCACGCTTCAAATTCCCGGCCCTGAATGTTGCGCGCAACAGGTTGCCTGACCACGTCTTCGTCCTCTGCTAATATTCTCCATCCTATCGTTCTCGCGCGGAACGCTCGTAATCCTTAAGCAATCGCTTCGTCGAGGCGAATCCGCGGTCACCTCAATCGATTACTGCAAGACACGGCACAAGTATGGAAGCGATGGCTAGTGAAGATATTTCATTCGCTTTTTTTGGTCATTGTTTGATCTAGCGGCCGTCATCCATTCTCTTGCGCTATGCCGCTCAACGCATTGCGTTCGGCTTGAAGGAGAGCTGAGCTCTGGCACATCGGCGCTAACCATTTCTGAACGCGACGGCCCGCCCCTCCCCGAGAAATGCGGCAGGGTCAAGGCGATCAAAGAGATTGATCAGGCCTCCGATCAGGCCGGTCCAGCCCGTTTGATGACTGGCGCCTATACCCGCACCATTGTCACCATGAAAATATTCGAAAAATAGAATGTTATCTCGCCAATGCGGATCGGACTGGAATTTTTTTGTAGCCCCATAGACCGGCCGGTGGCCATGCTCATCGCGCAAAAATATCTTTCCCAACCGATCGACGATCTCCTTGGCTACCTCAAATAGGTTCATCAGATGGCCGGAACCGGTAGGGCACTCGATCTTGAAATTGTCGCCGTAATATTCGTAAAAGCTCAGCAAGGCCCGGACGATCAATGCGTTGACCGGGACCCAAACGGGGCCGCGCCAGTTTGAGTTCCCACCAAAAAGCCCTGAGTCGGACTCCCCGGGTAGATAGTCCACGCGGTACTCGTGACCGCCGACGTTGATAACGTAAGGATGATCCTTGTGGTATTTCGACAACGAACGAAGCCCATATGGGCTTAGAAACTCGTTCTCATCGAGCATTCTCGTCAGGATACGGCGCAGCCGTTGCGGGTTGAGGAGAGCCATAATGCCCCGCTCTCCCACTCCCCAATGACCAGGACCCGTGGGATGAATCGATTCCATAATACCTGGCATCTGTTTGAGACGCTGTCGGATAAAAGCCGCGGAGTTGCCTCGCGCCCGCTGCGACGGCTCGATCACCGTAGTTGCGCATAGCGGAAGCAATCCGACCATCGAGCGCACCTTGAGCCGGGTAGATCTGCCATCCGGGAGACGCAACAAATCGTAGTAGAAGCCATCCTCCTCATCCCACATCCCGTCCGCTCCAGGTTTGTTCATCGCGGCCGCGATCCACAAGAAGTGATCGGCAAAAGTGGCGGCTAGATCAACATAAGCAGGGTCGTGGACGGCCAGCTCGCCTGCCAACTCAGTCATGTTCTGGCAGAACAGAGCCATCCACGCAGTGCCGTCCGCCTGCTCCAAACTGCCGCCGCCGGGCAGCGGCGCACTGCGATCGAACACGCTGATATTATCCAACCCGAGAAAACCGCCCTCAAACACGTTTTTGCCGAAACGGTCCTTTCGATTCACCCACCATGTGAAGTTGACGATGAGCTTGGAGAACATCGACTTCAAAAATTCCAGATCACCTTCACCGCGCGTCCCTCGCTCAGTTCGGTAAAGAAAAAGTGTCGCCCACGCGTGAACCGGTGGATTGACGTCGCTGAAGTTCCATTCGTAAGCTGGAATCTGGCCGTTCGGATGTAGATATCGTCCTCCCAGCACCAGCTTGAGCTGCTCCTTTGCGAAGTCCAGGTCCACTGCAGACAGCGCCAGCGTGTGAAAGGCCAGATCCCACGCGGCGTACCACGGATATTCCCACTTGTCGGGCATCGACAGCACGTCGTCGTTGAGCATGTGGACCCAGTCTCGGTTGCGAGACTCCCCGCTCGGCGGGAGCCTAGAATGATGCCCTTCCAGCCACTTATAGCCTTCGAAATAATAATACTGCTTGCTCCACAACATCCCCGCCATCGCCTGTCGTACGACATTGCCTCGATCCGGATTAGCGTTGACCGCGGGAGAGACGACTGAGGCATAGAACTCGTCAGCGTCTCTCAGGCGCGCTTCGAAAACTTCATCGAAGTCCGCGAAAGCGTGAGCGAGTTTGGCGGGTGCGCACGTGCTCAAGCGCAAACGAATTGTCTTTGTCGCGCCGCCCGGAACGCTCAATTCGAATTGAGCAGCGGCTTTGGTACCGAAGCCGGCGGGATTTACCGCGTCGCTCTTACCGTTGACGATATACTCGTTAATCCCGTCCTTTACGTATGGTGATACGTTCGCGGTCCCAAATAGTTTTACGTTATTGCTCTCGTTTTCGGTAAAGAGTAACGAGGTAGTTCCTTCGCAATATAGGTAATAGTCTTCCAGTGTTTCCTGGAAGAGCGGATCAGTGTGATGGGCGTGTACGATGAGGCGGCCATCGGCTTCAATCACGCGAACCTGCGGCTTTGTGCCTCCGTCGGACCAAGACCAGGTGTTCCGAAACCACAAAGTTGGCAGCACGTGGAGGTCCGCCGCCTGGGGCCCGCGATTGCAGATGTTGACTTTGATCAACAAGTCCTCCGGTGCTGCCTTCGCATATTCCACGAAGACATCGAAATAGCAGTCATCGGCAAAAATATCTGTATCCAGCAATTCGTATTCGAGTTCGTCGCGGGAACGATTGCGATTGGTCTTAATCAGGTCCTCGTAAGGATATGCGGCCTGCGGATATTTGTAGAGGTACTTCATGTACGAGTGCGTCGGCGTGCTGTCGAGATAAAAGTAATACTCCTTGACATCCTCGCCGTGGTTGCCTTCGCTATTAGTCAGACCGAACAGCCGTTCCTTTAGAATCGGATCTTTGCCGTTCCACAGTGCCAGTGCGAAGCACAACACGCCGTGGCTATCCGAAATACCCGCCAACCCATCCTCGCCCCAGCGATATGCTCGCGAGCGTGCCTGGTCGTGAGAAAAATAGTCCCACGCGTTACCGTCAGCGCTGTAGTCTTCGCGGACGGTTCCCCATTGTCGTTCACTGAGATACGGACCCCATCTTTTCCACGGGACCCCTGATTGCTGGCACTCGCGCAGCCGCTCGCTCTCATGGTTTCCAGAGGCCCCGACCTTCTGACCCACAACCGTACGCCTGACGTCTGTCTTGGTTGAAGATACGCTCTTTTCCATTATCTCGAAGCTCGCAGAGTTCTGAACATGGCTTTAACACACATCCTTTGACATCTAGCCTGCTTCCGACATCACAACCAGGCCTTAAGTCGATTCGACTGTAGCATCACATCTTGCCTCACAGGACCGTGGGTACACCTATTCGACGGGCTACAACTCCGTGGCAAAATAGCTGGTGGTTAGCGGTCCGCTGCGGGTGTGAAAAAGACCAAGGCAACCAATGTCAGAACGCCAACATAGACTACCGGATAAAGTATTCGCGACAGTTTACGAACTCGTTCAGCGTACTCGGGGCGGCTCCACTCATGGCTCTGGTGAACTGCGACCAGTTCTACGATGCACCCGGAACTGAACGCAAAGCTCACTAGAAAGAACGCATCGATGAAAGTTAGATAGGGCACTTTGGGCAGGCTCGAAGATATTGCAAATAGAAAGGCGATTTCGGTCAGGATGGCAGTCATGGTAATCGAAATCTGAGTATAGTAATCGCTGGTCTTTATCCAGAAAGCCGAGTACGCAATCGCAACCATCGAGAACAGAGGCACAAACACCTTCCAAATGTAGTATCGATAACGTCGCCGAACGACTATGTCAATTTGCACCTGAGATATCGCCTTGCCCGTTCCAGCGATTTCATAACGACGCCCAGCCCCGCGCAAGCCGAGAATTTGCCACTGCACCAGCTCAACGAACGGCTCCGTCCCCACTCCTGCCACCTGTTTGTCGTATTCCAGCGTCATCGTCTCACGCTCATCTAGCAACGGCTCTACGAACACACCTAACGACTCGGTGTCGAAGGGGAAGGGTTTGAGATAAAACGAGTTCGTGAGCTCCGCCTTAAACAGTTCGAGGTAGTGGATAGTTCCGTCCGGAGTACCAGTGATGTTGATGTTGGTCTTCTCGCGTTGGACAGCAGCGTTAACCAAAAAGACACGCGGAACCCAGATACTATCGGGAGAGTACGATCGTTCGGTTTGGTTTCTAGCAGGAATGAATGCCAACCGTGAATCAGTCCACGTCATGAAGAGGTAGCCGCTGATGCGAAATGTCTCTTTGACCTCATCTACATCGATCAGGTTGGTAAGGAATAACCCGCACCTGACGCCCACCGGCGTGCGATCAATTACCGGTGCACTCAGCAAGCCGGTGTCGGCTTCGATTCCGGCTGCTCGAACAGTGGCAGGAAGCAGCACACTGAGCAGCATCGAGATAAAGATCAGCGTCAAAAACCGAGGGTGGGCAGAACTGCGCCCAGCGATCGTCGCGGAAATTGTGGTTCGTGGCATCGAGATCAAGAGAGCATTTGCGCCTCTAGTTTTACCAGTGGTGATTACGACGAATTGGAATGGTATCGTCTATCGGTTCGGGATGTGAATTCGCGGGCCAAAGACAAAAGTTCGAAAGCTGCATGAACACTAGCATGCTGGCGAGATTACGTTGTCCCTGTCCAAATCTCCACCCTTTCGCACACATTTACGGTTTTCGGGGAGGCCCGGCATCTGTCGGATTATTGACGACAATACGCGGCGATTTTCCTGTGTGCGATAGTTGAAAATAATGCGCCTGCCTAACCGGTGCGTCGAGATCCGTCGCCTCGGCCCTGAATTAGCCTCGCGTCGGCATGCTGATGGCTTGGAAGCCGCACGAGGGAAATCGAGGGCCACTGATCACCGTGGTTTTTTATGAAGAACGACGTCATCGAATTCCAGACTAGTGGACGAATGGTTATGCACTTTTGCGGTTTCCGTTGATCAGGCAAAAATGGTGAAAGTTCGATATGGAGCCGTTATCGGACTAAAGTCTGATTTACTTGGAAAGAAGGGCAACGGAAGATCCCTCGGTCTTGCAGACGAACCAGCGCCCGCTTCGGAAGTAAAGGATCGAGTGCCTCCGTATCCCATAAACCATCCCGACTCGAGGCGGGGGCCAGATACTTCAGCTAAAGGAGATATGATGTCTGGAATTGATTTCCGCCCGGCCGTCGCGATCTTGTTTACGTGTATGCTCGTGTTGACTAGTTGCGTATCGCAGCAGAAGTACGATGCGCTCCAGGCTCGATATGACCAGCTCAACCAGACGATGTCGTCGGAAATCAATGCCAAAGAGATGCACATCGAGCGGCTCCAAAATGCCATCAAAGTAACAGTCAACGATCAGCTGCTCTTTCCGTCTGGTGAGTGGCAAATGCCGGCACCGGCGCAGCAGACCATCGCAAAAATGGTCCCGATCCTTGCTCCGATGCAGCAGACCAGGATCGTGATTGACGGGTACACCGACAATGTGCCAATCGGCGCCGGGCTTAAGCGCCAAGGTATCTCCAGCAATCTGGTACTGTCACAGAAGCGCGCCGACAACGTAATGCAATTTATGGTAGCTAAGGGAGTGAATTCCGCCTTAGTCTCTGCACAGGGTTTCGGTGATGCGGACCCCGTGGCCTCTAACGACACGCCGGACGGCCAAGCGGAAAATCGGCGAGTGGAACTCACGCTGGCAGGCTCGGGCAACTGAACCAAGTCCTGAGCACAATGATAGTTGGTGCTCCTTAGATCGTGGTGCCACCGGGTGCGATCAGAACCATGACATCGTTTAGGAGGACTCTACTCTGTGATACCAAACTTACCGAAACATGAAAGTATTCTCTGGATGAAATGCAAAAAGCCAGAACCTCAATCTGCCAATACTGTCATTAGCGCAAAACTCTAGAGGGCCTGTTGCGGAACTGCGATAGAGCTTCAAAGTTATCTGTTTTTCTGCTGGAGTTTCCAGTTGCACGGGAGCGGTAGCATCGGTGGCTTAAGAAATCATACCCCGTTCTGTTACGCAACAGCTAGTAACCGGGGTGGCTGATGATCTCCCCTGAGTTCGCGTCAATTTCAAAAATCTCATTGATCGTGTCGGTCTTTGAGTCGGGACGGGCACTCGACTAACTGTGCACCGAGGCGTTGATGCCGAATTGTCACGGTTCAGCTGGCATTTTGCGCAGCAAATAGCTCGGAGCGGTGTCCGACGAGAATGCTCAGTGACCTGCCGCAATAACGAGCCTGGAGCGGCGCGATATCGAATCGCACAAATTTTCTTGTGCCGAGAATATCCACCTGTCGGCGCCTGCAGCTCTGCTACTGGCACAATTTGCTTCTTCCAATATGGGCTCTCGACCGGTGCTCTTCCTGATGCCGGAAGGGAAGCAGACGCCGGGGTATCTGGTGGCCGGAACGAGGAATGGCCAGACGAGCGGTTGATGACGAAGCCAATGTTATCTGATTCCGGAGTCTTTCGGAGTGTTAGGATCAGCCCGCGCGAGTTCTGGTCGACGACCCATACGTTTGACGTATAGGTGCTCTTCGAGGGAGCCAACTTTAAAGGCCTGACCGAGTACTGGGGGACTTGAGTTCAAAAGCTGGAGTGGAGCTGCGGTAAATACACTCGCCAGGGACTTCATCGGACCGCCGATAGGGGAAGGTTCGGAAGGCTTCCGAGATGTCGAGATTCGAGAGAAAACCGAGACCAGGCGGGACCACGAGAGTTGTTGTATAGGCGGAGGAGTTGAACGGCCCCTCTGGGTAGAGTCCACAGGTCGTCGTTGGCCATCGAAGGCGACTCAATCAGCGGTTAAAATCGTAAACCCGGACTTGCTGCGAGTCTGGCTACTGACACCAACGTCGGTGACAATAAGTGTTGTCCCTGGTGAAACCGCTGCGCGAGCGTGTTCGAGAAATTCTGGCGCAATGTTCACATTGTTGGCCAACTGTCTAATCTCCGGTGTGCGGACGCCACCGAAGCTAGCGGTAACAATCCATTCGAGGCGTCCGTTAGAGTCGAATTTGTCGAGGGCGGAATAGACGTGGCTACCGAGACCTTGACCCAAACCGGTCGTGAGCATGGCGGCGCGTCCGATCTCAATGCCATTGCGATAGACGTAAGCCTGCTGGTCGAGCGTGCTTAATATGATGGACAGAGGGCCAGTCGGGGCTTTTTCCGGATGCCATTCGAATTGGCCGGCGGCCAACGTCGGTGCGGAAGGCGTGCCCGTCTCACCGGATAGCAATCGCCCAGGCTCCGCGGTTTCGCCCGGTGAAAATTTGTCGTCTGTAATGATTACGCTGGTACCGTTGCGTGTGACGGAATAGAGCTTTTCAGCAAAATCTACCGGCAACCGCACGCAACCATGTGAGGCTGGAAAACCGGGCAGGTGCCCCGCGTGCATCGCAATGCCGGTCCACGTCAGCCGCTGCATGTGGGGCATCTGTGCCCCTTTGTAGATGTTCGATTCGTGACGGACTTTCTTTTGCAAAATAGTGAACATACCCGTAGGAGTCTTATGGCGTTTTGTTCCAGTGCTGATGGTCGATCGACCGATGCGAACGCCATTCCGGTAGACATACATTCTCTGTTCCGGGAGGCTGACGATGATCACGACCGGTCCAGCCGGTGAAAGCTCAGGATGCCAGACAAAGTCACCAGGCTTAAACTCACGCGTGAACGGTTGGACGGCACGGCCCTCAGTGTGGCCGGCCGCACGTGCGAAGGGCGCCGTGGCGAAGAGAAGGACGACTAAAAGCACGACCTGAACTCTCATTTGTCCCAAATCAGAATCACCATGGACAGATTGGCCACCAACTGAGCCAGCTTTGAGGGCTACTATACTCCGAATGCTCCCGATTGTCGTTGGCGTGGGCCTGATGATCGAGTCAGGCATCGGATTTTCGTCCGCTTGATTGAACGACATATGATGTGTGAGTATTGTTGCGCGAAAATGCAAGGTGGAAGAACTCGTGAAATCCGACTCTAATAGGAAGTATCACGCGTTGATCGTTTGCTTGTTCGTCCAAGCCGAGCGCGAGGTCTTAGCTCGTCCCCCAAAAACACGAAAGGCAACGAGATTGCCGCCTCGGCGCCGCTCGAAGCTTTAGAACGGCTGATCGATCGTTGGCATCCTGTCGCGCCGAGCTGTAGATCATATCTGGCACCAGAGCCCAGTCCAAGATGTAGGCCATGCGCTCTAGCATCTGACGATATTTGGTGGTGACAACAGTACCTTGCGGCGGGTCAGGAATTTCGCGGTAGACTTTGGCGTCGTCGCCCGCGGGTCGTTCCTGGTTTGCAGCTCTAATAATGAACTCCTTTCGAGTTGTTGATGGGTCTAGTTCGCTTCGTGTCTTTGAGCGTTGGCGGCAGAGATGATGCCGCATCCGGGCTCATTCTACGTTTCGGACTCATCAATACTCGCCACGAAGAGGTCTGTTCGCGGTTTATTGGCTGTCCTTTACTCCCTCAAGGCTTTCGATGTTCTCATTAACCACCCATCCTAAATTGTCGAAATTCTTCTTTGCGAGTGGAGACATTTGCCCGCTCAGCCACACACTGCGCTTCGGCGAGATGAGATCGGAACGGTTCGCGAAATAGGACATCTGCCTGGTCCACGAAACATAGTCGACCTCAGCAGGTACTATAATCACGCCAGCCCGATCGCGCCCGATTACCGTACCGCGAGCTATGATTTTGATGAGCGGGGTCTGCGTCTTGTGATAAGTCGCTATCATGTCGAGGCAATCGGCGAGAAAGCGCGCCTGGTTCTCCGACTCTGCGGTCGCCGCCAGCGCTACGATGCTCGCTGCGCCCGGAACTTCCGCCACATGCGCAAAATCCTCCACGAACGCGACCTGCACGCTCAGGGGAAAAGCGTGATTGCGCATAAAGGCATTGACGCTTGTTTCCGGCACCCTATTCTCTTCCAGCTTTTTTCGATCCATCAATATCAGGTCGGCCTTTGGCGTGTCCCATACCCAGGTCGAGACCACTCGCGTGGCGGTGATGGCCATAGAGCCTGGTATGAACACCGACATTGTGGTTGTCACACCCACGTGTGCACGAAATGCAGTAAGCGCAATATCGTCTAATTGCTTGGACAAGATTGGGTTAGTGGTATATGGATCGACGTGGAGTTGCTTCGCCAGGTCCCGCCGCTCTTGTTCGTAACCGAAAATGTCCCTGGTGGTCTGCAGAGAGCGACCAGCAACCTCGCCCGCCCTCTCGGATGCGGAACTTTCCTCTGGCTCGGTTGCAGCCTCTTTGATTTTCTGAGCGCCGAGTCCCACACGGCCGAAGAATCGGCCAACCCCAGCTGGAAATCCCTGGATAGTGTCTACCGGATGCATGATCATTTGTCCGGCGGCCGCTATCGGACGAGTTGCATTCCTCGCCACCGATTGTGCGAACACCTTCGTCTTGCTGGTATTCTCCAATTCCACGATCGCCGGAATTTCGGCGATGCGAATACGAAGCATTTCGAGACCATGCGCCTGAAAGGTTCCGACGTCACTGCGAATGGTAAAATCGGCGGTAAGCCCATCGGTCGGAACGGCGTTATCGACGTGAAAGTTGTTGCCGTTGAGTAACGTGGCAGGTGCCAGCTGCGACGCACGCAGAATTGGTGGCTTTTCGAACCCGGACCTATTTTGCGCCGCTACAGTTCCTGAAAACGGAACCAAGAAACAAAGAGTGCAGCGAAAGACTACACTCTGTAAATGGTGCCTCGCAGTTCTTCGCGAAGTTGTGCGTAACTCGAGCCGAATCAGCTTAACCCTCTTCATCAAACACTCTCCCGGGCTTCTTCCATTTTAGCGGGGGCTGGGGAAGTTCTTCTTAATTCCTCAACGTCATCGGGCGCCCCGGCCAATGGCTTCGGAAATCTCGGTAGCGGGTAACGCAGCATTCATTCTGGAGGTCATCGTTAACGGCTAACCGAGAGTTGCAAAACAATACCATTCGCCAAACTGCTCAAAAGATCGAAGCCCGGAATTCGTTTAAAAGGGCACGCTCCTGTCATTAAGTTGATCTGATCCGAACTTTACCGCGCTTCGCACAGAAGTATGAAAGTTCGCGGCACCAATTCGCTCCGAATAGCCCGCTCGATTCAGCTTGTCGCGAATCTGGGCTTTGGCGCGAGCGACAGCGAAAGCAATTCCCTTTGATGCTAGCATCGACCGAACCTCTTCCAATGCATCGAGTCCGGTCACATCGATAACGTTGATAGCTTCCATATCAAACACAAACAGACGTAGATGAGAATCAGACGAAGCTACGACCTCATGCACGCGTCTTTTGAAGTAATCGGCATTGAAGAAGAGAAGCGCGGCATCAAAGCGGTAGATCAGAAGTTCTGGGATAGCTTTCGCATTCGGGTATTCACTTATATCCATAAATCCATCCACTCCGGGAACCTGCCCAAGGATCGCGTCATCCGGGCTGGAAGCGCGCCTTATGAGGAGCATGAGACTTAAACTCACGGTGAGAGCGATCCCAGGCAAGACCCCGATAGTTGCGACACCAAGGGTCGCGATAATGGAGAGGGCAAACTCCGACCGACTGATATCTCGCATCTTCCACACACTTCGAAAATCAAACAGTGACGCACCTGCAAGAATCAGCACCGCCCCTAGTGAAGCAGTTGGGACGTACGCGAGCGGATCAGTAAAGAGGGTTAGAATCGCTCCCATGATGAATGCGGCCGTCAAGCCGCTAACTCGCGACTTACCGCCGGTAATGTCGTTAATCGCGGTGCGCGAATCCGTTCCCGCAATTGGGAAGCCGCTGGAGAGACCGGAGGTAACGTTTGCTAAACCCAGAGCGACTAACTCTCGATCAGGCTCGATTTCATAGCCATTCTTTACGGCGAAGCTCTTTGCAGATGCCATCGACCCGCAGAAGCAAATCAGGGCGATTGCCGCTGCATCCGGTAGCAGGTGAGCTGTGTCCGAAATAAAACTAGCCGTGAAGTGGGGCCACAAGAACCCCACTGGAACCGTGCCTAATGTCGTTATCCCCCATTTTTCTGAATCCACAACGGACATCACTGCTATGCCACCGCATACGCCGACCAGAGCGCTCGGCAGACGCGGAGCTATCTTTCCCGTCACGAAGATAAGCACAAGTGTTGCGGTACCTAAGATCAGTGTTGGAATATGTATCTGTGGGAGCTTCGAGACAAAATCGGCAAGCCGCAAAAAAAACCCGGTATCGGTG
>Ga0206938_1183_pt2 | contig 13102 bp, 8 predicted proteins | sample Alteio_BWOrgHeat_12_FD_152918 | JGI IMG/M metagenome (GOLD analysis project Ga0206938, IMG submission 152918) | Enriched cells from forest soil in Barre Woods Harvard Forest LTER site, Petersham, Massachusetts, United States -... | ecosystem: Environmental > Terrestrial > Soil > Temperate forest > O... | reverse complement strand
CCCCCTCACCCGCCGCGCAAAAAACGCGCGTCGACCTCTCCCACAAGGGGAGAGGTGAAAAGAATGTCAACAGGATTCTTATCAAGGCCGTAAACGATTAATTACGCACGTAACTCGTTAGTTAATCCTGTAATAATATTTGCTATTTTATATAAAAAAAGCTAAATTTAATCATCGGGTGGAGGAGTCTCATGCGCATACTCTTGGTAGAAGACGATAACTTATTAGGCGATGGCTTGCGAACGGGTTTAATTCAATATGGTTATGCCACCGACTGGGTAAAAGACGGCTTAACAGCAGATCGCGCTCTTAAAACAGAAGCATTTGATTTGGTGGTGCTCGATTTAGGATTGCCCAAATTATCGGGAATCGCGGTTCTGCAAAATTTACGCGCTCGCGGTCAAACGACACCCGTACTGATTCTCACTGCGAGAGAATCCATTGAAGATCGCGTTAAAGGGTTAGACAGTGGTGCCGATGATTACCTTACCAAGCCATTTGACTTAGATGAATTATGTGCACGTTTACGCGCTCTACAACGCCGTTTTGCATCACGCGCTGAACCTTTGTTAGTCTATAAAAATATTACCCTTGATCCTGCTGCCCATACCGTTGCGATGGACAATAATCCCGTTAATGTATCACGTCGTGAATTTGCATTACTTCATAAGTTACTTGAAAATCCAGGACGTGTATTATCGCGTGAACATTTAACCCAATCACTCTACGGCTGGGGCGAAGATGTTGATAGTAATGCGCTTGAAGTCCATATCCATAACCTTCGAAAAAAATTCGGACAAACTTTTATTCATACCATTCGTGGTATTGGCTATATGATTGACAAAAGCAAAGATGAAAAATGATTCGTTCAATAAGACGATTTTTATTAATTAGCCTCTTAATCAGCATAACCATTGCTTCGTCTATTACAGCCATTGGTAATTACTTGCTTGACAAGCAAATCATTCAACCTTATCTCGATGAGCAATTAATAAAAATTGCTTATTTTATTAAAGTGCTGACTCGGTTTTCTTATAATAACAATACAAATCAGCAAAAAATTGTAGCGTATTTAAAACATCTCAATCCAAAAGGAAAGCAAACATTAGTATTTCAAGTATGGAGCCCCGACGGAAAATTATTACTGAATTCGACTCTGACATCGCAACAATCCCTCAAAAATGTCCCTCTGGGATTCAATGATATCCAAATTAAAGGAAATGATTGGCGTACTCTCAGTAAAATTGATCAAAGTTCGCATAACAAAATTATCGTTGCTGAATTATATGACATTCGGAATAAATTATCAGATGATATCACGCGCAATAATGCCTATATCCTCTTAGTGACCTACCCTATTTTTGGTGCACTGATTTGGGTTATCGTTGGCTTAGCGTTGCGTTCAATTACCCAAGTTACTACCGAAATATCCACACGCGCTTCCACTTATTTAGAACCGGTTGATCCGGAAAAAACGCCTGAAGAAATAAAGCCATTAATCTCTGCATTGAATGAATTATTTATTCGATTACGATTAGCATTTGATCGCAATAAACGCTTCTCTGCCGATGCGGCCCATGAGTTACGCACTCCACTTGCCGCACTCAAAACTCAGGCGCAAGTCGCTTTAAAAGCCACCAATTCTATCGATCGTCAGCATGCCTTAGAAAAAGTCGTCGAAAGTGTCGATCGCAGTTCTCACATGGTGACGCAATTATTAACGTTAAGCCGATGGGGACAAGAAATTACCCTCGAGAAACATGACGTGGATTTACATAAGCTTGCCACTGAAGTCATTGCTTATTTAGTCCCTATTGCCGTAGAAAAAAATATTGATATTGAATTGGCGCCTCCTCCATCCCATACGATCATCGAAGGAAATGAAACAACCTTAAGCATTTTAATTCGCAATATCGTTGATAATGCAATTCGTTATACCCCAGCACAAGGCGCCGTTAAAGTCGCTATTCTCAATCAAGAGCCTTTTATTCTCTTTCGAGTGATTGACACGGGCCCTGGCATTCCTCCAGAATTACGTGAACGTGTATTTGAACGATTTTTCCGGGTGATGGGTACCACTGAAACAGGCAGCGGCTTAGGATTAGCCATCGTCCAACAAATTGCCGAACTCCACCACGCCAAAGTCATATTAAGTAACCCTAACGATTCTCAAAGCTTACAATTTGACGTATTATTTCGTGATCCTCATATTCCTTGAGCAACTCTAGATGGAATTATTTAAAAAAATCTTACCTTATACGACGGTACTGACTCCCAATCGCCGTCTTAGCGCAACTTTATTAAAAAAATATGACGCTTATCAACGTGAATTAAACCGCACCGCGTGGCCAACGTTAACTATTTTACCTTTTACGACTTGGCTGCAACAATTATGGACTTCCTTTGCTACCCAAGAAATAGAAATAACAACGATTGCATTAACACCTCAGCAAGAACACGTTATCTGGGAAAAGATTTTACAAGACTCTCCTGAAAGCGAGCGATTATTACAAGTCTCTGCCACGGCAGAGCTCGCCAAATCCGCTTGGAGTATGATGAAACAATGGCAAGTGCCTTTATCTCACCCTCTTCTTACCCTAACGGATGATGGAAAATCTTTTCAGCAATGGGCATTCCAATTTGAATCTCTATGCCAGAAACAGCAATGGATAGATAGCGCCAGTCTCGCAGATACTCTAATAGAGAATTTGCAAAAAAAATTAATTCCTACTCCCCCGCATCTTATTTTAATCGGTTTTACGGAATTATCTCCTCAACAGCAAGCCTTACTGACACTTTGCGAACAATTAGGAAGTAAAGTGGAAATAGCTCATGTACATGCAAGTCAATCTTCTTCTGCCTTTCGTATTAGCTTAACGGATGAAGAAGATGAAATCCGCAGCATGGCGCGCTGGGCAAAAGCATTAATCGAACACAAATCAACAACGACGATTGGTTGCGTCATTCCTCACTTAGAAACAATACGCGATACCGTCAGCCGAATTTTTGCTGAAATATTTTCTCCTCCTGATTCTTTTACTCTTCACACCACGGCGCTGCCTTTTAATATTTCAGCAGGGAAACCCTTAACCCAGTATTCTATTATTCATATTGCTCTAGAGTTACTTAATCTAACACATGAAACAATACCGCTTGATGTCTTCAGTCAATTATTATATTCGCCTTTTTTAGGAGAAGCTGAACAAGAGCGAATAAAGCGAGCTAATTTTGATAATCGATTACGCCATGCGAATGTAACTTCAATCTCTTTAGCAAAACTACTAAATCCACAGGAAAAAATTAACTTAATTTCATCCTGCCCCGCTCTTGCCAAACGATTACATGCTTTTATGCTTAAACTATCGGAACTTAAAAAACCCTTATCGACTCATCAATGGCCCACTGTATTTATGGATTTATTAACGCTATTGGGTTGGCCAGGGGAGCGAAGTTTAAATAGTCACGAATATCAAATTGTCCAACAATGGTTAGCATTGCTCAGCGAATATCGTACATTTGATACGATTTTACCTGATCAATCTTATCAGAACGCGTTATTTTATCTGCATCGGTTAGCAGCAAAAATGATTTATCAGCCTAGCAGTCCAGAAACCTCGGTACAAGTGTTAGGGATACTCGAAGCCGCTGAATTGCCTTTTGATTACCTATGGGTGATGGGAATGAATGACACAACCTTTCCGCCTGTCCCTCGCCCCAATCCTTTATTACCGCAACGTTTACAAAAACTTTTGCGCATGCCGCATGCAACGGCTGAAAAAGAATTAATCTATTGTTCGCATTTACTCGAGCAATTTAAACAAAGCGCAAATTATATTATTTTTAGTCATTCATTAAAAAACCAAGATTGCTTGTTGCGCGCCAGTTCTTTAATTATGGATTTACCTGAAATAAAAATAACTGATTTAACGATCAGTCAGTTTATTTCTCCTGCTGAACGACTTTTTCATAGCCGTAAAATAGAATCCATCCAAGATGAAATCGCGCCTCCTGTTTCGATAGACACTTTTCTTGCTGGAGGAACGGCTATTTTTAAACAGCAAGCGACTTGTCCTTTTAAAGCATTTGCAGAGCTGCGCCTCTATGCCAAACACTTAGAAGCACCTTTATTAGGGCTACGTCCAGAAGAACGTGGAACTATTATTCATAAAGCATTAGAAATCATTTGGAAAGAATTAAATGATTCAGATACATTAAACAGTCTAGACAATCAAGCATTAGACCGTTTAATTCATCAGGCTGCAACGTTGGCGATTGAATACGTTATTAAAAAAGAAATTTCCTCTTTACGTTATTTAGCCTTAGAAATTCAGCGATTGAAAACGCTATTACGCAAATGGTTAGCATTAGAAAAGACGCGTCCTTTTTTCAAAGTCATTGCACGCGAACAAGAAATGAAATTTACTTTCAACAATATCAATATTAAGTTGCGCATCGATCGTATTGATGAACTTTCTGACGGAAGTCAATTGATTATTGATTATAAAACAGGAAAAAACCTTTCTATTCAAGATTGGTTTGGAGACCGCCCTCTTGAACCTCAAATGCCTTTATATTGTCTTGTCAATAAGACGCATACCATAGGGCTTGCTTTTGGGCAACTCCATCCCGATCAATTAAATTTGATCGGGATTAGCAAATACCCTATTGATATTTCTACCATTAAAACTTTTTCAGATATTCGCTATGCAAATGATGTGACCTGGGAACAGCAACTCACCCACTGGGAAACGACTTTAACTAAATTATCCAATGAATTCCAACAAGGCTATGCTTATATCGACCCAAAAGAAGGCAGCGAAACTTGTCGCCTTTGCCATCTTCATGCCTTATGCAGAATTCATGAATATAATCAAGATGAATACAACCATGAACACAACACCATCCATAGCTGATCAACCCCAACGCGATCAAGCGCTCAATCCGCGGCATTCTTTTATTGTTCAAGCCCCCGCAGGTTCAGGAAAAACAGAATTATTAACTCAACGCTTTCTTGTTTTATTGAGCCATGTTAAACAACCGGAAGAAATTCTTGCGATTACTTTTACCAAAAAATCCGCGGCTGAAATGCGAGATCGAATTATTAATGCTTTACAAAAAGCCGCCACTGAGCCCGAGCCTTCTTCAGCTTACGCGAAAAAAACATGGCTTTTAGCTCATCAAGTATTACAACGGGATCAGGCTTTATCATGGCACATTTTAAAAAATCCAAATCAATTACGTATTCAAACCATTGATTCGTTTAATGCGAGCTTAACCAAATTATTACCTATTCTTTCGAATTTCGGCGCCCCGCCAGACATTACAGAGGATGCCATTTTACTTTATCGAGAAGCCGTACAAGAATTTTTATCTCATTTAGAGGAAAATGTCGCTTGGTCAGATACCATCGCTCAGCTCTTACTACACCTAGATAATGATTTAAATAAAGTACAAACTTTATTAATCAACATGCTAGCCAAACGCGATCAATGGTTGCCTTATATTTCACTGGATACTCAAAATCCCTTATTAAGAAAAAAATTAGAAGAAAATTTAGCCTCCATCACCATCGATCATTTGATTCACTTGCAAGACTTATTTTCCACCGTGGATTATGAAGAATTATTATCCCTCGCTGATTTTGCTGCAAAAAATCTAAAACAAACGTCTTCTCCATCACTGATTACTCATTGCGCCGATATAATTGATTTGCCGGGCACAGAGGCTGAAGATAAATTAATTTGGTTAGGATTAACTGAATTATTGCTGACCGCACAAGGTGAATGGCGTAGCCGATTAGATAAATCCATCGGCTTTCCTGCTCCCAGTAGCACAAAACAAGCAAATGAAAAATTACTTTTTACCGAGTATAAACAACGTATGAGTTATTTGCTTGAACAATTTAGCGAGCATCCAGAATTAAAATTTGCTTTATTCTCGTTAAAACTCACTCCTCGATGTCAATATGAAACTTCGCAATGGCACATATTAAGCGCTCTTCATGAAGCTTTACGCATTGCGGCTGCTCAGTTGAAGGTGAGTTTTCAGCAACATAGTAAAATTGATTATATTGAAAATGCACAAGCTGCGCTGATAGCTCTTGGGACAGAAGATAATCCTACGGATATCACGCTTGCCTTAGATTATCAAATAAAACATATTTTAATCGATGAATTTCAAGATACGTCAAATAGTCAATATAAATTATTAGAAAAATTAATCGCTGGCTGGGAACCTCATGATGGTCGTACTTTATTCGTTGTTGGCGATCCTATGCAATCAATCTATCGATTTCGTGAAGCTGAAGTTGGTTTTTTTATTCGTGCACGACAAAATGGCATAGGGCGGATCCCCTTAAAACCCTTAACACTAAACGTTAATTTTCGTTCTATTTCAGGTATTGTTGAATGGGTCAATCAACATTTCAAAACAGTATTTCCTGTCTTTGAAGATATTAATTTAGGTGCAGTCTCTTACAATCCCAGCTCTGCTTTTCATACAGAAAATTGCGCAGATTCAGCTGTTAACTTGCATTCTTTTATTAATTCTCCGTCCGCTATACAAGCTAAAACCATTGTTAAACTCATTCAGGAAATCAAAAAAACCAATCCAACAGAAACAATCGCTATTTTAGTTCGTTCACGCACTCATTTGGCTAATATTATTCCTGCTTTAAAACAAGCCGGTTTGTTATATCGTGCTATCAATATTGATCCGCTGGATACACGCCAAATCATTCAAGATATGATGGCTTTAACGCGCGCCTTAGTTTATCCAGCGGATCGTATTGCTTGGTTAGCGTTATTAAGAGCACCTTGGTGTGGATTATCATTAAGTGATTTATTAATTTTAACTGATCATACGCGTGAAATAACACTCTGGGAACAATTAAATAATGATGCATTAATTTCTAAATTAAGTGAAACCGGGAAACAGCAATTACACCGTATTTTACCCATATTAAAAATAAAAATGGCTGAACGAAATCGTTATACGTTGCGGTTATGGGTAGAAAGTACTTGGCTTTCATTAGGAGGACCTGCTTGCGTTTCTCAATTGAGCGATATTGAAGATGTCAAAGTTTATTTATCTTTGCTTGAGAAATTAGAAGAAAGCAATATTCTTTTTCATCCTGATAAATTAAATGAATACGTCAGCAAGCTGTATGCTTCTTCTAATTTAGATGCAGATGATACGTTGCAAATCATGACGATTCATAATGCAAAAGGATTAGAATTTGATACTGTGATTCTTCCCCATTTAGAATGTAAATCACCTCCTGATGAAAAACAATTAATGTTATGGATGGAACGCACCCAAGCGGATGGTAAAAAAGCATTAATTCTTGCGCCTGTTCATGCCACAGGAGAAAAAACCGATTCGATTTATGAATATATAAAAAAGCAACATGGCGAAAAAATTGATTATGAAAATGCAAGATTATTATATGTTGCTGCCACCCGCGCTAAAAAGAAATTACATATTTTATTTAATTTGCAAGAAAATTCTAATTCAGATAATACATTTAATACATTCCTTAAACCTTCTTCAAGCAGTTTACTTGCCAAATTATGGCCCGCTATCCAGTCAACTGTAAAAGCACACTCTTCTTCCTCTACTATTTTTTCTATAGATAAAGATCCGCTTTTATTAAATCCGCATTTTATTAATCGGCTTTCTTTGGAATGGAATAATCCTATCGTTGAACATGAACCCAGCACAAGCGTTGCTTATCATCAGAAAAACCCTGGTTTCTTCTTGGCAGATCAACAACCGCGATTAATGGGTATTTTAATTCACCGAATTTTACAGCAAATAGGCTTACACGGAACAGATTGGTGGCAATCGAAAAAACTCATCCAACATCAGGCGTATTTAAGCCGTCATTTAACACAGCTAGGTATGTTATCAATTCATCATCCACCCGCGATCGAATTAATTATTAAAGCTATTCATAACACATTATCTGATCCGCGGGGAAAATGGATTCTACATCCTCATACTGAATCAACTACCGAATACCCGATTACCGCGCTCATTGATGGGCAGATTTTTTCTTCCATTATTGATCGCACATTTATTGATGAACAAGGCATTCGCTGGATTATTGATTATAAAACAACGTATTTTTCTCCTGACGATTTTAATCATTTTTTAGAAAAAGAATATAAAAAATATGAATTACAAATGCACCGATATTATCAGGCTATTCATGCAATTGAGAAAAGGCCGATAAAATTAGGATTATATTTTCCTTCGTTAATAGGATGGTATGAGTGGGAAGGAAGTCAATTTTAGCACCACTTCGATAACCCCTCTTTCTGCTATAATAGTAAGTATAGTCTTTCCTTCACCTCATGAGGCAATTTATGCACATTCGAAACCTGAAGGTAAGTAAGCCCATCATTTATAATGCAAAAAAAGATAAAGACGCGAGCGTCAGCGTGCCGCTTTTTTCTGGGCCAGAAGTGCAAGATGAGACTAAACTGCATACAGCTGGCAAGCAAGCACTAAAGGATTGGATTAGAAATCTTAATTCGGACGTCTATCTGATTGATGGAAAATCATTTAAAACGATTTTAAAAGAATTAATTAATACAAATAGTGATAAATTAGATAAATGGTTTTCAAAACCAAAACTGGGTGAAAAATTTGATACGACTAAAACAGTTGCCTCTTTTAATAGTATTGAAAGTTTAAGAGAATTTTTTAAAGAATATTTATTATATAAAGTGAAAGACGAAGGGTTAAAAGATCATTTAAGTTGGCTCGCTTTAAATCATTTTCATCAAAGTGGTCTGCCTCATTGTGCAGGGAATTTTCTATACAGAGAATCCATGTCCTTGCTCTCTAAATCTAATATCAGCGTTAGAGGACATGAGTTATTAACAAATTTTTCTGCCTTAGAAAACGGGATTCGCATTGAAGAGGAAAGCAAAAATGTTCAATTGATTAAACAAGATCCGGTGACAGGAGACTTGGAGGTGGAAGAACAAGAGAGTGGCTACTATGCAAAAACAGAAAGCGCCTCTTCGCTAACCTGCAAAAAAGAAAATGGTAAATTCATAGAAAATATTTCTGTTGATCATTTAACAGTTGATGTGACGGATGAACGATTAACGGATTTATATGATATTTATCTTACCCCGGGGCAATTACAGGATAAACGTATTCGCACCGAACTCAGTAAATTACGGGACGAATGTATGGATTATCATACTCGCTTTATGAAAAAAGCAGCTGATATGAGCACCGATAATGAAACGTTGTTAAAACAGCCTACCAAAATAAAAGAATTAGCGGATAGCAAAGCACTACTCACAGGGTTCACTACCATTATTAATAAAATTGAAAAAACGCTTAAAAATCCTACTCTTCTTAACGCTTCTCATGAGGCATGGGCTGAAGATTTAAAAGGAACTATAGATCATGTGAATGGTCTTTTAAAAAACTTACTCACTCCCGAACCTGAAGGCCTTACCCTGATCAAAAAAATCCGGCAATTTACTCACAAAACCGTTGAAATGTTTAGTAAATTACCGAAAAAAATTATGCTTTTTGCGCAGAATAAAAAAGAAGAGCCAAAATCAAATCAAGCGAGCGGGCCTTCATCGCCTACTCCTCGCAATCATCGGAATAATTAACAATTAACGCGAATAAAAAGATTCCGCAAAATATCGCTTACCTTGGCGATTTGCTTCTTCTCTAACTTCATCAATAATTTCTCTGTTGCTACAGACAGTCACATCCCCTTGAGAATTAGCCACAATATTTGCCGGCTCCATTCTATGCAAATGTATTCGAGCAAAAAAACGGGCTACCTGAATAGGAGCAAATTGTCTCGTCTTTGCAGCGGGTGGGTGTTGTTCAGCAGCTGCGCCCGCCTTATCTTCTAACAAAGAAGTCTCTGTTAAGCTAAAACTAACGTGACGGGTTTTTTCCTCTCTAAATATAGAAGGCAACATCTCTGTGATAGAAGGCAAAAGAGAATCTTTCTCAGCGTCTTCTTCCGCAATATTCAGTATTTTCATTTCTTCATGCTTATTTTCATTAATTTTGGGTGATTTCGACGGAACAGAAGAATTAAAGAGTTTAAGCTCTGTCATTTCTTGCTCATCTACGTATTTATTTTCTAATTCTTCTTCGCTAATCGTTTCAATTTGCCTAGGTTGCGCAAAAAGAGAATGTCTTGCAACGAGCGGCTGAGTGGACGGCGAAGACGTGATGTTAAGTGGCGGTTTTTCAATAACAATACTCTGCAAATCGCTAGACAAGCTAGGCTGAGGTTTTTTTTCTTCGGCTTTTTTCTCTATGATGGAATAATCAAAATGATATTTTTTTTGTAATTTTTTTAATCTTTTTTTAATCGATTCTTTTTGAACTTCTTTCTGTTTTTCAGTCATCTTTGGATTAATTTCTCCTGTGACATAAAAATTAACCGTTTGATTTTTAATAATACCAGGGTTATTTTTACCTACATAACTCAATATTTCAAAGCACCAGATAAATTCTTCTAATGTCCGATGAGAAAAATGCACGTTAAATAAAGGCGTTGGCATCTTTTGTTGCGTGCGATAACACAAAAGAGCTAAATAAGAAATGATCCCTATCCCACTACCAATCACTGTTAACTCATCTCGCTCCTCTAAACCACTCAATGGAGAACCATAAGGCCCGGATATCGTGATCTTCTTTATTGCTTTAGTTTCATTCGTTGGATTCGTATTGCTTAACGAAGAAAATTTACCCTCTTGAATTAATTTATAAAGCTTATTCGTTGCGGGTCCATTTGCTTTAATAAGCAAAATAATTAACGTATCGGTTTCTAACAAGGGTCCAAACTTATGCGAATAACCAAACAAACCATCCCAGCTAAACTTCACTCCAATGTATTGGCCAGGAAAAAATTTCCCTATCCGCTTTTTTTCTATACGAAGCTGCATGTATTTTGTGTTTGGTAAAATTTCAGCGCTAACAGTTCTACTTTGATGAGTAAAAAAAGCCCATTCTATTAATCGATCAGTTAATAGTAACCCGGAAGAAACAACACCCAATTCCCACAGTAGCGGTCGATGGAAACAATAACTTATCATAAACCCCACACCGGCAATTTGATGGGGCCGCATGATTGCAGCGCTATAACTCGGGAAGCAACGCCGTACAAAGGACTGTATAACGTCAATATGAAATAAAGGGTACATATAAAGCACCATCAATACCCAACCTGTTGCTGCTGTCGTCGATTCAACTAATAATTGCGGCTCAGAAAACGCATGCCCTAAAACATGACCCATCATCGCAAAAAATATGGCACCGCCCACGTAATGATGCGATTTCATCCGTCGACCCAGGTCTAAATATTTAGAAATATTCCTATCCGTTAACAGAATGGAGGGAACTCGCGAAGCCGTTAAAAAAGCTGCAGGCACTAGAAACCATTTTAATACAAAGCTACTCACGCGCGCCAACCTATACCACCCAGCTCCTTTATTAAAATGTTCACTTGCTTCATGAATCCCCGGATAGACCAAACCAATAGCCGTTCCCATTGCACCCACATAAACTGCAGCTTGTGCTACCCAGGGTTTATGGTTTCGTAAAAAGCCTAAGACATTATATTTAAAATAATTCGGAACTTGTTTAAATGAATCAGTGATACGCTGACAAAGATTTTCGCGCGGCATAAGTTACATCCCTTTAATTGACACACTTTTATGATGGTCTATCTTATTTAAAATATAAATAACTTTCCACCAGAATATTTTAATTTAAAGTTCTCGCCATATTTTTCTACCCGGCTTAATAAAGTGACGCGGCTTCTTACAATCCATTTTCTGTAAATGATTAACAGCCACTATCGTTTGCAATAGGATTCCAACTTGGTCAGCTTGTGAAATTGCGCGCACAGTGATTCGATCGTATTCTATGTTAGCACAAGGATCATCCTGTAAATGTTCTATAGCATAATAAAACTCCGCATGAGCCATTTTGATTCTATAATGACAAAAATGACTAAATGATTTTGATACGTTATTTGCACTGACAATAGAAATGAAGCACTCTCTCTTTCCATCACTTTTTCCATTGACAACTTCTTTTTCTACTTCATCTAACACCTGCTCAGCCAACACTCTCCGTTTATAATTATTTAACGCTTCATGACTTTTTTGAAGCATTAATCGGCTACTTTCTATCAAATAAAATCCGATCAACTCTGACACAAGAAAAAAAATTAAAATAATGATTAACACCATACCTTGTTGTTTTCTGTGCATTGTTAATTTCTTAATGCGACATAGGAATACCAATGCTTTACCAAAAAGGAAAAATTTGGAGAAAAGGTTAGCTGGATAGCAACGCTATTATGGTCATGATCGTAATGAATATTAATTTTTTTTATTCCTGTTACCCATTCTTGTTTAGGTTGCGCATTAATTTGCTGATATAAAGCATAAAAAGGTTTTTTATGACTTTCACTCACAAAAAAAGTTATTTTTGCTATTTTACTGACTTCCGCATAACGTTGATATAATTTATTCAAAGGCTGGCTAAGCAGCAGAATTTGCTGATTTTTTTCAAAAACTATTTCACGTACTTGCCCCATTTCAACCGTTTCGCAATCAGAAATCAATATTTGATCGCCAATAGACAGATGCGGCTCTGGCTCCACCCGAATAGAATAAAAATTCTTCATATTATCCATCACAGTGACTCTATTATGTGACGCTTGCCAAACGGTTAAGCTATCTGAATGATTTATTTGTTTAATCTCTATTTTAGGATACAAACGATCATTGGAGGCACCACAACCGTGGTAACCTGCTGAGCGTAAGATTAAATTTAATCGTTGAATGACTAAAGTCGCTTGTTCTTGCTGGGTGACAAATGCAGATTGAATCTGCTGAGCCTGATAGGCAGTGAGATAACTTGCTGTTAAGCTAATAATAAGAACAAGACTCAGCGAACAAGCAATCAAAAGTTCAAGTAACGTTAATCCACTCAACTTATTTTTTCTACTAAACAACCCGAACCGCCTAATTGATATGGATGACAAGGAAAACGCGCTTTTCCCCATTTAATTAAAATATATTTGCCGCTCACC
>Ga0206938_1202_pt1 | contig 13164 bp, 13 predicted proteins | sample Alteio_BWOrgHeat_12_FD_152918 | JGI IMG/M metagenome (GOLD analysis project Ga0206938, IMG submission 152918) | Enriched cells from forest soil in Barre Woods Harvard Forest LTER site, Petersham, Massachusetts, United States -... | ecosystem: Environmental > Terrestrial > Soil > Temperate forest >... | reverse complement strand
TTTCCTCTCGGGGGTATCGCCTAGCGGCAATGGCAAGAGACTGTAAATCTCTCGACTTCGGTCTGCGTTGGTTCGAGTCCAACTGCCCCCAGATTTCCTTCTAAAGACTGATTCGGCTGATTAAACTAATCAGTCGATTTCATTCAAAAAGTGAGTTTTCCCCACTTTTACCCCACTTATCCACAACACATAACAATAATTAGCAAAAGACTAAAAACATGTGTGTTGATGACAAGTTACTATTTTACTGGGGTAAAAGTGGGGAATTCGCATATCATCCCTCTTCCAAATTTATCAATCTCCGAGTGAGATTTAAGTTTAAGGCAAGGGAATATGAATCTCTTGTCTGTAATTTTTTAGCAAAAATTAACAAATAGAGGGGTCATATGGCATCAATTAAAGAGCTTCCGGACAAAGATGGCAAGACACGTTATCACGTCCAAATTAGAATCAAAGGCTTTCCCCCGCAATACGGTTCATTTAAACGTAAAACGGACGCGGACAGATGGATTCAACAAACAGAATCTGCAATCCGAGAAGGTCGTCATTTCAAAACTACCGAATCCAAAAAACATACTCTAGGCGATTTAATCGACCGCTACGTCCGAGACATTCTTCCAACAAAGAAAAAAGTTGGGGAGAAGCAAAAGACACAGCTTCTTTGGTGGAAAAAACAGATTGGAACTTATCTCCTATCAGACGTCACTTCATCAATGATCGCCGAACAAAGAGACATTCTTCTTCGCGAAACAACTTTAAGGAAAAGGCTTCGCAGCCCTTCTACCGTAGTTAGATACATGGCAGCGCTCTCACATGCTTTTACAATCGCCGTTAAAGAGTGGGCATGGTTGGAAGATTCGCCCATGAGAAAAGTATCAAAACCGCGAGAACCGCGCGGTCGCGTTAGATTTCTTGATGATAACGAAAGAGAAAGACTCCTTGAAGCCTGCAAGCAAAGCGTGAACCCATATTTATATACGATTATAGTCCTTGCTCTTTCAACAGGAATGCGGCAAGCGGAAATTTTGAACCTTAAATGGGGTTCAGATGTAGACTTGGACAAGGGACGTGTGGTTTTGCATGAGACTAAAAATGGTGAGGTGCGTCAGGTTGCTATAAAAGGCCATGCCCTTCAACTTTTAAAAGATTTAGGCAAAATACGACGCTTGGATACGCAACTTTTATTTCCCGGAAAATATCCTAAAAAGCCGGTTAAAATACGTTCTGCATGGGAAAATGTCGTTAAAAATGCAAGGCTTGACAACCTGCGTTTTCATGATTTAAGGCATTGCTGTGCCTCATATCTTGCCATGAACTCTGCTAGCCTTGCAGAAATTGCCGAAGTTCTTGGTCATAAAACTCTTGCTATGGTTAAGCGCTATGCTCACTTATCCGACAGCCATACCGCCGATGTCATATCTAAAATGAACGAAAAGATTTTTGGGTGAACAATGAAAATCATTACTCTCCAGTATCAACCTTGTTTTGAAAAGCCTAGCAGTGAAGAAATGTTAAACTATGACGTTTTGGAACTGCATGAAGCAGCTTTTTGGCTAACCTATTGGCCAAATACGATTAACAAATGTTTTTATCCAAAAAATATAACTCAAAAAAATATTACCCGTACCTTTTTTTATCTGGCAGGCCAACCCCCAGAGTATCAGGGAGTATCTTATCCCTCTTGTCTTGACTCTAGGTATCCGGATATTTCAAAAAAGGATTGTTTAAAAATAGCTCAAGATTCAGCCCAAAAGTGGGTTTTTAACCCAACAGATATGGGTAAGGAATTTTTGAATATACTTAATGCCATGAAAGAAGCGATAAAAAGCGGTGAATTAGAAGCGTCAGCGGAAACCCTTTATATTGGAGATGTTTATGGAGAGAATATATCGTATTTTCTTTCACCGTTTATTTTACTAAAATGGGTTCTTTTAAGAGGTTTTGGCCTTTCAGATGATATTCAAAAAACTGAGAATTTATATGTTATTAAAGGTAAACCAACTGCGGCTATGCAAAGAAAGATTAAAAACCAAACAGTTTATCAATTTTTAAAAGAAGATTATCCTGAAAAGAGTAATAAAGAGCATTACGAGCATCCTTGGATGAAAATGTTTGGAACGGCAGATGAATCAGAAGGAGAGGAGTATGGAGCAATTAGAAAAGCTACAGCAAATTTAAGAAAAAAAAGGCCACAAGGAGCGATTTCTAAAGAAGATAGAGCAAAGGACATAAAGAACTCTGATCATCTTAAAGTCATTGAAGAGGTAGTTAGTACCGATTCAGAGAATTTAAAAAGGTATAATATACCGTCACTTAGAATAGCTATAAAAACCGCTTCCAATATATTGTTGGAGAAGTTTAATAAGGAATTTTATCCTGAAGTAAATGTCGGCAAGTTTTTAGAATATTTTATAAATAACAAAGTCGTATCTTTGTATACGAGAAGAGCTCATCCAATTATTTTAGAATTGATCGAAACATTTGCTTATGAGGCTGTAGCGGATTTTTTCATGTATCACGAATTTGTATTATCGATGAAAAATGCTGGAAATTTTTATAGTAATGGAAAAAAAATTGAATAGAATAGGTCTTTTTAAATGTCAGTTAAAAATATTTTTATACATAAAACATACATTTTTGACCATTTATTTATTTGTGGTATTGTTTTGTGTAATTGAGTGCGGAGCAGGAAAATCCTCTCCAAAAGCGTGCTAAAACACAAAAAAGGATATCTTTATGACGGCAATACATGACAGAAAAATTGAAGACGAATACTTAACATTTGACCAAGCAACGCGGCGCTTTCCGGCATTTACAGAAGGCTCATTGCGATGGCATCGTTTCAATAATACCGGTGGTTTTAATCGTTGTGTCCGGAAAATCGGCAGAAAATGTGTCATTTCGCTTTCCGAATTTCTAAAATGGATAGAAGAGCAAACAGATTTATAAAATAATTACAATAACCCGCAAGAGATAACAAAAGATACCAAGAAATAACAATAAAAACCTATTCACGATATATTCAAGAGTCGAAAAATATTTTGAATAAATATGAAATTTGATATAATGATGACTTAAGCTTTTTAAGGAAAGCAACACAAAATAATAAAAAGAGAATGCGCTATGTTTAAAAGTTAAATTTGAAATAAAGATATAAAAAAAGCCATGAGAAAGGTGAGATTTTCTCATAGCTGAATAGCACGGTTTACCACCTGATCGCTAATTGTATCTTTTAGAATAGCAAAGATTGTCCTGTATTTCAAGATAAAATATTTTATTGATAATCGGACTTGTCTTAAAATTTTGCTCTTTCCACATAGCGCCGACTCTAAAAGGGGTTAAATGGCGCCAAAATTCATAAATGATCTCATTAAAGAGCTTGGTGAAAACAAAACTGTGACGATTAAGCAGCTCGTTAAAATCGGGCTTTTTGGCACTGCCGCATCTGCCCGTCAAGCTGTGCGTTCAGGCCGTATCCCACACATAGCAATATCGCCTCGACGTCGACTTATAACCCGTGAGCATGTCATTCAATTTATCAAAGATAATTTCCGCGCCAAATCAGGGAACGCCGACAATTTTTCAGTGGGGTGCAAGAACAATGACTCTACAACTTAGACAATATCAAACTGAATGCCTTCAAAGTATTCATGATAATTACATGCAAAGGATTAACCGTCAGTTGGTGCATATGGCAACTGGCGCAGGAAAAACTGTCGTATTTGCAAATCTAATTAGGCAGATGGACAGGAAAACGCTTGTTCTCGCTCATACATGCGAATTACTCGATCAGGCGCGCGAAAAAATAAATATGATCTGTCCCAATCTTGACGTAGGAATAGTTAAGGCAAATCGAAAGGAATTTGACAGGCAAATAGTCGTTTCAAGCATACAATCAGCTAGGCAGCCGGAAACTTTGGCGCAATTTCAAAAACAAGGGTTCAGTCTTTGCATTTACGATGAAGCGCATCGCGTTGGCAGCGCAACTCCAAGGGAGGTCTTAAATGAGCTTGGCTTTTTTAATCCAACAAATCAACTTCTCGTTGGGTTCAGTGCGACTCCATTTAGAGAAGATTCTAAAGGATTGGGTGATGTTTTTCAAAAGGTAGTTTATCACAAATCAATTAAAGACCTAATCAATTTAGGTTACCTCTGTAAGCCCATTGGAGTCAAGGTTAAAACTGATCTTGATTTATCAAATGTTGTTACGGAAGACGGAGATTTTAAAAAAGAATCGCTTTCCGGCGTGATGGACACAACTCAAATGAATGAGTTAGTTGTAGATACATTCCTGAAAGAAGCAAAAAATAGAAGAACAGTCTGTTTTTCCGTGACAGTTGAACATGCGAAGAATTTGGCAAATGAATTTAAACATCGTGGAATCACTTCAGAAGCTATTAGTGGAGATACACCAACGATTGAAAGAAAAAACATACTGGAATGCTTTAGAAAAGGTTCTATTCAAGTTTTGACAAACTGCATGATTCTAACTGAAGGTTGGGATTGTCCAGAAGTTGATTGCGTCCTCATAGCCAAACCGACCCAGTCAAAAGGGCTTTATCAGCAAATGGCAGGTAGGGGCTTGCGTCTTTATCCCAACAAGAGAGATTGCCTGATCCTCGACTTCGGATCTAAAACTCATAGCCTTTGCAGTACGGCAGAACTTACAAGCGATGCGGAAGTTGAAAGCGTGGAACAAAAAGTCGAGAGCAAAATTTCCGAATTTGCAAAGAGTTTGCCACCTACAATCAACAAAAAGCTTAAAGCCTCGATCATCCAATTTGACCTGCTTGGAGATGATTTTACTTGGCTGAAAGATGGCTTGACTTTCTATCTAAAGGCTTCAGTAAATAAAACCCTTAAAATATTTCCAACGGCTGAAAATTTATTTAGCGCTGCTTTCTTTTACGAAAACAACTCTCGAATAATTGCTAAAGATGTTTCTTTTGAATATGCCTTTGCTTCCGCGGAGCAATTTGCTAAGAGCAATAGGGCTTTATTTACAATCAGCGATCTTGACGCATCATGGAGAAAACTCCCGATCAGCGATAAGCAAAAAAGCGTTTTTAAATCTTTTGGATACCGCGCAGGAATAGACGATTTATCGAGGGGGCAAGCTTCTTTAATACTATCAAGCGGGGTTTTAAATAAAAAAAGCTGCTAGAAGTGAACCTAACAGCCTTTGCAAATAGATTAAATCACCAAGACATAACCTAAATGGATACAGAATATACAATGAATATTAATGCACAGACCGAAGAAAAGCAAGATCAAAACTTAAAACTTGAAAAAGATTTAGATCAAGAAGCTCGCAATGACATGTTTAAAAACGGATTCGAATTTAATGGGTTATTTGACACTTCAGGGGAATTGGTTAAATTTAACGGAAGAGGTGGAGAGGGGAAGAAAAAAGAAAAAACTGAATGGTATAAAGCGGAAAGAAAAAACGGAAGCCTTCAAGTTACTTATAACAGCCACCATAACAGTCTTAACAGAAGTGAAAATTACGTCTTTTATTCTAAGGCATCAAAACCCCTAACGGACGAAGAATGCGAAGCAGAGAAAAAACGAGTTCAAGAACTGCAAGAAAAAAGAAAAAAAGACGAAGAAAAAGAAATAGAAAAGAAAAGACTCAAAGCCGTAAGGGACTCGGAAAGATTCAACATAGCATCTAAAACCGGATTATCGCCATATCTTGAACGGAAGCAGGTTGGAGCGCATGGCTTACGATTTGATGACAATCTGATTTTAATTCCAATGATAGATTTAAATTTAGATGAAACTTGTCAAATTCAATGCCTTCAAGAAATCTACCCTGAAAAAAAACTATTTCCAGATAGTCCAAAACTTAGAGATAAGAATTTTACAAATAAATCAGGTGGACTTTGCCACGTTATAGGCGAACTTAAAGACGGCAAGCAAATCCGCGTTAGCGAAGGATATGCAACGTCTGCCTCTGTATTTGAATCTACAGGATGTTCAGTCCCGCATGTAACCGCATTTTCTGCCGGAAACTATAAACACGTCATACCTATTTTAAAAGAGCGCTATCCAAACAGTCCTATCATAATTTGCGCTGATAATAACATTTACGAAGATAAAACAAAAAAAAATGTTGGATTGAATGAGGCTTACAATATCGCTAAAAAATACAACTGCGATGTTGTTTTTCCTGTGTTTCCTGAAGGTAAACAATATGATAATGCGGACTTTAACGATTTAATGATTTTAGAGGGCAAGGAAGCAGTAAGAAACTGTTTTATGCCAAACAATTTAATTTTTAAGTCACACTCTTACAAACAGCTCTTGGAACTCCCACCTAAAAAGTGGTTGCTCGATAAGATTTTCGGAGAAAAAGAAATCGGGATGATATACGGCGATTCAGGAACAGGGAAAACATTCGTTGTCATCGACATGATAATTTGTCTTTGTGTCCGTAAAATTTGGGCAAGAACATTTGAAGTCACAAGACCTTTAACATTGGCTTACTGTTGCGGCGAAGGAATAAGCGGGCTTCCTGAAAGGCTTAGAACGGCAGTTGACTATTATGAACTTGATGACATTCCTAACTTTCATTTTTTTGACATAATACCACAATTATTTGATGAAAAATTTGAAACAAAGATCAAAAAATTTGTAGACGAATGGAAAATATTACAATCAAATGGCTACGCTAAACCTTTGGACGTCCTTTTTATAGATACCTTTCACACCGCCACAGTCGGGGCAGATGACAACAGCTCCAAGGAAATGGGAATTGTCTTAAACAACTGTCGTTACGTTAACAGAGAGCTTGGATGTACTGTTATAATTGTCCATCACACAACAAAGTCAGGTGAAAGCTATAGGGGAAGCGGTTCGATAAAAGGAGGGCTAGACTTTTCGTTTGAAGTGGAAAACGCAAAGAGCGTTACAGGATACAGGAAAATCCGATGCGAAAAGGTAAAAGACGCAGGAAATTTTAACGATATAAACTTTAGGCTTCAATCTTTAGAAGATCACAAAAGCGTTTATGTCGAATGGATTGATTTTTCCGATGTTAATCAAGATGAAAGCTCGAAAAGAAAAAAAACAGAGTCTTGCAAAAACGAAATACTTGCCGAAATGAAGCGAAATCCAACTGTTAAATATACAAGCAAGCTTATGGCTCCAATTATTGGTCAAAGCCCAGATTATACAAGAAAACTGTTGGATGAATTGAACGCAGAAAACAAATGCCTTAAATCTTTGGACGATCAAGAAAAAAAGGCAAGCAAGAACAATCCTTATATTTACAAATGGATTGAAAAAATTTAGATTTTTTATCCAACAGATTTTTCCAGACCTTATTAAATACCTAGGGGGTTCTTATAGAACCCCCCACCTAGGTATTTAATGAAAAGTGGTAAAATACCGAGGTATTTAATAGGTATTTAATAGGTATTTAATGAAGAAATCCTCTTAGGGTGCCATATCGAACAGGTATTTAATAAATCGGTTAAATACCTAGGTATTTAATGAACATAAAAAAATACGAAACGCGCTTACAGTTATACTTAAACACGATTAATGAAAAAATGTTTGAAATTTAAAAAAATACCATGAGGTATTTAATAGGTATTTAATGAAAGTTTGTTGATAATCAAATACTTAAAAAAGAGCGTTAAAAGTAGATTGTAAATATTTAAAAAAGGAAAAACATGCGAATTGAAGTAGTCGAATTTTATCCAGTTTCTCAAAATGAGTCGAAAGGTTTTTTGAGCGGGACAGTCAGGGTTAAGCTTCCAGACCTTGGAATTCACATTTTAGGAATCTTTGCCACAAAGAGAAAGGCAACGTACTATTTTAACGTGCCTTCCCGAAAAGGTTTTTGCCACATAACAGGAAAAGACACGACTTATCCTGTATTTGTTTTCGAGGACAAGGAAAAGCAAAGGCAGTTTATGGATGAAATCAAGACAAAAGGAAAAGAGTTTATTGAAGCGTGGCTATTAAAATCAGACTGCCGCGAGAAACAATCCTTAAACGAGGAGAAAGCGAGTGATCAGATAGAAGCAAAGGAAATATGCAAAAAACCAACAGAAGCAAAGCAAATAACCTTTACGCCGAAGCTACCTCCACAAGTGAAAGTGAGAGAGTACAAAACCCCGCCGCCAATAAAAAAGAGAGCGACGGCGGGAGCAAAAGCGAAAAGATAGAAAGGAAGAGTTTTAAGGGTTTTAATGGCTCTTTTCCTATAAAAGGATTTAATAACCCAGACGAACCAAAAAAGTCTTAAATATCATTATGGTGTAAAAATGGTATCAAATAGATATGAAAACAGTATCAAAAAAACATTGTAAAATGACTGTAATAACAGCTATAAGAAAGGACAATATAAAAAAAGATAAGGAAAATGATATGCAGGCACAAAATGGCGGTCGATTAAGAGAGCATGACCGCGAGGCTATAGCCGATAAACTGATTGAATGGGCAAAAGGAGATGACAGCTTAAACTTGTGTGCTTTTTGCTCTAAAATTGAGATAGCCCCTTCCAAGCTTTCACAATGGGCAAAAGAGGACGAACGTTTTCGGCAAGCGTTAGACCTTGCAAAATGCTTTATCGCTGTCAGGCGTGAAAACAAGGCTTCAACAGGCGAGCTTCATTTAAAGGCGTATGATCTTAACGTTGCCGTGTATGATTATTTTCTTAAAGAAGAGCGGCGCAGTCAGCTTGAATTTGAGTGCGATCTCAAAAAACAACTGCTTGAGTTTGGCGATAAGCTAAAAAACGAAGTGCTTGAAAGTGTTTCCCCTGAACTTGCAGCGCAGTTTAATAATTTGATGAGTCAGATTACAACCTTGCAAAACAACTTGAAAATACACGCTTTATAATAAAAATAAGAGGTTTTAACATGTCCAGACCGCGAACGGTTTCACTTGAACCAGATGAAATGATTATTTTGGGCGAAGAGATGGTCGCTTGGGTAAAGCAAAACAAGCCCATGCACTTAAAGCAGTGGTACAGCATTGAAAAGCAGTTTACTCGAAGCGAATGGGACACGTTTAAAAGGCGCGATGAGTTTATCATCTATTATGAGCAGGCTCTTAGCGTTATTTCAATTGGCTATTTAGATGGGACAATCGCGCCCGCAATCGCTCAACGATTTTTAAGATATTATTTCCATGATTTAAGGCAGCAAGAAGACCAAGACGCGCAAGATAAAATTGACAGGGAATTGGCATTGAAACTTAAGATTATTGAGTGTGAATCAAAGTCAGGGAATCTTGTGCCGCCAAGAGATCAGATCGTGACTCTTGAAAATGAAAGCATGACGCTTCGGCATGAACTTCAAAAGGCACAGGATAAAATTACAGCGTTAGAAGCTTCACAAAATGACAAAATATGACAGATAACGAAGATTTATCGGACAAGCAAAGAATGGCATTAATCCATTTTGTGAATAGCCCTACTGTAGAGCAGGGCTGCAAAGATGCAGGGATTAGCCGAGATTGTTTTTATCGGTGGCTAGAGAATCCCGCATTCAAGGCAGAGCTTTCAAAACTTAGAGAAACAATATTTCTTGAGTCCATAGATCAGCTTAAACATTCAATGAAATTAGCCTGCCACACGTTACAGACGCTTTGCGAAGACTCAGAATGCCCCCCAGCCGTAAGACGTGGCGCAGCGTCCGACATTATAGGACATTTAATGAAATGGAGAGAAACGCAGGAGCTAGAAAAGAGAATTACACAGCTAGAAGAACACGTTAAGGGGGTAAAATGACAAAGCTATCAAGTCGTTTAGATCGTGTTGAAGAAGCTCTCACCCCAAAAGAGAGAATGGCTCTTTGTTTTGGAAGATTTAAAAGTTTAGATGAGGATTTTCAAAGGCAATGCGAGGAATATAAGGCTTTGCATGGAGATTTAGGAAAAGTCACCTTTATTCAAATAAAGGACTATAGCAACAAAGATGAAAGTTACGAAGATTTTATCAAGCGACTACGCAAAAGTACAGGAAAAGGGAACTGTTTTGCTTGGTGGCAGGAGCTTTCAGAAGATGAGGAGGAAAAAAACGGTTAATTCCTTCCCTATTACGATGGGTATATTTCAAAATAATTAATTGTCATTTTGGCAACTCAAAAGAGCTTTTTTGCGCATAATATAACGGTAATTTGCGCAACAGGCTGTTGCGCAATTTCAAAATCTGGCAAAACATCGCGCAAGATATAACGGTGTTTTCACTTATCTCAAAAACTGTAAATAACTTAATATAATAGTTTTATGGTTGATTTTAAAATAAATACAAGGTAAAATCTCCCTTTATTTAATAATTTTCAACATCAAAAGGTTAATATGTCAGCTTTACTTAGAATTTATGATAATGTCACTTCCAATAAGCACGTGAGCTTAGGGATAACGGGCGCTTCAACAACATACTCTTTATATGTCAGTTTTACTCATAGAAACATTACTCAACCAGCATATTTCTTGATTCATGCATGTGCAGGGGTTGCTTTAGCCTATTTAGGTAAGGCGTATCTAGTCCATAACAATGAAGTTAAAAACAAAGGTGAAAGGAATGTTATTTATTCTACATTGTTATTAGTCACTGGATTTACTTACAGCTTAAAAACGTCTTTTATAGCCAATAGAATTCACTCTTTTATTTCGAATTCATATGCTATCTTTAATTTATATCCATCTCCGATGTCTGTTTTTCCTGCTGCGGTGGTTGGTTTTTCAATTGCCATGTCTTACTATCAAGTTAAGGATTATAGATCGAACAAGTTGTAGGTTGCTATTTGTACCCCCTTGTCATTCGATATTGAATATGCAGAGGGTTGAAGCAATTTCTCTTTAATAATTTTTAAAACCAAAAGGTTAATATGATTCCGCTAATTAAAATGTATGATGATTTTACTTCGAATAAGTATGTGAGCTTAGGGATAACAGTAGCCTCCACGGCGGTTATGGGATATGTAAATATTAAACGTATTAATATGATCTCTTCTATAGCTTTTATTGTTGGTACATGCACAGGCATTGCTTTTGCTTTATTAACTAAGTTATATGTAGCACATAATAAATATGTTAAAAGCGATGGTGAAAGGTATAGTTTTTACGCAACTTTATCATTGCTTATGCCAAATTTTCAATGGAGCCTAAATCCTTTTTTTAGAATTCATGTTAGGGGATTAACCGGAATAGGGCTTAGTGAAACAGGTCTTACTTCTTTTAGGTTAGTTGCAGCTTTAAATGGTTTTGGGTTAAGTTTTTTAGCAACAAACCTTGTTTTACAGCTGATGGAAAAGCCAATCGAAAATAAATTTTAGGTTGATGATATTGTTCCACCTGAAAAATGAATTAGGCGCGGAAGAGTAGGGATAACCGGATGAGACTTAATCCAGTGTCCACCTGTCCAGCATTATGGAAAGTTGAGCCTTTTGGTAATATCAATTCCCAAAAGCTGCTAAATCTACGGTAAAAGGGGTTAATATCCCCTTTTACCGTATGGTTTTCTTAAGTATTTTCTTGATAACAAGCGGTTACTTGCTCAAGCTGTAGCTCCAAGTGAAATCATGACATCAATAATCTTTTTCGATACACCCCAGTCATATTTTTTTATTTTTCCAAGTGGCGTCAACCCTTCTGTATCTTTTTGATTTATGTCTAAGCCATTTTCTAAATACAATTTGACTATAGTTTTAAATTCATCAAAATATTGATTGTCATGCCATTTACTGGCGCCGAATATGCTATGTAAGAGACCTCTATTAGATTCCTGCTCTTTAGATTTTACATCAGCACCTTTTGAAATTAAAATTTTTACAAGTTCAGCTCCATATCCGATAGTATTCCAGCTTGCTGGTGTTAAGATATGAACTGTGTTTTGAGAGTTAAATTGATTAGCCGAGATATACCCACGGTCTAACAAATATTCTAAATTTTCTGGACAAATCTGTGAGACGGAATAGAGAATGTTGTCTTTGTTAACAATCTTTGAAGGGGATATTATCCCTAAATTTTCTAAAAATTTTGTACAATCAAGCTTTCCTTTTTTTATTTCTTCGTTAATATTGTTTTCAGGGATTGTCATGAGAAGGTTTAATAAATTATCGCTTCTCTCATTAATTTCAGAACTAATATTATGTCCGCGACATATTAGATGCTTTAAAATTTCAAAATTTCCCCATTGACAACAGGTTGTAAAAGCCTGATCTATTTTTGCTCCTATATCCATTAGATATTTTGCGATATCATGATTATGCCCTCGAATAGCTGTTTCTAATGGATTAGGACTATCACAACAATCATTAACACTAACACCTAAATCTACAAATTGTTTAACTAGTTTTAATTCACCAGATTTTACAGCATAGTATAGACAGTTTTGTTGTCGCCAATCTCTTGTAAAAGGAGAGGCTCCTTGTTCGAGCAGTAGATCCACAGCCGGTATATCTTTGACCAAAATAGCATATTGAAGCATTGGAATTCCGTCGGGATTATTGCCATACTTGATTATAATATTTGTTAATCGCTCCTGTACGGTATCAAAAGAGGCGGAAGTTGTAATTTCTTTTTTGATCTGTACATTTGCATCAATTGGTCTTTTTTCTTCATTTGTATTTAATTCAATTTTTTCCAACATTGATTGAATTTCCCACTTCATTTTTATTGCGCCAATGTGGGTTTTTAATTGTTGGGTTCTAATGCCAGCCATAAGTAGGTGAGCGCACCCCTCTAAATAATTACCATCTTTAAAGTCGTTAGAGGACTCGTAAAGACCTAATAAAATTTGAACAGATAATGAAGCTGCTAGAATTTCCAAACCGCCTGTGAAAAAAAGTGCTAGATGAAGAGAGTTGTTTAATATATGTGTGCTAATTTTCAAAGCCTTTGCATAGTCTTTCTTCTTTAATGCTTTAACTAACTGTGTGGCGTTTATAATTAGATCTTGTCCGGTTGTTATTAACATTCCGGCAGGGTGAGCAAATATTTCAGATGCAAGAGAAGTAATGGAAATAACTGTTTGCAATAATGCGTATTTTATGTCAGCCTTTTTTTCTTTTTTAATAGCTTCCATTAAAAAAGAAACGCACGAAATGATTCTGAATGAACCGAGAATAACTGAAACTGGTTTGGCAAGGGGTTTATAAAGAGTGATGAAGGGCAGAGCCGTTTTGGCAACTCTTGAACACTGAT
>Ga0206938_1200_pt1 | contig 13440 bp, 11 predicted proteins | sample Alteio_BWOrgHeat_12_FD_152918 | JGI IMG/M metagenome (GOLD analysis project Ga0206938, IMG submission 152918) | Enriched cells from forest soil in Barre Woods Harvard Forest LTER site, Petersham, Massachusetts, United States -... | ecosystem: Environmental > Terrestrial > Soil > Temperate forest >... | reverse complement strand
TTAGATGGAACGCTGTCTTTAAATATCACTTCTTTATGAGGGCCAAATCGGCGAGTAATTTTATATAACATAATTTTATACCTCTTTTTATTAAATAACGGTTAATTCGCCGCGCAAATTGGTGACAACTTGCGTTTTAATGGTTTCAAGCGATAATTCTTTGCTAAAAAGATAAAATAACTTTGCTAAAGCAGCTTCGACGGTCATATCTCTTGCCGATAATACACCTGCCTGAATTAATGCATTACTATTTGCATAATCTGTCATTTTTACTTTCGCATAAATACATTGGCTACAATTTAAAACCACAACCCCGCGGTCAACAATTTTCTGAAGCATATTAATAAACCGAGGATCTTGTGGAGCAGTTCCTACGCCGTAGGTTTCTAAAATAAGCGCTTGCAATGGAGCATGGATTAATTGTTCAAGTAAAGTGAAAGAAACACCTGGGAAAACGCGGATTGCTGCAATCACCGCAGGTTTAATGGTTTGCAAAGTAAAATGCTCATGTGCCGTTGGACGAATAAGTTCCCGGCGTAAGCGAACTTCAGTCCCGACTTTGCCCAGTGCCGGAAAATTCGGTGAATCAAATGCAGCAAAACTATTGGCATCGATTTTTTTAGCTCGATTACCACGAAATAATTTATTATTAAAATAAATGCAGACTTCCGGGATCGGATAATTACCTGCCATCCATAATGCATTAATTAAATTTTCTCTAGCATCACTGCGGGTTTCAAATAAAGGTAATTGCGCACCGGTTAAAATAACGGGTTTATCTAAATTTTCTAGGATAAATGATAACGCAGATGCTGAATAAGCCATCGTATCCGTACCATGCAAAATAACAAACCCATCATATTGCGCATAATTTTTTTTAATATGATCACCTATTTGCATCCAATGCTCGCAACTCATATCAGCGGAATCAATCGGATGAGCATATTCTTCAACGGTATAATTCGGCATATCTGCATTTTTTAATTCTGGGATTTTCTCCATCGCTTTTTTTAAATATCCCGGCGCAGGCGCATAGCCGTGCGCTGTTTTTTGCATGCTAAATGTACCGCCCGTTGAAAGAATATAAACAGATTTGCGTTTTAACATAATCGTCACTTCTTAGAAAACTCGGATGCCATTGTCTGTTGCTAATAGAACTTGATCAGCACATCGTGCTGCAAAAATCCCATTGGCTACGACGCCAGGAATATTATTTAATTTTTTTTCTATCTCGAGTGGATTTAATAATTTTAAATTATGCACATCTAAAATAACATTCCCATTATCCGTTAAAAAACCCACTCGATAAATGGGATCACCGCCCAACGCAATGATTTGGCGAGCAACAAAGCTGCGCGCCATGGGAATGACTTCAACTGCCACAGGAAAAGTACCTAATAATTCAACTTGCTTACTCGCATCCGCAATACAAATAAACTTTTTTGCGGCACTTGCGATAATTTTTTCCTGGGTATGCGCCCCACCCCCTCCTTTAATCATTTGTTTATAGTGATTCACTTCATCTGCCCCATCGACGTATAAAGCGATTTCACTCACATAATTTAATTCTTCTATCCGAATGGGCAGAGCAGCCAATCTGTCAGCCGTTGCTTTTGAACTTGCCACCACCATTTCGATTTTATTTTTTATTTTTCTTAATCCTTCAATAAAATAATTGACTGTTGAGCCCGTACCCACACCGAGAACAATACCCGGTTCTATATAATCTAAGGCGGCTAAAGCAGCTGCTTGCTTTAGATTCTCATAAGACATATTAATTTTTCCTAGCCAATGACGATTTTTCTAAATAATCTTGCCAATTTTTTTGATGATTTACCCCTAGTTCATACAACGTATCCCATGTATAAATACCTGATTGATGACCATCACTAAAAATAGGCTTGATTCCATAATGTCCTACAGGTTCAATCATGAGGATGTTAATACCTTGTTTATCTAACACCAATTTAGGAGACTCTGCACCATGTCCTTGGACTTCTGCTGAAGGAGAAAAAACACGCAAATATTCACAGGGTAAAACAAAATTTTCGCCGCTCTGAAATTGCACTTCCAAGGTACGTGAACGTTTATGCAATATAATCTTAGTCACAAGACGAAAAGAAGAATTCATCATAAAATATAACGGCTTAAATCTTCATCTTTGACTAATGAATGCAAATATTTATCTACATATTTTGCATCGATTTTTACTTTTGTTCCTTTCTTTTCAGCCGCTTCAAACGAAATTTCTTCTAATAAACGCTCGATGACGGTATGTAAACGCCGAGCACCGATATTTTCCGTTCGCTCATTCACTTGCCATGCAACCTCTGCTAGTCTTTTGACGCCATCCATTTTAAATTCGATTTTGACTCCTTCTGTTTCTAATAAAGCAGCATATTGCTCAGTCAGAGAGGCTTTAGGTTCTGTCAAAATTCTCACAAAATCAGCGCTATTTAATGCTTTTAATTCGACTCGAATAGGCAGACGACCTTGCAATTCAGGAATTAAATCAGATGGTTTAGAAAAATGAAATGCGCCCGAGGCGATAAATAAAATATGATCTGTTCGGACCATCCCATATTTGGTAGAAACCGTTGAACCTTCAATTAAAGGTAATAAATCACGTTGCACCCCTTCCCGAGAAACATCCGCACCTGAATGTTCGCTACGTTTAGCAATTTTATCGACTTCGTCCAGAAACACGATGCCATTTTGTTCCACACTTTCGATCGCGCGTGCTTTTAATTCTTCATCATCAATTAACTTACCCGCTTCTTCTTCACGTAAAATTTTACGTGCATCGGCTATTTTTAATTTACGCATTTTTTTACGATCACTGGAAATATTTTGGAACATGTTTTGTAATTGGTTTGTCATTTCTTCCATGCCGGGCGGCGCCATAATTTCAACACCAATCGGAGAAGCGGTGACTTCAATTTCGATTTCTTTATCATCTAAACTGCCTTCGCGTAATTTTTTTCGAAATAATTGACGAGCAGACGAATCCTCTTTCGTTTGTTCCTGAACAACAGGATCTCCCACAAAGCTATTTCGCGGCGGTGGAAGTAAAGCATCTAAAATGCGTTCTTCTGCCGCATCTTCGGCAATAGAACGGACTTTTTCTAATTCTTTTTCTCGGCGCATTTTGATGGCCATATCCACTAAATCACGAATAATCGATTCTACATCACGGCCTACGTAACCGACTTCAGTGAATTTTGTCGCTTCTACTTTAATAAAAGGTGCATCAGCGAGTTTTGCCAATCGTCTCGCAATTTCTGTTTTACCGACACCGGTTGGACCAATCATTAAAATATTTTTTGGAACAATTTCATCGCGTAATTCTTTGGGTAATTGCATTCGTCGCCAGCGATTACGCAGCGCAATTGCAACAGCACGTTTAGCAGCTGCTTGGCCAATAATGTGTTTATCTAATTCATGTACAATTTCTTTGGGTGTCATATTTGACATAAGGATTCCACTCGTTATTCTATAATTCTATAATTCACTCTAATTCACATAGATTCTATGGCTCTATAGGGTTCTATAGGTTCTATGATTCTGGGCTTTTTAAGGTTTCAATTGTAAAATTAACGTTCGTATAAATACAAATGGATGCAGCAATCGTTAATGCTTTTTCTGTAATGGTTTTCGCATCTAATTTGGTATTTTCTAATAAGGCTTGCGCTGCTGCTTTTGCATAAGGACCACCCGAACCAATCGCAATTAAGCCATTTTCTGGCTCAATAATATCGCCGTTCCCGGTAATAATAAGAGAACTTTTGGCATCTGCCACAGCCAGTAGTGCTTCTAAGCGTCGCAAGATTCTATCTGTTCGCCAATCTTTAGCCAATTCCACTGCTGCACGGACTAAATGGCCCTGATGGGTTTCTAATTTTGCTTCAAATCGTTCAAACAAAGTAAAGGCATCCGCTGTACCGCCTGCAAAACCTGCAATCACATTATTATTATAAAGTCGACGCACTTTTCGCGCATTGGATTTCATGACGGTTGGACCCAATGTCACTTGGCCATCGCCACCTATCACGACTGTACCATTCCGCCGTACCGCGACAATAGTTGTACCTCGATATTGTTCCAACGACTCTCTCCTTTTACCTTTTATATGATTTTTTATTAATATGGGGGCAAATCGCCTATTTGCAATTAGCTTTCTTTTTTTACAATGCTATTCATGCCCTTGGCTTCTAATTGGTCTTGTATCGCTTTGGCTTGGGTCAGTTCAGCATAAGGACCTTGCTGTAATTGATAAATAATTTGTTCACCCTGCTTAATTTTCACTATATTGGCATCAAACCCAGATAATAGCAAAGAAAGCCGCATGCGGTCAGCCGCTGCTAAATTTTTAAAAACCCCCATCTGCAAAATGTAATGAGAGGTCAAAGGTAGAGAAGAAGAGGGAGTATTTTTTAACCATGTTGCCTGTTCTTTTATCCCCGCTGGGGAAGAGAGAGCCATCTGTAAGCGCGGTAATTCTGTATAAAAATCAAAATGAATTTCTTCATCATTTTCTTGGGCTTTTATGATGGGAGGTAATAATTTAGGAGGGGAGGATGTCACATGTAATGCATTTTTCAATTGTTGAAAGAAAGCCCTCCCATTTGGTTTAGCAATATACAAACTTCCTAATATAATACAACCTAGGAAAAAACCAATAAAAACGAACCTCCGCCCCCTTCCTACAGATCGTGAGGGAGGCTTTAAATGATCTAACTTGTCATTAGCATAATCCTTTGCCATAACTACATTCTATCAGGAGTTGAAACGCCTAGTAATGTTAATCCATTTATCAGGACCTGACGAGTTGCTGCAATCAGGGCTAATCGCGCCTGACGTACTGTGTCTTCATCAATTAAAAACTGATGCGAATTATAATATACATGAAAATCGTTCGCTAATTCTCTTAAATAATGCGTTAATAAATGAGGAGCATATCCTTCGGCAGCTGCTTTTACCGTTTCTGGATAGCGACTTAATGTCGTTAATAAATGCTTTTCCTGATCGGCAGTTAATTGTTCCAAATACAGAACGGCTTGGTTTTGATCGTATTTTAATCCTCTTTCTTGCATTTGCCTAAATACGCTGCAGATCCGCGCATGTGCATATTGGATATAATAAACAGGGTTTTCGTTTGATTGGGATTTAGCCAAATCTAAATCGAAATCCATGGGTTGCTCGCATTTGCGCATGACATAGAAAAAACGTGCGGCGTCATTTCCGACTTCCGCGCGCAATTCACGCAAGGTGACAAATGAACCACTGCGAGTGGACATAGAGGCTTGTTGGCCCCCTCGATACAGGGTAACAAACTGCACCAATAAATACGTTAACTTATCATCAGGTATGCCGGAGGCTTGCAAGGCTGCTTTCATACGAGGGATATAGCCGTGATGGTCAGAACCAAAAATATTAATCGCTGCATCAAAGCCACGCTCAAATTTATTAATATGATAGCCTACATCGTTAGCAAAATAAGTGCGTTGTCCATTGGAACGTTGCAGTACCCGATCTTTTTCATCTCCAAAGGCGGTTGCTTTAAACCACAGCGCACCTTCTTTTTCGTAGACTAAGTTTTGAGCTTGTAAATTTTCGATGAGGCGCTCAACCGCCCCTGTTTGAATAAATTCCCGCTCTGAAAACCAGGTAGAATAGTGAACACCAAACTCAGCTAAATCTTGACGGATATCTTCGATAATACACGCCAATCCAAATTCCACTAACTGTTGATAACCAACCTGGCCTAATAATGCTTTAGCACGTTCAATCACTGCATCGATATATCGCTCTTTATCACCCCCTTGAGGCTCATCAACTCCGACAGCATGAAAAACATCTGTGACAGATTGATATAAACTCTGCTGATATTTTTCTTTCAATTTTTTTGCAATATCGATGACATAGTCGCCTTGATAAGCATTCACTGGAAAATTAATTTTTTCTTCGAATAATGATAAATAACGCAACCAAATACTGACCGCTAAAATATCCATTTGCCGGCCAGCATCATTAACATAATATTCACAATGCACTTGATAGCCGATATAGTTCAGTAAATTGGCAACAATGGCACCATAAGCAGCATGCCTCCCATGGCCAACGTGCAGTGGACCTGTTGGATTCGAGGAAACAAATTCAAGTAAAATACGTTTGCCTTTTCCAACATCGGCTCGTCCATAGTGTTCGCCTTGTATCAAAATGTCTTGAATGACTTGATAAAATGCGTGGGAAGATAAGAAAAAATTGATAAATCCAGGACCCGCAATTTCAACTTTCGTCAATAGAGAAGAAGCGGGTAATGCCGCAACAATCATGTCGGCTAAATCACGCGGCTTCATTCGCGCGGCTTTCGCTAATACCATGGCAATATTGCAAGAAAAGTCGCCATGCTGTTTATCTTTAGTGGCATCAATTTGAATAACTGAATAAGGTACAACAAGCTTGCCACTTTGATGCAAACTATCCAACGCAGATTGCACGAGTTGTTCGATTGATTGTTTCGACATAATTTTAACTACTGTTAATAGATGTAATAAGCTTATTATTGGCGGCTCTGCTTAAACTTGCAAGTACTGGAAATAAAGTATATTAATAAAACGTTACCCTTTGGTATGATTAAGGATCATTTGATATAAGGAAAGTACTCATGCCTTCTCCTGCTCACAGCTGGAAACAATGGACATTGTTAGGGATTTTTTTCTTTTTGATCGCAAATGTGATCACCTCCTCTGCATTTGTCACTTCGGGTTTATTACCCGGTATGGCGGATATTATTAATCATTTAGCAGCGATCATCCAAGCTAAAGTTGAATTTACGGAACATCAATTTCCCCTTCGAACCGCTCCTTTATTATCTGAAGGATGGCCTTATCCTTTTTATCAATTTTACTCTCCCACAACGTATACATTTCTCGGATTCATTAATTATTGGCTAACTCCTTCAGATACCATGCTCACTTACCATCTCGGTTTAGAATTGGCTCTGGTATTGGGTGGCCTTTTTATGTATCGACTTGCTTATGGATTGATTGAGTCAAGTCCAGCTGCGTTAATTGCCAGTATAACTTATTTAACAGCACCTTATCTGTTGATTCTGATTAATCATTTAGCTGCGCTCAATGAAACCATTGCCATGGGTATACTTCCCGCTGTTATTTATTATACTTTACAGCGTTACTATTACCCAGAACAGCATAAAACACTTTTGCAAATAGGATTAGCTTGGTACTTCTTAGCGACCATTCATTTGCTTACATTTTTTTATACGTCCTTATTTGTTGGCTTGTTTTTAATTCTACTGACGCTACAGCAGAAAAAAAAATGGATTAATTTAGTCGATACGGGGATCGGTTTTCTTTTTGGATGTGGATTAGCCGCTTGGTATTTATTACCAATCACTTCATTACAACGCTATCTTATTATAGGAAACTCATTTAAAAGTGGGCTTTATTTATCTTCCTCATTAGGGAGCTTACTCTCGCCTTCTGTTAATATATCAGGTGGCATGACAGTGAATCACCTGACCGTTTTACCCTCTGCTCTTCATCCTAATTTAGGCTTACCTATTGTACTGGGTATCGTTTTTTGTTTTTATGCTTTATTTTCGAAACAATTCTTCTTTCCTCTGTCTTCGATGACTCGTATTTGGTTGAAAAGTTTATTATGCCTTTTTTTAATCGCGTTTATCATGGCATGGACGCCGATTAATTTTTGGCAGTGGTTGCCATCTTGTTTTTCTGCCGTGCAATACAGTTCGCGTCTCCTCATTCAAACAGCTTGGACAGGCGCTTTATTGACGGGCTTTGCAATCTATTGGTTATATAAAGGCAAAATCAGCGTACCTCAGCTTATCTTAACTATTTTATTCCTATTGTTAGCTACTAAAGATTGGCTTCCGATTACTGAATTAGATATGCGCGATTTTAAGAGGGATTTAAATCCACCTCACTTAATTTTTATGCCGCAAGCTTATTTAATCGATCCTATTAATTATTTAAAATCGACTTCTGTCATTGATAATATATTATTAAAAGCCTTTTTAGATGAATTCGGGAAATCCTCTCTATTGAGATTTAATACTGAAGTTGGAATATCACAACAGTTAATTAATCTAGCGATATCGCCCGTGTTAGTTTTACGCGCACACATCCCCGCCACTGCAAATCATCATCAACTTGCTTTATTTATTAATAAAAAGAAGGTCGCAACTCATGAATTAAAACCTGGCTTACTTAATTGGGAAATTCCACTGAAGAAAAATACGCGTCTATCTAAAACTGAGCCTCCCCTCGCTTTTCAATTTAAACTATTACCAACCCTGAATCCTATCCCTAAAATTAATGTCAACGATCTTTTATTAACTGGCTTTTTAAGGCCTGGAAAAGTGTTAACACTTAATCAAATCAAACCCTATTGCTCGCAACAAAAAACCATCACCACTTGTACACTGACGATTCCCAAACAGATCCGTATCGTCGAATTACCTGCTTATTATTATCCTGAATTATTAGATATTCATCTCAATGGCCATCGGATTCATTATTTTAATATTCTGTATCGTGACCTTCAAATTCCTGCCATTATTCCATTGCCGGGTGAAAAAAACACGATTCAAATTGAATTCCGCGGATTACCGGCAGCGAATTTTATTAGCCAAATCATGTGGGGATTTGGATTATTGATTTTAATTTATCTTGGAATTAAACGAAAAAAATAGGTTGTATTTGCCGTAATACACCGAATAATTGGTGGATTACGATGCAAAAAACGCATCTAATCCACCCTACCATTTTATTCCCCCTTCGCCTCCACCTGTTTACTAAAATCACAGGGTTTTTTCGGACAAACTAATTCTGTCCCTCGTCTTTTGGTCACTTTCACCATCAACATAGGCCACGCACATTTTGGGCAAGCTTCTGCTACAGGTTCATTCCAAACAGCGTACTTACAATCCGGATAGCGACCGCAGGAATAAAATAATTTCCCCATGCGGGATTTACGTTTTAACATTTTACCTTGATGACATTCAGGACAATCAATTCCCGTATCTGCAGGTTTCTGCAAAGATTCGATATATTTGCAATTAGGATAACTGGTACAGCCAATAAATTTTCCATATCGACCCACCCGCACTTGCAAATTATTTCCACATTGAGGGCACGTTCGTCCTTCCACAATTTCAGCTGCTGCTGCTGCCGTTGCTTTATCTTCATCCATGCTACGCGTATACGTACACTCGGGATAGCCTGTGCATCCAATAAAACGACTTCGCCGACCTAACCTAACCGATAACGGTTTATCACATTGCGGGCACTTTTCATCTAACGATTCTTGCGTAACATCTTTGCGTTTGACATTTTCCAAAATTTCATCCACCAAATGTTTAAACGGTTCCCAAAATTCTCCTAATAAAGGCACCCATTCTTTTTCTCCTCGCGCCACCGCATCTAATTGATCTTCTAAATTAGCGGTAAAATCATAATCTACATAGCGTGTAAAATGTTGCGTCAAAAATCGATTGACCACCCGGCCGACATCGGTAGGACAAAATCGTTTGTTAACCAGTTCGACATATTCTCGATTTTGCAAGGTTGAAATAATGGATGCATACGTAGAAGGACGTCCAATACCGTATTCTTCTAATACTTTAATTAAAGTCGCCTCGGAATAACGAGGAGGTGGCTCAGTAAAATGTTGCTTTCCTTGTAAATCTTTTAACTCAACCTCTTCCCCTTCTATGAGAGCGGGTAATAATCCTTCTTCTTCATGATCTGCTTTTTTATCATCAATATCTTCTTGATACACGCGGATAAATCCTGCATGGGTAATAACAGAACCATTCGCACGAAATAAATGATGATCGCCTGCCGATAAATCAACCGCCACGGTATCAATGGTTGCATGAATCATTTGACATGCGACCGTTCGCTTCCAAATTAAATCATATAACTTAAATTGCTCAGGAGACAGCGCATCTTTTATCGATTCAGGTGTACGTAATACCGCAGTCGGACGAATCGCTTCGTGAGCTTCTTGGGCATTTTTTGCTTTGGTGCGATAAACTCGCACTTCATCTGGCAATTCATTTTTGCCATACCGTTCGCTAATAAATTGGCGAATTTCAGCAATCGCTTCAGCGGCTAAATTAACGGAGTCAGTACGCATATACGTAATTAAACCAACCGCGCCTCCGCCAATATCAATTCCTTCATACAGCTGTTGCGCTGTGCGCATCGTACGTTGCGCAGTAAATCCCAACTTACGTGCTGCTTCTTGCTGTAAAGTCGAAGTAATAAACGGCGCGGCAGGCTGACGTTTACGTTGTTTTTTATCTACTTTAACAACGCGTAATTTACCTTTGGCCGCTGCAAGCAACGTTTCTTTTATTTCTTCTGCTTGTTGTTGATGGGTTATAGAAAATTGGTCAAGCTTATTACCTTGATAAACCGTTAACCGTGCGTTAAAAAGTTGAGCATGCGCATCTGCTATCGCAATGATATCCCAATACTCTTGGCTAACAAATTTTTCAATTTCTTCTTCACGTTCCACAATCATCCGCAGCGCAGGACTTTGCACACGCCCTGCTGACAATCCCCGACGAATCTTACGCCATAATAAAGGAGATAAATTAAATCCCACTAAAAAATCTAATGCACGACGCGCTTGTTGCGCATTGACTAATTGCATCGAAATTTCACGTGGATTCAGAACAGCCGCTTGTACTGCTGTGCGGGTAATTTCATGGAAAACAACTCGATGAACCGGTTTTTTCTTTAATACTTTTTTATCTTGTAAAAGCGTACAGATATGCCAGGAAATAGCTTCCCCTTCTCGATCCGGGTCAGTCGCAAGATAAAGCGCATCTGCTTTCTTCATCGCCGCCACAATCGCGGCAACATGTTTAGCATTTTTTTCAATGGTTTCATAACGCATTGCAAAATCATGCGCTGGATCCACAGCACCTTCTTTAGGCAATAAATCTCGAACATGGCCATAAGAAGCCAACACGTCAAAATCAGAGCCCAAATATTTTTTAATGGTTTTAGCTTTAGCCGGTGATTCTACAATAACTAGATGAGTAGGCATATCAATCTATGTTCCTTAATGTAAAACGTCAAAAGCGTCAGCTAAAATCATTTCCTGCATTAAGGATAGCGCAGATTTTTTATCTGGCTGGTTAAATAACACCATTAAAACCACCCATTTGATACGCCCTAAGTTAACTTCCATGGGTTCCAATGCCATGATTCGATCAATGACGACTTCGCGTGTTAAAGGGTCCAACACCCCCACTTGCTCTAAATAAAGTAAAAAGCCTTTGCCGTCAACACCTAATTGTTCACTTTCTTCAGGTAAATAATAACGTAATGCGTGTGGCGTAAATTTGGGGCCTGCGATTACCGTTTTTTGCATGTCTTGCAATCCATTCAACCATTGCAAAGCACGTCCTATTTCATATCGATCAAAGCCGATCTTTTCTAATTCAACGATAATGGTTTCATCGTCAACTTTTAATACAATATTGCCATCCATATAATTTTCAAATAAAAACATTAATACTTCAAACATAGTAACCACTTCTTAATTATTTAACGGTGATTCGGACATAGCCCCCAGGTACCGTATGAATATAACCTTCTAACTCTAATGATAACAGCATGGACGAAACTTGGCCTGGCGTCAATCCACTTCGTAGGATAATCGCATCCAACGAAGTCGCCTCATAACCTATATGGGTTAACAACTGTTGCAATGGACAATCAATATAAATTGAATTGAGAGCATTGTTAACAGTAACCGGCGAGGTCATCGGAGAATGCAGAAAATGATTCAATTCTTCCATAATATCGTCTTCTGTTTCAACTAATTTAACGCCTTGGCGGATTAATTGATGGCAGCCGCGGGCAAGCGGATTATGAATCGATCCGGGAATCGCAAACACTTCACGTCCTTGCTCCGCCGCATAGCGTGCAGTAATCAGTGAACCACTGCGAGCCGCTGCTTCCACCACTAATACGCCGACGCTTAAACCACTAATAATTCGATTACGGCGAGGAAAATTTTTCGCTTTCGGTTTCTCATCTGGAGGAAATTCACTCACCAGAGCGCCCTGACCCACAATTTGCTCCGCCAAAGAACGATGAGAAGCGGGGTAAATATGACTTAATCCTGTTCCAAAAACCGCGATGGTTTTACCCTTTGCTTGTAAAGCGCCCTGATGAGTGGCTGCATCGATACCTAGCGCCAAACCACTCGTAATAACCCAGCCGGCGCTTGCCAGTGAATGCGCAAATTGGGTCGCTAATTCTGCACCCACTCGCGTCGGATGCCGCGACCCTACCATAGCAATTTGGGGAGAAGAAAGCAGAGAAAGGTCTCCTTGCGCAAAAAGCACCAAGGGAGCGCTGTCAATTTCTCGCAACAAAGGGGGATAATTTGCATCTTCAATGCAGATCACATGGCATTGGTTTTTTTCACACCATGCGAAATCGCGTTCAACGCGAGCCCAGTTAGGATTTTTTAATTGGTTTATTTGCCCGGACGTTAATCCTAACGCGCGTAATTCGTTAATCGACGCAGAAAATAACTCGTTAATACGATCAACTTGTTTTAACCAATGCCGAAATCGAATAGGCCCAATCCCAGATAAATAGATAGCCGCTAACCAATGTAAAATATCTGTTTTCAAAATAGCCATTCCTTCTTTTTAGGAAAATTATTATTTGTTACGTGTTAAGAAAATGTTAAGGAAAATCCGCTAGGCTCTGCGTGTTTCATTCATCAAGATTTAATAGATAGGAAGAATATGAATAGCAGGGAAGAAAATAATAGGAGCAATAGCTTATGTGTTATCTATGCAGGAAGTCAATGTTATAACACGGAAAGTGAAATAACCGCTGTTCATTTAGCTTATCGTTTACAAGCGCTCTTCACTGTTTTAAAGATGGCAGAACACTGCGTCATTCTAACCGATGCCCCCGGAAGAAGAACATTCGTACGTTTATATCATAATAGTTATTTTTCTGCTATCCCTGGAAAAGATATTGAATTTATTGATTTAGATTACTTCATTCAACAACAATTTCTTTCTTATTATCAAATAAATTATTACATTGAAATTAGCACCTGGAATGAAGCTTCGCCTTATGTCATAAAAAAAATGCTTCATCCTTCAACACGATTACTGTTTGTTGCCTTACCGCATCAGTTAAGAAAAAATGTTGAAAAGCAGTATCGTGAACTTTACCCAGACGAATTTGCAACAAAAAAAGCGAGCATAATAGCTCTTGGGTTAGGCAAAGAAAAAGTAGGATTTCTTACTGTTCCTAAAAAATATAAGCCCCTTTATTCTTCTTATTATCATCAAATTACCGCCAATCCTTTTGGATTTATTTATTTTGAAAATGATTGGAATTCGTT
>Ga0206938_1198_pt1 | contig 13569 bp, 10 predicted proteins | sample Alteio_BWOrgHeat_12_FD_152918 | JGI IMG/M metagenome (GOLD analysis project Ga0206938, IMG submission 152918) | Enriched cells from forest soil in Barre Woods Harvard Forest LTER site, Petersham, Massachusetts, United States -... | ecosystem: Environmental > Terrestrial > Soil > Temperate forest >... | reverse complement strand
GTATCAGTAACTGAACTTGAGTGGTAGAAATCGTTTATGATCAATTCGGGCTGGTATGCATATTTCAACCTTATTCTTATTCCAGTCGGTTTTACATTCAGCCTCTACCCAGGCCTCGGAAATAAACAAATTATTTGGTCAGTTTACCATCGCAGCTGTACTGCTGCTGCTTTTTGTTTCCCTTTTGATTGTATATATCTGTATCAGGTTTCGCGACCGACCTGGAAGTCCGTTGCCTGAACAAATTGGAAAAAACAACCGTCTTGAACTCCTGATGTTCATCTTTCCGGTGGTGACGATTGCTGTTTTGCTTGTGGCTACACTTCGGACCATCAACCGGGTGATGAAACCCGCCGAGGGTCAGCCTGATATGATTGTCACGGGACACCAGTGGTGGTGGGAAGTATATTATCCTGCTACCGGTGTAACAGCCGCCAATGAATTTCATTTACCCATTCATAAAAACTTGCTGATCGAATTTCATTCAGCCGATGTGGTTCACGACTGGTGGGTGCCGGAATTTGGCAACAAGATGGATGTGGTGCCCGGTCGCAACAACTATATCTGGTTAAATATTACCCAACCGGGAAATTTTATAGGGGCATGCAGCGAATTCTGCGGGGCAGAACACGCCTGGATGCGAATCAAGGTTTTTGCTGAAGACGAAACCACCTTCAATCGATGGCAAGAGGCCAATAAAAAAACGGCCAACCTGCCCTCTGACGAACTCTCTATGAAAGGTATGCTGATGTTTCAGTCCAGATCTTGCGGAACCTGTCACCGGATTTCAGGAACTCCGTCGACGGCCAGCGTGGGACCCGATCTATCCCATCTATTCAGCCGGTCAACCATGCTCAGCGGGATGATGCCGATGAATGAAAAAAATCTGCAAGCCTGGATCAGTGACCCCCAGAATGTGAAACCAGATGCTAAGATGCCCGATTTTATTTTCAGCCGAGATACGGTGAACGCCATTGTCCATTATCTAACCCAATTGAAATAGTCATGGACGAAATCATGCCATCTAGTTTTGCCGGTGCGACGCCTGTTAGGGTCTTGAACAGGGACCAGAAACTGCTTCAGTGGATTTCGTCTGTTGACCACAAACAGATCGGCACCATGTATTTGCTGCTTTCGATTTTATTCTTGGTGATTGGTGGGGGAGAAGCATTGCTTATGCGCACCCAGCTGGCGATTCCGAACAATCATTTTTTATCTCCCGAAGCCTATAACCAGATATTTACCATGCATGGAACGACCATGGTATTTCTGGTCGCGATGCCGGCGATATTTGGTTTTGGTAATTATATGGTTCCTCTGATGATCGGCGCCAATGATATGGCCTTCCCCCGTTTAAATGCTTTTAGTTTTTGGATGACTTTGTTTGGAGGAGGTCTGCTCTATTTTAGTTTTCTGGCGGGAGGCGCACCGGACGCCGGATGGTTTAACTATGCCCCGCTGAATGAATACAATTATTCCAGTCGGCCAGGTGTCGATTATTTTGCCATTGGATTGTTGATTGCGGGCATTGGCAGTGTTGGGGGTGCCATCAATTTTATTGTAACCATTTTATATTACAGGGCCAAGGGGATGAAGCTCAATCAGGTTCCACTTTTTGTGTGGATGATTTTTGTGGATTCTTTCTTGATACTGGCTGCCTTTCCCTGCCTGAATGCCGCCCTGGCCATGATCGAAATGGACCGGCAGTTCCATGCTCACTTTTTTAACAGTGCCAGCGGCGGTTCAGCCCTGCTTTGGCAGCACCTGTTCTGGTTATTCGGACATCCTGAAGTATATGTTGCCATGTTGCCATCTTTCGGAATATTTTCAGAAGTGTTCCAAACTTTTTCAAGAAAACCCATTTTTAGCTATGCCATCATCGCTTCATCCTCTGTGGCCATTGCCTTGTTATCCTTTGGCGTATGGGTCCATCACATGTTCGCTGTGGGTTTGGGAAATACCGTGAATGGTTTTTTCGGAGCGGCATCGATGTTGATCGCCATTCCGACGGGCATTAAAGTTTTCAGCTGGATGGCGACCATGTATGGAGGTTCCATCCGGTTTTCGATACCCATGATGTTTGCCATCGCTTTTCTCATCCAATTCACCTTTGGCGGATTAACCGGCGTTTTGTTTGCGATCGTGCCGATAGACTGGCAACTCACGGATACCTATTTTGTGGTTGCCCATTTCCATTACATGTTTGTCGGAGGAGCCGTTTTTGGATTATTCGCCGGTTTATTTTACTGGTTTCCGAAAATAACCGGGAAAATGCTCGATCAGAAACTGGGTACCTGGTTTTTTTGGTTGTTTACGATCGGCTTCAATACAACTTTTTTAATTCAGCACGTGCTGGGACTCATCGGTATGCCCAGAAGGGTGTGGACCTATCCGGATCTGCCGGGATACGGGGTCATGAATTTTATTTCCACACTGGGCGCTTTTATGATGGGTACGGCAGCACTGATTTTAATAGTTGCGATTCTAAAATCCCTTCGAAGTGGCGTGGTCGCTGGCAAAGATCCCTGGGACGGAGTGACCCTGGAGTGGTATTGTGATCCCCAACCGGGCAGAAAGAATTTCGACAAGATACCGCTGGTAAGAAGCAGGCGCCCGTTTTGGGATCTAAAACATCCCGAGAATCCGGACTGGAAAAACGCTCGAAGCTGATGGATTAGACGGACACACATTTTCTATAGACGGCAGACAGAATGCCATGAAAAATTAATAGCAGGATGAACAAAATGATGATAAAAATGCTGGTGTTTACGGAGGTATTTTTCTTCCTCTCCCTGATCATGGCTTATGTATACATGGTTTACTACGGAGACACGCGCAGTGCCGGTGAAATCAAGTCCCTGCATATTTCAACCACGGGATTCTTTACTTTCATCCTGCTGAGCAGCAGTTTTACTTTTTATATAGCGGAGAAAAATTATTTAAAGGGCAATGTAAAACAACTTAAGATCTGGCTGGTCATCACGATGATACTGGGAGCCATTTTTCTTTTCGGACAAGGCAATGAATATTACCACCTTATTCGTGAACAGATAACCCTGGGTGCCAGTGTATTCGGAACCAATTTTTTCACGCTGACCGGCTTTCACGGATTTCATGTATTTGTTGGGCTGGTGCTTCTGTCCATATTGTTGACCATGAGCCTGCTGGGTGATTTTAATTCCAATCAGTCCACCGTTATACAAACGGTTGGTATTTATTGGCATTTTGTCGATGCGGTCTGGATTGTTGTTTTTACAGTGGTCTATGTGATGCCCCGGTTCATGGATATGAAAACTTAAGGCTGTACAGGGATTGGACCAGCGGAATGTTGTTGAAATAAAAAAATATTTATGCACTCGTTGATTACTTATTGGCACCTGGATATTTTGATGGTTGGTTTTCTTATTTCCATCTGCCTCGCATATTATCTGCTGGGGGGCTTTGTAGAAAATAAAAAACTCAAGTTGTTCATGGCTGGTTACGTTTTATTGATTCTGTCCATCGCATCTCCTTTGCATTTTCTTGGTGAAAACTATCTGATGAGTGCCCATATGACTTCACACGTGATATTAATTTTATTGGCTGCTCCTTTATTGGTCTTGGGTATTCCGGACAACGGGGATAAAAACATGACCCGATTCTCAGCCTGGCTTTCAAAACATCCCTGGTTACCCTGGATGTCAGGAGTATGTGTCATGTGGTTTTGGCATATCCCGGTTGTCTTTAACCGCTTGTTCCTTCCGGGCTCTCCGGTTGTCGGAGCAGCAGGGGGTATTCCGGTTCTTTCAGACCTGCATTTGATCAGTCTGGTTTTAACTGGGATCCTTTTCAGCTGGCCGGTAGTCGGACCGGTAAGACAACAAAGATTGCCCACCGTCCAAGCGGTTCTCTATTTAAGTGCGGCCTGTATTTTTTGTTCCGTCCTGGGATTGATGATTACGTTTGCGCCCCTGGGAATATATACTCATTACGAGCACATCACAGACCGGTTCGGATTTTTACCCATGATTCGCGGCGACCATGGAATCTCAGCCCTTATAGACCAACAGGTAGCAGGACTGATCATGTGGATTCCCGGCTGTTTGATTTACCTGACCGCTTCGGTATGGCTCCTGATGAAATGGTTTAAAGAAAAAAATAATCAGACTTTTTTGACATCCCATAAAACAGAGTTATGAATGAAAATATAAGTCCAGTAAATCAGCAGGAATGGCACGAGGCAGCCCCAGAGGAGTTGCCGGAACCCACGTACTGGCCTTTTTACCTGGCCATGGGTATCATGTTCTTAGCCTGGGGTTTGCTGACTATGTGGGAGTTTTCTTTACTAGGAATTATTATCATGATTATTGCGCTAGTAGGCTGGATAAATGTTTTAAGACATGAAAGATGAAATAAAAAAAACCGAGGAAAGCAGACGCAATTTCATCATGAAACTCAGCCTGGGTGTGGGTGGGATCGCGGCATTTGCCGTGTCCATCCCGGTTATTGGAGCGTTGCTGGCACCCTTGTTGGGAAAAGAAGAAGTGGATTGGGTCACCGTGGGCGCGGCCAACGATTTCAAACCGGGAACCGTTACCTTGGTGACTTTTCAAAATCCGGATCCCAAGGCCTTTGCCGGTGTTACAGCCAACACGGCCTCCTGGTTAAGAAAAGACCTGAATAATAATTTTATTGCCTTTGCAGTCAATTGTTCACACCTGGGTTGTCCGGTCCGATGGGAGGCTACAGCCAATTTATTTATGTGCCCTTGTCACGGAGGAGTATATTATCACGATGGTACCGTTGCTTCGGGTCCGCCACCCCGCGCGCTGTCACAGTATAGAGTCCGGATAAACAAAGGGTATGTACAGATTCAAACCGGACCGATTCCCATTACTAATCTTAGAGCATCCAGAACAAGATGAGTCTATTAAAAAAAATCTCGCAGTGGCTCGATGATCGAACGGGATATACGGATAATATTCGCCCGTTGATCAAACATTTGGCACCTCCGCGCGCGAAATGGACCTATGTATTTGGCTCGGCCAGTTTATTCTGCCTGATTGTTCAGATCGTTACCGGTGTCGGGCTTTCGCTTCTTTATCAACCCAGTTCGAGTCTTGCCTTTGAATCCCTGAATTTTATTACCAACCAGGCAACTTTTGGACGGGTACTTCGGGGTATTCATTTTTATGGCGCTTCCGGAATGATCCTGATGGTGGGAATCCACATGGTTCGTGTTTATATTTTCGCTGCCTATAAATATCCCCGGGAGATGAGTTGGGTAAGTGGTGTTTTGTTGCTCTTCCTGACGATAGCAATGGGGTTTACAGGTCAGTTGCTCCGGTGGGATTCCAACGGAGTCTGGTCCTCGGTCGTGGCTGCCGAGCAAATGGGAAGAATGCCTTTCATCGGAAAATACGTCGCACGGTTGTTATTGGGGGGAGATACCATCGGCGGACATACGCTCAGCCGCTTTTATTCCTACCATGTTTTTCTTTTCCCCGCCATGATTTTCGGATTTGTAGGTTTACATCTTTACCTGGTTTTCCGAAATGGGATTTCCGAACCTCCCAAGGCAGGCCGTCAGGTAGATCCCAAAACGTACCGGGCCTGGTATAAAAATATGCTCAGTGAGAAAGGGGTTCCTTTCTGGCCCGATGCAGCCTGGCGGGATACTTTATTTGGTGCCTTCATTGTGCTTGCCATTTTTGCGCTGGCCGTGATCGTCGGACCGCCTTCTTTGAATACACCACCCGATCCGGCCTATATCCATACAACGCCGGCACCCGATTGGTATATGATTCCTTTTTTCTCCCTGTTTGCTTTGATGCCGCCCGCCATTGAATCCTGGGTTATTTTTCTGGCACCCCCCTTAATAATAATTTTCATGCTCATACTTCCTTTTGTTTCCAATAAAGGGGAGAGAAGTCCGATCAAAAGACCCTGGGCTGTTTTTGGGGTGATCTGCGTGGCGATATTTATGACCTGCCTGCTCGTGATTGGATACAAGGCACCCTGGTCTCCGGTTTTTGATGCCAAGGCCTTACCGCTGACTGCGATTCATGGAGATCAACAGGACAGCGTCATCCAAAAAGGCACGCACCTATTTTATATAAGAGGCTGCGAGTACTGTCATCAGATCAATGGATACGGTGGTTTTAAGGGACCCAATCTCACTTATATCGGCAATCGATTGGACATTCCTTTGATCAAAATCCGGATAGTCAACGGGGGTCCGGATATGCCATCTTTTGGAGGTACGCTTTCTAAGCAAGATATCGATGCACTGGCGGTTTTTCTTTCGGCACAAAAATAATTTCTGGGTAACATACATTTTTAACCGACGCTTAAAGTTGATTCGGATGAAGCGTCTCGAAATAAAAACTTAATTTCGCCGCTCACCTTTCACCAAACTCTTATTTATGAAAAAAATCTTGTATGCTCTTTTATTCGTTGCAGGCGGCTTGGTATCCTGCACATCCAATCCGGCAACTCCAGCTGCGGGTGCGGCACCCTCCAAAGATTCCGTCATTGCGCTGGCCAAAGCAGCTTTCGTATATGCCATGCCGATAGCGCTCATGGACATGACCGAAAAAGCCGCAACCAATACCGTTAAGCCGGCCACCAATGGTGATTTAATGGCTCCAATTAATCAGTTGGTGATAGCGACCCAATTTCCCAATGCGAAATTCAGGACAGTTGTAAGACCGAACGCAGATACCTATTATCATAACGGATTTCTGGATTTGACTGCCGACGCACTCGTCTTGACCGTTCCCAATACCAACGGCAGATACTACCTGTTGCCGATGCTGGATGCCTACGGAAATGTGTTTTCTTCTCCGGGGAAAAGAACAACGGGGACCCTGGCGGATACTTTTTTAATTACCGGTCCCAAATGGACGGGAACGGTCCCTGCAGGAATGAAAGAAATTAAAGCTCCGACCAATATGGTATGGCTCCTGGGTCGTATTCAGGTAAACAGTGCCGCCGATGGCATTAAAGTCGTTATACCGATCGAAAAGAAAATCAATATCACCCCGCTGGGTTCCTGGGGCAAACCCTATACCGCGCCCGATGGTAAGTTGGACTCTCTGCTTCCCAAAGAAGGCCCCAATGCGCAGCTCTATGCCATGTCCATAGACAAGTTTTTTAATTATGTCAACAACCTGATGGCCGCCAATCCGCCACCGGCGATGGATTCTGCGGCACTAACAAAATTTGCCACGATCGGTGTGGGTCCTGGTTTGAAATTCGATCTGAGTTCTTTCGATACGGCCACCCAGGCTGCCTTAAGTGCAATTCCCAAGATGGTAGTAGATTATATCAACGATTTATTTACCAAGGGAAACCTGAATCCACCGGTCAACAACTGGAGTGTCGCGTACAAGGGTTTTGGAAACTATGGTACCAATTATGACCTCAGGGCCATTGTTTGTTATGCAGGGCTGGGCGCTAACCTGCCTGAAGATGCTGTGTACCCGTCCAGTGCAAAAGACTCAGCGGGAAATCCTTACAATGGTGCCAACAAATATGTTTTACATTTTGACAAAGGCAAGACTCCCCCGGTGAATGGTTTCTGGTCACTGACCATGTACAACAATGAAGGATACTTTATTGATAACCCGATCAACCGCTATGCGATTGGTAACCGAAATCCTCTAAAATACAATGCAGATAGTTCCGTGGATTTGTATTTTCAAGTTAAGTCTCCCGGTAAGGACAAAGAAAACAACTGGCTTCCCTGTCCGGCCGGTCCCTTTAACCTGATGCTGAGAATGTATTGGCCCAAAGACGAATTTTTGCAGGGCAACTGGACCCCTCCAGCGGTTGTAAAAGTGAATTAACCGGTCACGCAAATAATAAAAAAAAGCCCCGTCTATTCACTTAGTCGGGGCTTTTGTATACTATGAAAAACAGGCTTTTACTCTTCCAAATATTCTCTTTGCGCCTCATCACTGTGAACGGAATCTTCTTCAGCCTTACTGAGCGCCGTTCCCTGCGGTTTGAGTTGTAGTACAATCTTAGCGATCGAGCCGGTGAATTTACTGTCCTTTCCATAATCTGCCACATGGGTAGCGTCATCAACACCTACATCGGCTGTTTCATCTGCAGAGAATATATATCCTTGTGTTTTATCGATTCTGTTTTGACCTGCCAGCTGACCATTGACGAATATCTTGCCCAGGCCACCCGCTCCGGGCTTAGGCCCATCCCAGTCAAAATCAAAAACAATTTGATTCTTTCCTTTGATGACGGATTTGGCAGCTACCGTATAAGACGACAAACCCAAATAGTTGTAGGTGAACATCGGTTTGCCATTTTTCATATATAAAACCCATCCTCCAAATTTTCCGCCCTGACAAAGCAATACACCATTGGCATTGCCGGACTTTGCATCGATATCGGCCGTAATGGTAAAGGATTTGTTTTTCATATTGATAAAGGCGTTCTCCATCATACCCACCATACCGGGAAACAGATTCATCGACGTTCGGTCTCCGATAAGATCCGGTCTACCCGCAATTTTGGGAATCATGCGATCAAGGGTCCGGTCATCGATCGGCAACACATGATATTTTATAGCTTCCCTCATAAAAATATCCTGTAGCTCTTTCAGTTTTTCGGGATTGGCTGCTGCCGAATCGTGCGCCTGACTAAAATCAGTATTGGTGTTGTACAATTCCCAAACATCCTCATTGAGCGGATGGCGGGGTGCATACTCCCAGGGGGCGCGGTGGACTGTACCAGCGAACCATCCGTCGCTGTAGATGCCACGATTGCCAAATATTTCAAAATACTGAGTACTCCGTGTAGAAGGGGCATCGGCACTATCCCAGGTATATACCATACTCACCCCCTGTATGGGCTGTTGTTCCACTCCATTGACCATTTTAGGAGCGGGAATTCCCACCGCTTCGTAAACAGTCGGTGCAATGTCAATGGCATGGTGAAATTGATGACGGACTTTGTTGTCTGGCTTGATATGTCCCGGCCAACTCATAATCAAAGGATTGGTGGTGCCACCGAAAGTTCCGGCTTCTTGTTTGGTCCACGCAAAGGGTGCATCACCCGCAACCGCCCATCCGGCTGAATAATGCGGAAAGGTATTGGGTCCACCGAGCTCATCCATCTTTTTGCTTTGATCGGCGACTGTTTCCGGCACCCCGTTGAAATAAGTCATTTCATTGAACATCCCATTCATGCCTCCTTCGGCACTGGCTCCATTGTCCCCGATGATATAAATGAAAAGCGTATTGTTTAGTTCACCCAAACTATCCACTGCATCCCGCAAGCGTCCTATCTCGTAGTCTGTATATTCTGCAAATGCGGCAAAAACTTCCATCTGATGCGCAAAAAGTTTTTTTTCTTCTGGACTGAGTTTGTCCCAATCCTTGATTTCTTTGGGTTTGGGGGCTAGCACGGTATTGGGAGGAACGATGCCCATCTTGATCTGGCGAGCCAGGGTTTCTTCCCGGACCTTATCCCAACCCTGGTCAAACTTACCTTTGTATTTGGCTATCCATTCTTTAGGAACATGATGTGGCGCATGGGTTGCGCCCGGTGCATAATACATAAAGAAAGGTTTGTCGGGTGTGAGTGACTGTTGGAAGCGCATCCAGTTGATGGATTTGTCCGCCATGTCCTCATTAAAATTGTATGAGGGATCATCACTGGGAATTTCTGCATGTGCGGTGCCGTCATAAATCATCGGTGACCACATGTTGGTCTCTCCTCCGATAAAGCCGTAAAATTTATCGAACCCGGAATGTGTGGGCCACCGGTCGAAGGGTCCCGATACACTCACTTCCCAAGGCGGTGTCTCATGGTATTTTCCAAAAGCGGATGTAATGTAGCCATTTTGACGCAATACTTCGGCCATGGTGGTAATACTGTGAGGACGAATGCCCGTGTTGCCGGGAAAACCCGTGGCCAGTTCCATAATGGCACCTGCATTGTTGGAATGATGGTTGTATCCTGTTAACAAGGCAACGCGCGTTGGTGAACACAGGGCCGTGGTATGGAAATTATTGTATTTGATTCCGGAGGCGGCAATTTTTTCGGCATTGGGCATTTGAATAGGTCCACCGAAGGCGCTGGATTGACCAAATCCGATATCATCAATTAATACCACGATCACATTGGGCGCTTTGGCGGGTGGCTTCACCTCAAAACGGACGGGGGCCTTTGTATTGCGGGCATCCAGTGTAGTATCGGAAGGATATGCAGGCCCGACAATGGGTAGGACCGTTCTGTCCAGACCGCTATCCGAAGCCTGAATACTGTTTGTAGGTTGTGTGGAATGGCTGTTGTCATTGTTAGCGTTGTGACAAGAAGAAAAAATCAGGGCAAACAAGCCGCAAAAAGCAATAACGGGCAATCGCTTAAAATCCGCAGGACATGAAAGACGAACCATAAGGAAATAGTTTAATGGTAAATGTAAAGTGGACCCATCTGATTTGAATATTACATAAAAAATTCGGGTAAGCCATACCGGTAGGTCCGGAAAAACACAGTCAAATAAAACCTAAATTAATTAAAATTTTCAACACGATTGCCAAGGTCCCAATAGAGTTGTGCTCTGTGAACAGCAATAAGGCCTAGAGATAACTAAACGTTAACCAATCCTTCCTGATTATTTATATCAACCATTCAGGATCCACAACTGACACAGCCTTCTTCCATCGAACAGAGACTGTTTTGCGGATATTCCATCTGAGGTTTTTCTTCTGAGAGAACAGGAAATGGAATTGCCTTTGCTGATTTCTCCACCGTAAACTGAACAGCCTGTGCAGCTGCCTGGGTGCGCAAGTAATACATGCCCGTTTTCAATCCTTTTCTCCAGGCGTAGAAATGCATAGAAGTAAGTTTAGCCACAGAAGGTTTTTCCAAAAAAAGATTCAGTGACTGGGACTGGCAGATAAAAGCTCCTCGGTCGGCTGCCATATCGATTAAATTTCGTTGTTTGATTTCCCAAACGGTTTTATAGATCTCTTTGATATCGGAAGGAATTTCTTCAATATCCTGAACCGATCCATTGGCCAGGATGATCCGGTTTTTCATGTCGTTGTTCCACAAACCCAGCTGTACCAGATCTTTTAAGAGGTGTTTATTGACAATGACGAACTCGCCGCTCAGCACCCTTCGGGAATAAATATTGCTGGTATAAGGTTCAAAACATTCGTTGTTACCCAGAATCTGAGAGGTAGAAGCGGTGGGCATGGGGGCGACCAATAAAGAATTGCGGGTACCGTATTTTATTACTTCCTGCCTTAACTGACTCCAGTCCCATCGGTCGCTGGGTTTAACATCCCACATGTCAAATTGAAAAATCCCTTTGGAAAGGGGAGATCCTGTGAAGCTTTCGTATGCACCCTCTTCCATGGCCAGATCCTTACTGGCTGTCATCGCTGCAAAATATATCGTTTCGAAAATGTCCCGGTTCAGCAATTTTGCAAGGGCCGATTCAAAAGGCAATCTCAACATCATGAATATATCGGCCAGACCCTGTACTCCGATTCCGATCGGGCGGTGTTTTAAGTTGGAACGACGGGCTTCTTCTACGGGATAGAAATTGCCGTCAATGATTTTATTGAGATTCCTGGTTACATCCACCGTCACCTCAAATAATTTTTGATGATCGAAGGAGCCATCGACTACGAATCTGGGTAAGGACAGGGAAGCCAGGTTACATACCGCCACTTCATCGGGAGAAGTAAATTCCAGGATTTCTGTGCAAAGATTGCTGCTTTTGATGGTACCTAGGTTTTGCTGGTTGCTTTTTGCATTGGCCGCATCTTTATAAAGCAAATACGGTGTGCCCGTTTCTATCTGGGTTTCAAGTATAGCAAACCAAAGCTCCTGTGCTTTGATGGTCTTTCTGGCCCTTCCTTCCAGCTCATATCTGGTATATAAACGTTCAAAGGTATCTCCATAACAATCCTGTAGTCCGGGCGCTTCATGGGGACAAAACAAACTCCATGTTTGGTCTGCCTCCACTCTTTTCATGAACAGGTCGGACATCCACAGACCATAAAATAAATCCCTGGCTTTTAGTTCCTCCTTTCCGTGATTTTTCCTGAGTTCTAAAAAGTCAAATACATCGGCATGCCAGGGTTCTAAGTAAATGGCAAAAGCACCTTTCCGTTTTCCCCCTCCCTGATCCACATAGCGGGCGGTATCATTGAATACCCGCAGCATGGGAATGATTCCGTTGCTGGTGCCATTGGTTCCGCTGATATAACTGCCCGTTGCCCGGATATGATGAATAGCCAGACCGATCCCGCCTGCACTTTGGGAGATCTTTGCTGTTTGTTTGAGTGTATCGTAAATTCCGTCGATGCTATCATCTTTTACCGTCAGTAAAAAACAGGAGGACATCTGGGGTTTGGGTGTGCCCGCATTGAACAGGGTAGGTGTTGCATGGGTAAACCACCGTTCACTCATCAGATGATAGGTCTTGAGGACGTTGTCTATATCCTGTTTGTGAATGCCTAGGGCTGCACGCATATACATATGCTGAGGTCGTTCGGCTATGCGGCCGTTGATTTTGAGCAGATAGGATTTTTCCAAGGTTTTGAATCCGAAATAATCAAATCCGTAATCACGGTCATAGATGATGGTGCTGTCCAGCAGATCAGCGTTTTCCCGGATGATCTTCATCACATCATCGGCAATCGCCGGCATTTCCCTTCCCGTAATCGGATGGGTAAGGGCGTGCAGGTTGCCCATGGTCGCGGAAAAACTTTTGATCGTATTCTTGTGCAGGTTGCTTACCGCGATCCGGGAAGCCAGTATGGCATAGTCGGGATGTTTGGTCGTAAGGGAAGCGGCGGTTTCGGCCGCTAAATTGTCGAGTGTTGTCGTCGGCACACCATCATAAATTCCTTCGATGGTTTTTTTGACTACCTCGTAGATGTCCAAGATGGGGCTCAGGCCATAAGATAGCTTCTGAATACGGGCGGTGACCTTATCAAATTTTACGGACTCTTTTTTTCCGTCTCTTTTCATGACAAACATGGGATTTGAATTTAATGGTTAAAAATCTTCTTCCAATGAAAAGGCGGTTGTCTCCCGGGTGGACAACAAGCCGGCTTTCTGATAATCACCCACTCGTTTTTCAAAGAAATTGGTTTTGCCCTGCAAAGAAATCATTTCCATAAAATCGAATGGATTCGAACTATGATACAAGGCGGGATATCCCAATTCCTTCAGCCAGCGATCCGCTACAAATTCAATGTATTGCTTCATGAGGTCCGCGTTCATTCCAATGAGTCTCACCGGCAGTGCGTCGGATATGAATTCTTTTTCAATCGTCACCGCCTCTTCGATGATTGACCTTACTTTTTCAGCCGAGAGTTTCTGCGCCAGCATCCCATAAAGAAGGCAGGCAAATTCACAATGCAGTCCTTCATCCCGACTGATCAGTTCATTGCTGAAAGTAAGTCCGGGCATCAGACCCCTTTTCTTCAGCCAGAAGATCGAGCAAAAGCTGCCGCTGAAAAAAATTCCCTCCACCGCGGCGAATGCCACCAGCCTTTCTGCAAAACTTCCTTTTTGAATCCAGCGCAAAGCCCAGGCTGCTTT
>Ga0206938_1197_pt1 | contig 13612 bp, 11 predicted proteins | sample Alteio_BWOrgHeat_12_FD_152918 | JGI IMG/M metagenome (GOLD analysis project Ga0206938, IMG submission 152918) | Enriched cells from forest soil in Barre Woods Harvard Forest LTER site, Petersham, Massachusetts, United States -... | ecosystem: Environmental > Terrestrial > Soil > Temperate forest >... | reverse complement strand
GGTATCGGGGTTTATTCTGTGCGCTCGAATCTTTCAAAATATTTACAATATGCATTTCCAGCGGAAAAGTCATCCCGTCTATCATATGTTCAGAAGGCGTATGAAAATGTAATTGTCTGGAAGAAAAAGTTTTCCCACCGGCAAGAGCACTACTTCCTTCTTTAAAATCCAACTGTATAGTATGTCCTAAATTTTCAATAGCTGTTATACTAGCAATGAATTTCACTGACATGATTTGATTGCTGTCTTTTAATGTACTGTCAGTTAATATGTTTATTGGAGATTGGACAAGCCCGTCATCCAACCTGGGTAGTGCATAACCCTGGGTAATTTTGGTGACTGCATCAGGAGCCTCAGACTTCACCAGGTTGCCACCCTTATTTAGCTCGTTTTGGACACCAGTAGTTTGCAAACTGTCTTTTTGAACTTCTTTCTCACTTGGCGTTTTACACGCCAAAGCGAAAATTACAATGATTGTCAACCCATGAACTGTAAATTTCATAGTATAGTTTGATAATTATTAATCTCCTTAAAACAGACCTTCCTCCTAGCTACTACAAAAAACCTTTTCTATTCATTTGTTTTCCAAGGCGGACTCACATTCTTTAATCAGCATTATTGAGATAATTTGATATTAAATTATCTAGTGGTTAATACATTGCAAAGTTATACCACGTATATCAAATTAATCTTTTATCTGAATTTAGGAAAGTGGTTCCGGCCTGGGTGCTTCGCCGGCTGGTCTAGATTTATCTTCCGGCAGCGGAATAAATTCATGATTATCCTTTGGCGGTAAAAGAATGCGGCCTTGTTTCCAGTCTTCTTTTGCCTGTTCAATTCGTTCTTTACGGGATGATACAAAATTCCACCAAATAAATCTTTCTCCTAACGGTTCCCCTCCCAATAGCATCAAGGTGGAATTATCTTTTGCAAGTATGACTGGATCGACTCCCGAATCAAATACCAGCATTTGTCCTGCATGATAACTATTTCCAGACACTTCAACACTGCCCTTGGCAATGTACAGTCCGCGTTCGGAATGTTCTCTGGGAAGCCCGAATTTTGCGCCGGCTTTTAGCTCAACGTGTAAATAAAAAAGGGGAGAATTTATTTTGACCGGATTGTTCAATCCGTAGGCATTCCCGGCAATGAGTCGCATCCAAACATCCTTGTCGGTAAAAATGGGAAGCTGCACCGGTTTGTAATTGAAAAAAGAAGGGCTGGATTCTTCACCTTTTTCAGGAAGGGCTACCCAAGTCTGAATCATCTCGAGTTTTCCCCCCGCCAAGGCTGAAGGGTCTTCAAACCTTTCAGAATGGGCGATCCCCTTGCCGGCTGTCATCCAGTTTACTTCACCGGGTCGTATAATCTGTTCAACACCCAAACTATCTCGGTGTGTCACTTGTCCTCCAAAAAGATAGCTTACTGTAGAAAGGCCGATATGTGGATGGGGAAGCACATCCAGTGAAGCAGTATTCATAGGTAAATCGACAATGGGGCCGGCATGATCCATAAAAATAAAAGGGCCCACCATCCTTCGCAGACGGAAGGGAAGGATACGTTTCACCTTCATGGACTGGCTGATGGCAGCATTACGGGCCTCTATTACAATACTAAGCATGAGAATATAAATCTTGCAGCATAAAATTCGGATTTATAATTGAATTAACTAAAATCAAAAGTCCATTCACGCCAGGTCAGGACAATCCCAATTCAAAATATTTATTCTTCCCAGGGATCAAAATTCACGTCGGCAGTTTTCTTATATTTGACCAAACGTTATTCGTAAACTTCCTCTAAAAATAAAAGAAAAAAAACTTCGTCAATCGTTACCATTTCATGTTGATTCGGAAAAGAAAAAATGCCACCCTATTTATTTTGAACCAGGCATTTGATTCGCGTGTAAAAATGCTGAATCTGGCCAATGCCCTTCTATTTTTCTTTACCGGACTTTTTATATTGAATAGAGTTGTGACTTCCAGCAGCTACTCCGGAAGTTTCTGGTTTATGATCTTCCTCGGCTTGGCTTCTTTTGTCTGTTTCTACCGCTTTATCAACAAAGCGCTTTTGTCAGAAAGGTTGCTCATCAATACCAAAGAGATTGTTTTCATAAGTAGACGGCTACTTAAAACCAGTATCAAAACGTATGAGAATAGCAAGGTCTCAAATTTTCACTTCCTGGAGAAAAAACCTATGGCTCCGCATCCGCTGGCAGGGAAATCGATAGATTATTTGGGATTTCAAACAACAGAAGTGCTGATCAATCAACTCGATGGGGATAAACAACTGGCTTTTGACTATGAGGGTCATACCGTCTTATTGGGCACGGATATTTATGAGTACGAATTTGAAGAGATCAAATCCGTCTTAGATCGGTATCGTTTGCCACAGTCATCTGAATCGTAAAAAAATTCTGATACCGACTGCAGCCTTATTTGGTTATGATTAGATCAATGGTATCAGTCAGGTAAAAATTCTAACAAAAAGTAATGAATAAATCTACAACAGAAGAAATACGGGATCGTTTCGACCGGGATGTAGAACGGTTTTCAAATTTAGAAACCGGCCAGGTTTCGACCATTGACGCCAAAATCTCATTGGAGTTACTCACGGATGCAGCTAGAGAGATCGTTCCGAATGCGGTCAATTTGCTGGATGTCGGGTGTGGTGCGGGAAACTATACCCTCACCATGTTGTCGAAAATAAAAGGGCTTCATTGCACGCTGATCGATTTGAGCAGACCCATGCTGGAAAGAGCCTTTGAAAGGGTCTCTTCGCAAACTACCGGGCAGGTAGAAACCATCCAAGGCGACATCCGCACCATTGAGCTCATAGCAAACCAATTTGATATAATTTTAGCGGGCGCTGTTTTACACCATTTACGAGATGATGGTGACTGGGAGAGTGTATTCAGGAAGTTATATCGCATCCTCAAGCCAGGGGGATGCTTGATGGTTTCTGATTTGATAACACAAGAAAACGAGTTGCTGAATCACTTCATCTGGGAAAAATATGGTGCCTACCTTGAAAACCTCGGTGGAAGGGAATACCGAACCAAAGTATTGGATTATGTTGCCAAAGAAGATTCACCCCGTTCACTTAATTATCAGATGGCACTCATGAAAAAGGTCGGATTTTTACATACTGAGATTCTTCACAAAAATCTCTGTTTTGCTGCATTTGCCGCAATAAAATAATACCAACCCTTATTAAAAAGTATTCATCATCGGATTTTTTTTGCAGTGCCAATTAGGTTTAAAAAATTTATCGAAATGTGTCAGCGGCTACGGAAATTCAAACGGATTCCTCATTCAGCCCATATCATTAACGTTGAAAACCTAGTGGAACATTATGGACCTTTCCACATAAATTGTAGTTTGTTCCTCTTAATAGAATGGCATTAAACATTTAATATGGGGCATCGTGAAAACCCTCGTCGGCTCTTACAATCCGTTCTTCTAATATGGATTTGCGTTTTTAGCAGTTCCTCTCTCTGTGCTCAGCAAAAGCACGCAGCTGATGAACTGGTTAATAAAGGGGTCGTTTTACAAGATAAAGGAGAAGTGGATTCAGCTTTGTCAGAATACAATCAAGCACTATCAATCGATAAGGATAATTTACTTGCCCTGGCAGAAATGGCTTATAGTTTGGTTGCCATTGAAAAGTATGATGAGGCGATTAATTACGCAAAAAAAGCGATTAAAACCCATCCCCGCGATCCGGTTTTACAAAGTGTCTACGTCAGTTATGGGAATGCTTTGGACGGCTTGGGTAAAACAGATAAAGCGATCGATATCTATAACGATGCATTGAAATTATATCCAGAGTATTATCAACTGTATTTTAACCGGGGGATTTGCCAAAATAAATTACACAAAACAGAAGACGCGATACTGTCCTTTCAAAGGTCTGCTGAATTGAATCCGAACCATCCGGGTACTCAGAATGCCCTGGGACTTTTACTTTATTCCACCACCAGAATACCGTCACTCTTTGCATTTTGCCGGTATTTAATCCTGAGTCCAAATGGCAAGCGAGCAGGAGAGAATCTCAATATCATCGAGACTATTATGATCGCTCATGTTGAGAAGTCGGATGACAAAAATGTTACGATCGAGGTGACTCCGGAGATGCTCAATCCAAATAAAGGAAAACAAAAAAACAATTTCTCCTCAGCTGAACTAATGCTTTCGCTCAATTCAGCACTGGATAGTGATAGCAGCAATATTAGAAAATCGGCAGTTGAAAAGTTTATTCGGAAGTTCTCGGATCTCTGCGGATACCTGAAAGAGATTGATAAGGACAATTACGGATTTTATTGGGACTACTATGTCCCTTATTTTACAGAAATGAATGACAGAAACCTCCTAGAACCTTTTGCCTATATCGTTTTCGCCTCATCTAAAAATGAAGAGGTGACTGCCTGGTTGACCTCCCATAAATCTGAAGTAACCGTTTTTTACAAATGGTCTAATGAATTTAAATGGAGAATAAACTGAAAATAAAATATAATCTCCTAGGCAAGTAGGATTAACATTGACTTTCTAAAAGTCTATTTTTGACCAGATCCCATAAACGCCCTTAAATCAAAAATAATCTCTTCCGAACCAAATTGGGTAACAAGGCGTTCTTGCATTTCCTTGGCCAGAGACTCTGTTGCAGTTGGATCTATTTCTGCAACCGACCGACTGAGGGGATGTTTTAAGAGAAAGCCTTTGACTACATTTTCCGCAGTAGTAGGACCGCTTTTAAATAAAAGTGGAAGAACCTGGTTATCTATAAAACCCGCTGCCTGCAGAAAACTGATTAGTTTTTGTGGGTCGTATAAAGAAAAAGGTACCGTTAAACGGGCACTGTCTTCCTTTTTAAAAATAGGCAGAATCAGGTCATTAAATATTAGCTTAAACAAAGGTGTATTCCCGGTATTATCCCAGGTAGAAAATACAAATCGACCGCCGGGTTTCAAGACCCGGTAGACCTCCTGAAATCCTTTGGGTTTGTCCGTTAAAAACATCAGTCCATACTGACATAAAATCATATCAAAAGAGTCGTCGGGGAATGGCAGTCCCTGTATATCCGCCAGCTGAAAGTCGATGGTGGAATCATGTAGTTTTTTTCTAGCCAGACGGAGCATATCCTCATTGAGATCGGTCGCTGTAATGTTGGTTGATGCTTTAAAATATTCGCGCAAATGTTTGGTCGTTCTGCCCGTACCGGCGGCCAATTCCAATACAGACCCTACTCCTTCGGGATTTAATCGGGACAGAAACTCAATAGAAGAAGTCTCAAATAATAAAGGACCGAGATAAGTTTCATAGTTGAAGGCATCATCTCCTGAAAATGCAAAAGCGTCTTTGGCCATGTTATTCGATTTTGGGGAAAAAGTAAATATGGAAGGGAAGGCCTTTAAGCTCATCTTCCTGAACCAAATTATTCCAAGAGCAATTGCAAAAATTTCAGATCCAGCCAACGGCCGAACTTATAACCGACTTCTTTAAAAAAGGCAACCTCTTTAAAACCCAAAGATAAATGAAGGCCGATACTGGCTTGTCCTGCCGCATCTATACCGGCGACGATGGAGTGCATGCCTTGTTGTTTGGCGTAATCTATCAGGGCAGAAACCAGCTTCTTACCAATTCCCCTGCCTTGGAAATTTGTTGCTACATAAACAGAATGTTCCACGGTGAACCGGTAGCCTGGCCAGTTTCGGAATGGACCATATGTGCTGAAGCCCGCAATCTTGTTTTGAAAGATAGCCACAAAAACGGGTAGCCCTGCCTGCTGTTTTTCTTCAAACCATTTTTTTCTCATGGAGAGGGTATGGGTCTGCTCCTGGTAAACAGCCGTAGTATGTAAGATGGCCTCATTGTAAATATCTAGAATGGCAGGTAGGTGCTCCTCCGAGGCATTGGTGATAGTAAAATGATCTTCCATCATGCAATATTTAAAGAGGCCGTAAAGTGTATGTTTTCTGATGAATTTTCACCTTCCAGTTTCGTTTTTTCGAATTTTTAATCTGGAAATATCAAAAAAATATGGGCTTCGAAAGGCATTCCGAAGGTACAGGGCATCCCTTATTTCTTCCTACAATTTACATAAATAATTATGGAAATTGCTAATATTTTTAGTAATTTGTTCCGGAATATACCCTTCATTTCTATGCAGGGAAGAATAGACAGTCATGCCCATTGCAAAATCAGATATAATAGCCCGATTAAAAAAGGATATACTTCCCTTGGAGGGACTTAAGGTTATCCAAGCCGGTGAAGAGCCGGATCTTGGGCTGGGAATTATAAATTCTGCTTTCCCTTATGGAAATTTTCCTTTGGGAGCAGTACATGAATTCATCAGTGAGGGGCCGGAATCTGAAAGTGCTACGACTGGTTTTATTTCCGGACTTACAGGTTCACTCATGAAAAAAGGCGGTGTTCTTGTATGGATCAGCGCTTCTAGAAAAGTCTTTCCACCGGCACTCCAACAATTTGGTATCCGACCGGAACGGATAATTTTTATTGATTTGCAAAAAGAACAGGACCGATTGTGGACCATTGAAGAGGCCCTGAAATGCAGTGGTTTAGCGGCGGTAGTGGGTGAAATAAATGAGCTCAGCTTTACTTCAACCAGAAGATTTCAACTGGCTGTAGAGCAGAGTCGCGTAACAGGTTTTATTATTCGGACAAATTCAAAGAATCTCCATACAAATGCCTGTGTATCTCGCTGGAAAATTAAATCAATACCTTCTGAATTCTTAGATGATTTACCCGGTTTGGGTTTTCCGCGCTGGCAAGTAGAGCTGTTGAAAATGCGCAATGGGAAACCGGGTATCTGGCAAATTGAATGGTCTTCAGGTCGTTTCCGTTTTATTTTAGAGACCTTGCCCTCTCTTCTCCTTGAACAGAAAAGAAAAACTGGATGAGATGGCACAACGATTTGTCACCATATGGTTCCGTCAACTGAAAACGGATTGGTTCATCAACCGACAGCCCTCCCTTCGATCCAAACCTTTTGTGCTGGCCTCACCCGATCATGGACGTATGGTTATTACTGAAGCCAATGATTTGGCCCGGGCAGAGGACGTGGTAGACGGTATGGTGGTTGCAGATGCAAGAGCGATTATTCCATCCCTTCATGTATTAGATGATCCACCTGGGCTTACTGAAAAATTACTTAAATCCATAGCGGTCTGGTGCATCCGTTATACCAATATAGTAGCCATTGATCCACCCAACGGGATCATCATGGATGTGATGGGTTGTGCCCATCTTTGGGGCGGAGAATTAAATTATATCCGTGAAATAAATTTGCATTTTAAAAACCGCGGCTACCAGGTCAGGGCAACCATGGCGGACACGATTGGAGCGGCTTGGGCCGTCGCCCACTACGGAAATACCAATCCTATTGTTGAACCGGGTATGCAATACCATGAATTGCTTGGACTTCCTCCCTCGGCACTTCGCCTGGAAAATGCGACCGTTGAGCGTCTTCATAAATTGGGATTACATCAGATTCAACATTTCATAACCATGCCACGCGCCGCGCTTCGCCGCCGTTTTGGTAAAGCATTACTGCTTAACCTGGATCGGGCGCTGGGCAACAAAGACGAACCCATCCTGCCCATTTTTCCAATCGAGCCTTGGCGGGAAAGACTTCCCTGTCTGGAACCCATCGTTACAGCAACCGGAATAGAAATTGCATTGCAACGTTTGTTGGAAACGCTCTGTATAAAACTTCAAAAAGAAGAAATAGGAATCAGAAAAGCTGTATTCACAAGTTTTCGCGTAGATGGAAAGGAGGAAAAAATAGAAATTGGTACCCATCGCGCCTCCTACAACAGGAGCCATCTGTTCAAACTATTTGAAAATAAGATTTGTACTATCGAACCTGCCTTGGGCATCGAACTTTTTATGATCGAAGCAGTAAGGACAGAAAGATGCTCACCGAGACAGGAAAACCTTTGGGATTCCACCACGGGTCTGCAAGATTCGGGATTATCTGAATTGCTTGACCGGCTCACCAATCGTTTCGGTTCCTCCCCAATCCGGCGCTTTTTGCCTGCCGAACACCACCTGCCTGAATATTCTTATAAAGAATCTACCGAACTCCGTGAAATCCCCACCACGACCTGGATGGTCGATAGACCCCGACCCCTACAACTTTTAAGCAGACCGCAATCCATTGAAGTAGCGGCTCCGATTCCAGACTACCCACCCATGCATTTTAGATACTTGGGAAAACTGCATATCATTAAAAAGGCCGATGGACCAGAACGTATAGAACAGGAATGGTGGATACAAGATGGCCCCCTCCGGGATTATTATGCTGTAGAGGATGAAAAGGGCCAGCGTTTTTGGTTGTTCCGGTCTGGACATTATAGGGAAGACAAAACACCGCAATGGTTTATTCATGGATTTTTTGCATGATATATGAATTATACCGAGTTACAGGTTACCTCCAATTTTAGTTTTCTCCAGGGTGCTTCACACCCGGATGAACTCGCAGAAAAGGCCGCTGCTTTGGGATACGAATCCATGGGTATCACAGACAGAAATACGGTGGCTGGGATCGTTCGGGCTCATGTGGCTGCCAAATCTGCCGGTATACGCCTTTTGGTTGCATCCAGATTGGATCTTATGGATGGACCTGGCCTGCTGGTCTATCCCAGGAATACAGAGGGATATTCACAATTATCCGGATTATTGACAAAGGGTAACCTGCGCGCAGAAAAAGGGGAATGTCATTTATATAAAACAGATTTATATCAGGAACTCCATGACGTAACACTTATTGCCGTACCACCCGTCCGATTGAATGCGGCATTTGATTTTGATCCCTTATTTGAAAAACAGTTGGGAGAATATTCAGCAGTATTTAAAAATAAACTTTACCTCGCCATGTCCCGGCGCTATTTAGGCGACGACGCCAAACAGCTATTTCGCTTGTCTCAAATATCCAGTCAATTGAAAATTCCCCTCGTAGCAACCAATGATGTGTACTATCATGATCCGCAAAGACGCCAATTACAGGATGTATTGACCTGTATCCGGGAAAAATGTACGATTCAAAATGCTGGATTTTTATTGCATCAGAACGCCGAACGGCATCTGAAACAGGCCGATGAAATGGTCCGCTTGTTCAGACATTATCCCAAAGCCATCCGTGCAACGCAGGAAATTGCCGAAACCTGTCAGTTTAGTCTCAGTATGTTGAAATATGAATACCCCGAGGAAATCACCACTGAAGGCCGGACTACACAGGAAGAACTCACCAGGTTGTCCTGGAAAGGAGCGCATGATCGATTTGGTGTTACCATCCCTGATAAAACCAAAGACGCGATACTTCATGAACTTTCTTTTATAGAGGAAATGAATTATGCTGCTTATTTTCTCACTGTATATGATATCGTGCGTTATGCACGGGATCAGAAAATACTCTGTCAGGGACGGGGTTCTGCCGCGAATTCTACCATTTGTTATTGTCTGGGAATAACTTCAGTGGATCCTTCTAAATTTGATTTACTTTTTGAGCGGTTTATTTCTTCAGCCCGCAACGAGCCTCCTGATATCGATGTAGATTTTGAACACGAACGTCGGGAAGAAGTGATACAATATATTTACCGGAAATATGGACGCGACCATGCAGCCATAGTAGCAACCGTCACACAAGAACGTCAGCGGGGATCCATCCGGGATGTAGGAAAAGCCATGGGACTTTCGGTAGATACCATCAAACGCATTTCCAGTTCAGTCTGGGAATTCACCCCAGAATGGTTCGAAGGAAAAAACATAAAAGAACAGGGATTAAATCCAGCAGACAAGACCCTACGCAAAGTCTTGGAATTGACCCAGCAACTCATCGGTTTTCCCAGACAACTTGGTCAGCACACGGGCGGATTCGTCATCACTCGGGGGAAACTTTCAGACTTATGTCCGGTAATGAATGCCCGAATGGAAGACCGTACCTGTATTGAATGGAATAAGGATGATATAGATGCCATTGGATTTCTGAAAATTGATGTACTCGCACTGGGCATGCTTACTTGTATTCGAAAAGCCTTCGATTTTGCCAAAGAAAAATATGGGCTGGATTTTACGCTGGCCAATATTCCTGCGGACGACCCAAACGTTTACGAAATGATTTGCCACGCCGATACCATCGGTGTTTTCCAAATCGAAAGCAGGGCACAACAATCCATGTTGCCCAGACTAAAGCCCCGGACATTTTATGATCTGGTCATTGAGGTGGCGATTGTTCGGCCCGGACCCATTCAAGGCGATATGGTACATCCCTATCTTCGGCGACGCAATGGAGAAGAAAAGGTCGAATATCCTTCCAAGGAACTTGAAGATATTCTGGGTCGTACACTGGGCATTCCCCTGTTTCAGGAACAGGCAATGAAAATCGCCATCGTGGCAGCGGGTTTTACTCCCAGTGAAGCAGATGAACTGCGACGCAGTATGGCAACATTCAAAGCACATGGAATGGTCAGCCGGTTTAAAGAAAAATTAATCAACGGGATGACCCAAAAAGGGTATGAACCGGAATATGCGCTAAGAGTTTTTAAACAACTGGAAGGATTTGGAAGTTATGGTTTTCCTGAGAGTCATGCGGCCAGTTTCGCACTGCTGGTATACGTTTCATCCTGGATCAAATATTACTATCCCGACGTGTTCGCGGGGGCCCTCCTGAATAGCATGCCGATGGGGTTTTATCAACCTGCCCAAATTGTGATCGACGCCAGAAACCATGGGGTGGAGGTTCGACCCGTTGATGTGAATTTTTCCAACTGGGACAATACACTGGAAGATAAATCGGGAAAATATTATAGCCTTCGCCTGGGATTTAGGCAAGTGAATGGTTTGAGGGAAGAAGATATGCAAATACTGATTTCGGGGCGAACAAAAAAATACTCCGATATTACTTCTCTGCGCAACGCAGGACTCTCCAGTGCTGTGTTGGAAAAACTAGCTGATGCGGATGCATTCAATTCCATGGGCCTGGATCGTCGAATGGCTTTGTGGGAAGTATCTGCCCATGACCATCCCCTGGGTCTTTTTAAGGATAAAATAACCACCACGTCTCCTGATGAAAATATCATTCTTCCCCTTATGAAAACATCGGAACATGTTGTATATGATTATGCGGCGACTTCTCTGTCCTTAAAAGCGCATCCGGTAAGTTTCGTCCGACCCACCTTGGATCAGCTCCGAATTAGTTCGACGAGTCAATTAAAAGAATGCCATAATGGTGACTTTATAAAAGTGGCTGGTTTGGTACTGGTAAGACAGCGTCCTGGTACTGCCAGTGGCGTATGCTTTATTACCATTGAAGATGAAACGGGGTATGCAAATCTGGTCGTATTTGAATCCATTTTTGAAAAATTCCGTAAAGAAATCCTGCAGTCCAGGTTGCTCATGGCAGAAGGGAAATTACAGGTGGAAGGTGAAGTAATCCATGTAATCGTCCAGCGTTGTTTCAATCTAACTAAATTATTGCGACAACTTACATCCCAGGAAACGGAAGATGTGCAATTGTTGACGCTTGCAAGAGGTGATGAAACTTCCATCCCTGCGCATGCCCAGATTAAAAAATTAAAGGCGGGTGAAAAGAATGAGGACGATATTTTTCATCGGGGAAGAAATTTCAGGTAGCCCGAATCAATAGAAAAACATCGAATATTTTTCCGTTTGCAGCCAAAAAATACCATTCATCGGGCAATTCCAGCAGTTTGCAGTCCTTCCTCTAATAGATCATTTATATGTTATTTTTGATCTATAATATCATCCTGATTGCTCAGAACGATTTCAAATAAAACAGTTCCTCTTCATGGGGCAATTGACGAATCTATTGTAAAATTCGGTCGATACCCTCACCATAAATGGTTTTATCATGTGCTTTTTTGGATCATTTATTACCTCTTCATTTGTCTTGTCTTCTACACTGCCTTCGATATCCATGACCTGGGATTTTATACCCGAGTCTTCGCCTTCATGCCCATATCGGCCGCCCTGGTCTACTTCAACGTGTACATACTGATTCCCGCTTTCTTCCGTCGAAGAAAATACCTTTATTATACCCTTTCCCTGCCTCTTGCCATTTTGATGGCAGCATTGGCCGACCAGCTGCTAAAGAAGTTTTTTGCCCAGCACGGATCACCCATGTTTGCATATTCATCAGGAATCGATGTCAAAAGTCTTTTCTCAGAATCGGTGTCATTGTTTTACCTAACCGGATTTGCGACCAGTGTAAAACTTTCCCTGGATTGGATTCAAAACCAGCAACTGATGAAGGATAGAGAAAAACACTATCTGGAAACAGAACTGAATTTCCTAAAATCTCAAATTCAACCACATTTTTTCTTTAATACCCTGAATAATTTATATTCGCTAACCCTCAAGAAATCTGATCAGGCGCCCGACGTCGTACTGAAACTGTCGGCTTTGATGAGTTACATGCTTTATGAATCAAACGCTCCAAAAGTTCCGCTGAGTAAAGAAATTTCTTATTTACAAAATTACCTCGACCTCGAAAAACTCCGGTTTGGTCAGCGCCTGGATATTTCCTTTGATATGGAAGGACCCATAGAAGAAGTCATAATCCCGCCAATGATACTGATTCTATTCATCGAAAACAGCTTCAAACACGGTGTAAAAAATAATGTCCACAAAATCCGGATCGAAATTGACTTGAAAGTTGCAGGAGATTCTTTATTTTTCAAGGTAAAAAATCCGTTGGGTGAAAGGATCCTTCAAGGCACGACAACAGGCATCGGGCTAAAAAATGCTGCCAGAAGACTGGAACTTTTATACGGCAATCAATATCAGCTTGATTGTTCTCAAAGCGAACATGATTTTGTAGCATCTTTAAAAATTCCTGTATGCTGAAGCCATTCAAGTGCCTGATTGTTGATGATGAACCCCTGGCCATCGATGTTATTGAAAATTATTTGCAACGCTTTGACAATATTGAAAGCAGTCGTTGTGAAAATGCACTGGAAGCTTTTCACATCCTAAAGGAGGAGAAGTTTGATCTGATTTTCCTGGATATCGAAATGCCTTTGCTCAATGGGCTTGACTTCCTGTCTGCGCTTAAAGAGCCGCCGCCGGTAATCATTACGACAGCATACCGGGACTATGCAGTTGAAGGATTCGAATATGAGGTCCTTGACTACCTGGTAAAACCGATCTCATTCCCTCGATTTCTGAAAGCAATTGAACGGTCAATGAAGTCGGCTACGGCCGGTGAGCAGGTGATGGACACCGATCCTGGGGATGACCATGAATATCTATTTGTAAAAGTGGACCGGAAATTCATGAAAATAATGATCAATGAAATTCTCTATATAGAAAGCCTCAAAGATTATGTACGGGTGACCACGCCCTCCGGATCCGTTATATCTTACCAGTCCTTGACTGCCTTTACAGAAAGACTGCCTCCCGGAAAGTTTTTGAGAATTCACCGTTCTTTCACCATCGGAATCGACAAGGTAGATTCGATTGAAAACAATTGTGTGGAAATCAACGGCAAACAGATCCCCATCTCCAGGGAACACCGCCAGGAGGTCCTGAAAAAAATTCAACGGTAAGCAAATAATCCGGGCATTCTTGTTGCAGAT
>Ga0206938_1196_pt1 | contig 13636 bp, 7 predicted proteins | sample Alteio_BWOrgHeat_12_FD_152918 | JGI IMG/M metagenome (GOLD analysis project Ga0206938, IMG submission 152918) | Enriched cells from forest soil in Barre Woods Harvard Forest LTER site, Petersham, Massachusetts, United States -... | ecosystem: Environmental > Terrestrial > Soil > Temperate forest > O... | reverse complement strand
GAGCAGGATTACACTACAGGCAGCATCCGTAGAGCGGTTTTGCTGCTTGCTATCCCCATGATCCTCGAGATGTCGATGGAATCTGTTTTTGCAGTTGTCGACATCTTTTTCGTGGGCAAATTGGGCAATGCAGCAGTAGCAACAGTTGGATTAACCGAATCGGTGCTTAGTATTGTTTATTCCATATCCATGGGTTTAAGCATGGCGGCTACTGCATTGGTTGCGCGGCGCGTTGGCGAAAAACGATATCAGGAGGCCGCCCATGCGGGCATGCAGGTGATCGTTTTTGCACTGATAATGTCTGTTATCATGTCCATCGCCGGTGTCACTTTTGCTGGCTCCATTCTTCACCTGATGGGTGCAAACAGCAAAATGATCGCCGAGAACATCCGCTACACGCAGATCATGTACGGCGGCAACCTGGTTATTATGCTGCTATTTTTAATTAACGGCATCTTCCGTGGTGCAGGCGATGCAAGTATTGCCATGCGCAGCCTCTGGATTAGTAATGCCTGTAATATTATACTTTGCCCCCTGTTAATTTACGGCTGGGGGCCTTTGCCCGGCCTCGGCTTAAAAGGCGCGGCCATTGCAACCACCATTGGCCGCGGCATAGGGGTTTTGTACCAGCTATACCGTTTATTTATCAGGCAGGGGCTGCTAACTTTTTACCTGCACCAGTTAAAACCACAAAAAGAACTTTTACTGCAAATTGTTAATGTTGGCAGTACTGCAGCTGTGCAGTTTTTGGTGAGTTCGGGCAGCTGGATATTTCTTGCGCGGCTGATGGCAAGTTTTCATGAGGCGGCAATGGCGGGGTACCAAATCGCCATACGTTTACTCATATTCTTTTTGTTGCCGGCTTGGGGCATGAGTAACGCCGCCGCTACGCTGACAGGGCAAAATCTTGGCGCGGGCAAACCCGAACGGGCTGAAAAAAGTGTATGGATAACTACCGGTTATGTCACCATTTATATGGTAGCCGTCAGCCTGTTTTTCTTTCTTTTTGGCGACCCGATAGTAAACTTCATGAACAGTGACAAACAGGCCAGGCACTTTGCCATACAAGCGTTACGAACCGTAAGCTTAAGCTATATCTTTTTTGGGATTGAGATGGTAATGTTAAACGCCTATAACGGCGCAGGCGACACGCGGACACCAACCCTGGTTTATTTTGTTGGCTTCTGGCTTTTTCAAATTCCCCTGGCCTGGTTTTTAAGCCAATATTTTATCAAAGAGCCGAAAGCTATTTTTATCGCCATTGTGATTTCGCAATTTGTAACTGCATTGCTAAGTTTTTACCTCTTCAGAAAAGGCAGATGGAAAACGGTGAAGATATAAATGAAAAAGGATCGCCAAAATAGCGATCCTTTTAACCCAAACCACATACTCCATTTTAATAAGCCAATACACCTATTTTTGTTAGCTCAAAATCATCAGGGAGTGATACTTTGTCTGTTATTTCCCTTATGATCAGATCAAGTTCATCTGCCGATATTTCAAGGTAACTTAATATCCTTGCAACTTCATTTTTGTTATCCTTTATTCCTTTTAAAACAGCTATAAGCCCCAATATCCGGGCAAGGGGCGCCCTAACCATATGGGATTGTATCCACGAGATCTCCCGGAGTTTTTCATTTTGGTCTTCAATAGCTTTTGTATAGTTTAATTTATCCGTAACATCTATCACTAAAATAATCCTCGCTTTTCTGCCTTTATGCATAATAGCGCTGCCCTGTATTTCGACATTTATAATATTGCCGTTTTTTAATTTCTGCCTGAAAATCCAATTCGGGTTTAATTGATCGTCGTATTGTGAACCTAAAAGGCTTTCTTCCCAAACGGGAATATCCTCAGGCACCAAAACATCTGCTATTGTCATTTCTAAAAATTCATCGTGGCTGTAACCGTAATGCAGTATCGCCGACTTGTTAACATTTAAAAACTTCAGTGTTTCAAAATCAACCACATACATAGGCATTGGGCTTAAATGAAACAATTCACTGTATTTTTTTTCTGATTCTTCCAGGGCACTGGTTGCCTTTTTCCTTTCTATACCGTAAATAATGCTTTTATATAGGGTTAATGATGTTAGCTCATCCTTTAACAAATAATCTGAAATGCCCATCGAGAGCGATTTTGCCCCGAAGGCAAAATCTGAATTCCCGGTTAAAACAATTACCGGAATTTTCTGGCAAAGTGCTACAATTTCTAAAATAAGATCAACCCCCGACTTATCAGGGAGCGAAAGGTCCAGCAGAACAGCGTCAATAAGCCCGTTTTGAAAGAATAAAATTTCTTTCGCAGTCTTAAAATTTGTTGCATTGTTAAGCCTTAAATATTCAATATGCTCTAATAAAAAATCTTCTACCAATGTAACGTCACCAGGATTATCTTCAACAATTAAAATGGTATAAGGCTTTTTATCTATTTTCATCGGTTAACCATATATTTAATTAAGAATATACCCTGCCGTCGCCTGCTCAATTTCAATGTCAATAGAAGAAACCAAACGATGACCACAACAGAAACAATAACCCGGGGTTAAAAGGTTTTCTGCAGTTAATGGAAGCCTGATATGAACAGTATTATTATAAACTGATCCAAAACATTCCATATTTACGCAGTACAGATGAAAAGTAAACGCAGGATAATTCATATACGTTTTATTTATTATTTAAAGTTGAACAATAAAATGTATAAGAATTATAGAAGCTTTTATGAATGTTATGTAGTTATTAGGTTGACATTTAAAGCAATTTCCTGCTTATTACATAGGTAGTGAGTTCCGAATTGTTTTTCATTTTCATTTTCCCGAGAATACGCGCCCGGTAAGTGCTTATAGTTGGTGTGCTGAGTGAAAGTATCTCAGCAATTTCGCTGACGGTTTTTCCGGAAGCGATTAACAGCATAGTTTGGTATTCCCTGGTCGATAAAAGCTCATGGGGTTCTTTTTCGGAATCTTTTTCATAAAGAGAAAGCAGTTTTTCGGAAAGTAGTTCCGAAACGTATTTTCTTCCGTTTATGATCTGGTTTATGGCTTTGATGAGTTCTTTGTCAGCTGCATCTTTTGACAGGTAACCGGCTGCGCCCAGTTTTAATGCCCGTAAAGCAATCTGGTCTTCCATGTGAAAACTGAACATCAGCACAGGCACTTTTAGCTTTTCAGCCTTTATCTGCTGCAATATGTCCAGGCCATTTCTTCCCGGCATGTCTATATCCAATATTAAAATATCCCAATCCGTTTCTTTTAGTTTTTTAAAAACTTCGGCATAATTAACCGCTTCCCCAAAATATAGCGATTGGAATTCAGCCGTACAAATATGTTTCACCCCTACCCTTATAGCGGTATGATCATCAGCTATTAATATTTTTGTTGTCATTCAGTAATAAAGTTAGTTTAATGTCGGCCCCTTTACCTGATGCTGAATCAATATATAAAGTTGCGCCAATAAGGTTTGCCCTTTCCTTCATATTCATCAACCCCATCGACAATGATTTCTGAACGCTGGTTTTATCAATCCCTTTACCATTATCAGATATTTTAATCATTAACTCATTGCCTGATTTTTCTATTAAAACCCCAACTTTTGATGCGCCGGCATGTTTTGAAATATTGGTAAATACTTCCTGGCAAATTCTAAAAATATTTATTTCCTGTACCTTGTCGAGTGATATCATAAAGTCGGGAATTTGAATCCGGCATTCTATATTGGTTTTTTTCTCAAATCCGCTAACAAGCCACTCAATTGCAGCAAATAAACCCAGCTTATCAAGTATAACAGGCCGCAGTTCATTAGCTATCTGCCGCAACGATTGAATACTGGTATTAACATCCCCAATCATACTATCAACAATTTCCTCCATGTTATTATGGGCGCCATTTAATCTTTTTAACGACGAGAGTGACATTTTTAAACCTGAAAACTGTTGGCCGAGGTCGTCGTGTATTTCACGTGCTATCCTTGCGCGTTCATCTTCCAAAGCTTCATTTAATTGCTTGGCATAATCACGGGCACGCTTTTCAGAGGCTTCGAGCGCGGAAATAACTTTTTTTCGTTCTGAACTGTAAACTATACTTTTATAAAGTGTTAAAGCCGTTAACTCATCTTTTAACAAATAATCTGAAACGCCAAGGGATAATGATTTGATACCGAAATCAAAGTCATCATATCCCGTTAAAACAATTACCGGTGTATCGGCGCAAATTGAAATAACCTGGTAAATAAGCGTAATTCCGGGCCTGTCGGGTAAAGAAAGATCCAACAGGATAACATCAAACTGGACAGATTTAGCTGATAAAATTTCAATTGCCTGTTTCGAGTTTTTTGCATGAGTTACGGTCAATTCTTCAAATTGTTCGTACAACAACTCCTCTACCAGTAAAAAATCACCATCGTTGTCTTCAATCACCAAAATATTGGATTGCTTTCTTTCCATTTTAATAATTTTCTATCTCAGCGGGATGGTAACAATATTGAACCAGAATTCTTCTATTTTAGTTATTGCATCCATAAATTGAGAAACTTCAATAGGTTTGGTTATATAACAATTCGCATAGTTTTTATAAGAAAGTATAACATCCTTTTCAGATGATGACGTAGTTAACATTATCACTGGTATTTGTTTGTAATTTTCACTGGTTTTTAAGAAAACTAAAACTTCCAGCCCGCTTTTTTTGGGGATATTAATATCGAGTAATACGAGGTCGGGCCTATCCTCTTTATTCTTCAAATGCTTAAAAAATTCAATCGCCGATTCTCCGTCCCTGATAATGGCCACCTCATTCATTATCCTGCACTCCTCAAGCGCATCACTCGTTAATAAAATATCACCCTCGTTATCTTCTACCAAAAGTATTTTTACCGGTTTCATGCGCTATTCCTTTTTTTTAAAATAGTGAAATTAAATATTGACCCCTGGCCTAAAACCGAAGTAAGCCAGATTTTTCCACCCAAATTTTCGATTATTTTTTTTGCTATTGCCAGCCCCATCCCTGTTCCGGAATACTCTTCTTTGTTATGCAACCGTTGGAAAATGATAAATATTTTCTCAAAATAATCCTGGCTTATACCAATGCCATTATCGCTAACAGAGAATTTCCATAACGTTGGCAATTCCTCACATGAAATCTGAATTAAGGGCGCTATTTCTTGTTTATGGTATTTAAGACTATTGCTTATTAAATTCTGAAACACCTGCCTCAAAGGAGTCCGGTACGATTCAATAACCGGAAGATTATTAAAAACAATGGTAGCTTTCTCCTCTTGTATCTGTTTTCTAAACAGGATGCTGATATCAGCAATTAATTTATTCAGGTCGATATCTTCAAGATCATCCTCCGTATTTCCAATTCTCGAAAATTCAAGTAAGTCAAGGATGATCTGGCGCATTCTTTTGGCGCCGTCAACGGCAAAATTTATATAGCGTTTACCTTTTTCGTCAATAACATCACCATATTTTTTTTCCAGCTGGGTTAAAAAACTGGTTACCATCCGCAATGGTTCCTGCAGGTCATGTGAAGCTACATAAGCAAACTGTTCGAGTTCGGCATTTGAAATAGAAAGCTCTTTAGCTTGATTTTTAAGACTTTCATTCAGTTCCAAAATCGATTTTTCGGCTAATTTTCTGTCAGTAATATCCTTAAAATAAACAGACAAACCCGCTGCCGAAGGATAGGCGCTGATTTCGTACCACTTTAGCAAGGGTGCGTAATAATCTTCAAAATGCACCGGTAAGTTTGTTTCAAGTGCATTATGATACATTTTATAGGATAATGAATCAATTGAATCTGCAAAAACATCCCATAATTCCCTGTTCCGCATTTCTTTTTTTGACTTCCCCAAAACTTTTTCGGCCATATTGTTCCAATAGGTTACAACCCAGTTCTTATTGACTGCAAAAAAAGCGTCGCCTATGCTTTCCAGGATAATATTCCTTTCTTCCAAAGCTTCATGGGCTGTCAATTCAGCTTTTTTCCGGGCATCTATATCCTGGAAACTTCCAAATAACCGTGTGCAGGTTTTACCTTTAAACTCAGCTTCGACAATTACCCGAACCCACTTTAAATTCCCCTTAAAAGTAGTAATCTGCGCCTCTACATCACCGGGGGCGCCATTTGCAGCTGTCCGTTTTAACATATTGGCTATAACATCGCGATTCTCTCCTTCGGGATACAAATTCAGGGCCGGCTGAATATCATAGTCGGAAATATCCTCGGTTTCCAGGATTTCCTTTGTAATATCCGACCAATGGATAATATTGGTTTTCATATCCAAATCCCATGCGCCTATCCTGGCAAGGCTGTTAGCCTTATCAAGCAATTCTTCAACTTTCCTTTTTTCAGTGATATCATTCGCCATAGCGAGCACCGCTTTTTTTCCTTCGTAGATTAAAACTTGCCCGCTTACCTCAACAAACAATAATTCGCCATTTTTCTTTTGATGCTGTCGTACCCTTTTAAATGGCTTATCAACTGAATAATCTATTTCCTCTCTCCCATCGCCATCCGAAGGCTTATATCCTTTTGCCCATATATTTTTTGTTTTTAATTTTAAAAACTCTTCTTTCGAATAACCGTATTTCTGCACTGCGGCTTCATTGCAATCAATGATGTTCAGGGTATCAAGGTCCCAGAGGAATAACGGGATTGGATTGTATTTAAATAAACTCCGGTATTTGTTTTCCGATTCAATAAGCGCCTGGTCATTTGCCTTTTTTTCTGAAACATCCCTGGCCGTGGCATACCTCGTTTTATCCTTGTCACTCCATCTTGATGACCAACTTAAATAAGCCAGCGACCCGTCTTTCCTGATATAACGGTTTTCAATATTCGTAAAATCCCCGCCGTCCATATGCTGGCCTAACAATTTTCTTGTTTTCTCCCTGTCTTCCGGATATATAAAATCAAAGGCAGGTCTGCCTGCTAATTCCTTTGGTTCATAGCCTAAAATTGTTTTGGAGGATGCGCTAACCTTTAAAAAACAGCCTTGCTGATCTATGGTACAGATCATATCCAAAGAAGAATCCATAATTTTCTCCAGGTCGGCCTTGGTCCTTTCAAGCGTTTGTAAACTTTGCGTTTTTACAGAAATATCCGTAAAATTATTTACAACCCCCATGATATCAGGATCATTCAAAAAATTGGTAAGCGTTGAATTCAGGTAAACCCAATGCCCATCTTTATGCAGCATCCTGTATATTATATCCTTAATTGGAATCCCGGGTTTGTTTAAACTTTCAAAGAATTTGACCTGGATATAGGCAAAATCGTCAGGATGTGTTACTTTAATCTCATTTAGCCGGGACACCTCTTCCTCGTTATAACCAAAGATCCGTCCAAACGCCGGCGAGATATACAGTGGCTTACGATCAGCATTGTACAAAACAATCCCCTCTGCCCCATTTTCAAGTAATGCCTTAAACCTTTTTTCGCTTATTAGCAGCTTGTCTTCCGCTTCTTTTTCTTTAGTTACGTCGCGCCAGTTTAAAACAATTGCACCTATATCCGGGTCACCAAGGTAATTGGTAAATATAATGCTAATCCAGGTATAATGACCTTCAAAATGTCTTGCTCTGAACCTTATGCTTGCTGGTTGCCCCTGATTTGCCAGCACCTCCGCTATTACTTGTTTTAATTTTTCGATATCATCCCGATGAGCTAAATCAAGTATAGTTTTAATCCCGTGAGTACTGACCAAACCACTTATGTGTGCTGCGGAAGCATTATGGTAAACAATATTCAGGTTTCTATCTAAAAGTGAAATACCTTCGTAACTGTTATCAATTAATTTATGAAAACGGGTGTGGAATTTAAAGCTGTCATTCGTATCGTTCCCGGTGTCAATATTTTGATCAGGGTCAGAATAGGGTGTCATACTGTAAGGGTTTAAGTAACCGGGCATTATTTATTATTCCGGCATCAATTGCAATTGGCTACGTCCGCAAAAATCTTCTGCATATGGTACATAGCTGTAAGTTGTAAATTAATAGCGGTACGTAAAGTTTAAAAAAAAAATCCGTATAAACAACGGATTTTAACGATATTTTTAAAAAAATTAACTATAAATAGAATTTAAGATTGGCTAACTTAAAAATAACTTTTATTACGATACCATATTAAACTGCTTATCTGACAACTTTCAACTATATTGAACCTATAAACTTGTAAACCAAAATATTACAAGGAATTCATATTCTCTACTATCTCCCCGGTTTTGTGAAAGTGATATTTTGGTTTATTATCTTTTAAAGAAAATGAAACCCAAACCCGAGTATTACAATTTGTATTGCCTGAACAGGCCTTGTGTTAATTCTGTTTTTCACAAAAACATAAAAACCGCAAAGCGTTATACAGCCCAAAACCTTGTTGCGCAGCACATATGTCCTAATTGCCACCAGCCGCTGGCCTGCTATATGGATATTTTGATTGAACAAGCGTTTATAGCCGAAGTTAAAAGTCTTTCATATTGTCGTTAGGGTTACGGTCTATCAGTTTACTGTAAGGATCGATACCGGCGCGTACAGGCTTGCCTTTCACAATTATTGTAAAGGTATGCAAGCCATAGGAAAGCTTATACTTCTTCAAATAAAGAGGGTTCACAACCGATCTGCTTTCTTTATTTTTACTGTCAGCAGCAAATATGCCGATGGTGATGTAATCATTCATCTTCAGCGCCGGCACATCATTGCCTTTGCCATCAACGTAAACTTTAGCCACATTAGTTTTTAAAGTTACTTTAAACTCATTGTTTTTACCGGTTGGAACAGCCTTAACGTCAACCATTTTATTGTCATACAAGGTTATTTTCTGCCAGGTGTCGGTTAAAAAATACTTCAACGAATCGGGGGTATGTTTATCGAGATAACTATAAAGATTGTTGCTGCCTGCAAATGGCGACTTATTTTTAAACGCATAGGCGTCTTTAAACTCTCTGAGGGCTCTGTTTATGCTGTCCTCTCCTATCAGTTCCCTTAAACCATATAATGCAACGGAGGCTTTGCCGCCCCATTCAAACCAGGTGTTTGACCGGATTAAAGGATGCTCCGGCTCATCAAGTCTGCGCCTGATGAACAAATAAGCCCATAACTGATCCATGGTTATCCATTTCATGTTGTCCTTGCCATATTTCTTTTCCATCATCACCAATGCACTGTATTGTGCTAATCCCTCTGCAATATTTAGTGACCCGACGGTGTTATTTGGCGCTACCTGGAAGCGCCACCATTGCTGCGCCAGTTGCTGCACCGAGTTAAAATAACAATAGTCTGTCTCGTTGGGGTCATCGAAATGGGCGCACCAGGCAAAATACTCGGCATAGGTATCAAATGTTGTAAACGACCCGATACGAGGCCCATACGGAGATGTTTCGGCCAGCCGGATATCTTTAAAGGGATAAAGCCCATACGCAGTATTAAAATAATGCAGGCCGTCTTTGTATGCAGACATAAACCTGCTTACATTCCACTTATGCTCCAGGTCATAATAAATACTGATGTTTACGGGATGCCCCAGCACTACGGTATCCTTTGCCACTTCATATTTTGCACCTACGGCAGCCACAGGTGCATACATGCCCGGCTGGTTTTGTACGAAATGAAAATAGTTGCGCCCGTTTTGTTTCCATTGCTTCAGCAGTTCGCCGGATGAGACCATGGTTTGATCACCGGAGGTACTAATCGTAAGGTCGTAACTAAAAAGATCAGATGCTTTGCCGGCTTTAAGGTTATTGATGCCTTCCGGGTCATTTTGTGCAATCTCCTCTTCCTCCTTTGGTGGCAGGCCGGCTTTCTTACGCACGTACGGGCTATTGATCTCATCGTCATCATCATACCCCAATTCGGGCAAGCCGCCTGTAAAGATAGTGCCATTGCGCAACAGGCGCTGCCCGTATAAACCGTTGTCAAAGCCTTTAAAGATTACCTGTGAATTGATCTCCAATTCAACTGAATCACCGGGCGCCAACGGCTTTTTAAATTGGTACAGACGATATGCTGCCGTATCGTTTTTTGACCGGAACCAGCTGAAAAATGCCCTGTGATAAATTAAGGGAGTTGTAAATGGCATGGGTTTGCCGTCAAGTTTTATGCTGTAATCCGTCAGCTCATCGCCATCCAGTAAAACCTGCGAAATTGGCTTATCATTTTTATTTATGACAGTTAAAAAAGCTTTTACATACTGAGCCTGTTTATCCGGGTAAACATCTGCATACATTTTTACCCTGGTAATTTTTGGTAAGGGCAGGCTGGCGAAATGTTTTAACGTTTTTTCATAAATAATTGCCCGGTCTTCGTCCTCTGTCCTCATTGTGTAATTGTTCAGGTAACTCACGTTGTAGTAGATAAAAGCGGCAACAGGTAAAAAACAAAGCAGCAAAACGGTTGTAAAAAGTTTTGTTTTTCTATCAAAACGCTCCCGAACCAATTGCAATCTTTCTTTAAAGGAAGATATTACGCCCCTGTAATAAAACAAGGCCGAGAGTATGATCAGTATTCCGCCAAAAAGCAACCAGTACAGGTTAAACCAGTTTACAGGCGCCATCATGTGTCCCATTCCGTCCATATCTGACACGCCAAACCATGGGGTATATGAATAAAGCAGCAAATTATAGTTAAAAACACCCGATGTGCGCAAAAAGAAAACACCCACCCAAATGAATACGCCAATACCGTGGGCTACGAATTTATTGTTGATCAGCACGTGTACCATATACGAAAACACGACCATTTCTAACAGTGACGGTAAAGTGATGATGAACATATAGATCAGATAAACCGGGAAGTTATAGTTATGGAAGCCTTTGCCTGTTTGCACTACAAAGCCTGTTACCAATGGAATTAAGGTTAAACCTAAACCAAGTATTAATAAAGTGATCAGTTTTGAGCCGTTTAACACCCAATTTGGCGGTGGTAATGAGTCGTTTATAAAGGCATAACGTGTTATGCGGTCGCGGTGAAGTGTTTCACCGGTATAAAATATAATAATGAAAAAGATAAAAAACGGAAAAACACTGTTGAAAATATCCATCAGCATCACAGTTCGCGGGAATTCGGGCACGCCGTTATCATTGTTACCCATCCAGAATACAAATCCCAGAAAAAAAACACCTGCCGACATAATAATCCAGAAATAATTATCGCGGACAATATTCAGCAATTCAATTTTAGTAAGATTGACCAGTGTTTTGCGGTTGTACGAACCTTTAAAACTGGTATGTGCGCTGGGTACAAATGTTTTCTTTATTGCGGCAGGTTCGTTATCAATAGCGGCTTTATCCCTTTTACCGCTAAAGAATTTTTCGAAGCTGAAGGTAAAATAGGTGTATAAAAGAATCACGAGGCCAACACCCGACCAGATAATGCGATTAAGCAAAATAGTGCCGGTCATTCCTATGACTGTAGTATTTTGCTGGATGGTTGACGAATCATTAGTCGCCAGTCGTACCCCATTCAGCATAAACGGATCAGCCAGGTTGATCACCGTAGCGTTATTGGTATGCTGAAAAAAGAATATCGATACAAAATATCCCAAAAACAACAAAATACCCCCGGCGTAGATCACCTTTACGTTCCGCATTATGGCTACCAGGCCAAAAAACAGCGATGAAGTAAAAAACAGGTTGGGCAACGCGATGGTAAAGAACGGGTACAGGTAATAAAACAGGTTATTGGGGCCATATTGCTTAGCGTCCTTCCACCCCATTGCAGGGCCTAACTTTGAACCGATAAAGATGCCTGTAAGAATAGACGTAGCTATAAACAGCATGCACAGAAACGAACCCATGAACCTTCCCCAGAAATAACCTGATTTTGTTATAGGATAAGTGAGGTAATAATCTTTTGTATTATACTCAATATCGCGGTATAACGGGGTGCCCATAATGAATGAGCTTACGAGCATCATCATCATCGTAATTCCTGCACACCACATGGCAATAAGGTATGGCGAGTTAATGTGTTCTTTTTCTCCAACCGGCAACGAACCTGTTGCAAATGAAGCGATTGTAAAAATAAAGGCCGCTAAAAAATACAAGTATATGGCAGGCCGGCGGAGCCTGTTCTGAATTTCGAACAGAAATATTTTCCAAAACATAACCAAAAATTTAATGGGTGATTAAATAGTATTTACATCAACACGGGTAGCGATATTGCTGAAGTACACATCCTCAAGGTTGGGAATGGCAGGTACAAAGCCGTTGCCGGGGTCCGTTGCCTGCAATACCCTGATGTGCAGTTTGCCTGTTTTTAATTGTGTTGAGATCACATTAAAATCATCCTGGTAATGCCCAAGCTCGGCTTTATTGATGGCTTTGCTGAATATTTTACCTTCCATTTCGTTTACAGCGTTCTCAGGTTCGCCGGCGTACAAAACCTCACCCATACAAATAATAGCAAAATTGGAACAGAGCGTGCTCACGTCCTCAACGATGTGCGTTGACAGGATCACAATGGTATTTTCGCCCAATTGACTCAATAAGTTATAAAAGCGGTTTCTTTCAGCCGGGTCGAGGCCTGCGGTTGGCTCATCTACAATAATTAGTTTCGGGTTGCCAATCAGGGCCTGGGCTATGCCAAAGCGTTGTTTCATCCCGCCGGAATAGGTGCCCAGATGCTTCTTTTTATCTTTGGATAGATTAACATTCTCCAGCAGGGAGTTTACAAGATCCTTTCGTTCTGATTTGTCGCCAATTCCTTTTAATTGGGCTATATGATCCAGCATTCTTTCAGCGGATATTTTTGGATAGACACCAAACTCCTGCGGTAAATAGCCAAGCAATTGCCTCACTTCTGTTTTATTTTTTAAAACATCCAGGTCGTCCAAAAAAACGCTGCCCGAATCAGCTTCCTGCAAGGTGGCGATGGTACGCATCAGGGACGATTTTCCGGCGCCATTCGGCCCCAACAGCCCGAACATGCCATTATTAAGGGTTAATGTTACATCTTTTATGGCCTGTACCCCGTTTGGGTAGGTTTTGGATAGATTGTTGATTGTTAATTTCATTTTTGTTCAGATTTAGAATTTTTTAATAAGTTGCTTGCTTTACCGGTCAGTATCAATTTGGCGCTATCGGCTAAACGGTAATTCAGATCGCCGATTTGTGCATTATCTAATAATAATAAGCTGCTATTCAGAATATCCAGATTTGTTTTTTGTATTTGATTATGCTCAAGGATAACCAGTTTTGAACCGCTCTTCACGCTTTTACCTGTGGTTGTGCTGATTGATTGCAGGCGGCTGTTTGCGAGTACAACCGTACTGCCGTAATCCTGGTTAATAATTAAACTATCCTGCTTAAATCCATCTATCAAAACCTTACGCATCCTCCAGTCATCCCTTACAGTGGTATCTGTCACCTGTTTACCATTTGATTTGTAGGTGGCGTCGATATTAATAACCGAAAGATGAGGGCATGAAATCACCATTGTATAAGGGTTAGGATCGGACATGTAATTAGCTTCAAACACAGCGCTGATATGCAGCCGCTTGCCTGTTTGTTTGATACGGGTATATTCAGAAAAATTTGAATCAATCCTTACGCTGAACGGCCCCTGCACAAATTTTACATTTACTGCCGTTGATGAAACCAGGTCTACCGTATCAAACTCCTTAAATTTTAAACTAATGAAAGTATTGTAA
>Ga0206938_1195_pt1 | contig 13655 bp, 14 predicted proteins | sample Alteio_BWOrgHeat_12_FD_152918 | JGI IMG/M metagenome (GOLD analysis project Ga0206938, IMG submission 152918) | Enriched cells from forest soil in Barre Woods Harvard Forest LTER site, Petersham, Massachusetts, United States -... | ecosystem: Environmental > Terrestrial > Soil > Temperate forest >... | reverse complement strand
GCCAGATCTGTTCAATTTCGTGATGCATCCGGCTGTTGACCGCGTTGAGAATGTCCGGCCGATTCAGCGTCAGCGTCGCGACGCGGTCCGCCTTTTCGACCTTCAGGAATTCATAATCGGTGTAGTCCATCGTCGATTTCCTCCTGCACTTTCGCTGAGCTATACAACGGGCACCGCGGCAACGCTATCGCGATGAACATGAGGGCTCCTGTTTGCGAAAGTTCTTCGTCCCGATGGCACTAACGCCGGTGCGCGGGAATGCGCTATGGTGCCCGACGGATCTGCGGATCCCAAAATAACGGATGTGGAGATGTTCGCATGAAGCTGGCCAACAAAATTGCGCTGATTACCGGCGCCGGTTCCGGCATGGGACGGGTCGCGTCGCTGTTGTTCGCGAAAGAAGGCGCAAAAATTGCCGCGATCGATATCGATGAGAAAGGCGCGCAGGAGACCGTGCGCCTGGTCGAGGCCGACGGCGGCAAAGCGATCGCGTTCAAGGCCGACGTATCGAAAAGCGCGGACGCGCAAGCGATGGTCGCAACGACCATCGCAAAGCTGGGCGTGCCGAACATCGTTTACAACAATGCGGGAATCGAGGGCAAAGCCCAGCGAATCGTGGAATTGGCCGACGAGGACTTCGACCGCGTCATCGCGATCAACCTTCGCGGCGTTTGGCTCGGAATGAAATACGCAATTCCCGAGATGATCAAGAATGGCGGCGGCGCGATCGTCAATACCGCTTCGATTGCAGGCCTGGTCGGCTTGCGCAATTCGTCGGCGTACTGCGCGGCGAAGGCCGGCGTCATCGCGATCACTAAGGTCGCCGCATTGGAATACGGCCGTTACAACATTCGCGTCAACGCGATCTGTCCGGGCGCCATCGACACTCCAATGGTCTCGCGGATACAGGGCGGCGGCACCATGTCCGAGCGCGCCGTCAACCGCATCTCGACGCTCGGGCGCATCGGCAAGCCTGAGGAAATCGCGAGGACGGCGCTGTTCCTCGCGAGCGACGAATCCTCCTTCGCCACCGGCGCTCCGTTCATCGTTGACGGCGGCTGGACCATCGGATGATTTCAATGCGGCCACGAAGGGCGGCACTCATTAGCTATTCGAATAGCCAGTTCACAGACTGCGAGGAGTAATGCAGATGGCAGCGGGAATCGCGCGGCTCAATGGCAAAGTTGCGATCGTGACCGGCGCAGCGCAGGGAATCGGACGGGCGATCGCGACGCGGCTGGCCGCCGAGGGGGCGAAGGTCGCTATCGCCGACATCAAGGAAGCTGGACGTGACCAGCCTCGATAGTGCGATGGCGGCGGCCGATCGCGTCGAGCGTGAACTCGGACCGATCGATATCCTCGTCAACAACGCTGGCTGGGACAAGCTCGAACCGTTTGTCGAGAGCACCCCGGAGACCTGGGATCGGGTGATTGCGATAAACTTTCGCGGCGTGATCCGTTGCTGCAAAGCGGTCATCCCGCGGATGCAAACGCACGGAGGTGGCAAGATCGTGTCGATTGCCTCCGACGCCGGACGCGTCGGCTCGATGGGTGAAGCGGTCTATTCGGGATGCAAGGGTGCGATCATCGCATTTTCGAAAACGCTCGCGCGAGAACTCGCGCGCAACAATATAAACGTCAACGTAGTGTGCCCGGGGCCCACTGAAACCGCTCTGCTGCAAGGCGTAATGGAGAGGCAGCCCAAGGTACTCGACGCGATGAAACGGGGCATCCCGATGCGCCGGTTGGGCAAGCCCGAAGACCTGGCGGGAGCGGTCGCATTTTTTGCCTCGTCCGACGCCGATTACGCGACCGGTCAGGTAGTCAGCATCAGCGGCGGACTTACTATGGTCGGATGACATCCGAGTCACGGCACGATAGAACGAAACCGCCAGCCATTCTTGACGGCAACCACAGGAAGGAATTCGCATGCCAAAAGGCGCAAATGAAATCGATCTGGAGAAGTGCAAGCAGGTCGCACAGACGGTAATCGCCGATGTCGCGTCGGTGGTGCACGGAGCGCTGTGCTTCATCGGCGATCGCGTCGGGCTTTTCAAGGCGATGGCGGGTGCGGGGCCGTTGACCGTCGATCAACTCGCGGCCAAAAGCGAACTCAGTGCGCGCTACGTGCGCGAATGGCTGGGCGCGATGGCTGCGGCGCATTACGTCGAGTACGACTCCAAAACCGATAGCTACTTGCTCACGCCTGAGTATGCCGCCGCACTGGCCGACGAGGACTCGCCATTTTTCATCGGTAGTTACTTCCAGATGGCGCAAGCCGCTGTGAGTGTCGCACCCAAGGTCGCCGAGGCCTTCCGCGATGGCAAAGGGGTGACCCAGGCGGAATATCCGCAATCGTTCTTTGAGGCTGCGGAGCGCAACTCGCGCACGCGCTACGAACATAAACTACTGCGCAAATGGATTCCCGCGATGCCCCAGGTGGTCGAAGCATTGAACGCCGGGGGTCTTGCTGCCGACGTCGGCTGCGGCGGCGGGCGCGCTGCGATCATGATCGCGCAGGCATTTCCCCAGGCTCGCGTGGTCGGCTTCGATATCCATGCTGAGTCGATCGAGCGCGCGCGTCGCAACGCCGAGACCGCTGGAGTAAGTGATCGCGCAACCTTCGAAGTGGCTAATGGCAGCGGACTGCCGCCGCGCGGCTTTGACTTCGTCTCGACCTTCGACGTCGTGCACGATTCCGTCGATCCGGTCGGCCTGATGAGCGGAATTCGTCACGCCCTCAAGCCCGAGGGTACCTACCTGGTGCAGGAGATCAACATCTCCAACGAGGTCGGCGACAATATCCGGCCGATGGGCAAGATGGTCTATTCGGTGAGTACGCTGTACTGCATGACGACCTCGCTCGCCCACGGCGGCGCCGGTATTGGCGCTGCGATGGGTGAACCCAAAGCGCGGGAACTGGCTGCCACGGCGGGCTTCTCGCGTTTTACGCGACTGCCGATCAAGGATGACTTCGCGGTGCTTTACGAACTCCGTCCTTAAATGACCACCGCACACCGCGCATCAAGTAGCTAGTCAGACGCGCCACCTGCGATGCCATCGAGCTAAACTAGGGGGGTGATGCTTACCCTGTTCCCGGCGGTCTGCCGAAGAATCGGCGCAAGTTCGAAAAAACATAGTGAGCCGATGCCTGGCGTTGCGATCGGTCGATTGCGTCAAGCCCGATACGGCGGCACAGTAATGGCGTGATACGGAGTTCACGTGATGAGTGAAAGAAAGGCATCGTCAACCCGCTCGGCCGAGATTCGCGAACGAGTCGGCCATCCGATAATCGACTCGGACGGCCACGTCGTTGAGTTCGAACCTGCGCTGCTCGACTACATTCGCGATGCGGGTGGCAGCGCCGTGCTCGAGCGCTACAAAACTGCACCCGATACTGCCTTCTATTTTCGCTGGAACCACGCCACGCCCGAAGAACGGCGCGAATTTCGCCTGCCGCGGCCGGTATGGTGGCCCTACCCGACCAAAAATACTTACGACCGCGCGACTGCCGCGATGCCGAAATTGTTGTACAGCCGGCTCGACGAAATGGGACTCGACTTTACCGTGCTCAATCCAAGCCAAGGCTTGTTCGCATCGCATATCGCCGACGACGAATTGCGCCGAGTCACGTGCCGCGCCTTCAATAATTATCACGCCGACATTTTCCGCGAGTACGCCGATCGCATCACGCCGGCCGCGTGCGTCCCGATGCACACTCCCGCCGAAGCGATCGAGGAGCTCGATCACGTCGCCAAGCTCGGCCTCAAGGTCGTGATGATGGCGGGCTTTGTGCGCCGCCCGATCCCGGGCCTCGCGAAACAAGCGCCCGAATTCGCGCGCCACATGACCTGGATGGACAACCTGTGCCTCGACAGCGAGTACGACTACGATCCGGTGTGGGCGAAATGCGTCGAGTTGGGAATCGCCCCGACCTTTCATTCGTTCGGGCTCAACTGGGGCATGCGCATTTCGATTTCGAGCTTCATCTATAACCAGATTGGTCACTTCGCGGCGGCCGCGGAAGGCATCTGCAAGGCGCTCTTTCTGGGCGGAGTTACGCGGCGCTTCCCTACCCTCAAGTTCGCCTTCAAGGAGGGCGGCGTCGGCTGGGCGGTGAATCTTTATTGCGCGCTTTACGAGCGCTGGCACAAACGCAGCCTGCCGATGATGGAGCAGGTTAATCCGGCCAATCTCGACACCGAGCTCTATCGCAAACTCTGTGCGGAGTACGGCGGAAAGTTCACCCGTGGACGACTCGAAGGGAATCTGGTTCCGTCGGAACTCGAGGGCAGCGGCGGCCTCGACCCGGCGGAGCGCGATGAATGGAGTCATTGTGGAATCGAAACTCGCGATGACATTTATGATCGATTCGTGCCGAACTTTTTCTTTGGCTGCGAAGGCGATGACCGCATGACTTCCCTCGCCTTCGACTCCAAACGTAATCCGTTGGGCGCGCGGCTTAATGCGGTTTACGGTTCCGACCTTGGACACTACGACTTGACCGATCTGCGTAACGCCGCAGTCGAGGCTTACGAAAGTGTTGAGGACGGCCTCATGAGCGAGGCTGACTTTCGCGACTTCGTTTACGTAAATCCGATCAAGCTGCACGCGGGGATGAATCCCAACTTCTTCAAGGGCACGATCCTCGAACATCAAGCCGACAAGGTCCTCGCCGAACTACGCGGCAACGAAAAGCGCTCGCGCTAGGCACTTGCCGCAACAATTTAACATTCAGCCGATATACTCTCATCGGATATTCGCCTTATCCTGCGACCGGCAATAGTACGGGTGAACGCCAAGGCCCATCGATTGCGTTTGCCGCTATGCGTGTCATCCTATGCGGCGAGTTCGACGTGGCAACGTGCGCGACACCCGGCGCATCGATTGTTCTGGAGGATAGGCGTGAGAACCACAATCAACGCTCTGGCATTCGTTACCTGTGAGTTAGCGTTAATTCTTGCGCTCGCCGCCGGCCGACCTATCGTGGCGCGAGCGCAGAACGCCGACGTTTATCACCCGGCCGGAGAAGAAAATCCTGTCAGTGGCAAGCAGGATTTCATCAACCATTGCGCGCCCTGCCACGGCGACGACGGCAGGGGCAACGGCCCTGAGCTCAAGGTGTTACCAGATATTCATCCAACGGACCTGACTAACATCACGCTCAAGAATGGCGGTGTGTTCCCGGTTCAGAAAGTCGCGGACATGATCGACGGGCGCAAATCAGTGCCTTCGCACAAGCGTTTCGATATGCCGTTTTGGGGCGTGAATTTTCAGCAGGAAGGCAAGGAATTCACTCCCGCTAGCGAGGCCCGCGCGAAAGCGCGCATCGATGCGCTGGTCGCCTACATCGAGTCGATTCAGCGCCACTAGTCACGTCCCGCCGTAATTCGGATCGATTCGCGCCTAGTACTTACGCCAAGCTTCCGTCAGGGCCGGTGAAGGTCCTGCACGATTTCCTTGAGCACGCCGCGATCCTTGTCGTTATGCAATGGTATCTCGAATGAAACTCGGTTGACGCCGGCGAAGCGTTTCTTGATCACGCTGGCGATATCCGCGTAAGTTCCGACGGCGGCAAACGCGTGCACCATTTCGTCGGTCACCACCTTCGCCATATCGTCCCATTTCTGCTGCACCGACAGGCGATGCAACTCCTCCGCCTGCCGCGTCCATCCGTCCAACTCGAAGCTGGAACGATACGACCGCGTAGAGCCATAGAACGCGATAGTCGATTTCATCTTTTCTACGGCGCGCGCCAACGAATCTTTGTCCGCCGCTACACAAAGAAAGCCGCCGCCGCCGATTTCGAAATTCTTCCATGCCGCTTGCGGCCGGCCCGATTTCTCGAAGCCCTTCTTGAGATTCGGAAACGCGATTTCATCCAGGTACCTGCGCGTCACGATTCCGTGTAAGCGTACTCCGTCGCAAACTTCACCGGCGACCTGCAGCATTCGCTCCTGGACCGCGGCGATCAGCACCGGAATGTGCGGCTTCGCGACCGGCGGTGGAGCGAAGTTCGGCGTCATCAGCGACAGGTTGTAGTGTTCACTCTTGAAATTCAGCGGCTCGCCGGTCTGCCACGAATGCCAGCACGCGCGCATTGCGCCGACATAATCCTTCATCCGCTGTGCCGGCTTCGACCACGGCATCCCGAAGCGCCGCGTGATGTGTCCCTTTACTTGCGAACCGAGTCCCAACACCAGGCGGCCACCGCTCATTGTATGCAGATCCCACGCGATGTACGCGGTTGCCACCGGACTCTTGGTGAACGCCAGCGCGATGCCCGTACTAAGCTCGATCGGCGAAGGTTCCTGCGCCGCAATCGCCAACGCAAGAAAAGGATCGTGCTGCGTCTCGACCGCGACTGCCGTGTCATATCCAAGTTCGGTTGCCTCGCGCACCTGATCGCGCAGCGTGTCCCAGCGCGGCTGTGGACGCTTGCCGCCTTTGTCCATTTCAGGCGTATAAGCAACGCCCCAGTTAAGAACTTTTTCGATCTTGGTCGTAGTCATTCTTGGGTTTATCCCGTTTCACGAATCGGGCTGTCAAGCTCACGGCTTCCAGGCGCGTAGGCCGAGGCGTTGCAAGAGCACTGCAGCCCTGCGATTATCCTACGGCGTGAAACTCACGAAACTCGGCGCAATTTTGCTTGTTGTCGCGCTCGCGATTGGAGCGGCCGCTGCCGCCGGATCGATGCTCGCGCCCGGTTGCAGCCGCGTCCGTGGCACCGATGTCGTAACCGTATCGACCGCCGATCTAAGTCGCGGCTCGGCCCGGTTCTTTTGCTACCGCACTCCTTCCGGTGATCTGATTCGCTTCGTGCTCGCCCGCGGAGAAGACGGTGTTGTGCGCTCGGTCTTCGACGCGTGCCGGCAATGTTACCGCTTCCACAAAGGTTTCACTGTCGCCGACGGCTATCTCATCTGCCGGTTGTGCGGGAATCGTTACAAGCTCGACCAGGTGCACCGGGGATTGGCTTCCTGCCAACCAGTTCAACTGGAAAACACTCAGCGCGGCGATAAGGTTCTGGTCAGGGTCGCGGCCCTCGAACAGGGGCACACACTATTTTGAATTTGAAGCGCCGCGAAAATGCTCCGCTGATTGCGCAGATTCTAATGCTCGCGCTTTTGTTGGGAAGTCTGCCGATCGCAGCCAGTCCAATAATTCTTCGCCACGACTCTGCGCCAGCCTTCACTCTCGATATCTGCACGCCGCTGTCGTCGTTCGCGATCGGCGCAGCCGTCTGTTCGTTGCCTACGCTTACGAAGTTCTCATTCGCAGCTAGGATCGAGCATCGCCGATTGGCGCCAGACTCGATTCCATCGACGGCTGATCGCGCCGTCGATGCGCCCGACCCGCCTCCACCCAAGTCTCTCGTCTGATCTCACTTACTCAGCACCTATAGCTCCCCAGGCGTCAGCGCTTAGCAAGGATTAACGCTTACGGCGTGACGCCTCGAACGGCGATTCTCGTCATCTCAATCTGGCGACCTCGCGCATAGCGGAGCTAAGGGGCTTGGCGAATGAGTCTGCGCGATGCGCGGCGATTGAAAGGAGAGGCAGTTAATCATGAGATGGCTTTGCGGCCTTGCGATATTTTTCGCGGCCTTGTTATTTACACGGGCGGTCTTCGCCCACGGAGTCGTTGGTGACTACGTTTTCCTCGAACCGCTTATTACTCAGGATCCTACTCCCGCGAACGAGTTGGATATTCTCGGACCCTCATGGGTCAAGAGCAGCGACGCGAACACTTACGCGATTTCCTCCTCGATCGAAAAGGTCCTTTACCTCGACGATAACCACATGCCGAGATTCAGCGTAGGTGGTGGCACCAACTGGAGTCACGCGTCCACCTTCGAGGGTTCTAGCCGCGATGGCTGGAATGATCTTGAGATGTTCGCAAAGTTTTCGCCGTACTACTCGCTCGAACACGAATTTCTGGTTTCGTTCGTCGTCAATTTTCAAATACCGACCGGAAATCAGGCCGTCCAGGAACAAAATCATACGAGTATCGGCCCCGGCTTTCTCTGGGAGAAAGGCATGGGCGATCTGCCTAATTGGAAAGGAATCAAGTACCTGCGGCCGTTCGGTATTCAGAGTGATTTTGGCTACGTCCCGGCGGTTGGCGGACATACCAGTCACGATATGTTTGCCGACGCTACCATCGAGTATTCGCTGCCTTACCTCAGCAACAACGTCAGGGACATCGGGCTGAAGTGGCCTTTGCGAAATCTCTACCTGTTCAACGAGATCAATTACGATCAGTTGATTACGGGTCCTTCAGGAGAGACCTTTCCGAGCTTGCTGGCGACTCCCGGAATTGCCTATGTCAGTTACCACTTCGAACTTAGCATCGGTACGCAGTTCGCCTTGAATCAGGCGTCGATATCGGGAAATCATGCTGCGATCCTGGGGCTGCTCGATATCTTTTATGACTCGATCTTCACCAAGGTAGGCAACTGGACAATCAACAAAGGATTCGGGCAATGAGCGCGAGGAAGCTGCTTACTGTCGCAGTTCCATTGCTGGTTGCACTAGTCAGTGCGACCCGCATGGTTTGGGCGCACTCGTTCCCCGAACAGGAGAATCCTGCTGCTGGTGCGACCCTCGCCGCGCCCCCGGCCCAGGTTTCTATCAAGTACGATGCTCCGATCGAGAAGCTCTTCGATTCGCTGCAAGTACTGGATTCGACCGGTCAGGACAAGGCTGCGGGATCGCCGGAGGTTAGTTCCGATGGCTACCAGCTTTCAGTCCCGGTCGCCACGCTGACTCCGGGCGACTACACGGTCAAGTGGCGCGTGGTGTGCGTCGATACCCATCATACTGAGGGTTCCTATACTTTCACCGTCAAGACCCCATGATCGCGAGAGCTACATGAACATGTCCGCGATGGACATGGCGCCCGAGTGGCCGGCCGCGCTATTGGCGTGGCCGGTCATACTCGCGCAGGCGCTCATATTCGGCAGCGCCCTCTTCTGCCTCATGCTCAACCGGTCCGCCGCGCGCCATCTACGAACCGGCGAAGCATTAGCAACGTCAATGCTAAGATGGTGGCGGCTACTTGCGCTGATAGTTGCGCTGGTCTCGCCAATCATATTTGTCAACGAAGTCGCCGGGATGGCGGGTGTAAGCATCCGAGCCGCCTTCCCCTTGCTCTGCGAGGTGCTCGCGCAGACGCAATCCGGACACACCTGGGAATGGCGCTTGCCTGCCGCTGTTGCCCTGATGGTCGTCACCTGGCTCCCGCTTCGCGAAGCCGCACGCTCAGTATTACTGGTTATCCTGTGTGTCGGGCTATTTCTGTTGAGTAGCCTTAAGAGCCACGCGATCGACTTCGGCGCAATCGCAGTTGCGGTGCGCTTCGTCCATGCACTCGCAGCGGGGACGTGGACCGGCTCGCTCTTCGCCTACTGGGTCGGCGCGCGACTTTACAACTCAGACGATCGCGTCAGCGTCGAAGCCGCGAAGATGCTATCGCGCCAGGCGGCGTGGTCGGTCTCAATTCTGATCGTAAGCGGAATTTATATCGCCTATGAAGGTCTCGGCCACAGCTTGTATCACTTACTTTATTCTTCCTACGGACGAGTCCTTTCGCTCAAAGTCGAAGTATTCGTCTTGATCGTGATGATAGGTGCCTATAATCGCTTCTACTTGATTCCTGCGCTCGATCAGCCGTCCGCCCGGCGAACGCTTTTGCGAGCCGTCGAAGCCGAATCGCTGATGATTGTAGGTGTGATCGGCCTCGCCGCGCTGTTATCCAATACACCCCCGGCACGCATGTCGATGTCGATGAGTGCGGCAGGCATGAAGGCAACGCCGGTAACTACGCTCTCGAAAAACAGCGGTACTCACGCCGGAGCCGCCGTCGCCCAACGGCATGATCCGGACGATTTGCACAAGTTTATCGGCTTATTAACAATTCGCGAATGAGTTGCTGTAGTCGAGCCTGATCGCCGTCCAACGCCAATCGCGTACTCAGGACAAGAGGCATCCGGGCGCCGGGAAGCGGCGGCTGAATTCGATCACTGCGGCGTTCACCCGCGCGATAGCCGCCTCGTCGTCGGCCTGCGCGACGACCTCGTCGATCCACGCGCCCACTTGCTTCATCTCGGCCTCCCCCATACCCCGCGAGGTCACCGCCGGCGTGCCTATCCGCACTCCGCTAGGACTGAATGGCTTGCGCGGATCGTAAGGCACCGTGTTCGAGTTGCAGATGATCCCCGCCCGATCGAGCGCCTGCGCCGCCTTCTTGCCGATGATCTTTTTGTTCGTGAGATCGATCAGTATCAAATGATTGTCGGTGCCGCCTGAAACCAGGTTGAATCCGCGCGCGGTCAGTTCAGCCGCTAAGGCTTTCGCATTGCGCACCACCTGATGGCCATATTCCTTGAACGCCGGCGTCGCAGCTTCCTTGAGCGCCACCGCGATCGCCGCCGTCGTATGATTATGCGGGCCGCCCTGCAGGCCCGGGAAGACCGCCTTATCGATCTTCTCCGCCAACTCCTTACGGCACATGATCATCGCTCCGCGCGGACCACGCAGGGTCTTGTGCGTCGTCGTCATCACGACGTCGGCGTAGGGCATCGGATCGGGATGCGCTCCGGCGACGATCAGCCCTGAAATGTGCGAAATATCGGCCAGCAGATACGCACCAACCTCCTTCGCGATCTCGCCGAATATCTTGAAGTCGAACTGCCGCGGATACGCCGTCGCGCCGGTCACAATGATCTTCGGGCGCTCCTTGCGCGCCAAATCGCGAATCGCATCATAGTCGATTCGCTGGGTCTCGCGATCGACCACGTAATGCACCGGATGCCAGAACGATCCTGTGATGCTGACGTTCCATCCGTGAGTCAGATGACCGCCATGCGGTAGCGAGAGACCCATGATCGTGTCGCCCGCCTGTATCAGCGCGAAGTAGATCGCGAGATTCGCCGGCGACCCCGAGTAAGGCTGCACGTTGACGTGCTCGGCGCCAAACAGCGCCTTCGCCCGCTCGATCGCGATCGTTTCGATCTCATCGATGTAGCGCTGACCCTGGTAGTAGCGTTTGTGCGGGTAGCCCTCCGAGTACTTGTTGGTCAGTACCGAACCGGTCGCATCGAGCACCGCCTGCGAGACGTAGTTTTCCGACGGGATCAGCCGGATCGACTCAATCTGATAGCGCTCCTCGTCCTTGATCAGCTTGTAAATCTCGGGGTCGGTTTGCTTCAGTTGATCCACGCAATTCCTCCGGTTATACGCTCCCTAAAATCCTATCGGCCCAGTCCTCGCAAAGCAAAAATGGCCGCTATTGAAGGTCTGTCGGAGTAACCTTCTTGAGCCACCCGCGATAGTCGCCTTCGTAACCGACCTCGGCCTGCCGCTTGCGCACCCGCGCCATGATTTCGGCGACCTTCGCTGCCGGAACCAGTTCGCGCGCGTCGATACTCTTCGCCATCTGCAGGCCTTCGCGATGCGCCTCTTCCCGCATCGCTTCGGTAAGTGGTTCTCCGTGCTTGGTGTCGCTAAGACCGAGGTACTGCTCCGCGACATGTGTGCCGATCTCGGTGCCGCTCACCAGCGAATCCTTGATGTTGCCCTTGCCGGTGAGCACGTTACCCGCGGCATAGATGCCAGTCGTCCCCTCTATCAAGAGACCCACCGCCGCATCGACGTACTGATAGACCTCTCCACGCTGCGGAATCCCCGGAATCGGCTCCGGGATGCTGCCGATTGAACTTATCGTCATCGGCGCACGCACTGGCTGACCGGAGTCGGGAATAGTGCGAACCTTGCCATCGGCGGCCTCCGTCCGGCTCATGAGAACGCCCGCCATCCGATCGCCCTCGACCACGAGTCCGGTGGGAACGCTGAGCTCATTAAACTCGAAAAGGAATTTGCGCTGCGCCTTGTCGAGGATCTTCGCTCGCGCCTGCCGCATTGCCTCCGCACGTTTCGGCGTCGCATCCGGCGCGATGTCCGACAGCGGCATATCCAGTACCCGGCGCCGGTAGTAGAGCCTGCACGGCGCGACCCCGAGTTCCGCATACGTAAGATTGTGATTCTTGAGCACGGGATCGAGTCCCTCGCGCTCCAGCTTCAGCATGTCCTCGACGATCCCCCGCTCCTTTAAGGCCTTCAGCGTCAGCTCGATTTGCAGCACCTTCACTACGTCGATCGACGCGAGCCCACCGCCTACCACGGTCGTGCCGGGGCTGAGCTCGTAGCGCGGGCCGTTGTAGGTCGCTTCAGGATAATGGTTGAACCAGTAAATCAACGGGTTCTGATAGACCAGTCCCCGATCGACAAACTGGTCGGCGCCTTCGACCGGAAAGGGCCGGTCGCGCCATGCGCCATTGGTCAGCACCACGGCGCTCAGTCCCCAGGCCTCGCGCAGTTCGCCAAAATCGATATCGCGTCCCATCCGCGTCAGCGGAACATAATGAATCTTCGGATGGTCCAGGCGCTTGTTGATCTCTTCGTATTCGTCCCGCCGTTGCTTGACGTGCCAGCGCGGCAGACCGTCCTCGATCTTCCCGTACGGCCGCGGATTCTGCTCGAAGACGATCACCGTTGCGCGCCGCTCGGCCAGGATCCGCGCTATTTCAGAGCCCGAGGTCGCTGCTCCGATAACCGCTACGACGTGCGCCGGTTCGTAAGATACGCTTTCACTCATATTCCATTACTCTCCACGCCGCCCGTCGGCGCATGGTCCTTCCACGATTTCGCTGGCCCAGTCCTGCCGCACCGAAAACCTTCCGACGCAGCATCCCCTTACGGGCGCTTCGACAGGCGACCGCCCATGTTTTGTATCACAAGCCGAGCTCCATCTTTCAACATCCCGCCACCATCGCAAGTTCGGATGTTCAGGCCCGGCTTGCGTGTTCGATCGTCGCATGTTTTCCTGAACCCCTGATGCCGTTGTCTCAGAAGTCTCTCCTCTCGTGGCTGTTTGCCGCTACGGTCTGCACGCTCTCCGCGTTCGCCGGATGTTATGTCGGCACGCGCCACCAAGCCGAGCATTGGACCGACGCCGACACCACCCTCGGCGAGGAACACGAATTCCCCTATCCGCAGGCTATCGCGCGCGAGCTCACCGAGGACGCGCTGCGCGGCGATGGGATTCTCTTCGAACGCCAACCCGACGATTCGATTATCACGATGTGGCGTAACGCCGACTTCAATACTCCCAGCAGCTCGTTCTCCCTCTTCGTCAATACGCCGCCACGCTATCGCTACGAAATTCAGATTCTGCCCGAAGGCGACCGTAAGAGTAAAATAATTGTCAACGTCCGCACTGAAAGCATCCCCGACGATCAGCTCGCCAGCTACAAGGCGAGTAATCGATTCGAGCTGTTTAAGGAAATCGATGAGCTCGCGGCGAAGGCTCCGCCCGCCTCCAGCACGCCCGCGAGCGGCGGGGTCAACTTCACTCTGCTACCTGACGAAGATTTGAAGGCGCTTGCCAAACGCTCGACCGGCAACGCGAACAATTGGCAGGAAATCGCCAAGGACAATGGAATTTCCTCGCCCACCGACGTCACGCCCTTCGAGAACGTCTGGGTGCCTAACAACTTGCTCAAGCGCGGTACGCCGTGAGTGGCGGGCCGTATCGATCGGACTCGAATGACGTGTTGGAATTGCAACCGTTCGCTTCTAACGGCTGGCCGCCCG
>Ga0206938_1193_pt1 | contig 13808 bp, 16 predicted proteins | sample Alteio_BWOrgHeat_12_FD_152918 | JGI IMG/M metagenome (GOLD analysis project Ga0206938, IMG submission 152918) | Enriched cells from forest soil in Barre Woods Harvard Forest LTER site, Petersham, Massachusetts, United States -... | ecosystem: Environmental > Terrestrial > Soil > Temperate forest >... | reverse complement strand
TCTGCAATAAAAAAAGCTTAACAACCTAAGTTGTTAAGCTTTAAATCAGTTTTTAAATATAAAAAACTTATTTTTTTAAGCTTTTATCCACTTCATTAATGGCGTCCAGGTGCTTTTTAAGTGTAGGTAGCGTCTTAATGGCAAACGCTTTCAAGTCGGGGTCTTTTAAATTCTTGCTCGCATCTTCAAACGCTTTGATGTCCCCTTTATGGTCATCAATCATCATGCTGGCGTAGGCTTTGTCAAAATCGGCACCTGTCTTTTTGTTCAGGTCATCATAATGTTTTTGCTCGTCAGCGTCAACAACAGCGGGTAGTGTAATGTTTTTACTTTTAGCCAGCGTTGTCATCTCATCGTTGGCCTTGCTGTGGTCCATTACCATCATCGCGCCAAAATCTTTAACCTTCTGGCTCACGCCACGTTCTTGTGCCAATTTGCCCATCATTACTTCGGCCATGCCACCATTTGCGGCTTCGGTTGCAAATTTCGCGTCGCCATTGTCAACCGTCATCGCCATTTTGGTCGTGTCCTTTTTTAGCGAATCACCTTTGGTAACATCCTTGGCGTTGTTAATGCTGTCCGCCTCACCTTTACTGTCCTTATTGCTATGACAGGCCTGTAACGATAATACAGCCGCTGCTGCCATTATAACAAAACTTAATTTTTTCATACTCGTAGATTTTTTTGTGGTTTATTTAACCAATAAACAATAAAATATCACGATAGTTTTTTATTTATATGATTAAGCAAATCGGTATTGTTCACGCCTAAAACCCGCGTGCAAAATATAAACCGCGCCCCATCTTGTCGTAACTTAAAGTTTTGTTATTTTTGATGCTATAAAAAAATCAACAATATGAATTTTCCGGCGGATTTAAAATACACCAAAGACCACGAATGGATCAGAGTAGAAGGTGACTTAGCTACAGTTGGCATTACCGAGTTTGCACAGCGCGAATTAGGCGATATTGTTTACATCGACATTAATTCTGTCGGTAAAGTGGTAAATGCGGATGATGTTTTTGGTACTGTAGAGGCAGTTAAAACTGTTTCTGATTTGTTTATGCCGGTAACCGGCAAAGTTTTAGAGATCAACCCATTGTTGGACAGCCGCCCCGAACTGGTTAACAGCGACCCATACGGCGATGGTTGGATGGTAAAAGTACAGATCACCGGCGACGTAGAGCAACTACTAACTGCCGATAGCTATAAAGTATTAGTTGGCGCGTAAAATGCCACAAACACTAAAATATCAGGGCCTTACGTTAACGTGGGCCCTTTTTATTTTTATTTTATGCACTATTAAGTTGGGTGGTATTGGTAATTCGCCCATGTTTTTTGCTGGTTTTGATAAGCTGGTGCATTGCGGTTTGTTTTTTGTATTAGCGGTTTTATTGTGCGCCGGATTGTTGAGGGCAAATGCGCGGCTGCGATTAAGTTATCTGCAATGTTTGCTGATTTTATTATTGCCGATATTATACGGTGGTTTAATTGAGATATTACAGGCCTACGTATTTACCTGGCGCAGCGGCGAGTGGAGCGACTTGTTTGCCGATAGCGTTGGAACAGCTATGGGGTTGTTTGGCGTTTTGGTGACCATTTGGGCTGGCCGCGCTAAAGCCGCGATTTAAAACGGCTGAGTAATATGCGATACTCGCGCGATTTACGTTATTCATCATATTCTGTTTTGATTAAGCTTCAGATGAAAAATATAGTAAAACTTCTTTTAGTTATCGGTTTATCAACCGTACTGGGCTCATGCGGGCTGTTTCATAAAAAGTGCGATTGCCCGCATTTTGGACGAACTACCACTCACACGGCCACTAATTATAATGCCTGAGTAAATAATCTTCTTGGGGTATTTCCTTATTTGGATTTAATTTAAATAAGCTTTACATTTGAACAGTTTTTAGACAGATACAAATGAGGCTTTCACAACTTAAAGTAGGCGAAAAGGGTACCGTTAAGGAGTTTACTGATCTGGAAATGTCGGTAAAATTAATGGAAATGGGTTGTTTACCCGGCGAAGAGGTACGGGTTGAACGTATTGCCCCGCTTGGCGACCCGATAGCGATAAACGTAGCAGGTTACCAGTTAAGTTTACGTAAACGCGAAGCCTCAACTATCGTTTTGATGTAGTGCTATTTAAGTGAAAACCGACCTCCGCATAGCCCTTACAGGCAATCCCAATACAGGTAAATCAACCCTGTTTAATGTACTCACAGGTCTTAATCAAAAAATCGGCAATTTTCCGGGTGTTACCATTGATAAAAAGGTAGGCTATTGCAATTTACCTGATGGCCGTACGGCAGAGATCGTCGATCTGCCCGGCACCTACAGCCTCTATCCCAAAAGCCGGGACGAGTCTATCGTATTTTCCGTACTGGCCGATCAAAACAACGAGCTAAGGCCCGATCTGGTTATCGTTATCCTCGATGCCACTAACCTTAAACGCAACCTGTTGCTGTACACCCAGGTGGCCGATTTAAAGATCCCCGTTATTGTGGCGCTCAATATGATGGATATGGCCAAAAAAGCCGATATCAATATTGACGTGGATGCCTTTGCCACCAAACTTGGCGTTCCTGTTGTGCCCATATCTGCCCGTAAAACCGAGGGTATAGATCAATTAAAACAAGCCATCTGCTTTGCCAACAAAATAGCATTGCAGCAAGAGAGTATTGATATCGATGCCTTAGCGCCACAATTGATCAGTCACATCAAACAAGAGATTGGTATTGATAACTCCTATTTCGCGCTGCAGCTGGCCCACCAGCATGAAACCCTTACGTTTTTAACATCTGCCCAAAACTCACGAATAAAGGAGTTGGAGGCTGAGTTTGGTTTTCATTCGCAAAAGGCCCAGGGTGCCGAAACCATTACCCGCTATAATTTTATTAACGACCTGTTGTACGATACCGTTACCCAAAAAGTAACCGCCGAAGACGAAACCCTAAGCAACCGTATCGACAAAGTGTTGACGCACAAAATATTTGGTTTTGTCATATTTTTGGGAATACTTTTATTTATGTTCCAGGCTATTTTTGCCTGGTCGGCGTACCCCATGGGCCTTATTTCCGATGGTTTTGTCTGGCTGCAATCAAACCTGCACCATTATTTACCTGCAGGGCCATTAACCAATTTATTGGTCGATGGTGTTGTAGCCGGTTTGAGCGGCGTTATGGTATTTATCCCGCAAATTGCCATCCTTTTTGCCTTTATTTCCATTTTGGAGGATACCGGCTATATGTCGCGCGTTACCTTCATGATGGATAAGATCATGCGTAAAGTGGGCCTCAACGGCAAGTCCGTAGTGCCGCTTATTGGCGGCTTTGCCTGCGCCGTACCATCCATAATGAGCACCCGCACCATCGAAAACTGGAAAGACCGCATGATCACCATTATGGTGACGCCCCTGGTTACTTGCTCAGCACGTCTGCCGGTTTATACCTTGCTCATATCGCTCGTAGTACCCAATAAAAATATATGGTGGGTATTTAACATGCAGGGTTTGGCTTTAACAGCCATGTACCTGTTAAGCCTGGTATCAGCGGTTGTGGTGGCCTGGGTAATGAAACATCTGTTAAAAGCCCGTGAGCGCGGCTACTTTATAATGGAACTGCCGGTTTACCGTATGCCGCGCTGGGGCAATGTAGCGCGTAGCATGTTCGATAGGGCCAAAACCTTTGTATTGCAAGCGGGTAAAGTGATCATCGCTGTATCGGTAATTTTATGGGTATTGGCATCCTACGGGCCCGGCAAGCGTATGGCCAACATCGAACAAAAATATCAGCAGCCGCAGTACATATCCTTGCAAAAATTAGCACCCGATAGCGTACGCCGGATGAAAGCGTCAGATAAACTGGAAAACTCTTATGCCGGTATGCTAGGCCATGTTATTGAACCGGTAATAAAACCGCTCGGTTTTGATTGGAAGATCGGCATCGCGCTCATCACCTCGTTTGCTGCCCGCGAAGTTTTTGTAGGTACTATGGCCACCATGTACAGCGTGAACGGCGATGCCGAAAAAATGGAATCGGTACAGCAAAAAATGCATAGCGCCAAAAACACCCAAACAGGCGAGCCGGTATTCACGCTGGCTGTGGCCATGAGTTTAATGATGTTTTACGCCTTTGCCATGCAATGTGCAAGCACAGTAGCCGTCGTATACCGCGAAACCAAAGATTGGCGCTGGCCCGCCGCGCAATTTGCTTATATGACGGTGTTGGCATACCTGGCCAGTATCATTACCTACAATATTTTAAAATAGGCTAAAACGTTATTTTGGTGGCGGTTATCCACCTGGTCAAACTGTCAAGCTCTTTTTGATGCTCATTAAGCCAGGCTTGATCCTCGTCTTTCTTGACGGACATAGTAATAAAGCGCGTAAAAGCGGGCATATTTCCGCTATCAGCCAATTTGCCGAAGTATTCGCCGAAACAAGCGTTAAACTGTTCTGACGCTTTGTCTTTTGATGTCCCGGCTATTATCTTAAAAGCTCTGGTTAGTTGTAAAGATAGGGAATCGGTGGTCGGCAGATCCTTATTTGTCACAGCATTCACTCCTGTATTGCCAATCCCCTGACTTAATATTTCGCTAATATACCTGTTAGCCTCGCGCGACCGTCCAGTTGCATTTTCGAGCATTAAAAACGCACACCAGCCTAATAATGAGCGGTCGAGTTTTTGTTGTTTGTACGTTGCCAAAGCATATAGGCGAATGCTGCTGGTGTAATCGCGCTGCAGCCTAACGGCTTCGAGCGCGTAGTTTTCGGCATCCGCAAATTTTTCCAGTTGGTAGTAGCATACAGCCAAATTATGGTATAAGCGCTGGTAGTCCGGATTAACTTCCATGCCTTTTTCGTATGTCGCTATCGCTTTATCGGCTTCCCCTATGTCGTCGTAAATATTGCCAAGCAAATCATACCCTGCGGTGTATTTAGGGTCAACCTGCAACAGTTTCTGCAAATAGGGTAGTGCATCGGGTTTTTTCATAGGGGTTATGTAAAATGTGTTCGCAATTTCAAAATAGGCGTCAGCATATGTCGAATCAAGTTTTATTACCTGATTAAATTTCTCAATAGCTTCATCGGTCAAGTTAAGTTTTAAAAGATCAACACCCTCATTCACCATTTTTGCAAGCTCGCGTTTTGAAGTTTGCGCGTGCACTGCAGCGCTCATTAACAAAATGCACAGTAGCAAATACTTTTTCATCTTGCTGAAACTTAAAAGTTCCGTTCTGTTTTCGAAACCCAATCGTTAAAGGCGGTCAGCTCAGTTTTATGTTCACCAAACCAACTCTGACTTTCGTCTTTTTTTGCACCATAGCTTATGAGCCGGGTGAAAGCCGGCATATGATCACTTTCCGCTAGTTTTTTAAAATATTGAGCAAAATACGAGTTGAAAAAAGGCTGTTGTTTTTGTGCCTGCAGTTCAGAAATAACCTTGAAAACCGATGTTAATTGCAGCGAAAGCGAATCGGCCGTGCTTAAATTAGTCTTACCTTCGGTTGCAGCAACAACGGCTAATTTCATGCCAAGGCTACCGGCGCTTATTTCGTTTGGCGAAATGGAAATATTAATATGTTTTTCGTCGGTTTGGCTAACACCGTAACTTAAAATATTCCGCACATAATTATAGCCTTCGGCCGACCGTTTTGTTGCAGGCTCCAGCATCAAAAAGCTGCACCACGCTAATAGAGAGCAGTCGCGTTTTTGTTGGTTATAAGTGGCCAGTGCATATAGACGCATACTACTGGCGTGTTTCGGGTCGAGTTTGATGGCGTCAATGGCGCATGTTTCAGCTTCAGGGTAGTTCTTTTGGCGGAGGTAAGTTATACCCAGGTTAAAATGCAGGCGTTCATAGTCGGGATCCATCAGTATTCCCTTTTTATACATTTCGATCGCTTTGTCGGTTTGCTTGTCATCGTCATATATCGTACCCAGCATATCATAGGCCCCGCCCGATTTCGGGTCCAGCTCCAGCACTTTTTCGATGACCGGGATAGCATCTTTGCCTTTACCGGTGGATAGCAGCGTATACCCCTTTTCGAAGTAAGCTGTCGGGTTTTGCGGATCTAGTTTAATCGCCTGGTTGTACTTGTCTATTGCCTCATTGTATTTGCCATCATCGTGCAAAACAACGCCTTCTTTTACCAGCTTTTTTGATCCCTCAACGTCCGCCTGGCTATATCCGGCTGCGGTAACAAATAGCACTAATAAGGTTAAATAGGTTTTTAGGTTGGTTTTCATAAATTAAATTTACTCATATGATGCCGAATAATATCATTTTTCATAAATTTTTTCCAACGACGTTTTTATCGTCCGTGGGTAATTTTTCGTTTAACCTTTGCGGGTTATGCGCCGATTAACGATATTTGATTAAGAGGTAAAATTGGATAAAATAAAAGTTCTCGAAGCCTATCTGCCGGCTAAAGCTGCCCCGTTAATAAGCCGCTGGATAGATTATTTTGTATGTGAGTTTAAAGTATCGCGTAACCGCAACTCCAAGTTTGGCGACTATCGTCATCCCTTTGGTGCGCAGGGGCACCGCATATCTGTAAACTACGACCTTAATCAATATGCTTTTTTGGTTACTACCGTCCATGAGTTTGCACACCTGCATACCTGGAACCAGCATAAGCATAAAGTAAAGCCACATGGCGCCGAGTGGAAGGCCAACTTCAAACGCATGATGCAGCCATTTTTTGAGATGGAGATATTTCCGCCCGAGGTTAAACGAGCTATTGAAAACTACTTGAATAACCCGGCCGCATCCAGCTGCTCCGATCTGAACCTGTACCGCTCATTGCGTCAATACGACCCGCCTAAGCCAGATCATTTAACGGTAGAAAAGCTGCCCGTAAAAGCACTTTTTAAACTCAAGGATGGGCGTATCTTTCGTAAAGAAGAGCGTCTTCGCAAGCGCTACCGCTGTGTCGAAGTGAGCAGCAAGCGGGTGTACCTGTTTAGTCCCGTTGCCGAAGTTGAATTGGTTACCGAATAACCTACTCAATATATCGCCATTTTGCTGGCGGCAATAGTATAACCTGTGATATGACCATTGTTGTTGGTGGTCAGCATCAGCAGGCTTTCATTTTTAGCAAACATCAGCAGGTTGGGGTATTCGCCGGTGTTTTTATAAGGTTCAAAACCCATTTGCTTAGCCAGATCGATCATTTTTAAATACTCGGGCTTACTATAAGTGGTGTAAGATGTGGACGACATCTCCATACCCGAGTTATCAGTCACCATAAGTCCGTAACTTTCCGGGCGGTGCCGTAGTTTGTAGATGTAATAAAAACCCCCGGACTGGGCGCTTTTGTTCACCAATAAACATTGTTTGTTAACGGTAAGGTAAACACTGGCCTTGCCGCTGTTCTGCATGTTCAAAAGGGTAAAAAGTTCGGTAATAATGTTAGGTTTTTCACCCTGGCCGTAAACGGGAGCATTAAGCAAAATAACCAATAGCAGCAGCAAATATCGTTTCATGGGGTTCATTTGGCTACAATATACCCAATTTTGCCGGTATCGCACAATAAAAAGTGTATTTATTACACTTATCGCGATAAATCGCGGATATTTGGGTCTTATTACTCTACCTTGTACCTAAATACCTGTCGCCCGATATTGCCGTCAATGTCAATACCTTCAATCACCACCCTGTAAGTGCCTGTGCCATCAGCATTAAAATATGAAAGGGATGCCGCACCATTTTTGTCGGTCAAAATATCAGGTTTCCAAAAAATGGTGGTGCGCAGGTCGGCCACGCGTGCATTGGTTTTAGGGTCATCATATTGCGGCGAATAAAACAGCCGTGTTTTAGCGTAGCCTTGTGGTTTATAAACCAAAACGCCAGGCGCATAGTTTTGTAGTACGCTATTATTTTGGCCCCGTTTGGTGGTGATAACCAATATACCACTGGAAGTACCATAGATCGCGGTATAGGCCACCGACCGTAACACCTCAACACTTTCAACATCGCCTGGGTTAATATCGTCGATGTTAAAGTTGGCCAACGGCATACCATCCACAACGGTCATCATCGGCGAGTTCGGACTACGTGTTGAGTAGGCCAACCCATCCCGAAAATTTACAAACGCTACCTTGCTGGTTAAACATTGGGTTAGGGAGGCGCATGCCTCCAACTGGTCGGCTTTAACAACCTGGTCGGCATTGCCGGCGCCATTCAGGTTGGCCGAGTTTTTTAGCGGTGCTTTTTTATCGGATATAGTTACACCCTTTAGCATAATGGTTTTATTGATCATGCCGTACTTTAAAAACTCATCGTATTGTGTTTTGCTGTTTTGCAGGTAAGGCAGTAAAGTGCTGTTTACATTCACTTCCAGATCGCCAAAGTTTTTATTGGCCGTTACCAATTGTGGCGTTGTATTGTCCAGGTCTATCTCAACATTTTTGCCGCCTTTTGCGTTTCGGGCCTGTATCACAAACTTAACGGTATCCACAAATATCAGGTCTTTAAATGCAAATGCACCTTCTTCATCCGTAATGGTATCCAACAAAAATGTTCCGCCGGTGCTGGTAAATACGGTCACTTTTCCGCCAGGCACGGGTTTGCCGCCCGGTGTTTTAACATGACCAGATATATTCAATGTCTTTTCGGGCTTGTAGGCTAATGCTGGAAAGTCATTACTCATAATCTGCTTCCAGGCAAACCGACGGTAACCTTGCGTAAGCATCAATAGATCCAGGTCGGCCCGGGTTTTATCGCCCGGGTTGGTAAAGTAATAATTTGGCTGCTCTACATATCCTTTAATGTCGGATGTTAACAGCAGGTTTGATTGGAAGGTGCTCTCATTAGCTTCATTAACCGGTACTTTGCTCTCGTCGGTTACCGCTACCGAAAATGTGCCTATAATAGCCTGCCCGTATTTGTTTTTGGCAGTAACGTCCAATTTTACCTTTTCGCGGACGGTATAGGAGGGCTTATCGCTGCTTAACGCGATATTGAGCTGATCAGGATTTTGGATAAACGCCACACGCTCATTTAAAGGTTCGCCTGTTGACGAGAACAAAGTAAACTGCGCAATGCCCGACGGAAAGCGGCTTTTAGGTATACTTGCCGAAAATACAGCGGACACTAAATTGGTTTTGGCGGTATAAATAATATCGCCGCCACTGTGGACAAGTACATTCAGCTCCTTATTTTCATTTTCCTTCAGCGTAAGCTCGTTGGTCATAACTCTAATTACCACATCGTTAGGGTCGTTATTGTAGATGCTTAGCACATAGCCACGGTCAACTGCCTTTGGTAAAACGGTTTTACTTTCCGAACCATCAGCATAAGTCATTACAGCCGTATATGTTTTATCAGGCATCGGCGAAAGCATGAATGCACCCATACCCAAATGCTCGGTATTAAGCTGCGCCACCACCTGGTTATCATTGTCCACCACTTTTCCGTGGATGTTAACGCCAAGGCCATCACCGCCTACGGCTTTAAATGCTACTCTGTTGCGTATGCCGCTCAGCAACGTGCCGCTTTCAGGAAAAAACTGAACGTCGGCTTTATCCGATGTTGCTTTGATTAATAGTACTTTAGTTACTTTTTGTTCGGGGTTTAATTTTAGCGTAGTGGTAATATGCCCGTTTTTAAAAAGGTTAGGTATGGCGTTTACAAAACTGATGTTGAGGTTGCCCTGCTCATCGGTAATGCCTTTACCTTTGGTAATTGTACGAAAGCTTAACTCAACGTCGTAAGTTACCTCTTTGCCTGCGTATGGTTTGCCATCAAGCCCGGTATAATTAATTAACGCGTCTACCTTTTGCTGATTATTTGGAGCGGCGGTATAGGTATAAGTTGTTTTAACAAAAACCGTATTGTTAATGGCATTACCTATGGCAATCGTCTTATCAAAAAAATAGTCTTCGCCAGCGTTACGCATGTAATTGGTATAAGCACGTATCCGGTAATTACCATCGCGCAAAGAGTCGCTTAGTTTAAAACCACCCCAGGCAACTCCGGCGGTAAGTGGCAATTTTAACGCTTTTTTTACAGAGTCTTTGTCGTTTATCAGCTCTACATTTAAAATGCCGCTTAACGCCGATAGCTGGTGTTTGGCGCCAATAGTTACATAGGCTTTAAACCAAATATCATCCCCAACGGCATAATAAGGCTTATCCATGTGCAGGTAAACTTTCTCTGGCGAATAGCTGGATGACCATTTGTTTAGTTGGGTGGCCGCTTTGGTCAGGATGTCATCATCAAACCGGGCAAAACCAACAAGCGCGCCAAGGGCGCATAGCAAAACTGCTACGGTTAATGTTCTTTTATTTTTCACAGGCATATTTATACAAGGTATAAAATTTGAGAATAATATCCGGTAACGGGTTTGTAATAAATTGATTTTCGAGGCTCAGAACTTATTCTTCCACATCATACTTTCAACGGGGCGGGTAGTTGGATTATTGTATTTGGCGTTGCCCTTGGTATTGTACATTACTTCGATATCGCCTTCTACAACAAAATATATTAATTGGCCAATGGGCATACCGGCATAAATGCGCACCGGTTGTTGCACCGATATTTCGAGCGTCCAGGTATTACAAAAACCTACATCACCCTTACCTGCGGTAGCATGTATATCAATACCTAAGCGCCCGGTACTCGATTTGCCTTCCAGGAAAGGCACATGCGCGTGGGTCTCGGTATACTCAATGGTTACGCCTAAATATAGCGTGTTGGGCTGCAGCACAAAACCATCCTTAGGTATTTCAAAATGATCGATCTCGTTATGGGTTTTTGCATCCAATATCCGGTTTCTATAATTGGCCAGGTATTTACCCAAATGCACATCGTACGAGTTGGTGCCAAGGCACTTACGGTCGAACGGCTCAATGATGATCGTACCCTTGTCAATTTCCTCTAAAATGCGTTTATCCGATAAAATCATATACTTGGATCAATCCATCTAAATTAGAATTATTTGATATAATTTTGCACGCTTTTACAATTTTACTTTATGGCTATCGCGTTTAGGTTTCAGGTTGATGAGGATACTGAATTTGCTCTGTGGAAGATCGAGGAGGAGGCCGAAAGTTTATACAATCAGCTACAGCTTAACGATCAGGAAAAAGCCTATGTAGAATCAATTGGCAACGGCAAACGCCACTTGCACTGGCTGGGCACAAGAGTACTTTTACGTACCATGCTCAACACTGCAGATTATATAGATTGCCAGGTTGACGAGCATGGCAAACCTTACCTGGTTAATATGCCATACCATATGTCGCTGAGCCATTCGTTTGATTATGCAGCCGTTATGCTGAGTAAAAGCAAACCGGTGGGTATTGATATTGAATTAATCAGCCCGAAGGTTGAGCGCATAGCGCACAAGTTTTTAAATAAGCAGGAACTATCATTTATCGGATCGGAAAATCGCGTCGAGCAATTGTATGTAGCCTGGTGCGCTAAAGAAGCCGTTTACAAATGCAACGGCCGCAAGGTGATTTCGTTTTTAGATCATATTTTTTTAGATCGATTTACCTATAACAACAGAGGTACATTGCATGCAAGTATTGTAAAGGGCGACATGGAAATGGATTTTGATGTGAGCTACCTGCATTTTGATGATTATATGATAGGTTACGTTAAAGGCAAGTGATGAAAAACAAGAGCGTGATATTACAGGATTGGGGCCTTATTGATTACAAGCAGGCCTGGGACAGGCAGGAGGCTTTGTTTGCTGATACCGTTAAAGCCAAAATAGATCTCCGCAACCGTGATCTGGCCATTACCGCGGCCGGGCAAAACGGAACACATACTTACGACCATTGCGTGGCCGAAGAAACCTTGAATTATCTTGTTTTTTGCGAACACCCGCATGTTTACACCTTGGGCAAAAGTGGTAAGCCCGAACATTTATTGTTGGACGACCAAGGGCTTAAAGACAAAAACGCTACCTATTATACCATTAACCGCGGAGGTGATATTACTTACCACGGCCCGGGCCAAATTGTGGTTTACCCGATATTGGACCTGGATAACTTTTTTACCGACATCCATTTATACCTGCGCACTTTAGAGGCGGCTGTAATTTTAACTATGGCCGATTTTGGTTTAAAAGGCGAACGCTACGAAGGTTATACCGGCGTTTGGCTGGAGCCATATGTCCCCGAAAGGGCACGTAAAATTTGCGCGATGGGCGTGCGCTGCAGTCGTTGGGTAACTATGCACGGCCTGGCTTTTAACGTAAACCCTGATCTGGATTATTTTAAAAATATTGTTCCCTGCGGTATTGATGATAAGGCTGTAACATCAATGCAGGCCGAATTGGGCAAAGAGATCAATATAAACGAAGTTAAAAAAAACCTATTACATCATATTTCCGTATTGTTTAATATGGACGTGGTGTTATGAAGATCGCTTTTTTAATTTTAGTGAGTTTGAGCAGCTTGGCTTGCACAAAAAACCTGGCAACTCCGCCGCTTGTGGCGCAAACTGCCGATACAACAACTAAAGTGACCAATACCAATACTTTACATTATTTAGCTTTAGGCGATTCGTACACTATCGGTCAATCAGTTGATCTGTCCCAGTCGTTCCCTTTTCAATTAAAAGCCACTTTAATGTCGCAAGGTTATACGGTTGCTGATCCAAAGATTATTGCGACTACCGGCTGGACCACTACCGATCTGGTCAACGCCATAACCCAGGCCAACCTGGCACAGAAATACGATTTTGTAACCTTACTCATTGGTGTAAACAACCAATACCAGGGCAAAAGCCAAACCCAGTACCGTACGGAGTTTGTCCAGCTTTTAAATACAGCAATCGCTTTCGCTAATGGCAATAAACAGCGCGTGTTTGTTTTATCTATACCGGATTATAGTGTTACGCCTTTCGCTCAGGGTTCCGACCTCGCTAAAATAGCGTCCGAGATCGATCAGTTTAACGCCATCAATCTGTACGAAAGCACAAACGCAGGTGTAAACTATCTAAATATCACTGATATCTCGCGGCAAGCGGCTTTTGATCCTTCGTTAATAGCCCTAGATTACCTGCACCCATCTGCTAAAATGTATGGGTTATGGGTAGCACGGCTTGCGCCGCAGGTAATAAAAAGTTTGAAATAAATTTGAAACTTTAAGACAAGTGTCGTAAATTTGATGACATATTGCAAACTAAGTAATGAAACAGCCTCAAAAACATGTACCATATGCTGAGCCAACCGATATGGTGAGTGTAGTACGCGAAGGCGTAGCGTTTCCTTATTTCTCCAGGCTGAGCACCAGGCTTCATTTCAGCTTTGAAGAGTGGGCATCATACCTTCATTTATCCGAGCGTACCATACAACGGTATAAAAAAGAAGAAAAAACTTTTGATCCCATTTACTCCGAGCGCATTATCCAGATAGAACTTTTATATAAACGTGGTGCCGAGGTATTTGGTGACGAAACTCGCTTCAATACATGGATGGATTCAAATATCATCGCTTTAGGTAACATCAAACCCAAACAGCTTTTAGATACTTCGTTTGGCATCAACGCGTTAATGGACGAGTTGAGCCGTATTGAGCATGGTATTTTTGCATGATACTTTATCGCTTAAGCAAAAAACAATTTATTCATGATTTATCCGGCAAGGGTGCCGAAAAAGCAGGTGGCCGTTGGAACAGCAAAGGTGTGCCGATGTTATATACTGCCGAATCGCGCGCGTTAGCTGCTATTGAAATTGCCGTACATATGCCGCTCGGCATTTTGCCAATCGACTATTATATTGCCATTATTGAGCTGCCGGAAATAAGCGACGCGTCAATGGTAGCTATTGAAGACTTGCCGCCTAACTGGG
>Ga0206938_1192_pt1 | contig 13809 bp, 13 predicted proteins | sample Alteio_BWOrgHeat_12_FD_152918 | JGI IMG/M metagenome (GOLD analysis project Ga0206938, IMG submission 152918) | Enriched cells from forest soil in Barre Woods Harvard Forest LTER site, Petersham, Massachusetts, United States -... | ecosystem: Environmental > Terrestrial > Soil > Temperate forest >... | reverse complement strand
TGCTTTGGGAAGCCATGTGACTTATATCTATATACGGGGTGAATACGCCTGGATCATTGATATTTTGGAAACCGCCATCCAGGAAGCAAAAACCAATGGATTCCTAGGAAAAAATATCCTGGGATGCAATTATGACCTGGAAATTTATGTGCACCGGGGTGCGGGCGCCTATATCTGTGGAGAAGAAACGGCCTTGCTGGAAAGCCTGGAAGGAAAACGCGGCAATCCGCGCATCAAACCGCCATTCCCGGCCGTGAAAGGTGCCTGGGACCGCCCGACCGTGGTAAACAATGTGGAAACACTTGCAGCCGTGGTGCCCATCATCAACCTGGGTGGAGAAGAATATGCAAAAATCGGTGTGGGAAAATCTACCGGTACCAAGTTAATTTCTGCCTGTGGCAATATCAACAAGCCCGGGGTCTATGAAATCGACATGACGATTTCGGTAGAGGATTTTATTTTCAGCGATCAATATTGTGGCGGCATCGCCAAAGGGAAACGTTTAAAAGCTTGTATTCCCGGAGGATCCTCGGTACCGATTCTGCCGGCCAATCTGCTTTTGAAAACCGCTAAGGGGGATAAGCGACTGATGAACTATGAGAGTCTCTCCGACGGTGGCTTTGCCAAAGGATCCATGCTCGGATCGGGCGGATTCATCGTGCTCGATGAAGACCAGTGTGTGGTTAAAAATACCTTGACCTTTGCCCGGTTCTACCGCCATGAAAGTTGCGGACAATGTTCTCCCTGCCGGGAAGGAACCGGCTGGATGGAAAAAATTCTCACCAATTTGGAAAATGGAAAAGGGAAAAGCAGCGATATTGACCTGCTTTGGGATATACAGCGCCGGATCGAAGGCAATACGATCTGTCCACTCGGTGACGCAGCCGCTTGGCCGGTTGCGGCAGCGATCCGTCATTTCCGCGACGAATTTGAGTGGCATGTGTCCCACCCGGAGGAAAGTCAGATAAGAAATTTTGGGCTTGCCCACTATGCAGATCCTTTGGAACCTGCGGTGGCGGCTGTTTAGAAAAGAAATATCTCATGGCAGAAGAAAAGAAAATGATCAAGGTCACGGTCGATAACATCACGATCGAAGTGGAACCCGGCACGAGCATCCTCAATGCCGCCCGCAAGATCGGTGGGGATGTTGCCCCGCCGGCGATGTGTTATTATTCAACCCTGAAAGGAAGCGGTGGAAAATGCCGGACCTGTCTGGTGGAAGTAGCAGCCGGATCCACAGCCGATCCCAGACCCATGCCCAAACTGGTGGCCAGCTGCCGGACCAATGTAATGGACGGCATGATCGTAAAAAATATTACAAGCGAAAAAGTGTTGGATGCGCGCAAAGGCGTGGTGGAATTTTTGCTGATCAACCATCCCCTGGATTGCCCGATCTGCGACCAGGCGGGAGAATGTTCCCTGCAGGATTTAAGCTTTGAGCACGGCGCAGAATCTACTCGTTATGAATTCAAGCGGAGAACCTTTGAGAAACACGATATTGGTCCCTATATTCAGTTGCACATGACCCGGTGTATCCTGTGCTACCGATGTGTGTATGTGGCCGACCAGCTTACCCAGAAACGAGAACATGGTATTCTGGACAGAGGGGATCATTCCGAGATTGCCACCTATATCCACAAGGCCCTGGAAAATCAATTCATCGGCAATGTCATTGATGTCTGCCCCGTCGGCGCGCTGACGGACAAGACCTTCCGGTTTAAGAATCGGGTCTGGTTCTTAAAACCCCTGGATGCCCACCGCTCTTGTCCCCACTGTTCAGGAAAAGTCACGATCTGGAACCGAGGGGAGGAAGTGTACCGCGTGACGGCGCGCAAGGATGCTTGGGGAGAGGTAAAAGATTTTATCTGCAATGAATGCCGGTTTGAAAAAAAGAAAACCAGCGACTGGACCATCGAGGGTCCTACGCTGATCAGCCGTCATTCCGTGATATCTGCCGGTCATTATGTGGGAACCGTCAAACCGCAGGAAGTCATGCCCGAAGTAATGGATGGCCGGGAACCGAAGTTGTTGATGGATATTCACAGCGTCAGTGAAGTGAACCGCCCTGAAATAGATTTGTCTAAGATCGAAGGACCTGCCCATTCTTCGGATTTTAAACAGGATCATTTTCATTTTAATCCCAAAGTGAATCCATGAACAACAAACTGATGCTCATCGATGGGATCCTGGTGGCCTCCATTGTGGCCCTGTTATTTGTGAATCCGGGTAAGTGGAGCGATGCCCTCACGGGATTTATCGCCGCCGTCTTTGTCATTTCCCTGGTCAACCACGTCAAGAATTATATTACTTATAAGAAATTCTACTAGTTCAATGCATGTATTCTTATCGTTAGACTGGTTTTTACTTATTGAAAAAGCGATCCTGATCTCCATCATCATTGGGATTTCACTCATCGTGGCGATGTATGAAACCTGGGCCGAGAGAAAAGTAGCTGCAGTCATCCAGGACCGACGGGGTCCCAACCGGGCCGGACCCGGTGGTATTTTCCAACCCCTGGCCGATGGTCTGAAACTGTTCATGAAAGAAGAAATCGTTCCCAATCTTTCCAATAAATTTTTATTCATCCTTGGTCCGGGGATCGCCATGCTGACGGCCATGATGACCAGTGCGGTGGTGCCCTGGGCTGGAAATATTCATGCTTTTGGCCGGGATATTCCCCTGCAGGTCGCCGATGTGAACATCGGTATCCTCTATATTTTTGGCGTGGTGAGCATGGGGGTATACGGAGTGATGATCGGTGGATGGGCTTCCAACAACAAGTTTTCCCTGCTGGCCGCCATCCGCGGGGCTTCTCAGATCATTTCCTATGAACTGGCCATGGGCCTGACCCTGATTGCGGTGCTGATGTTGACCGGTTCTTTGAGTTTACGCACGATTGTCGAGCAGCAACTCGATCACAAATATTATGTTTTTTACCAGCCGGTCGGTTTCATCATTTTTCTGGTTTGTGCTTTTGCCGAGTGCAACCGCACCCCCTTTGATTTGTCGGAGGCGGAAAGTGAGTTGAACATGGGCTATCACCAGGAGTATTCCTCCATGAAACTGGGTTTTTATTTGTTCGCCGAATACGTAAATATGTTCATCAGCAGTGCGGTGATGGCCACGGTCTTCTGGGGCGGTTACGATATTCCATTTTTGAACGATGCGAAATTTGGGCAGGAACACGGTCAAAATCTGCTGGCTGGCCTGGAATTGCTGTGTTTGTTTCTAAAAATCGCCTTTTTTATTTTCTTTTTTATCTGGGTTCGATGGACGATCCCCCGATTTAGGTATGATCAGCTGATGAACCTGGGTTGGAAAGCCTTGATTCCACTGGCGATCTTGAATATGCTGGTGACGGGTTTTGTGATTCTGTTTCATTAGCAAAGAGGCAGTGACCGGGAAAACCGGGTGGACTATTGTACGGTGAATATTTAATTGGAGGGTTGATTCGATAAAAATATTTTTGCCTGCCGACCGCGAGATTTGGACCGGCAGTGCAGAGGAAAAAAGAAGAAATTATGCAGGCACTTACTTCAAAAGCAAAACCCGTCGGGCGAAAACCGATGACGTTCTGGGAAAAATTATATATCCCGGCCATTGCCAAGGGTATGGCGATTACCTTCAAACATATATTCAGAAAAAAGCCGACCATCAACTATCCGGAAAAAACCAGGCCCTTCTCCCCGGTATTTCGGGGCGTCCAGGTACTCAACCGGGATGAAGAGGGAAGGGAGCGCTGCACGGCCTGCGGTCTCTGCGCTGTCGCCTGCCCGGCTGAAGCCATTACGATGGAAGCAGCTGAGCGTTTGCCGGGAGAGGAAAACCTGTACCGGGAAGAAAAATATGCTGTGAAGTATGAGATCAATATGTTGCGCTGCATATTCTGCGGATTGTGTGAAGAAGCCTGCCCAAAGGATGCGGTCTATCTGTCCGAAACCATGGTACCATCGAATTACAATAGAAAAACTTTTGTTTACAGCAAACAAGAGTTGCTGATACCAAACCCATTGACAGATCCGGAAGCTTTTGCCAAAGCCAAAGGAGCAAGACCTGAAAAAACCCTTTGATGAGCGCTACCCAATTTTTATTCTGGTTTTTAAGTATACTGGCTTTGTTCAGTGCCATCATGATGGTGGTGAGTAAAAGTCCGGTGCACAGTGTGCTCTGGCTGATCGTTGTATTTTTTGCGATCTCAGTTCATTATGTTTTGCTCAACGCGCAGTTTCTGGCCATTGTCAATCTGATTGTATATGCGGGTGCCATCATGGTGCTGTTTCTTTTTGTGATCATGCTCATGAACCTGAATGCGGAAACAGAACCCTTGAAAAATAAATGGCTGAAGATCACGGGGGTCATTGGGGGAGGCGCTTTGATGCTCGTCCTGGTGGCGGCGCTTAAGGACGCCGACATCCGCAACCGGATTGCCGAGACAAACAAAGGAGAGATTGGTCTGATCCACAATCTGGGAATGGCCTTGTTTAAGGAATATGTCATTCCTTTTGAGATCAGCTCGGTGTTGTTTCTCAGTGCCATGGTTGGAACGGTGGTGATTGGGAAAAAAGAATAAGCGGTCTGCCATGTCCTGGTCATAGATATAAAAAAACGGAACCATAAACACAGAACATGCCCATTGACAATTATATTTTTCTGAGCCTGGCACTTTTTTGCATCGGCATTGCCGGTGTGCTGACACGCCGCAATGCGATCATCATTTTCATGTGCATTGAACTCATGCTCAATGCGGTGAACCTGCTGCTCATTGCTTTTTCCAAAATGCATCATGCCACAGCCGGGGCCGTTAACCCGGACGCCGGCATCAACGGACAGATATTTGTTTTTTTCATCATGGTCGTAGCCGCAGCGGAAGTAAGTGTGGGGTTGGCTATCATCGCCATGATGTATCGCAATACGCATTCGGTAGATATAAATTTTTTAAACCGGCTTAAACATTAACCGATGCCGGCCTGCGGTGTAGAAAAACAAAGTGCACACCCGATGGACGTGATCAATTAAGATTAACAACTAATAATTAAAAAAAGGCGATAAGCCCGGGCTTCGAGCCTCCAGCCAACATGAGCAACTACGTTTATCTTGTTCCTTTGTTTCCCCTCATCGGTTTTCTGATCAACGGACTGGCCAGAAGATCCCTTTCCAGGTCCCTTTCGGGCGCCATTGGTACGGTCGTGATCGGTGCTTCTTTTGTGGTCAGTCTGATGATTTTCTTTCAGGTAAAACAGGTAGGTTTTGAACCGGTGACTGTCCCGGTTTTCTCCTTTATTCAGGCGGGAAAACTCAACGTGGCCTTTGCCTTTCTGGTAGATCCGCTTTCGGTCCTGTTCCTGCTGATCATCACCGGCGTTGGATTTTTAATCCACCTGTATTCTACTGCTTATATGAAGGAGGAGAGTGCACCAGACTTTGCCAAATACTTCAGCTATCTGAACCTCTTTGTGTTTTCCATGCTGCTGCTGGTGCTGGGATCAAACTATATCATTCTTTTTATCGGATGGGAAGGGGTGGGACTTTGTTCCTATCTACTGATCGGCTATTGGTTCAAAAATATTGATTACGGAAATGCCGCAAAAAAAGCATTTATCATGAACCGCATCGGGGATTTCGGATTCCTGATCGCCATATTTGCCTTATTTAACGAGTTTGGGACCCTGGATTTTGCAGAGATTTTCAAGCAGGCGCCCACCGTTTCCACTGCGACCATCACGGCCATCACCCTCCTGTTGTTTGTCGGTGCCACCGGCAAATCGGCGCAGATCCCCCTTTATACCTGGTTGCCGGACGCCATGGCAGGCCCTACCCCGGTTTCTGCCCTTATCCATGCGGCGACGATGGTCACAGCCGGGATCTATATGATTGCCCGCAGTCATGTACTCTATAACCTGGCACCGGTTAGCCAAACCGTGGTCGCCATTACCGGAACGGCCACGATCCTGCTGGCCGCCCTGATTGCCGTCAAACAAAACGACATCAAAAAAGTATTGGCTTATTCCACCGTTAGCCAGCTGGGATATATGTTTCTGGGCCTGGGGGTGGGTGCTTATACCGAAGCGGTTTTTCATGTATTGACCCATGCATTCTTTAAAGCCCTATTGTTCCTTTGTGCGGGCTCAGTTATACATGCCATGAGTGGGGAACAGGACATCCGAAGCATGGGGGGCCTGAAAAAATATTTACCCATCACCCACATAACCTTCCTGATCGGCTGTTTGGCCATTGCGGGCATTCCGCCCTTTTCTGGATTTTTCTCCAAGGATGAAATCCTCACGGCCGCTTACGGAAAGAATCCACTGTATTATGTCTTCGGGGTGGCCGGTGCGGCCATCACCGCTTTTTATATGTTTCGCCTGTACGCCACCACTTTTTTGGGCTCGTTCCGGGGATCAGAAAAACAGCAGCATCACCTGCACGAAAGTCCCCTGGCCATGACCCTTCCCCTGGTTGTGCTGGCCTTTTTTGCAGCCACAGCAGGTTTTCTGGGTATACCCGAAGTTTTTGCCAAACATGCCAACTGGCTGGGTCAATTCCTGGAACCCGTCTTGGCGGGGGGTGCGGCGCAACCCGAATCCATCGCTTCCTCTACGGAATGGTTGCTGATGGGTATCTCCACCGGGCTGGTCCTGGTCGTGGTGGGTTATGCCCTGCCCCGGTTTCGCAAACACCCCGAACTGGAAGAACCCAGGGGATTGGGAAAATGGATGCGGGATAAATTTTATGTGGATGAGATATACGATGCCCTCATTGTCAAACCCCTTAATGCGCTGGCTGACTTTTTCAACCAGGTTATCGAAAAAAAGGTGATTGACGGCTTGGTGAACGGAACAGGAAGGCTGGTTCAGTACAGCAGTCGCCAACTGCGTTATCTGCAAAGCGGGCAGGTGGGAGCCTATGTGCTGCTGATGGTCATCGGAATGGTTCTCTTATTTGTAGTGCAATTGTTTTTGAGAAAATAAATCGTATGGTTCCTGTTTTACTCATCGGGATTCCGCTGTTGGCGGGTCTGATCGGATTCTCGCTGAAGGATGTCGTAGCCAAAAGCTGGTCCTTGTTTGCTTCATTGCTTGTACTGGCTGTGTCGGTGACGGGCCTTTGCCTGGCCAAGAACAGCACCAACCTCCAGTTCAGTATCCCTTGGATGGGTACCCTGGGGAGCCGCTTTTCTATCGGGCTCGATGGAACCGGACAGATCCTGTGTCTGCTCACGGCCATCGCTTTTCCGATTATTTTTATTTCAACCTGGAAAGAAGATTATAAAAAGGCCCGCAATTTTTTCGGGCTGATGTTGCTGTCCGAAGCAGGACTGATGGGCGTCTTCCTGGCCACCGATGCGCTTTTATTTTATTTTTTCTGGGAACTGGCACTGATACCCGTGTATTTTCTGGCATCTCAATGGGGTGGAGAAAAAAGAATTGCGGCTACCTTCAAATTTTTTATCTACACTTTTCTCGGATCGCTGATGATGCTCGTTGGGATCATCTTTATCTATTGGCATACCCGCAACCAATCATTTTCCCTGAATGCTTTTTATCAGGCTCACCTGCAAATGACCAATGATACCCAGGCCTGGCTGTTCTGGTTTATTTTTGTCGCTTTTGCAGTAAAAATGCCCATCTTTCCTTTTCATACCTGGCAACCCGATACTTACGAACAGGCACCCACCGCCGTAACCATGGTGCTCAGTGGCCTGATGGTAAAAATGGGAGTCTTCGGTATTCTACGCTGGCTGGCACCCGTCTTACCGGTGGGAACCTATGAATGGGGGGATACGGTATCGGCACTCTGTATCATTGGCATGATCTACGCTTCGCTGATTGCCCTGCGACAGGACGACCTGAAAAGACTGGTGGCCTATTCATCGATTGCGCATATGGGATTGATGTGTATGGCCATTTTTGCCATCAACGACATTGGCACCGAAGGGGTGATGATTCAAATGTTCAATCATGGAATCAACATCATCGGGCTGTGGATCGTCGTGTACCTGATCGAAAAACAATTTAAAACCCGAAAAATAAGCGAGTTGGGTGGTATCGCCGCCAAAGCGCCGGCACTGACGGCGCTTTTTATCATCATCGTGCTGGCCAATATCGCCCTACCCCTGACCAACGCATTTATCGGAGAATTTTTGATGTTCAGTGGGATCTATATCTCCAAGGCAACGGCATACAGTACCGTCTTTGTGGCGCTGGCAGCGACGACGATTATTTTGTCGGCCGTCTACATGCTCAACATGGTGCAGCGGGTATTTTATGGACCGACCAATGTTCGGACGGAAAATGCGGTCGACATCGCAGGCTATGAAAAATTTGTGTTGGGACTGATTGTGCTGATCATTTTGGTTGTGGGGGTGTACCCCGAACCCTTGTTGCACCTAGGCCGGGAAGCCGTGGCGAACCTACTGTCAAAAATGTATATAAAACATTAATCGAAAGAAGAACCAGGATATGAATTCGATCATAACATCGGCAGTTTTAGGAGTGATCATGATGTTCAGCGGAATTTTTCTGAAAAAGAACAGTTCCATTGTCCTGCTGGCTATCCTTGCCATGGTCGCATTGCTGGCGATGGCAATTTTGGAGATGAGTGGCTTTCATTTTTTTCCAGTGGAGACCCATGATATGCTCTATTTCGATGTTTTCGGCATGTTTTTTAACTGCATCGCTTTTGCTGCGACACTCGCTTTTTTCCTGCTCAGTGGTCGGGATATTGCAGCCATCGGGCACAATCCGGGTGAGTATTTTGCACTGATCTTTTTTGTACTCTGCGGTATTTCCATTGCCAGTTCCTTTAACTCGCTGCTTATGTTGTTTATCGGAATAGAAATTTTTTCCATTCCGCTGTACATTCTAACGGGGAGCGACAAACGTAACTTAAAGAGCAATGAAGCTTCCCTGAAATACTTTTTGATGGGGGCATTCAGCACGGGCATCATGCTGCTGGGTATCGCTTTCTTATATGGAGCCAGTGCAACGGGAAGCTTTTTTCTGGAAGATCTGGGGATCGGGAAAAATGCCGGTTCACCCATGATGATGACCGGCCTGATTCTGCTGATGGTATCCATGGCATTTAAGGTATCGGCCGCACCCTTTCATTTCTGGACGCCGGACGTCTATGACGGTGCGCCCACGGTGGTCACTTCTTTTATGGCCACCATCGTGAAAGCGGGGGCCTTTATCGCTTTCATCCGCCTGTTTAAAGATGCCTTCGGAGATTTGAAACACAACTGGCAGATATTCATCGCCATTCTTACTTTTTTCACGCTTTTCATCGGAAATATTACCGCGGTATTTCAGCAAAGCGTCAAACGCATGCTGGCTTACTCCAGCATCGCACAGGTGGGATTCATGCTTTTTTCCATACTGGGTTTGAACGTCATGGCCCAGGAAGGGATCCTGCTTTATATCGCCGTATACAGCCTGGCTACCATTGGCCTGTTTGCCATCCTGACCCGGATGAAGGACTTCAGTTTTCAGGCCTTTAACGGACTGGCCCGCCAGTATCCGGTGGCGGCCTTTTCAGCAACGATCTTCCTGCTTTCCCTGGCGGGGATCCCGTTGACGGGTGGATTTATGGCAAAATATTATATGATCGCTTCGGTCATGGAGACGGGAAATTTCTTCTGGCTGGTGGTTTTTGCCCTGCTTTGCGCCGCCGTCAGCGTTTATTATTATTTCAAAGTGATCCAGGCAATGTATTTTAAAGAAGGACCGTCCCAGGAACTGGAATTAAGCCCTGCTTTTAATGTGCTGTTGATCTCCCTGGCCCTGCTGATCATCCTGCTGGGGGTATTTCCCGAACTCTTGATTGACCGCTTACATATTATTTACATCTGATGCCAGATTGACGGGAGGAAACCAGCAAAAGAATCTTTACATTAGCTCTCAGCATTCCCTCTTACATGAAACTACGCGATGTACTTTCGCTTGCTTTCCGGACCGTCCGAAGCAACAAACTCCGGACCGGCATTACGGTAACCATTATTGCCTTCGGGATCATGGCCCTGGTTGGAATCAATACGGCCATCGATGCCATGAAACAGAAATTCACGGAGAGTTTTGCTTCCATGGGCGCCATGGGTTTCACCATCCACTACAAAGACTATCAGTTTTTCGGCAGAAACGATGAGGTGACCAAGGAAAAAAAGGGATCTAAAAAAAACAAAGTCTCCAATTCCAAAATACCGATCTCTAAAGACCAGGCCGAGTTATTCAAAAAAAATTACAAAGTCCCTTCCAAAGTATCGATGAGTATCCGCGGTGGCGAGTCCAATATCGTTTCGATGGGTACGGCCAAAACCAATCCGACCGTACAGGTATTGGGCGCCGATGAAGATTTTGCGGAACTCAATGGCTATAAGATTGAAGCCGGACGTTCACTCAATGAACTGGACGTGAGGTCGGGCAGAAATGTTTGTATCATCGGCAGCGACCTGGTTAAGAAATTTTTTGGAAACAATCCGGAATCGGCGCTGGAAAAAATCATCAAGATCAACGGCATTCCCTTTCGCGTGATCGGTACCATGGAAAGTAAGGGAGCCAGTATCGGCAGAAGTTGGGATAATGTGGCCATTACTTCCTATAACAATGTAAGACGGTTTTTTCTGAGCAGCACCCCCTCACCATTCAGTAGCACACCTTCCTTTAGTATTCAGGTCAAAGTTCCCGATGTGAACCAGATGGATTATGCCATCGGCGAAGCCGAAGGTGTTTTCCGGACGATCCGCCGGGTCAATACCACCGACGCCAGCAATTTTGTCATTGATAAAAGCGATCGTTTTGTACAGGAACTGTTAACCAACCTGGCCTTTATCACCTGGGCCGCGGTGATCATCGGCAGCATCACCTTGCTGGGAGCAGCCGTTGGATTAATGAATATCATGCTGGTTTCTGTTACGGAAAGAACAAAGGAAATCGGATTGGTGAAAGCACTGGGTGGCAGAAAGGCAAGCATCCGCCAGCAATTTTTATATGAATCCATTATCATCAGTTTACTGGGCGCGATTTTGGGAAGTTTTCTCGGAATCCTAATCGGGAATGTTTTTTCACTGGTGCTCAGTACCGGATTTGTTTTTCCCTGGATATGGCTCATTCTTGGCGTGGTAATTTGTACCGGGGTCGGTATACTGGCCGGACTATATCCTTCATTAAAAGCCTCCCGTTTAAATCCCATTCAGGCTCTGCGTTACGAATAGGCTTTTGGCCTCATCAGAATGAATGCAGGCAAGGGTTTGCCTGACATAAAAGTTAATCCGAAAGAATAAGTATTTTCCATTTGGCATTCCGGAAATTTACTATATTGTGTTCCCTACGAAAGATCAACTACACCGGATTTCCTATTGAAAAGGTTTTAGATCATCCCATTCGCCCAACGCGTTAAACCATATTTTTCAAATTTTTCTTAAACACTAAAAACAAACGATCATGGCTGAAACAAGACCGACTGCAACGGCTGCAGCGAAACCAACAACTAGCGTACAGGTTCCTAAGAAGGGGAATTCTATTTCCTGGCTCGCTCCCCTGTTGTGTGTAATCATTGGTTTTATCATCTGGAGGTTTTTGATTGGAGATCCCAGCAATTTTACCAAACCTGATCCGAATGGTGGTTTCTGGCCTAATCATGAAGGTGCCAAAACTGCTCTTGCCCGTATGTACCTGGGGGGAATCATCGTTCCCATTTTAATTGGTTGCCTGCTTACCGTATTGACTTTTGTCGTAGAAAGATTTTTAACCGTTACCAAAGCAACCGGCAGTGGTAATATCAATGAATTCATCCGCAAGGTCCAGTATCACCTGGCCAATAAGAATGTCGACAGCGCAATTGCCGAATGCGACCGCCAGAAGGGAAGTGTAGGCAACGTAATGAAAGCCGGCCTGCGCAAATACAAAGAAATGATCAACGTAGGGGAACTGGATACTGAACAAAAAGTACTGGCCATCCAAAAGGAAGTTGAAGAAGCGACCGCGCTTGAACTGCCCATGCTGGAAAAAAACCTCGTATTCCTGTCTACCATTGCCTCCGTAGCCACCCTGCTTGGACTGCTCGGAACGGTAATGGGTATGATCCGTTCTTTTGCTGCCTTGGGTGACAGCGGTGGTGGAGAAGCTGCCTCCAAACTGAGCCAGGGTATCTCCGAAGCCCTGTACAACACGGCCCTGGGGATCGGTACTTCGGCTATTTCCATCATCATGTACAACGTGTTTACTACCAAGATTGATGGTATCACCTATGGTATTGATGAAAGTGGATTTACCTTAACACAGAGTTTCGCCTCCCTGTACAAATAGGCTTTCGGCCGAAAACCCCTCGGAAAAGGATTTTTTCCATTCCACGGGGAATAATGGCCTGGAGCGTATGGAATCCGAAACATTTAGTATCTAAATAAAAAGTAATAACATGGGAAGAGCAAAGTTACCCAGGAAGAGCACGAACATCGACATGACGGCGATGTGCGACGTGGCTTTTCTATTGCTTTCTTTCTTTATCCTGGCGACCAAGTTCAAACCCCCGGAAGCGCTTTCGGTGGTTACCCCCAGTTCGGTGCAGACCAAAACAGCACCGGAAAAGGATGTGGTATTGGTGACCATAGATAAGGACGGGAAGGTCTATTTATCTGTTTCTGATGCGAATGTGAGTGAAAAAAAGCAGATGCTCGAAGCGATCAATACGAGCAAGAATATCGGCTTGTCGGATGCGGAAAAAGCGAATTTCGTCAACATCCCCAACGCATATATTGGAGCTCCTTTTAGCCAGCTCAAATCATACCTGGATAAAAACCCCGCCGATCTGGCTCATGTGGTAAAGCCCGGCATTCCGGCCGTGGACTCTACCAACAATGAAATGATCGATTGGTTTAAGGCCGCACAGGACGCTTTCCAGGGCAAAAAAATGAACATACTGGTTAAAGGGGACGACGCATCGAAATATCCGTCCCTGCAGGGTGTGATTATTGCGCTGAAAAAGAACGACCTGATGAAGTTTCAGGTGGTTACCAGTCCTGTTCCGGTTCCGATCGGCACAGATCTGTATAATTTCCAGCAGCAGTCCAATACCAAAGCAGTTGAATAAATTAATCATTAAAAAGTAGAGACATGGCAGAAATGGATACCTCGGGCGGCGGCGGCCACAAAAAGGGCCCCGGCGTCAAAAAAGGAAAAAAACTTTCTACCCGGGTGGATCTGACCCCGATGGTGGATCTCGGTTTCCTGCTGATCACTTTTTTCATCTTTACCACCACCATGAGCCAGCCAACGGCCATGCACTTATACCTCCCCAAGGATGTGAAGGATGACGAAAAGAATAAAGTAAAAAATTCAGCGGTTCTTACCCTCATGTTGGGCAAAAACGACGTGATCTATTATTATGAGGGAGACAGTGCCCAGGGTTTGAAACCGACCGATTTTAAAAAAGTCCGGGACATCATTATCGATAAAAAGAGGAGAACCAACCCGAGCGATTTTGTGGTCATCCTCAAACCGACGGTGGATGCCACTTATAAAAACACGGTGAACATCCTGGATGAAATGACGATCGACCAGGTGAAACGTTATGCAATGGTGGATATTTCTCCCGTTGAGTACAATTTTATCAAGTTGACCGAAAACGCTAATGGGGTCCATTAGCCGGATTTTATGGAATTTTTATTAAATTGAGTCATTACAAGAAATAGATCCACCATGGAAGTAAATAAAATTTTAACCGCTGATGTACTTGACATCATCTTCGATGGAAGAAACAAGGCATACGGTGCTTACGACCTGCGGAAGACCTACAACAACCGACTTCGAACCTCCCTTT